>Ga0228674_1000067_pt1 | contig 85359 bp, 79 predicted proteins | sample 1D_rmetaG_FD_189054 | JGI IMG/M metagenome (GOLD analysis project Ga0228674, IMG submission 189054) | Seawater microbial communities from Monterey Bay, California, United States - 1D_r | ecosystem: Environmental > Aquatic > Marine > Coastal | place: USA: California | collected 2016-09-26
GCCATGGTCAATGTAACGTGCAGTACCAAAGCCATGTGTTTCGCCTTTGGTCATGTACTGTTCTGGGTATTCTGCTTCTAGCTTATTATACAAGTCCCATGGTAGGACTTCGTCAATAACTATGTATGGAAACGGGCTCAACCTTAAGTCTTCTGGTTTAAAGTTTTGGAGGACACTATACTGGTTCATTTATAACGGTTCGCAATCTCATCGCTTGAAATATTATCACCTGCATATAAATGTTGTTGTGGCATTTCAAATTCAGCATCAGTCTTACGCTTCATAATAGCAACAACCATAGGATCTCTTTCCCACTTGTCTAATCCAAACTTGCCTCTGTAACCTTTGTCACGTGATAACTTCTGTCCTAGCTTTTCAATGTGAGCACCATCACTAGTGCCAATCCATACACCATGCATCTCATAATCGTTTTGATGTGCTAGACAGAAAAATAAGTTAGGATGAAAGCTATAAAAGCCGTGATCAACCCAACGATAAAAAGGAAGTACATGGATCATATATCCACCTACTTTAGTCATGTCGTGTATGTTTTTAAATACTGTGTACTGATTGAATACGTGTTCACCTGTACCGTTGTTAGTTACTAGATCAAACTGATCAGTAAAGTTATATGCTTGTTTGCAATCTAAATTAAGATCCATTGCAATAGCATCTTTCTCTGTGTTAACATCGATAGCAAGATACCTTCCAAAGCCTAAGGCTTGAAAGTATTCTTTAGTAGTGTTAGCATGTGTATGAATACCACGTGCATTAAAAATTTTAGCACGTGATTTGTTATTCTTTAAACGCTGGTTGCCCATCTCACATACAGTAGGAGTCTTGTTTGCTTTGATATCATCGTATACTGAATCAATAGCTTCTGTAATTAAATTAGTAAAGCTCATACTATTTCTCCAAGACTACAATATACTTGTTGTTCTCGTGTACACCGCCACGCTTATCTGTTCTTGTTTTTTCAAAGAACTCATGATGTACAATCTTTACACCTGGCATACATCTTTCAATCTTCTCTTTCCACCAACCTGGATTTTCTACAATCAAATGTGCATTACGTCCGTCTGGTAAAAACTTTTTAGCTGGGCTAGTAGCAATAATAAGGAATGCATTTTTTTGAAACAGTTCGTGAATATCTCGTAACACATCTTCTAAAAAGAAAGGTTCAATGTGTTCTAGTACGTCTGTGCTAATAAGCATATCAGCAGGCTTTTTGTTATCAGGAATATTAAAGTCTGGCATTCCTGGATCCCAACCAATTGAACTAATTTCTGGATAAGCTTCTTTGAGTGCTAATACAACTCCGCCTTTACCACAACCGTAATCTAAAATAGACTCTGGTTTAAATTGTTTGATCCATTTTTCGATTGCTTTTAATCCTTTAGCGTCACCGAAAGATGCCTTCTCGTCATGTAACTGTGCTAACTGACGAGCGTATTCTTCACTAATTGTTTTCATCTAATTTCCTTTGCTTACCAACATTGCGTATCGATTTCATGTAACTCCCTACGGAGGAGATATTAACTGTATTTAAATTCTGCATAGTTTGGGCGTCTGTTAAGTGGACGTTAAGTTTTATAGGCTTATCACTCATTGGTACTAGTTGTAACCAAGGTTCGCCAACTTCAATTTTAAGCTCACTACCATGCGGAACCATAATGTTATTTAATATACTATGTTGATGTTTATACTCTGTGATGCCTGGTACACCCCAGTATGCTAGTGGATTCTTTGTGTGCCAATCAGGTTTAATCCAAACCCATTTTACACCTGTAGTTTCTTTCATGAACCATGGTGAGCCTAATTTGATGTGTGCAAGTCCAGGCTTGTGAAAATCAAAGTCACGTTCATCATGTGGCAATGCAGGGATAAAGTCAGGAAAGACTCTTACTTCTTTCTGTCCGTCAATACCCACACGCATATGTAGTTCACACCAACTAGGGAAAATAATTCCTGCCTTTAATATATCATTAATAGCAGGACATTGTTTCATTGAACTTATTGGCAAGTCATCGTAGAACTCTTGGTGTGTAGGTCTACTTGCTGGTAAACTTTTCCACCATTCGGGTATATACTTCTTTGCCAACTGAGGCTTACATTGATCGTAAGCGTATTGTTGGTTTGTATATACGTCGACTGTTATACTGTTAGATAAGAATCCCATAATCAATAACTTCACTTTGTCTACTAATGTCTTTTACAAACCACGCACATTGCGGGTTGTCACCATCAGTTAAAGGTACGCCTAATAGTTGTCCGTTTTTCATTTTAGGGAAATACCATTTTACGTCATTGTAAAAATTAGTAATCTTTACTTCACCCCAATTCATCATAGTACTAGTTAACGGATTAAACAAGAAAGCTTCAAAGCCTCTATCGTTTAAACTTGTTAATGGTAATACTTCAATGTCACCAGCACCACCGCTATCACCTACTGCTAAATGCCAATCAATAGGCATAGTAATTTCACGCCCACCTATTTCCATTACCATTGCTGGCGAGTTAAATGATTCTAAAAAAATCAAAGGAATATAAAAGAAGTCAGGCTCTTTTGGATTACTGTTATCCAATACTGAAAATCTAATGTCATCTGTTAATTCATCCGGAAGGTGTTCGAGCTTGTAACATTTATTGTCTAATGTTAATATCCTCATTTATAGTCCTCTGTTTTCATATTAATTCCAATCCACTTTCTCAATCGTAAATGGATACTGTGCTTCTTTGTAAAATTTCTTTCTTGATGTTAAATGCCTTTTAGCATACTTACATGTGCTAGTTATATCCCAAATTTGCACAAAGTCTTTGTCTTCTGCTTTTCTTACACCTCTGCCTATAGATTGTATAACCCTAACGAATGACTTTCCAGGTTCAATAAGAACAAGGTTAAAAATCCTAGGAATATTAATACCCACTGCGGCAACCCCATACGTTGCAATAATAACTTTGTTAGTTGCTTCTTTAACTTCATCATATTGTTCTTTCCTGTCTTTTAGTTTTACATCGCCTTTAATAAACACACTATCTGGAATTGCTTCCAATAGCATTTCGCCTGCACTAATTCTGTCAACTAGTATTAATGTATTGCCTGAGTCTTTTACGTTGTTTAATAATTTGCCTATATATTTTATTCTTTCTGCATCTGTTACTAGAAACTTTAACTCTTCTGGATAACCTGCAAAACTTTTAATGTCAATCATTTGTACAATATTAACATGACAGTTAGCTAGTACGCCTTTGTCTTGTAATTCTTTTGCACTAATGTTACCAATGACTGGACCTATACTTGCTAAGATACTTTGAAACTCAAACTGTTCTTTAGGTACTGTTCCAGTTAAGCCCCAACGTATAGGTGCATGTTTTAAATTTTGTGTAAGTAATTTTTTAAGAACTTCTGCTTTTGCTTGGTGTACTTCGTCAATAATAATTGTTTGTACGCCATCTAAAAACTCTGCAAGTGTTAGTACATCGTCATAGTTTTTACTTTTCTTATCTAGTATGTTTAGACTTTGCCAAGTACAAATAGTATGTGTCTTGCCTAATTCTTTTCTATCACCAAAGTAAACACCTACGTCTAATCCGCAGTTAACATAATCTTCTTCTGTTTGTGTAACAAGTGATTTGTTAGGAACAATAACTAACGTCCGACCAAGTTTTTCCATTAGGTGTGATAGTGTTGCAGTAATAATAGTTTTACCTGCACCAGTAGCAACTTCTTGTAATGCTTGTGGATTGTTTAAGAAACTATTAACAGTTTCAACTTGATAGTCACGTAGTACAATAGGTTGACCTTCTAGTTGATGTCCTTCTGGCCATACTGCACCTTGGTCTTTCCAATAGTCTTGTGTGATTGCACTAAAAGATAAGTCATGCTTTTCTCTGTTGTCTACAATCTCAGATATCTCAACACCTTGCTCTACAAGACTGTTAACAATAGTATCTAAATGATTAACATATCCTGTACCACCTATACCAAAGAACGCAACGTTTCCGTCCCAGCGTCCTAATTTATATTGAGGCAAGTAACGTGCATATGGAACTTGAAACTTTAACTTGTTAGCAATCTTTCTACGATTCTCAACAGGCAAGTTTTCAACTTTTACATTTACTTCATCTTGTATTACTATTCTACAACTTGTCATATATTCTCTACTTTAACTTGCCATCTACTGTTTGGACTTGACACTATTGATCCTGCATCATAGGACATAGCTAAGTCAATTCCGTTTATGTATTCATTAATATAGTTCATTGGTTGCCTTGTTAAACATAACGATGCTATTGGCATCCAATCACTTTTAAACAACGGCTTAGGAACTTTATTATTACTAATATACACTACTTTAGTGTTTTTGTCAACATAATTATTTAATCCCTTATCATGGACGAATTGGTTAAATTCCTTTGCATGTTCTAGTTCTTTGTTGTCCAATCTAAACATAACACTCATTTCGTTAGCAGGAATAAAGTTTAAAAACTTATTATGGTATTCAATTATCTTATCCATGCATGTATGTGTATCAAGAATAACTAACAATGGAAATCTATCTAACTCAATTAATGCTGTTGTTAAATTATCAATAGTCCAATCTGTATCTTTAATGTTTAGTTGTGTGTGACTTCTGTTAGCAATCTTAGTTGTTAGTGTGCTACAGTTGTTAAGTCTAAAACTTTCAGTTACATGTATGTCATTAAAATATTCAAGACCATACATGCCTTTTCTATCAAAATATTTGTAGAGGTTGCTATCACTTGGTTCTCCTAAATCTTGTACACATTCTTTAATGCCGTGGTCAACATAGTTAATAAATTTATAATCTTTAACGCCTGGCAAGTACTCATAGCTGTGAGCATTCATATGTGCTAGTTGGTCGTACACTTCTTGTACTTGATCTTCAATATCAAATTTGCTTTGAAACTTCTTTGCAATGTTTACTACTTTCCAAATATACTTTTCAGTTAACGGAAAGAAGTGCTTATGCTTTTCGTAGAAGTAGTCTTTGTCATTACCGTTCTTTAATTCTTCTAATCTAGTAATAACTTTTTTGTTAAATGGGAATCTAATAACAAGCATATTCTCTTCTACACCCTTGTAACCAATACGTTGTATCTTAACCCAATGTGAACTATCTAAGTTCCTTAACGGAGTTCTTAACTTATCTAAATGGTTCTTAAGTTCAATGTTATGCTTTGTAAACTGTGGTGTGTAGTACTCTACTAATAGCTTTTTAACAAGCTCGTGTTGCTTAGGAGTGAGTGCAGTACCTCTAAAACATTGTTTAGCAATACTGAACATAATCTTATGGTTGTCTTCATGCAACGTAAATGAGTGCAAGTCTGCTAACTCTTTGTTACGACTAAACTTAAAGTTACTAATACCAGCAACTAGTTCTAGGCAGTCTTCAACGGTAAGGTCATTAATGTCGATTGGTTCTTTTCTAAGCATGTATGTATTATACTAGATTATAGTTCAGATGTCAAGCGTTTTAATGGTAAACCTTGAGCTATTTCATCCAAAGTCCATTCTGTGTATGCGTAATCATTCATCCATAGTCGCCTGTCTGGTTGTAAGGGTGCTTCTATATCGTGGAAGAAGTCTATGTCATTACCAACGTCATACGCTAACGAGCTGGTACCTACAAACGCTGGAACACCTGCTAGTACGCTGTGTATACCAGGATTACTACTGTAGCTTACAGTAGCCCATACGTTAGTAAAATCCATATCAAAGTCATCGTAAGTATTATCGATATGTTTAGGCTCTTGTCTATACACATGTCTAAGTCCACGTTCAATGTGTTCTAGTCTACAGCGTGGGTGGGGTCTAAATACTATAGGGCGGTCTGTGTGTTTGCGTATTTCATCATGAGTATCTAAAAACCAATTACTCATACGTGGCATACCTTGCCATTGTAAACTTTTATCATGTTGTCCACATATAAGAATATGTTGGCCATCGTTAGTCCAACGTTTTGCTTCAAGTCCTAGTAAGTCTGCTCTAGTACTGTCGTTGCCTTTAGCACCAAAGTTAGCATCGCTGTTAATACCATTGATGCCTACTTTCCATGTAGTGCCTCTTTTAATTCCGCCTACTTCTAATACTATTACAGGTTTGTTTATTGCTCGGAAGTGTTCCCAGACTTTTTGGTTTCCAGCCATTCTGCCAAACCAAAGGACGCTCCAAATAACAGCAACATCGCTATCCCACTCATTAAAAGTAACGGTATGGCCAGCGCCAGACAAACTACTTGCAAAAGCGTCAAAAACTGGTTTACTATTTTGTGCACCATAATCTGTAAATAAACTAAACTTCATTCCAATATGACTCGCTCCTTGGCTGTAGTAAGTCTCTCTTTCGACTTCTACCTTCTTGCTTTCTTACACCTTTAAGATGATCAAAGAATGCGCCAAGTTCGCAATTAATTAACGGATGACCTTCTCCGTTTACAAGATGTCCGCTGAAGTCTTTAATATTTTTATGTTCTATTCTAATCTTCTTTAGTACTTGGTCAAACACATAACTATCATGCCATTCTTCCATTTTAAAGATTCCATCATCAGCTTCTTCGTAAACTCTTTCAAACTCTTTTAGGAATGCATCGCACCCTGGAGTTCTAAGTGTAAGTCCATACCAACCACACTCGGGCCACTTTTTATTTCTACCTAAGTAGTGTAACCATTGTGATGCAGGAACTAAATTTCTAAATTGTCCGTAAGTAATAGGACTGTGTACATATGTATCACCGTCAATCCAAACTAGAATATCTGTGTCAGGATCTTTAGCGGCTTCAAATACTGCATATGTTTTGTTTGCAAAACGTACTGCGTCCCACTTAAACTTCTTATGATGATCTCTTGGACGTCTAGCAGGCCAAGGACATATACCATTTGCTTTAGGATCGTCTTTGTGTCTTTCTTTAAATGCATTAAGTTTTGGTAATACTTCTTTAGCATTTACAACTTTAATGTTTGCACCAGGTGGTACAACAGGAATACAATCTTCTGCATATACTACTAGCTCAACTGCCGGGTGTACATTCTTAGCCCAGCTATCAATAAGACGTTGTCCGTATTCTTCTAATCCTGGTTGATGAAATGTTGTTATACATTTTATTCTCATGTTACGTATCTCCTCATCCATTCCCATGCTTCGCCACTTCTTAAGTCTGCAAAACTCCAATGGCATTGTGATATTTTTCTAATCCAGTTTTCTCTATCAAACGGTCTTAATTTTGCCAATGCATCTATTCTTTGAAAGCATACTTCTTGTACTTGACTTGCTTGCCAATCTTCGCATATAACAGGAACACCTTCTATAATACTAGCTACACCTGGGCTACTGTTGTACACAATAGAACAATGTGCAGTTGCTAAGTCTTGTGCAATGTCTGGTTGAAAACTAATTCTAATATTGTCGCCTGTTATTCTTTTTACATACTCAGGTGCTTTTTTATCTCCTGGGTGCGGTCTAATAATAATAGGTCTAGTTGTGTGTTGTCTAATCTCTGCAATTTTAGTATTAGCCCATGTAACAACATCTTTACCTTTCATACTCCAACCACCGTTACGTTGTAAGCACAATAAAATATTATCTCTGTTATTATAATCCCAAGGCTTTAGTTTAACACCTAGGTCACGTTGTATCTTTTCCCATTGTGTATCACCTGGGTTGTCATTACAGTATTCTGCGGTGTTAGCAAACACACCATCGTAACTATAACGTAAGTAATGATGTGGTTCATTTGTTTTTGCTTTGTACAAAAATAAGTTACTATCTGCTGTAATAAAACGTTTGTTAGCTGTGTTACTTGCAATGCTTCTACGTAAATTAATGTGTGGTACTGCTTGACTGTCTTCGTGCATAAAGCCTTGCATAACAGCTACATCACATTGCATTGTGTCAAATCCATCGTATACCAAACCGTTGTCGCCCGACACCCTGACTCCTGATATAAAATTTTTAATGATGTCCAATTTATGATTGGGCTTAACTGGTTTACCTGGTTTAGGTAACCTGCCTTTATTCCCTGGCGGTATAACTTTGGTATATCCTATAACTCTCATTTTACTATGCTCCAGGCGTAACCACTTAACATTTCATCATATGTAAATTGGTTATTGGATAGATATCTACACAAATAAGTTAACTGTTTCCTCCCTGGATGCTCAGCAAATTCAATTCTTTTTAAACTAGTTTCGCAAATGTCTTGGGCACAATTTGGTCCTAACACTACAGCAGGCTTACCGTATATCATTGCTTCAAGTGCGGCAATACTGTTGTATGTTACTAGACAATGTACATCATCTGCAAGTGCCTGCTCCATTGTATTAACACTAACACGATCTTCTCTACTTGGCTTCTTACGTAGCTGTACAGGTCTTGATGTGTTCTTTCTAATAGTAGCAATAGTTTGTTCAATCCATTTGTCTAAGTCTTCACCAAAGTATTTCATTACCTTTTCACTTGGTGGTACTACTAATATTTTACGTCCTGGAGTAATATCTTTAAATGGAATAGCTAATGAATTCCAACGTCCGCCACCATACCATTTGTCTGATCCAGGAAGTTCTCTATCAGGCATATGTAAGTTTTGTAATGCATTTTTTACAATTCTATGATAAGTCTTTTTACCGTTAGGGTTACGTATACTTGGATTGTTTCCTACATATCCTGTGTCCATAAAGTAAAAATCTCTACCACGCTCAATACACATCTTGATTAGTTTTTGTTTACCTAGTCCTCTAACTAATAACGGAGTATCATCATTCCAATCAACATCGTCAGCACGAATATACTTGCCGCCACTACCTAGTGCCATGCCCATTACAAAAGAATCAATAAGTCCAAATGAACCTTTAACTTTCTTTTCTACTTTTTTAATTCCGCTGTCTACACATATTAGTGGAGGATTTTTTACTTCTTGAAAAACTTCTGCAACTGCTTCTACTGCAAATTTTTGTTCTCCTACTGCAACGCTGTGTAAGATCTTATCGATCATTTCTTTTAAATGTGGTCTAATCACTCGTGTATCCCATTCGCCTGTATTTTGTTCCATATTATCTATCCATCATTTGATATAAATTGTCTTTCCATTCTTGAGCAAATTCACAATTCCGATAGTTCTCAAACCAAGGTCCGCCTTCTGTATAATGAATAAGTTTAGGCTTTTCAATATCATTATACACGCCTACTAGATAGTTCCAAGTATGATCAAGTTCTCCTAGCTGTGCATCATCTTCAAGCCAACTAAATCTGTGGAAGTATGCTCCGTTTAATTCGTTACTGTTTACCATGTCCTGTGTTAGTCTTTTATTAGCAGGATGTTCACAGTTAAACAGCATAACACTTGACCAATTCTTACGTGGATAAACTGTTTGTTTTTGTCCATCCATTTTAAATTCTTCTTTTACTTCGTACTCATGTTTAACACACATAACAGCATACTTGTCGTCTGCTTGGTCAAATAATTCTTGTATATCTGTTTGCAAGATCATATCGCAATCTATAAACAATGCCCACCCTTTAAAGTTAGTAAGCTCTGGAACTAGGAATCTTGTAAATGTAAATTCAGTACTTGCTAGTTTATCAATTGGTCTTTTGTACCAGCCGGCACTTCGTAGTTCGCTTTGTTTAAGTGGGTGTACACTTACATTTTTACTTTGGGTTTCAATACTATACTTACATACTTGGTATGCTATATCTTCTCTGGGATCATATCCTACAAATACTTTATTCATGCTTTGGTCTTCCTAACATATACTGCGGTTCTATCAATAGTATGTATCTCAAGAGAGGTGCCAAACACCTCATGAAAGGCTTTTTGACTTCCACGCCAACTGTTATAGTCGTCTAAAACCATGTAACCACCTACGTTTAATAACGGCCATAGTGTTAATAATTCTTGTAATGTACTTTCATACCAGTCGGTATCTAAGCGTAATAATGCAATATTTTTTGGTAAATTATTATTATCTAATAGTGTTTGTTCAACAGGACCTTTAATAAAATTGCACTGATGTGGAGGAATATATTTGAATACATTAGTACTAACTTCTCCAATTTCTGCTCTGCACCACTGATCGAAACCGTGCTTTGCTTTGCGACTAAACCTTGCATGTGTTACTGCACCTAGTTCATTTATTTTATGATCGTGTACAGTTGGTTGTGTCATACCTTCAAATGTATCGTACAACCAAAAGTTTCTTTTTGTTTTATTATTAGCTAACCAAGCACTAATAATTTGTCCGCCCTTCCATACTCCACACTCAACTATATCGCCTGTAATATTATTAGCGTCAAGGTCTCTTACAGCCCGTATAGTCTGTGTTATACGTTGTCCGCTTGTCATTGTATACGGAGCAACTTCTTCTACTATACGAAGCTCTTTTTTAGTTGGGACGAATTCCATTATACTGGCGATCCTTCATGCCACTGATCATACTCGTAATCTGGAACACCACGTCTTTCAATATCTTCTTCTATACATTGTTCGCCACGTTGTATTTCTAGTATATGTGCATTTACTTTACCAGGGTTACTTGGTAAGTGCCATACTTCTTTAGCAATATCATAAGGAACACTTTTTGGTGTTAAGTAAACAATTTCTTGTCTGCCTTCCCATTCGGTTACCATTTTAACTTCGCCTTCAAGTACGTTCCATTGTTCACTACGTTTAAAATGTTTTTGATCGCTTAGACGTTTGCCTGGATATATTACAAGCTCTTTTACTTTGTAACCTTGTTCAGGCTTGTCATCTAGTACACGCCAATAACCCCAATCACGTTCTGTCTTTTGTGTCTTCCATTCGTCTAGTATCCAACTGCTACTATTCATTTTGTTTTCTCCACCCACACCGAATTCAAAATGCACTTGTGGATGATCGCCGTATATCTTGTACTCTGGGGTTGTTGTGTTTGTTCTGTCACCACCGTTAGCAAAGATAACCTTTCCTACTTCGGTTGACATAGTATGGAATATCGCATGACAAGCAGAGTCATCGCTATCGTCAAAGCCTATAACTTTGTCTACAATAGCAAGTTCACTTATAATTGCAAGTCTTTCTTTAAAGGACATGAAAGGCCGACCCTTTTTTCGAGTCAGCCATTCATCTGAGTTTATTGCAACAATTAGTTTATCACCTAATTGTTTTGCGGCCTTGAAGTATTCAATATGGCCGGAATGTAAGGGATCGAACCCACCTGTCACTAGTACGTTGTTCATACTAGTATTTAAACTTTAACGGTTTAGTGTTTCGATATACTGGATTACATTTTCAGGTGTTGACTCAACATAAGGGTCATCATCTGATCCTTCATTGTTGTAACCTGATTCAATGAAACTTTCATTAACAGTCATGTTGTCAACATACATTGCATATCTCCATGATCTGTTTGCAAAGCCTAAATGCTTTTTATCGCAAAGCATACCAATAGCATATGTAAAGTCTGCATTACCGTCTGCTAGTAATTTAACTTTAGTACATCCTAATTCTTTAGCCCATGCGTTCATTACAAATGCATCATTAACACTTAAACAATACACTTCGTCTACGCCTTGTGCTTTGAACTCGTCATACATTTTTTCAAATGTTGGTAACTGTTCTGAACTACATGTTGGTGTAAATGCTCCAGGTAAACCAAAGATGACAACTTTTTTATTTGCAAAAAGTTCTGCACTAGTTTTCTTTACCCAACAGCCTCCGATAGCACAACCGCCATCATCTCCAACTTCATCACCTTCACGTAAAACGAAAGTGATATCTCCTGGAATCTTATCCCATTTTTCAATTATTTTCTTTTCACCTGGTAATTGGTAACTCATATTTTATTTTATTCCTTTGTTATAAACTAGCATCTTCCATGCCAGCTACTCTTAATTTAACTATATTTGTAAGTTGCCATTGCTTTTGATCTAGGCCCTTACAAACACCTAACCATTTATTACGCATCAGTGCAAACTCGTTAATGATCTTTTCGTAATCAACAACGTCAGCTTCACCGTCTACATATTTTTCTACATCTCTACTTGACAATGCACGAGCATAACTTTCTAGATACTTTCTAAAAAAGCTACTACGTAATCGACGCAACTCAATGTTCAGGTATTCTAATATTGCTTCTAGCTCTTGTAATTGGTTGAAACGTTGTTCAACTATACCTGGCATTGATGCCGAAGCCTTTTCAACATTACCTTTTATTTTACACTCCAATCTTGCTTCTTGCAACTCACTTTCGTAATGTGCAATAGCCTTTGGAATGTTGCTAATGTCTCTAGCAATATCAGAATACCATCCCATTAGTAATCGTCCTCGTTATCGTAAGAGTCTTCGTCTACTTCCTCTTCGAGAAAGTAACCAATAGCTTTATCTAAGTTATTATCTGAACCTAACGCATCTCGAAATGCTTCGTCACTTGTACCCAAGTCAGCACATAGATCAACATATTTTTCAGCAATAGTTTCAATATGTTTCTTATCAACATATTCTTTAAACACTTGCCACACTTCTATAATATTCGAACCTGAATCCAATTTTATTCTCCTTAGTTAATACTGCTACTTATACAAAAAGTAGTTAGCTATTAGCAACTTCTTCCTCGTCGGTTTCGACTACGGCTTCTTCAACTTGATCAACTGCATCAGCAATGTTAGACCAGTCCATCATAATTGTGTCAAGAGCGTCACCGCCTGCTTCCCACACTTTACGATATTCTTTTCTTTCTTCGCCTTTAGAGTCAATGTACTTGAGTCTGTTACCGTCTTTGACAAGCAATCCTTTTTTCTCAAACAAGTCAACCAATCCACTGTATGGATTCATACCTGTTTCATAAGGAATTTTAACTTGTACGCCTTCGAAAGGTTTTGCATAACGAGTTTTCATTACTTTACAACCTGCTCTAATACCACGTACTTCGCTAATTTTATTACCGTCAAGGTCTTCTTTTAATTTTAACTTTTTCATTGCAACAACAATACTTGATGCATAGATAAAGCCTTGTCCACCACTGATCTTATCATCTGGGTCAAACATATCTTGTGATGCATATGTATGATTAGTACAAACCAATCCTACGTTACAACTACCAATCATGTTAACAGTATTACGTACAAGTGATGTTAGTGCTTTAGGCTTACGACCCATATCACCTTTCATATCACCTTTGTTAAACTGATCAACATCTGTAGGTGTTAATAGCATACCAAGTGAGTCAACTACAAACAATATCTTAGGACGTTCTTCCTCTGGCATTGCTTTGTAGTCAATCATAAACGTACTAATAGTTTTAGCAACGTCATCAATCATTGACATGTTAAGTTTAAGAAGTTTATCTTCTGATGTGTCTACATCAAGAGCTTTCAACCAACTTTCATCAAGTGCATTCTCTGAGTCAATTAGAACTACAAAGATACCTTGATCTTGTGCCGCCTTTACAATGTTACCTGCACAGATATAAGATTTACCTGCACCAGATTCTCCTGCAAAAACAGTTACCTTACCTAGCGGAACACCTTTGTGAAAGTCGCCACTAATAAGATAGTTTAAGGCATAGTTACCTGTACTAATCCAATCAGTTGGATCGTTGAATCCACTACTCATGCCTGTGATTGATTTAGTTAAGTTTTTACGAAACTTTGAAACGTCAAATGCTTTATTAGCCATTGTATCTCCTTATCAGATTGTCTGAATAGGGTGTAGCTTAGAGCTACACCCACTCAGTTTTAAACTAGCTTTGGCGGCTTCTGATCATCGCTAGGATGTCTTCTGCTTTGTTGCCATCGCCTGCCGCTTCAGTTGCCGCAGGTGCTACTGCATCAGCTACTGGAGCCTCTGCTGTCATTCCTGTTGCTGGTGCCGCTGGAGCCGGTGCTGGTGTACTTGCTTTAACTGGATCACCAGTTGCCGCTCTTACGCCTGCTGGTCTAAAGTATTGACCAAATGCTTCCATGTCGTATGCTTCACCATCTACTGATGCTTCAAACATTTTCTTGATAACTTCAACTTCTACTTCACCAGGTTTCTTTGGTAAGTAGTCGCTCATGTTAAACAAGCCATTGTCTTCAATTGCTTTATACTCAGCTTCATCTAACGGACGCTCTCTACGAGCCCAGTTTGATGTTGAGTAATCAGCATATCCGCCTTTGGATGTTTTAGCGATTCTAAAGTCTACACCTGCTGTGTAGTCTGTAGGTAGTTCGTTCATATCTGGATCCATTAATGCTCCCTTAATGATTTGGAAGATTTGTGGTCCAATTATAAAACGTCTGATTGGGTTTTCCGGAGTTTGATCCTCTGAAATTTGGTTATCAGTCACAAAGCCTTGGAATACGTATGAACGCTTTTTCCAATACTTACGACCCATATCCTCTAACTTTGGATCTTTAAACCATCCACGTACTTCTGAAAGTACTGGACAAGTTTCCCCATACATTTCCATACATGGTACTTGTACCTGTACTGGACGAGAGTCTGTCTCGCCTTTGATTCCAGCAAATGGAAGTTTAATCATTAAACGTTCCTGCCAGAAAAATGTATTATTTTCGTCACCATCAGGTAAGAATCTGACTGTGCTTGTCTGACCTTCCTTCAAATTCCAAAATGGGTAAATTGCGTTGTCGCCGCCGCTTCTGTTGTCTGAACCACCTGTGCGTGATTCTTGCTCTTTAAGTTTAGCTCTGATCTCTGCTAATGTTGCCATAGTTATTGCCTCCTATAAGTTTTAAGCCTATGTGCTTTAGTGCGGAACAATTCCGCTGTGCCTTTAAAGTAGTAGCACATGTTATATACTACTACAGTTACTTAGTAAAGTCAACCACAAGGTTGCCAAAAAAGTGATTCTTAGTTATTAATGCCTGCTAGTGATTTGATTCTTTCCATCTCACTATCTTTACCTTGCATCAATCTTGCAATCATTTTTTCAGCTACTGGTACGCTGTCTTCACCAAATTCTTTTTCACATGCAGTTACTACTGCCTGTTCGCCTTTTGGAAAGTTGTTAGTTGTGTAGTCGTAATAACTTTTGACTAGTTCTTCTAACTTCTCACCTGCTGATCTAGTATCTTCTGGTTCAGCTAAGTCTGCCTTTTGTATACTACCATCTGGACCAATTTTTACATCCATAGTATCATCTGCTTCTTTTGCTTTCTTTTGTGCTTGAAAAGCCTTGCTATGCTTAGTATATTCGTCGCCTGTTAAATCTCTTGGACCTTTGTTATGATTTTTCTTTAACCATTTTGTAAAGTCTGTTGTTGGATCACCTGCTTTTTTTGATGGTACATTGTCATCATCTGACTCAGATGCTAAATCACCTGTATCAATTTTATTCATAATGTCGGGATTTTTTCCTTTTAAGTATTTCATTACTAATGGACGGACGCATGTATCTGCATCTTTTTGTCCAACTTTCTTAAACATGTCTAGTAGCATTGGGTCGTCTATAACTCCCTTCATGCTCTCGATTGCATTCGTGCCGTTTACTCCGGCAGGAAAATGTTGAGCCATTAAGCCATTAATTTGTTTAACCGCGGCCGCTTGTGCTTCTTCGTCACCGTCAATTAATGCATTGTCTTCCTCTCCTACGATTGAGTCTAATGCCCTCTCAAATTCCATTTCTGGAGTTTGTACTTCTGCTTCTTCTACTTCTGCCTCTACTTCAGTTTCTGTAACAAAGTCTTCTGGAGTTGTTTCAGATGCAGTTGTTACTTCACTTACCAATTTGTATACGTAAGGAAATACATCTTTTAATTCTTCGTTAAATGTTCTAATAGTTAATTGGTCAATCCAATTTTCTGCAACATCGTCTGGAACATTTTCATTTACTACTGGAGTAAAGTTTTCAAATGCTTCTTTGTAATATGTACTACGTTGTAGTTTCATTACTTCTGTTTTGATGTTTTCTAATCTTAAATCTACAGCTTCCATGTAACCTTTTAAGCCTTCTGCCATTACGCTTGAACGGTTCATGTAAGTTTTAAATTTACGTAGTTTGTTTAATTCTGTTGACATCTCAACAATGTGTTTACCAAAATCATCGTACTGGTTACCACCTTCTGCTACGTGGCGTGCCATTGCTCTAGCACCATTTAAGTGTCTGAATGGATATTTAAATCTTTCTCCAGCTTCACTTTCAATATACATACTGTGTACGTTTTGTGTTCTTGACCCAGGAACTTCTTGGTTCACTGGCTTCGTGTGCTTGAGTACTAAACGAGCAGTATCGATATCTTCGAAACTTGTTCTACTAGTACCGTACATTTTTGACTCACTCATTTGTGTTTCTCCGGCAGTTTTTGTTAAGTGTGCGTAATCTCTTTTGTCTAGATTACTTTTTGTAATATCTCTTGTATCAAAATTCAACATATGTTTTTTAGAAAAAATACGTAGCTCTTTTAAAAAGTTATACCAATTGTTCTTTTCAGCTTCTCCGGCTTCTGCCATAAAGTCCTGATTAAACAATACAGTAACACCTGACTTTTCGTCTAGCGTGATACTAACTTTTCCAAGTACGTTTGCACCTTCTTTATAATCAAAATCAAAATACTTTGCTAGTCTTGGCTCATCTGTTACAGCACCTTGCTCGTCTCCGATTGTTACTGACTCAAATCTGCCTCTAATTTTAGCAAATAGTTTTTCTGATATAGGTTCCATGTTGTTCATGTAAATATTTATCTCATATTAGTCGAAACGAATATAGGCATGGGCGGCTCATAATCTTCAGCCGTTTCTGCTTGATTAAACGATTCATACACTCTTGGATCCCAGTCTTTTAATACTGCGATTATACGCATACTTAGTAATGTTGCACTAACTAAATCGTCCGTTTCTCCGGGTTTTGCTTTATAACTACTACCACTTGCTACAAATCCTTTAAGCTCTGATAGTAATACTTTACTGTTTACTTGTAGTTTGTCATTTTCAATCATAGTTTTTAATCGACTACAAGCACTAATTTTAGTACTGTGTGTTGTATTAAATCCTTTGCGGAACTTACGCACATGTCCTTTACGCATAGGTTCACTTGTAAGTAGCCCTGGTATATTCTCTTCTCCAAGGTCTCTAATAACAATTAATGCACCTTCTCCAATACTGTTGTTTTCTACACTCCAATATATGTTTGAACCGTTGTTATTACATTGTTCTTTGATATAATCACATATATCTTTTAGTACTCTAATTTGTCCTGGTATAGCAGTTTCGTTATGTCTCCATTCCGCTACTTGCTTATAGCTTGGTACTTCAAATACTTGTATTGCGGCATAGTCGCCTCCAGTACCCATACTAGGATCAAGGGCAACAACATAATTGTTATCTCCTGTTGGTTTACTATACCAACGTGTTTGTCCCATATTAAGTATTGGATCAACACCTTCCATTGATGCTAACTTAATACTATTAATAAGTGTTTCGTCATAGATTAAAAATTCGCAACCATACTCACGTCTAAACTTTTCTTCACCAATACGACCAATTTCATTCTTCTTCCATTCTTCATCTCTGTCAGGGTGTTCGTCCCAACTACACGTAAATCCATGAAATCCGTTCTTACCAATATCTGCTTCATTACCATTTGCATCAAACCTATCTTCTGATTCTTTCCAAATGATAGCAAATGTATCTTCGTCACTGTTAGGTGTACTTGTAATAATAGCACGACCACCTGTTGCTAGTGTAGGTGAAATTGAAGTCCAAAATTCTTCTGCGATGTTAGGATTAACAAATGCAAACTCGTCACAGTATAGTAATGATATGGACATACCACGTCCTGTGTTTCCTGTTGTAGTAGCACTAACAATTCTACTTCCATTCTCAAATTCCATTGAGCCTTTGTTGTAGTTTGTTACTCCTGCTCTAATATGATCAGCACACATTTCATACACGTATCTAATACGTTGCATAATTTCTTGAGCACCTGTATATTTGTGTGCGGCAATTAGTATTGTTTGATCTGGGTGGAACATTGCATACCAACACAAGTAAATTGCGGCAGTAGTAGTTTTACCAGTTTGTCTTGGTAACATATTAATGTTGAAACGATAGTCGTGATAACTTTGCAGTAAACGTACTTGATATCCAAATGGGTCAAATAATAATTTACCTTTTACAGGGTGCTGAATAAATGCAAACTTCTTAGCAAAGTACAAGTATCCATCTTTTGGATCCATGCATTTCTTTAAGTCGTCAATCTGCGCCTCAGTATATGTATCTCTGGTATGTGCCTTCTTTGTTAAGACACCGTCTAAACTCTTTGTTGCCATACTATTATTTACTCAAAAAAATACCCGCCGGAGCGGGTATTGAATGTTGTTGTGACGTTTATTATTATTATTATTCTTGATTAACCAGTTACGGTTAAGAAAGTTGCTTCTACAACGTCGGTTCCTGTTACATCAACGTTGTTTGGTCCTACTGTTGTACCTAATGCTCTAATACGTGCTTGTAAGTCTGCTGGGCTTGTATTTCTGTCTGTAATAACGCTAATCTCACCTGATGCATCGTTTTTTACAGCATACATCAAAGGATTAACTTCTTTAATAATCATTTCTACTGCTTCATCAACAGCATCATCTTCAGCTCTCAAATCAACATCTGTATTACCAGCAACTTGTACTGTGATTAAAAACCCTTTAGCACCATGAGAATATACATTACCTGCTGTAACACTTAATCCATTAGTTCTTGTAAACCCAGCCATCTATATCTCCTTAGTGTCCACCGCAACTACTTGCGTATAGTTTTTCAAATTTTTCTTTGCCGCAACCAAATTTAGAATCTACTTTTTTAAGCATTTCATTTTTTGAACATCCACTTGCGTCAAGTCTTTTCATTTCTGCTTTACAGCCTGCTTCGTCGAAACTATCATCATCTTTTGCTTCGCCAAACTTTTCAGCAAACTTAGCTTTTAATTCTTCTTTAATCTTATCTTCAAGTGCCATTGGATTATCACCGCCTGCTACTTTTGGATATGATTTCTTTTCTTTATTAAGTCCGCCTGCTAAGTCTTTAGTCATAAACTTTGTGTCTTGATGTTGTTCATCTGGACTGTTAGCATAGTCTTCGTTATCGCCAGGCTCATCTTGCATTGTAAGTTTCTTTGGCATGTCGCTTGGCATTGGCATTGGACCATCTTTTGGACCGTCCATTTTTTTCATAATGTCCATTGATTTCTCAATGTCGCCACGCATACCTAAACTTGGCATTGGCTCTGGGTTAAGATCTTTATCACCTAACACTTTAAATAAGTCGCCTACTTCTTGTGGGCTATCACCTGTTAATGAAATATTCATTGATGCCGCTTCATTAAGGTCATCAATTTTTTTATAAATGTCTTGTAGTTTCATATTATTTGCTCCCCATTGGGCTTTTGCTTTGTGGTTCGCCCATATCTTGAATTTGTTCTTTGTTTGGTTGAATGCTTCCTATTGGATCATTCTCTCTTTCTTTACGTGCTTGTTCTAGCTCTGCTAGTAAGCCCATAACTCTTTCGCCTGTTACTTGCTTATGAACTGCTGGATCTGATTCTGGTAAGTCGCTACCTAGTGCTGGCTCATAAACTTTATTGTATTCTGCATCTTGGTATTCCTCTTGTGGAGCATCTAAGTTTCTTACAATTAAGTGTGACGTTGGTAAACCACATGACTGTGTTAAGTATTCTGCTAACACAGGTGCAATAGTAGGATATGCTAATTCACATTCGCAATAGTTAACTTCCATATTTTGTAACTGTGGAAAATCTAACGGACGTTCTGTAATCGGTGTACGCTTACAATCTGTTAAATTCATACAACCAAACTTCTGAAGTGACTGTTCCATAGTGTCCATGCAACCTTCAGGTAGTTCGCCTGCAATACCAATTTTAAATTTATAAGTCTTTTTAGACTCTGTTAAATATTCTGCAAATGTCTTCATATCAGTTCCTTATATGTTTATTTATCCATGTTTTTCAATTTCTCAAGCAAACTGTTACGGTCAGTAACTACGTATCCTTCGCCATTTACAAGCCCAGAATCTTCATATCCGCTGTCTTTATCTTGCTTTTCTTTCTTAAGTTGCAAGTCAATCATTTTTAATTTTTTATCTAGTTTAGCAACCTTGGCGTCAAGTGCCGTTTTAAGCATTCCTCCAGCCACTTCAAAAACTCTACCACTGTATCTACTCTCCACATTCATACCCAAATCCATCAGATCATCATAAGCTGTAGTAGCCTTATCTGCAATAGCGTTGAGTTCTTTATCTGCTAATTCACCTAAACCTTTTACAGCTGGTAATGCCGCAGTAATCTTATCAAGTTCAGCAATGTCTCTAAAGTCCTCTTGCTGTTCTGCTTTAACAACATCATTAGACTTTGACTCTTCTTCTTTAATAATTTCCTGGCTTTCAGGTAAATTAAGTAATTCTTCTAGTTTCTTAGTCATTTTGGTTTTCCATTATGTGCTACTATTATTTATCCTATTTTCTCTTGCCTGAGTGAAAAATGTCTTTTTCGGTTATAACTCTAAAGAAGATTTTCTTCTGTTTACACCAAGCTCTAGCGGCTTCCCATTTGGCAACATTTTGGATATACTGTGCTTGACGCCATTTATCACGCCCAACATTCTCTTTCATAGTTTGGTTATCAGGCTTAACTTCAATTAGTTCAACGTGCGGTCTACCGTTTTTATCGCTGTACTGTATTAAGAAATCTGGTACATAAACTGTATGCTTACCTGTTAATGGATTTCTATAAGGTATCTTAACACTTTCACTTGCCCATTTACTAACACTAGGACTCTCGTCGCAGAATTTCATAAATGCAAATTCCCAACTACTTCTATATAAAGGTGTTTTTGTACCTAAGTATTTTTCGGGGTACTTTAATGTATACCGACCCTGAGCAAACTTACCCATAGCATTATACCACTATGTTTCTAGTTTCTAATTTATTAGTTGCTTGGTCTACTTTGTAACCTAGTGTACTTATTTTTGATCTATTGTAATTTAAGATTTCTGTAATTACTGTACTTAATTGTACTTCGTCAAACCCACCAAGTGTATCTATTAGCTGAAAGATTTTTACATTATCCATCTTTGCTTGTTGCATAACAATAGTTGCAACACTATTTGCACTAACTTCATCAAAGCCTCTTTTACGAAAGAAAGCTACAGTTGCATCAACTTCATTACTTGAAAATTCAAACGGCTCTGTATAGTATTGATTAAAGAATTGTTTTACTTTAGTTGCACTATCTCCCGCCTTAGCTGGAAGGTTACCATATAAATTAGTTGGTGTACTATTTTTGTTAGTTGATGTGTTATCGCCCATAAATTAATCCTATGTAAACAGAGTACTACCAAGAGAACTACTGTTGGCATTTGAAATAGCTTTTTCTCTTGCCGCTTTTTTATCTTCAAACGTTTGTGCTTCATAAGCCGCACTAATAATTTCAGGTAATGGTGATCCGCCGTTATTGATGTGGTCTTTCTTAAAGAAAGTACTTTTAGCTACATCGTCAGCCGCACCTGGATTACCTTTTAAGAAGTTAGTAACACTACTTATTGGATTACCAATCTTACCAGTAGCAACTCCGGCTAGTGTTGTTAAGCCTGCAACTGTAGCAATAGTGCTAAAGCTACCACCTGAACCACCTGACTTAGGAAATGCAAGATTTGCTACACCACTAACATCAATGCCAGTTGCTTTACCAATTTGGTCTTTTAATATTCCAAACCCTTCTTGACGTAAACCTTCTTTACCTAAACTCTTAGCATTCTGTGTTATGCTAGTTGCTTTTAATACTGTACCTAAAAAGTTTGTTGGACTGCTAAATGCCGCTCCACTACTAATATCTCCAAATACATCAGCAACGCCTCCTGCAATACCACCAACACCAAACACACTTGCAGTTCCGCCACCGCCTAATGAATTAGGACTTGGTACTTGGTCGTAATGTCCACTAGCACTACCAAAGCTCTTAGGTGCTGATCCATCTTTAACTGGACCTCTTGCGTACCATACAGTTTCGTATTGTACAGTCATGTTGTTTGCTACTGCGTCACTTGAACTGTTGTCCATAGTGTCGTGTCCCCATTCACTAATAAGAGGATTAACTAATGTAAACGCTGTGTAGCGTTTTCTTGACATTTGATAAATTTGAATACTTTCAAAAAACGGTTTAAGAGAATCGTTATCCATACCGTATCTAAAATTGTTTGCCGCTTCACCTTGATAACTAGAGCCTCTGTTGTATGCCGCATTAGAAGTATTAGGATTTGAACTTCCGTCTACAGCCGCATAATTGCCGTCTCTAAAATAATATCTATAGTACGCTTCCCACATAGCAGTTGTTTGACCAAAGTTGTCATCGTGGAATACAATGTTAATAGGATCGTAATCTAATCTTGTTTGTAAATTTCTTTTCTTATTGTATTGATGCTTTAGTGTTGTTGCAATTTGATACTTAGGTAAGTCAACACTTTTAACAAGCATATTAATTTCTTGTGTTTTTAATTGAGGAATTAATTGTACTGCTTCAGGATTTAAATTAAAACTTACGTGATAAAGAAATTTACTTTTAGGACTTAGTCTGTGTGCGTCATCAACATATAGTCGAGCCGCGTGTGCTTGGTCGCCTAAGTTACCTTTAGGACTTAATGCTCCACTTACTAAATTATCTAAAAACCCGTTAAGTTTATTTGCCATTGTTAAGTTGTTCCTTTAAATGCTTAACTTCAATTTCAAGTTCTCTTATTTGAAGTTCCATATCGCGTACTCTAACTACCGTGTCAGCTACTGCTGGTGGTGGTTGAAAATCTTGTACCCATTTATAAGCAAACTCTAACTTGGTTCTGTCTTGTTGCTCTTTAAGTTCTAAGAAAGCTATTCTTTCAATAATACCAAAGTACGCCCATACTGCAACCGCAGTACCTGCAATTAATCCAAGTAGAGATTTTAACGGAATCGCTAGTTCAGTATTTTCATTAAGTTTTGTAGCCATCGTTACTCTCCTGCATTAATATTTATCCTAATAAGATAAGTGCGTACAGAATGAAAAAGGATGCCAAAATTAATTGACACCCTTTTAAAGTTTCAGGAAATATTATTAACTATTAACTTGCGCCGCCGCCTGTAATAGCTGTGTTAACTGTACGTCCGATTGCTGTTCCTACGCCCGTTCCTTGTGGACTTTGAATAGCGTTATCGTAGCGTATTGCTAGTGCAACAGTTACTGGATCGTTAGTAGAGTAAGACAAGCTATTGTAGTTTGCTGACTCTAAGTAACAACCATACAATTCAAATGTCTCTAGTACACTTGCTGTATTAGCACCGTTACCACCGTCTAATATTTCAATTCTTGTAACGAATTTGTAATCGCTACCTGACGCCGCCGAACTTTGTTCGAAGAAGTCAAATTGTTTCTGTAGTTGCTCGCCAACAAGTTTCTGTACGTTGTTACTAACATCTTCACGTAAGTTAAGTGTAATTGGTTCCCAAGTATGTTTACCTGCTAGGTACACACGTGAGTTATACACATCTACTGTGATCTGTTCGAAACTAACGTTTGGTCTTGTTACGTCTACAACCTGTTTAGTTAGTTCTGTTGTTGGTGTTGATACTCCAAAATTTTCAAGACTCACTCTAAAGCGGTATTGTAGTTTCGGCATCAACAAACCTTGGTTACTAGCTGAAGAGCTAGAATCCAAAGGTACTGTAATTTTGCTTAGTGTTGAAATTGCCATTATAATATCTCCTGCTTGTAAGTATTTATCATATTAAAGCCCTGCTATCTCACCAGTGTTTTTAAGTCTTAATGGAATGTAAATAAACTCCACAGCTTTCACTGGTTCAATTGCTATATCTAAGTAAAGCTCATTTCTATCAATTCTTGTTGGAGTATTGTTACTTTCGTCACATACTACTAAGAAGTCATATAATGCTCTTTGTCCTACTAGCTCTAATAGTAAACTATCTGCCTGTGCTTTAATCTCATCACGTGTGATTTTGTCATTTGGCTCAAAGATATAAGGTTTAGCAAGTTTGTTAAACTGCGAACGTAAGTAAATTACTAGTCTTGCAACGTTGATTCTGTCTAAAGCACTAGCATTTTTAGCTCTTGTCTTTTGACCAAAGTTAACAAGTCCTGCACCACTTAAGAACGTTACAGGGTTAATAGCATTACCGTATAATGTATCACGCTGTCCTTCGTTAAGTGCTACGCTTTGGAATTCACCTTCGCTTGTAATGTATCCTGCACTTGAAGCATTTGTAATTCCACCACGTCTTGTTCCTGCTGGAGCAAACCATGGAAACGATACTTGATCGCTTAATGCCATTGTTCTTAGGATACCGTGACTTGCTGGAACAACTACGTTGTTACCTGCGTTATCACTTGTGAATAAACTTGGATAAAACACACCTAAATATTCATCGTATGTTACAAGTCCATCATCATTATCTTCAACTGCACCATTTACGTTAGTTGCATAGTTGTTTAATGTTGTTGCATCTGGTGTTAATCTAAACGGTAAGTCACCTACAACAAACGCACTAATGCCTCTATCATAGTTAAGTGTTTTCATTTCACCAATTAGCTCTGAGTAACCTGGGCAAGCCATTAAGTTAAAGATTCTTGAATTATCATCTCTAATATCAGCGTTGCTGTTAACCATTGCTTGTAATGCTTGTACTACAACTTTACGTTGAGCTTTTCTACCAAATGAGCCTGCACCATTTTCTTGGTTAGCTGATTCAGTTACCCATCTGTTAGTTGCGTATGCCGCCATTGACTCGTCATTGTTAAATCTAATGTTAAGTCCTGTAGTATCAATGTAGTTACGTACATATTTCTTAACGTTAAATCCTGAACGTCTAGTGTTCCATAGCAACATACCTTTTGGATATAGTGCTGGATCTGGAGCGTCAAAGTCTAAGAAGTTGCTTACTAGTAATGCTGGGATCGTTGCCGCTGTATCACCGTTAACACCGCTTGTACCATAACGTGCATCTGCAAATAATATACCATCTTCAGTAGTTTGGTCACCTGTATCAAGTGCAATCCACTTTAATGAAGTAGCGTTGTATTTGTAAACTTTTGGATAGTTTTCTAAGTCTGCTGTGCTAATCCAAATGTCACCATTTTTAAGATCAGTATCATCTGACTGTTTAGTAGGCTCAGTAGCACTAACAATTGGTCCATTTGGATCAGTTTTGTCTGCACTATTAGCATCGTAGAACGGTGCTGTTGAGTCTTGGTATCCTACCCATGTAGTACCATTGTGGATCATCATGTCTACTTCGTCTACAATACTGTTGTACCATAATGCACCGTCAGCTGTTAATGCTGTTGGAGCAGTTGTACTTGGTGTGTATGTTAAGTATTTCCAGTTACTAGCAACCATATCAAATGCATTACCTGAAGCATCTGTATATAAGTTTGGAGTTGCTGTTGCCGCATTTGAGCCATTGTAAGCTACAAATCCTGCTAAAGCTAATCCGCTGTTAGTATCTGTAATGTGGATGTCACCACCGTCATTGTGTTCAATAACTATTCTGTTTGAAGCGTCAACACTTGCTACAACGTTAGTTAATCCTGCGGAGTTAATTGCGCCTGCAATATCGTCTGCATCGTCAGCCGCACCGTTAGTTGTTACACTAACTGTTACTGCCGCACTTAACGTAGCACTTGCTGGAACAGTTTCTGCAATATCAAATGCATAAGTTCCTGTAACTACTTGTGTTGTAATAATGTCTGAAGTAATTTTAGTATTACCTGTTGACTGTCTTCTGTGTATTTTAAAGTCACCAATTGGATCAGTTGCTTCATCATTGTTAGTTTTGATGTAAACAGTTCCAACTGCTAAGTTCTTACCACCGCCTGCTTTATCTAAGCCGTGTAATGCCGCCTCAGGTGATGCATACATTGGAGCCGCTTTAGTTTCCCACAAGCTAGTTGTTGCGTTCCACATTTTAACTTTCCAGTTAGCACCTAAGTTAGGTTGTGTAGTTTTAACCCAAATACTTCCAGTTGGTCTTGGAGCAGTATCTGTTGACTTGTACTCAGGTACACTAGTATGCGGAGCAATAGTATTTTTAGGTGCTTTATAAGTAGCCGCCGTTAAACCTATCTCTGCTAATAGTGTTGAAGCGTTAGTTGCTAATACAACGTCTACGCCTGTTGAGTAAATCTCTAATTTGTTGTTAACTACTGCTGAACTAACTCCAGCAATACCTGCTGAACCAATAGCTGATACAACATCACTTAATGCTGTTCCGCCACTTGTTACAACAGTACCGTTAATGCTCATTGAAGCACCATTTGAAACAGTTGGATTTGAAATCGTTCCTGTTACAGTTGCCCATGCACTAATCCATGCTGTTGATCCTACTTGTACCCAACTACCATCGCTCTTTTTGTAGAACAATTTGTTAAGTGTAGTAGTAGCAACAATAGCGTAATCACCAATTGCACCAACAGAAGTTTTTGGTACTCCGCCTGTTACTTTAGTAGTATCTGTAATTACTGTAGGAACTTTATTAGTAAAGCTCTGTCCACCAGTAACAGTAGCCGCCGCGCCGTTCCATTCAAAAATACCAAACACACTATTTGCTGTATCGAACCAATATGTTCCATCTGCTGGATTCGCCGCTGGCGCCGTAGCAGAAGCAATTAGCTCTGATGTGTTTAGTGTTGCTCTAGTTACATAAGCTCTGTTAGCTACTCCTAAGTATGAGTAGGCCGCTTGTAACCCGTATTCATTTAATTCACTACCATGTAGTGCATTGTTGTTTGTGTCCGTATAGAAAGTTGGATCTCCAAACAAGTCTGTTAATTCTCTCTGTGAGGTAACCAAATAAGGTTTACCTGCGTTTGCCGCAGTCGTTGCCGCCGCAGTTCCTGTTCCAGCACCGTTCGTTTTGTCTTGTGCGGAAACAACAAAAATCATTGGTACTGTACCTGGCTCAGCTGGGGTATAGAAACTTTCGTCTATAACGCTGACCTGTACTCCTGGTGATACTAAAGCCATTTTATTTTCTCCTGTTGATATAGCATGTTACTATTATTTATACCAATTTGCATAAAAGGCCTCTTTATCTACCCCGAAAAAGGGATCAAAAAGGGCAGGTAAATACATATATGAGACCTTTATGCAAATGTGGCGTTAAACCAGTAGCAATTAACTATTACAAAAAAGGAAAACCTTTTTATAGAAGCAAGTGTGAGTCATGTGCCAGGCACGGTAAGCCTATACATGGTAGTCCTAAATGGAAACAGTCTGGATATGAAAAGAAACAAGTTTGCGACAAGTGTGGCTTTAAAAGCAAACACAAGGAACAGTTTTCAGTATATTATATTGACGGTGATCTTAACAACGTAAGATTTAGCAACTTAAAAACAATATGTGCCAATTGTAGTAAAATTATGTACAAAGAAGGATTTAAATGGAAGCAAGGTGATTTGCTACCTGACTTCTAAGTTCATCAATAGTACCGTTGTTTTCTAATGTTTGTGAAAATTTAGTATGAGCCCAAGCCCATTCACTAGGATGTATATCAGTAGGCTCTGTATCAAACTCAACATACTCTGTAAACCACTTAGGATCTTCGCCACGCTTTACACGCCATACATGTCCACCTACTTCGTGTAGCATTTTTGCTTCGTTAGGAAAACGTGTATCAGGAAGTACCCAATTAATGTCTGGATTGTCAATAATTTTCTGTTTTACTAAGGATACCCAAATACCATCATAGAATCCGTTACGCATACATTCTGTACCAAATTCTTGTAATACTAATCTAGGTGTAATTGTACGTCCAGTTTCTTTTGTCCAAAACTCGTCTACTTTTTCACGCCATTCTCTAGATTCTGTTGTTTTACCATCAAGCATATCTCTGCTCCACCCAAACATAACGCCTACGCTATCTTTAAGTTTATCTGCAAATGATATTTTTTGAAAGTTGTGATTGCTAATCAAATAATCAGCAATAGTATCTTTACCGCTACCAATTAATCCACATACACCAATAATCAAAGTCTGACTCCTCATAAAATAAAAACTATTATACAATAGATTTATCAGGAAGTCAAGTGTTTATTAGCCGATTGTGAATCCGTAGCCTACGCCGCCTGCTACTTGTGTTTTTAGTTCTTCTTCTAGCTTTTCCATTTCAGCTTGTGCTTCTGCTTTGAGTGCATCACCGTTAAGCGTTGAACCACCTTGTGGTCCTGCAATGGTTGCGAACTTTGAACGTGCTTCGCCTAGCATATACTTACAACTAGCAAGGGTATAATCTTTAATCCATTGCTTACCAAGATAATCATTAAGCAATTCACTATCTGGTCTGTGATTATACACATAAAGAAGTAATGTTTCTTCTGCTCTTGGACGTTGTAAAAGTGTTAATTTTTTAGTTGTAGTATTCCAATTGAATTCGATAAAAGAACCAAACATACGTCCTACAAGTTCTTGGTACTGACTAAACATATCATATGTTGCTAGTCCGCCCATGTTAGAACTTGATAACAAGTACGTATTTGTGTATGCCATGTTGAATGGTTCAAATAAAGTACCGCCATCACCGCCACCTGAACGTGATCCAATTGAGCGTCTAAATAATTTCCTAACCTCAGTTACTTCTTGCGGTAACGTATATTCATTTTGATCAATTATCGTAGGCATAAAAAGATATGACTCTTCGACTGAATTATCTGAACGCTGTCTAAATTTGCCAAGGGCTTTTTCTAGTGCAGTTTCATAATGAATAGGGTCAAGTTCAACATCAATCATGCCTCCGCCTAACATAGCGTTTACATAATCGAATACATCTTGTTTTTGTGTGCTTAATGCCATTTCTTGTTCTCCACTAGTATTTATGCTAACGATAAATACTTATACTATGCCAAGACTCAGTTTATACAAACCCGAAAAGGGCAATGATTACGATTTCTTAGACAAAACTATTACCGAAATGTTTACAGTAGGTGGTACAGATGTCTTTGTACACAAGTATCTAGGCCCCGCAAATCCAGACGAAGCAGACGCTACGCCTGCACAACCTCGTTATGATGCTGTTAAAGAAACCAACATACAAGACATGTTGTTCTTAGAAAACAGAGATCGTAAGTATGATCCAGACATTTATAAAATGCGTGGCATTTATAATATACAAGATATTGACTTTGATATGAGTCAATTCGGATTGTTCTTACAAAACGATACATTGTTTATGACAATTCCTATTAATTATAGTGTTAGAACACTAGGGCGTAAAATTATGCCAGGAGATGTTATTGAACTTCCACACTTAAAAGACGAACATGCACTTAATGATTATAGTGTAGCACTAAAACGTTTTTATGTTGTAGAAGATGTAAACAGAGCCGCTGAAGGATTTACACAAACTTGGTATCCGCATTTATACAGAATTAAATTAAAACAAATTGTTGACTCACAAGAGTTTAAAGAAATACTTGATTTACCTTCAGAAGAAGGAAGTACAAATACACTACGTGATGTTCTTAGTACATACGAAAAAGAAATGCAGATTAATAATGCTGTACTTGCTCAAGCAGAAGCTGATGCACCTAAGTCAGGTTATGATACTACAAACTTATATACTATTGCTAAAGATGACAATGGTAACGTAGCATTAAAAACTACAGACATATCAGATATTGATGCAAGTTCACAAGAACTATTAGTTGATAGAATTTCAGAAACACCAACACGCTCTGAGTACAATGGTTATTTGGTTGGCGATGGTGTACCACCTAATGGAGAAGCGTTTGGACATGGTCCTAGTTTCCCAACTAACTCAGTCGAAGGAGACTATTGGTTAAGGACAGACTTTATGCCTAATAGATTATTTAGACAAGACGGTAGCCGTTGGGTCAAACAAGAAGATTCAGTACGTATGACAATGACAAATACAGATACTAAAGCAACACAAAAAGGTACATTTGTTAACAACGCATCACAGAATGTTATTGGTGACGAAACTGTAACAGAAAGACAACCGTTGAGTAAAATTTTAAAACCGAAGGCGGATAATTAATGAGACATAAAATTGCAGGAATACTATTTTTAATTTTAGGCGTATATTTTTTAAATAACGACATGGGACATATGAACCACGGACCTAGCTTATTTGGTATAGGTGAAATGTCATGGATGTGGTTTACTATGGCAGTTGTGCATCTCCTAATTAGAGATTGTAACTGCCCAAAGTGTAAGGGATAACAATGCAACACTTTTATGATGGACAAATAAGAAGATACATTACTCAGCTAGTAAGACTAATGAGTAACTTTTCGTATGCTGATAGCAAAGGTAATCTTGTTCAAGTTCCTGTTATGTACGGAGATATTACAAGACAAGTTGGCGCCATTATAAAAGACAATAGCGAAAATAAAATACCAAGTGCTCCACGTATAGGAGTATATGTTACTGGATTAGAAATGGATCGTACTAGAACTGCTGATGCTACATACACCGGCAAAGTACATCTTAGAGAACGTGAATATGATGCAGAAGGTAAAGAATATTTAAACACACAGGGTAACAATTATACTGTTGAACGTTTAATGCCTACACCATATACACTAAAAGTTAATGCAGATATTTGGTCTACTAACACAGAACAAAAACTACAAATTATGGAACAGCTATTAATGTTCTTTAATCCTAGTTTAGAAATACAAACTACAGACAACTATGTAGACTGGACAAGTTTAAGTGTTGTTGATTTAGAAAATATTGTTTTTAGTGGAAGAACTATTCCTATGGGAATTGATACTGAAATAGATGTAGCAACACTATCGTTTTCAACACCAATTTATATTAGTCCTCCAGCTAAAGTTAAAAAGCTAGGTGTCATAACAAGTGTTATAATGAGTATCTTTGATGAAACTAAAGGTACTATTGATTTAGGAAAATCAATGCCAGAGCTTAATGCTTATGATGACAGTTGGGCAAACAGTACTAAAAACAAAGACAGTTCAGAAAGAATACACATACAAGTGAACACAGCATTAAACTACGATGCTATTGTTACTAACAATATTGTACAACTTGGTAAGAATGGTATATCAGGTGAAATTAATTGGCGTGAATACCTTGAAGTAGAACCTGGTGAATATAGAGCAGGATTAAGTAAAATTTATCTAAACAGAATCGATTTAGCCGCTCCAGTTGTAGGTACTATTGCACTAAATGATTTAGACGAAACACAACTTATTGTTAATTGGGACGAAGATACTATTCCAACTAATACAGTATTAGGATTACCAAATAGTCCACAAAAAGGAACTATTGATGCAATTATTGATCCAACTAGAACTAATCCAACTAACTTAAAAGTACCTGGTAACAGAATATTATTACTAGGAGATATTGGTTCTACAGATAACACAGATGGCGCCGATGCTTGGAAAGATAGTGGCGGTAATGACACACTAGTTGCTAGTGAAAACGATATTATTGAATGGTCTGGAACAGAATGGCAAATAGTATTTGATTCAAGTACCAAAACAGAGCCATCAACTGACATAACATATACAACCAATTTAACTACTGGTATACAATACAAATGGGACGGTGTAGAATGGACACTATCCTTTGAAGGCGAGTATCGAAAAGGAAGCTGGCGTTTAGTACTCTAAATAAGTACTTGTATGGAACAAATTATTTGTAGTGGTGCTCTATTCTATTCGTTGACAACACAACGTTTCTTATTCTTACACCGTACACAATCAAAACAAAATAATGTTTGGGGTCTTGTTGGGGGAACTAACGAAGATACAGAAATCCCTTACAAAGCTCTGCTACGTGAAGTTAAAGAAGAACTTGGTAGCGTTCCAAAAATTATTAAATCAATCCCATTAGAAACATTTGTAAGTAATGATGATAAGTTTCAATTTCATACTTATTTGTGTGTTGTAAAAGATGAATTTTTACCTTTACTAAATGACGAGCATAACGGATATGCTTGGGTTAGTTTTCAAAATTGGCCAAAGCCATTGCACATGGGATTACGCAACACATTACAAAATAAACAAAACTTAACTAAACTACAAACAGTATTTCAACTAGTTTCGTTATTACAAGAGTCGGATATCTAAATGAGTAAAGTATTAGTAATTGGTGATGTAATCATCGACAAATATATCTATGGTACTAGTACAAGGATTAGTCCTGAAGCACCTGTACCTATAGTTAATCTTGAAAATGTTTCAACATCTTTAGGTGGTGCAGGACTTGTTTATGAAAACTTAAAAAGTCTAGGTGTTGACATAGAACTATTTGAAACTAATCAACCTAGAAGTGTTAAAACTAGAGTAATTTGTGACGGACATTATATTACAAGGTTAGACGAAGATCAAAATGCAAATTCAGGTGTAGTATTAGATGAAGTATTATGTAGTGATTTTTCAGAATATGATTATGTAATATTAAGCGATTACGACAAAGGTGTACTAGATAATGCAAAACAAATTATTGCACATATTAACAGTCAAGGTCCTAAAGTAATTGTTGATCCAAAGCGTTATGCACATGACTATGAAGGTGCATGGTTAGTTAAACCAAATAACAGCGAATATACTAAGTTTGAATTTGACGAATGGAAAGGTAATATTATTACCACTGATGCAGGACGTAATGTTATTGCTACAATAGACAACATTGAATATACAATTCCTGTTGAACAAGTTGAAGTATCAGATGTTACAGGTGCAGGTGATTGTTTCCTTGCTACGTTTGTATATGCACTAACAAAAGGTTACACACATAAACGCTGTTTAGAATTGGCTGTCAAAGGTGCTACTGAAGCAGTTAAACATGTAGGCACACATATCATAACAATTGATGATATTAATGATACTATTGTATGGACTAACGGAGTGTTTGATATACTACATATAGGCCATTTAAAGCTACTTAGACACGCACACACGCTTGGTAAACGCCTAGTGGTGGGCATTAATAGCGATGCAAGTGTAAAGCGTTTAAAAGGTGAAACTAGACCCATTAACGATGAGCAAACACGCAAAGCCGCTTTGTTAGAATTGGGATTCATTGATGAGGTAATTATATTTGATGAAGATACACCAATAGAAACTTTGGTTAATATCATGCCTGACATAATTGTTAAAGGCGGAGATTATACAGTTGATACAGTAGTAGGAAATGAACTAGCAGAAGTTGTTATCTTTCCAATTATTGAAGGTGCAAGTACAACGAAAATTATAGACGAGATTAGAAAATGAATATTTTAATTACAGGACATGAAGGATTTATTGGTAAAAACCTTGGAGCATACTTACAATCTAAAGGACACAATGTTGAAGGCTTTGAATGGAAGCCAAACATTATACCAGATCCTGAACCATACGATAGAGTAATTCATTTAGGTGCTATTAGTAGTACTACTGAACGTGACGTTGAAAAGATCATGGAACAAAATTACGAGTTCTCAATGCGTCTATTACAGCTATGCGATCAAAAAGGAACTACATTAATGTATGCTAGTAGTGCTAGTGTATATGGCGACAAGTTTGAAGAAAATGCTAAACTACAACCACAAAGTGGATATGCATGGAGTAAGTATTTGTTTGATAGATTTGTAATGCAAGTACCAGAGTTTATGGTTAACGTACAAGGATTTAGATTCTTTAATGTATATGGACCAGGTGAAGAACACAAAGGCGATCAAATGAGTGTGTTTCACAAGTTTGAAAAACAAGCTAAAGAAACAGGTGTTATAAAAGTATTTGAAGGTAGTGATAAAATAGATAGAGATTTTATCCATGTTGGCGATGTATGTGAAATTATCGAAAAATTTATTGATGTTGATAATACAGATATATGGAATGTTGGTACAGGTACACCTCGTTCATTTATGGAAATTGCTGAACTGTATGCCAAAAAGTATAATGCTAAAATTGAAGAAATACCTATGCCAGAAGAGCTTAAAGGACAGTACCAGTATTACACCTGTTCTCACAATAAAAAGTTAATTAATAGTATAGGCGTTCATAATTTTAGAACAATCGAGGAGTATATAAATGCCAGCAAGACATAGTGGTAAAGTAGACAAAGGTTGGGGATACGAATTAATTTGGGCAACCAATGATTTGTATTGTGGAAAAATTATGGTTTTTGAAAAACTTGGTGCAAAATTTAGTATGCACTTTCATAAAGAAAAAGATGAATCATGGTTTGTAAATAGCGGATCATTTAAACTTCGTTACATTGATACGCAAACAGCTACAGTAATGGAGAAGACTTTAGGACCAGGCGATACATGGAGAAATCCACCATTAATGCCACACCAGTTAGAAGCACTTGAAGTAGGTAGTAGTATTACTGAAGTAAGTACACCTGATTCTATTGAAGATAATTATAGAATTATTCCAGGTGACAGTCAAGGTGTTGTGGTACAACCAGAGGCCACACCAGATGCAAATCCACAAAGCTAACTTAGACTTAGACTTACGCAAATTAAAACATAATTGCAGTTTTGTTTATCAACAAATTATAAACGAAATTGCAATTCCTAACGATAAAATAGAAACTCAACATACTTCAATACCTACGGCAGTAAGCCAATACTATAATTTGTTTACTAGTATTATGCCAGGTATGTTTGAACTCCAACGTTCAATTAGAGAAGAATTTAAAAACATAGAACATGATACTAGTTTAGAATATTGGATTGTTGGTTGGTTAAATTATTGGCCTAACAAGGGTCGTACATTAGAATGGCATGGACACGAATATGGAGATGATGATAATTGTTTCCACGGATACATAGGTGTTCAAAGTGAACCATCACAAACATTATATCGTAACATAGGCGAAGAAGAAATTACTAGTGTTGAAAATAAAAATGGGCAGTTAGTTATTACTAATAGCAAAGGAGTTGAACACATGACTAGTGATTGGGAACAAGATGAACCTCGTATTACTATTGCGTTTAACATACAACCTAGAGAAACTGTTTTACAAGAAATAGGAAATAAACTTAATTACTATGTCGGCCTTTAAAAATATCTTTCCAGTTCCTATGCTAGAACATTTTGTTCCAGAGCGAATTGCTGACGATGTTGAAAACCTTTTAGTATCAAGATTAGATAGAATACCTAGACCTACTGACGATGCACCACATAGCACAGATTACTTTGAACCTAAAAAAGTAATAGACTTGTATACTGATGTTCCGGAATTGTTTAGTGAAATACAAGAATGTGTTAATAAATTCCAAGAAGCATGTAGCATTAAACATTTACCTCATACTAATCAATACGTATGGTGGACACAAGATTACCAAGAAGGCGATATACACAAAGAACACGAACACGGTATGAATAAAATATCTGGAGTGTATTGGGTAAGAGCAAATGAAAACGCTGGTGGATTATCTTTTAGAAATCCTAATCCTTATGTTGAGTATGCACACAATGAATATTCGCAGTATGGATATGGTAAGTACGAATTCCAACCTATGAAAGGTAAACTATTATTGTTTCCTTCTTACTTAAAACACCAAGTAGAGCCTAGTGGTAAAAACGTTATACGTTCCACTATTGCTTTCAACGTAGTATATTAAGCCTGAGCTTCACCCCATCTTAGAATGATGTTCGCAGTAGTATCTGTACCACCCGTCTTATAAACGTTAATTGCTAGTACGTCTGGACCATTTGGATATGTTCCTCTACCACCTAGTGTAGTATTTGTAAGTTCTTTCAATGCTTCAAGACTCAATGCACTCGATTGTCCTGGTGTAGCAATGAATGAAAATACTGTTTCACCTGGTTGTGCGTAAGGAGGTTGTCCAAATAAGAACCCAACTGTATCACCTGGATTAACAGTAGTGTTAGCACTCTGTGTAAATGTTACTCTGTAATAGTCTGTTGTACCAAAGCTCAATTCTTCTACATTAGATACCGCAGTACCCGCTGAGAACTTAGAATCACTAACAATGTCGCCTGCAATAGCATTTGTTGCGTCCCATGTTGTTTTTGTAAAGAACAAATAGTTAGCATTACTTAATGCACCACCAATACTAAATGTTACTGTTGGATCAGCACTTTGTACATTAATATTTTGATTAAATCTTAAACGTACTCTACTGTACCATGGCTCTGGATATACCTGGTCAATAATTCTTGGATTACTTGCGTAGTTATTAGTACCTGAAGCTGTAACAGTTGTACCTGTTGTAACTTCATCATTTAAACTTTCCCATTGTGACGTTGTTAAGTATTGGTATCTACTATTTCTATTACCATATAAGAATTCAGCAGTTTGTGTCATTGCACCTTGTACTGTTGCACTTCTAATAATCTGTGTTGCACCAGTTGACCATACAACAGAACCACCTGGAGCAACTTGAGCAAAGCTCGGTTGTCCACCAGCCGCCGCACCTGTTAGTGCTGACCAACCAACGTCTCCTGGGTTAATTGGATAGTTTTGTGGATTCAAAATACCTTCAACAACAATACCACCACTAATTGGATTATTTGAACCATCATATCCATCTGATGTAATTTCAATACCTTCTAGTAGCAACTGAGCTCTGTTTAGTAGTTCTCTTTCACCTAAGTCACCAACAATAGCGTTACTAACACTAGGTGCTAGTCTTAACATAAACACAGTATTTCTTGTTGTACTAATTTCGTTACCTGCAGATGTGTATGAGAAAATATAACCACGATCTTCATCAAAGCCACCGTCTGTTAAGAACGCTGATCCCCAGTGTGATATGATTGGAGTAATTGTATTACTAATCAAAATTACACCAGTTCGTTCAGTGTGTGTTACTGCTCCACCTGCCGTATAAGTTCTTGTTGCACCAGCCGCAAAGTTTGTTAGTGGTGCACTTCTAGTACAACCAGTTAACGTATCACCTGTTACACCTGTATATGCTATCATTTCGTTATCAATAATAACTGTACCAGTGCTTGGGAAGAATGACGCTGTAATTAACGGAATTGTAGTTTGTGTTGCATCCATGTCAGCCGCTAGTCTGTCATTAGGTCCTTCGTTAGTAACTTCATAACGCACAGGCATGTTACCAGTACGCATAAATGCTTCTGTGTTAATGTTTGAGTTACGCATTCTGTGATAGAAAATAAAGTTACCATCATCACCACGTAGCATATAGTCAATAAATCCAGCACCGTACCAACTGTACTGAATACCAATCATCTGCATCTTACTGATGTCCATGATATATCCACTACTACCTAGTCCGTCTAGTGTATCTTTGTTAAAGTCATCTTGTTTAGTTTTCTTATCACTAATTAAACATAGTTTAGCACCAGTGGCATTAGTGTTACCTCTAAAGTCAGGTGTTACTGTCATTGCAGTATCTGTTGTAATCTGTGAAACAACGTGTGTCATTCCTTTTACAACAATTCTATCACCAGCTTTAAGCTGATCTCTAAATCTTGTTCCTGAACCTGTACATGTGTTTGAATCAACGTTAATTGCAACCGTACCTGCTAACTGTAGTGTAGCAGTTCTTTGTACAGCACTAAAGTTTGATCCGTCATACTCCATAAAGATTCCGTTTTGATCATCAAATGCACCTGAACGCACAGTTGCACCGTGCCAGTTAAGCAGTGATACTTGAGCTCTTGTACTTAATATTGGTGATAATGAACCAACAGCAATTTGCGATATAACTTTGAATGTTCTTTCACTTACAATACTTGCTACTGTATAGTTTCCGTTATAACCTGGTGTTTCAATACCAATTAATCTAATTTGTCCACCAACTTGTAGTCCGTGATCAACATCATCAGTTGTAACTTCAATAAAGCTACCTGCTGTTAATCCGTCTGCGGTTACATTTAATAGATCATAACTTGGAGCAAACAATGCACCAGTGGTATACATAATACCTTTACCTGACTGGTATCTAATATATTTTTTACTCTGTCTAATTGCTTGAGCACCGTGTTGTGGTCCTCCAGTACCAAGCATAACTCCTCCGTCATATGGTCTATGAACAAAGAAACTGTCCGGTCTTGGATAAAGCGTAGCACTAATATCACCAGTTTGTGTAATAGTACCTGGAGCTCTACATTGGTATCTTAAACTTGTTGTAGTTGGAACCTGTTGTGCAAAGAACGGTCCTTCTAATAGTGTATGGTTGTTAGTACCATCGTCTGAGTTTTGTGTAACAATAAATGCATCACCTGGTATTAGTCCGTGTGCTGATGCAAACGAAACTTCAGTTGTTGCCAATGCCGCGAACGCAATTAATGTTGGGCTTGGTATTGCCTGTGTTAACAGTTCTGACATTGTTACAGTTGCATAAGTTACTGTTGTATCTCCTGGAACTGCTGTTCCTGAAATACTTGTATCAATAATACTACCGTCTGTTGATACTTCAGTAATACTAATTGAAGCATCATTTGCTGGACTTGCACCACCTAAATCAGTACCTAGTATTTTAATTTTGTTACCTACTTGATAGTTTTCACCGTCTTGTGCAATTTGCGGATTGCTATAACTACTACCAGTTCTTTGTATAGTAAATTCTGCACTTGTACCTGTGTTACTTAATGCTTGAGCACCAACATTTGTATAAGCACCTACTCCACTTGGACCTGTACCTGCTACACTAATTGTTGTAATAGAACCTTCATCAGTTCTTGCACCACTATCGTCTGTTGCGTCAACAGTAATTGTTAAATCATTAGCTGGTGTTGTACCACCTAGCTGTGTACCTGGAACTAAAATTGTATGGTCATCAAAATAACCTGTACCTGGAGTATTAACTACACCACTATATGCTCCATTACTAATTGTAATATCAAATGTTGCAGTACTACCTTGTAGCATTTGAATTTGATTATCACTTTGTTTAATGTCTTGGAATACTACTTCGTCATTACCTGTACCACCAATTGTTGCCGTTAGTATTTCACCACCTGTGTCAATTGACGCTACTGTAATTGTTGCATCGTTTGCTGGACTTGCACCTTCTAATGCCGTACCTGCTATAACAAGTGTTTCACCTACCAAGTATCCTGTACCAGCATTTGTAATTGTTAATCCGTATACTGAACCTTGTTTACTAATAGTAAAGTCTGCATCTGCACCACTACCTGTTGGGTATGTATATGCTACACTTGGATAAGATGTGTTAGCTGTTGGGCCTGTACCTGTAATTGTAAATCCAGTAATAACTCCTGTACTTACTGATGTTACTTCAATAAGTGCATCGTTAGTTGGACTTGTTCCTCCTGGGAATACATCTCCTTGTATAGCTAATCTATCTCCAACTACATAACCTTGTGTTGGTGCTAATGATGTACCTGAACTTGTAATACTTGTAATACTACCAGCGGAATCTACACCTGTAATATTAATTGTAATATCGTTAGCCGGACTTTGACCGCCTACGTTGTTACCTAAAATTGTAAGTGTTGATCCATTAGCATAGTCTGTTCCAATAGTACTACCTAGTGAAACTGTATATGTTCCGTTTGAATTTTGAGTAACGTTAAATGTTGCTCCTGTTCCTACAACATTATATCCTGAAGTAATATTAGTAAATGAGGCACTATTAACTGCTGTTCCTGAAATACTTAATCCTGTAATTTCTCCACTACCACCTACACTATCAATAGTAACTGTTGCATCGTTAGTTGGACTTGTACCACCTAATTCTGTACCTAGTATTGTAAGTGTTTCGTTTTGTGCATATCCTGAACCTGGTGATGATGGGTTAACTGCATATGTGCTACCAGTAAATGAAACGTTAACTTCTGCTCCAGTACCAATTGAGCTTGTAGTAAACGATGGTCCTGCAAAGTTTGCTATTGCATCTGCACCAGTACCTGATTCTGTAAAGGATGTAATTGCTCCTGTGCCGTCAACACCGTTAATAGTAATATCTAAATCGTTAGTTGGACTTGCACCACCAAATACGTTACCCGGAATTCTAATAACTCCACCTACGCTGTATCCTGTATCTGTTGAACCAGAATTTTTAACAACTGGACTATAAACGTTGTTAGTTAACGTAACGTCCCATGTTGCTCCAGTTCCACCTGTAGTTGCTTCTGGAGGTAAATCTGTAAATGTTGGGTCATCTGTAACTGCTGTGTATACACCTGCACTACTCGTAACATCAAGTATTAGTCCTGTACCTTGACCGTTAATATTTGTACCTGCAACATTTGTTAATACTGCATTACCGTCAAATGCTACACCTGTGAAACTAAATGTTAAAATTACTCCGCCAACATCAATAGTATCAACTGTAATTCTTAAATCGTTTGTACCTGTAGTACCACCTAATGTTTGTCCATCTACAACTAACACATCACCTACTTCAAAGTTAATACCTGATGTTTGCATTGTAACTGTGTATTGTCCTAAGGTAGGATTACCTCTGTCAATATTAAACGTTGCACCTGAACCTGCTGATTCATAATTAGTACCAGTAATTCCTGTGTATGATACTGTATTACCTACAATAGCACCTGTAGTATTTCCGTCAAAGTTAAGTGTATTACCTACAATAGTAGTAACATGAATCGCTGTTCCATCACCTCTATCAATTGCTTCACCTTGCACAATACCTGTTGCATCAACAACATCAATTGCGTTAGAACCAATTGGAAAATCTCCACTAACGTCAAGTGTATTTAAAATACCACCGTTATCTGATACGCCAACAACTCCGCCTGTTAAACTTGTAACCTGAGCACCACTTCCAATACCTGCTCCTTGTGTAATACTAGCAACTACAAACGTAAAGTCTGCACCTCCGCCATTACCTAATGAACTATCTGCAATAGTAACAATATCACCAGCGGCATTATTTCTTCCTGGATTTAAAATCTCAACGCTTGTAACTTCACCAGTTCCGTTAACAATAATTTTATATGTACCTACAATTAAGTCTGCCGCAATACTGTTTGAAAATCCTGTTGAAACTGTGTATGTGCCACCTAAACGTGATGCATCTGCGGCACTAAATGTACCAACTGTTGCTACTTGGCCGCCTTCATTAATAACAGGAGCACCAACTTCTGGTGCTGTACCTTCCCAAGTAATAATACTTGATCCAGTTGCCGCCGCTAATGGGTTAATCCATGTACCTGCCGCACCCTGTGATAAAATAGTAAACTGTGGCTGGCCAATTGCCGCACCTGTATAAAATCCTGCTTGTCTTAATTGAGTGTAGTATGTTGATAATACTTCACCGTTAGTTGATCCAACTTTTGATTTAGCAAAGAATGTAAATGTACTGTTTGATGGAACAGTTGAAACAATAAACGATCCCTCTGCTCTACTTGCACCAGCAACACTATTTTCTAGTGCCTTAATTGTAATAGGAGTACCTGCTGTAATACCGTGTGGTCCAACTGTAGTTACAGTAATTAAACTTTGTCCAACACCGTTTGTACCTACTGAAGCATCTGTTACAACTGTTGATACAACTGTATCTGTGCCTGGTACTTCGTAAATACTTGGATACCCTCTTTGCATAGCAATCGCTTGCCACTTCGTAGGCTGTAGTCCATACTCAAAGTCAGCATCAAGCATAGATACTGAGTTACTAACACGCATACGTTCAATAGCATCTGTACCAAAGTCATGTGGTCTAGTAATAACATCACCTTGGTCAATAAAGATTTGAATATCGTCTGTATCGTAAAACTGTTTAACTTCTTCTTTAATTGGTAGTACACTTAAACCGTTTTCAATAACGTTTGTAATAACACTAAACAATTCTGTTACTCTTTGACTAACATTCAACTCACTAATTTGCAGGATTGTATTTTGTGCAACTGCACCTACGCCTGTTTGTTGTGTTGGGTATGTTGTATTAGAGAAAATATAATTATTAATTAAATCTCTTGCAAAGTGTTTTGCTAAAACTTCTGGCATTCTATCGCCGTCAATTTGTGGCGTAGTTTGCACCCAATACTTACTAGCATTAAAGTGTGTTAGTGTATTACCAGAATATTTAATATCGTTAGTAATACCTTCAACATTAAAGCCCATATCTCTTTCACACTTGGCAGTATTGTATGTATAGTTGTACCATACATCTGAAATTGCATTAGCTGTTGCTGATACAAATGTGTGTTCTGAAGTATCAGATGAAATACCAATATTAACTGTAACTGTGTCCGTAGTAGAACTTTCAACTAAAATTGGTTTATTATAAAATGGATCTGTTCCTGTATCATTAGGCACCCCACTTGCTCTTGGATAAGCATGTTCAGTAGCATGGTTGTCATATCCACAAGTAAATGTTAATCCACCTGTAGCAATTTTAATATAATCGCCTCTGTAATATCCATGCGCCGCCATTGTTAAAACTAACTTTCCACTTGCAGGACTATATGCCGCCGCAGTAGGAGTTTGTCTTGTACTTGCCGCAACTTTACTTGCAATCCAAGCAACAGTTTCTTTCTTAATAAAATTTGTATTTGCTTCTAATAGTGCTACTGCCTTTGGAGAGTAAACTCTATTGTCTGTATCTTTAGCAAGAAAGATTGTAGTAACTGTACCAGTTCTTTCAAGGAACTTTGGAAAGTCTTCTTCTACACCTTTAGTTAACTGTGAAGTGTCATCTGTTTGGAATGCAACACTAGCACCTAAGTCTGGATCACTAAAGTTATATAAAATTTCGTTGTTTGTTGAATCTGTAATCAACAATAAATCGTTTGCAGGAACACGAGTCTGAATCTTAACACTTGAAATTTGTGATCTCTGTAGTGGTGGAATAACATCTAGTCCGCCTGCAATAACAGTTGTAATGATACCCATTAGCTCTGTTATTCTTGCATCAGTACCTGTTTCATAAGTACTACCGTTGTCATAAACTTGTGTAGTTGTAGCCGGATCTGCTTGTAAACTTGTGTAAGGAACTTGTGGTAAAATGTAGTTGTTAATTAAACTAACAACAAAGTTCTTTGCCGCAATTTCAGGAGCTCTATCACCATCAATCTGTGGTGTTGAATTAATCCAATACTTACTTGCTAAGAAACGTGCTTGGTAATTTCCGCCATAACGTAAATCCCAAAGTACACCTGTTACTCCGTCTGTACCTTGTAAGTTATATCGTGTATCACGTCTACATAGCACATCGTTGTATGTATAGTTGTACCATATTGAACCCGGATTTCCTGTGTTTGCCGCAACTTGTGCAGTAAGCCATGCTGATAATTCGTCAACAATAAAGTCTGTATTATCGTTAATTAATTTGTATGCATATGGAAATCTATTTTCACTAACAGGAATACCTGGTTGAAATATATACGAGTCAATTTTTTTCTTTGCCATTTGTTTTCCTACATTCCGAAAGCAACAGCCATTGCTGATGCCCTACTGTCCACATATTTTTTATTAGTAACTGTCGTAGCTGATGTTGGGTTTGCTTGTACTTGTGCTGTAGCAAACGTTGCATTGGCCGGAGTTACTGCTCCAATTGTAGTGTTATTTATTGTTCCTGCGGTCGCTGTTAAGTGGTTAGTGGTAACTGCACCTGGCTTGGTTAAACCAATGCTTACACCGTCTATATTACCGCCACCTGCTGGTGCAACAGTTAATCTACCATTGCCTGTTGGGCTTACATTTACATTTGCGTTTAAACCTGTAAAGTTTGCAGTTTCTGTTACTGTTAATAAGTTAGTAGTAACATCCATGTTATTAATTGTACCACCGTTTCCAGGATTAATAAGTACCGTACCTGAACTTCCACTAGGTGCAAGTGTAATAACTGCGTTTTCGCCTTGGGCTGTTAAGTTGCCTGTTGTTGTAATTCTACTAAAATTACCAATACCACTAACTAGTGGATCAATAACTGTAATTTCTACTAATGGTATTTGATCACCATCGCCGTACCATAATGTTGCTGGAGCGTTATCAGGTACAGCAAAAGTTAATTTACCTTCAAACTTACTTTGAGCATCAATACCTGTTACTGTTGTTTCGCCATCTAAAGATGTATGTGATAGCCCTGAAGTATATGGTTGGTATACTGATCCGTCAAAGCTATAAAAATTCAATGTCATGTTACCAGTAATATCACCGGCTTCATTTAATTCTCTTAAAAATAAGTTAAAAACATAACTACTTCCCCTAGTTAATTCAAACGTTGGGTTTGATAATAAGTTAGGAAGATCGTCTGGATCTGTTTTACCATCAATAGTAAAGCTATTACCAGCTTGGCGTAATAAAAAGTCGCCAGCAGTATCTACAACATCTTCTGTTACTGTATAGGTAAGTGTACGAAGTTGTACGTTACCTACTTCGTCGACCATGAAGCCCGGGCTTTTAAAGCCATACTGAGCTTGGAAGGGTGATTTAATTACTGCCATTTAGTTTCTCCAATAGTATTTATCACTAGCTTTGTACCACTATTAAACCATGCATTGCTCCATGGAATTGACAGTTATAATGATAAGTTCCTACTGCTGACGGTGTCCAAACTACATTACCTGAAGATGATGCACCTTGACCCGTTGCTAATGGATTTGTTACAATATTACCTGTACCTGTTGAGTTTGCTGTTTTAATATAGAACGGATGTCCTGGAGCATTCATAGTAAATGTAACTGTGTCATTAACATTAATTGTTACTGTTTGGTTAGAACCATTTACTGCACCTAATCTATCTGATCCGCTTAATGTATACGCACCTGAGCCACTATTCGAAGTTGCTATTGTGTAACTATTTCCTGGTGTTGTACTTGTATCAACAATCGCAATACTCTTAGTTGCTTCGCCATTGTCTAGTGCAATTATAAATCCTTCATCGCCTTCTGTTGTTGCATCAGATGTTACATTAAATGTAAGACTATCTGTTGTTCCAACAACAAAGTTTCCTGTCAATGCCGCGCCAGCTATGTCTGCTCCTGTTACACCTGTAATTGTATAAGGTAAAATAGTACCGTTATCAACATTTGTAGTTGAAAGTGTAATTGTAAACGTACCACCTTCATTAACTGAAGTAGTAGATGATCCTAAAGAATAACTTGGAACAATTGGACTTAAACTTGTGTCGCCAATAGCAACTTCAACAACTGTATCTGTGCCATCGAGTGACATTTGGAATGTTTCTGGACCGTCTGTAAATGAATCTTCAGAGGCAGTATAAACAATTTGTTGTGTAGTTCCAATTTCAAATGTACCTGTTAATGCGGCATTTCCAATATCAGATGAGTCAACTCCTGTAATTGTGTATCCGACCAACGTTCCATTATCAACATTTTCAGCTGTTAGTGTAATAGTAAATGATTCACCTTCGTTAACACTTGCCGCACTAGTTACAAGTCCGTAACTAATAGCTGGTGTTGTACTTGTATCTTGAATAACAATGCTAGTAGTAGCTTGATTGTTATCAAGTTTAATTGCTAATACTTCTTGGCCTTCTGTTGATGAGTCAACAGTAATAGGGAAACTAAGAATATCTGTTGTTCCAACAATAAATGATCCTGTAAGATTTGATCCACCTATGTCTGCACTTTGTACACCTGAAATTGTATAAGGTAAAACTGTACCTGCAAGTACATTTGATGTAATTAATTCTATTGTAACTGTTTGTCCAAGTTCTCCAGTATTTGTAGTGCTTGGATTTAATGTGTAAACTGGTGCGTTTGCCGCAACGTTTGATCCTATTAGTGTTGCTGTAGGTTCGTTCTGTGTTGCATAATAGTTTGCTGAATAAATTACTTTTGCACCTGCAATAGCAGTTGAATCATCTTGTACTCTTGGATATGCCATAAGTTTAAAGTATGAATCTGTAACTTCAACTTCTAATTGTAATAGGTCATCTCCTAAATTACTACGCCCGTAAACAACAATATTTGCTTCACTAGTACTAGCTGTTGCCATTGCTTTAATTACTTCTTTACGTTCACTATTTACATCACATGCAATAGTGTATTCTACGCCAAAGTAACTACCAACATACCAGCGGTCTAATTCTGTTCCTGCCTCTACTAGTGTATAGCTTGGCCCTGCGTAAGACAAATTGGTTCCGTTACGAAACTCAATCGTACTATTCTGTCCGCGTCTAAAGTATTTGGTGATATCGAAGCTCATTGTACCTTTTACATTCCTCTTTAGTATATTTACCTAATTACGGACTGTTACGATTGCTAGTGGTGTAAGCGTGTAATGCCTAAATACCACATGTCTAAAGGGTATTGTTTGCTTACAAAATGATGTGTAATTTGTAAATCATTATCAGTAATCATGTCTTGAAAAGTGTCAGGATTTGACCCCCATACATTTTCAGCAAGTACAATAATTCCGTCGTCAGTTAGATAATTGTTAACGTTATTAAAGAAATTTCTATGTATAGACCAGTCTAAATCTTTATATTTCCTTGGATCGTCATAGTGTGCTACATACGGATCCATATTGAAATGAGGAGGATTAGCAACAATTAGATCAAATTTTTGTTGCGGAATGTTTGTAAAGTTATCGCTTAGAATAAATTGTGCAGTATTTTCTAAGTTATTTTCTTTTATTGTTTGTAATACAGGAAGCTGAGTTGGCTCATAGATATCTGCCAATGTAACTTTGTTTGCTATACCTGTTGCAAGTAACCCAAACCCCCAAAAGCCTGGTCCACTACACCATTCTAATACATTGTTAAATTTTTTATCTTGACTTATTGCTTGTGTTGCATCAATAAAGTCGTCGACCATTGTGTTGCCACAGCCATCTGTTTCTTTGGTCCAGTGAATTTTTATATCAAAATATTGGATAAAGTCGTCTTCCATGACTTTAATTTTTTACTGTAATTAGCTTATTATATTCTGGCAAATAAAGATATTCAATATCACTATTACGTAGTGTACGCACAGCATCATCTAGTGTTTCAACTAATGGCTCGCCACCTAAGTTAAAACTAGTATTGAAAATAATACTAATACCAGTACGTTCTTTAAATGCTTTAATAACATCATAGTAATGTTTGTTTTGATCTCTATTAACTGTTTGAATACGACATGTACCATCTACGTGAATAATACTTGGAATCTTTTCAGCAATACCTTCTTGACAGTTTACAGCATACATCATTGTAGGTGAACTTTTCATTCCACGCAAGTCAAACCATTCATGTACATCTTCTTCTAATATACTACCTGCAAAAGGACGGAAATATTCTCTACGTTTAACTTTGTTTACATAATCTTTACCATTAGGATCACTTGGATCATACATAATAGTTCTATTACCTAATGCACGTGGACCGTTTTCAGAACGTCCTTGGAATAGTGTAACAATTTTTCTATCAACTAGTAAGTCTACAGCTTTAGTATTGTCTGCATCTTCAACAGTTGCGTCATACTTTTCTACAACTGCATTAATTTCTTCATCTGTATAACTGTAAGCTGGTCCTTCGTATAATGTTTCTTGTTGCTCTTGACGTTTATTACTTTTAGTTAAACGTCTGTGCATTAACATTGCACCACCCATTGCTGTACCTGCATCATTACTTACTGGCTCAACATAAATTTCAATGCCTTCGTCTTTTAATTCTTCTAAGTAATAATAGTTAGCAACACAGTTAAGACCATATCCGCCACTAATAACTACTTTGTTTTTACCTGTCATTGCAACTGCTTTGCGAATTAAATTTGCAACTTCTTTTTGGCTTTCTGTTTGTATTTGATAAGCCATGTTACGTCTGTTTTCTAAATACGTTACATCTTGATTATCTTCATCGCCATGATCTGTTAAGTATGTGTGCATGTTGTAATTAACATGAGCACCGTTAGGATACGTTGGAACAATAACATGTCTATCTGCTTGTGGTGTCATTGTATCATGTCTAAATATTTTGGGTGCTGGACTGTCTGCTTTACCGTATGGAAACAATCCCATAGTTTTACCTGCCTCAATAAAACTGAATCCACAGTACTCTGTAACTGCTTCATACGCTTTAACAATACCAGCATTTTCTGAAATAACTAATTCGTGTGTTTGGTCTTTATCTTCGTCATACATTTCACTTGAAAACTCAGGCATCCATGCACCCATAACAGGTCCATTAGCACCAATGTGTTTGTATAATGTTTTAAAGTTATCTGGATAGTTGCAATCGTAAATACTTTCTGTTTCCCAAACAGTAGTAGGTTGTCCGCCAATGTCTAAAGTAATAAATGTACCAGCACCATCAACAATAACTGCTACTGCATCTTCAAATCCTGAACGATAAAAAGCACAAGCGGCATGTAACTTATGATGAATGTTTGACATGTCAATTACTTGAGGATGATTACCACCTTGGAATGCTTCACGTTTAATAAGTCCTAGCTTACGTGCAAGTCCTGTATAAACATCATCGCCACTAAAGTCTACTTTGCCAGCAGTTTGTTCTAAATTTTGTGTATGTGCAACAACTAAAAAGTCTAGTTTGTCTGTGTATTCAAGTATCTTAATCATACTTGCATACGGACCACCGTCGTACTTTTGTCTTGTTAAACGTTCTTCTTCAATTGAAAAAACAATTTCACCGTCTTTTAATAGACATACTCCACCGTTATGTCCTCTAGCAATTCCTGCAATCCATACTGGCTTTTTACTTGGCATCTTTTATTCCTCTATAACTTCTATCCCAATTTGCTAATTGCAAACTTGTAATATTTTTAATAGTTTCTTTGTAGTCGTTAGTTTTACAATCTATAACAGTATCTATCATATTTTGTGTTTGTTCTGATAAGTTGTGGCTTAGATATGACTGGCAAAAACTTAAATGCTGTATTGGACTAGGGTGTAACTCTAACCATTTTTCGCCATTTTCTTCAAACCACCAACTAGAGTCTGGTCTATTCCAAGCATGTAATCCTAATGATTCTAACCATTCAGGACCTTCTAGTACGTATCTATATTGTTCTAAATCAAACTCTTTAAATGCATCAGCAAGTTCAGGTGTATTTCTTAAATTTTCACCATGTCCTTTTTGATGCGGAATATCTGTTCCTAGTGTTTCTAAGTTACTAATGCTTGTAAAATAAAACTTGCAATTTGTATCTTTTAATAAACCCTTAGTAAGTATAATGTTATTCATTGTATGTAAAAACAATGCTTTTTCATCATAAAAAGTTTCTATCCATTTGTCATCAAACACTTCTTTGTTTTGATAGCTGAATATACTACCTTTAGTTTGCCAAGGTTCTTTGTGTTTAAAGTTAAGATAATCGTAACGTAAGTGACTTGACCATTGTACTATTACTGTATCGTCTTTGTCAAATTCATTTGTAGCGTGGCATTCTGCAACACGTTCAGCAATAGCTCTATTTCCTAAGCCTGCATGACCCCAATTTTCATAGTGATCAAATTCCTGTGCGTAGATATCTGCGTAGGTTGGCCAATTCCATGATGTATAGGAACACCCAAATACAAATAAACGTTTCATTATTAAGCAGGAGTTGCTTCTTTGTTAGTACTGTTATATTGAGCACCAACTTTTTTCTTATTTCTAATTCCTGCTGTTACTGATTCACAAATAACACTTTCAACTTTGTCATTCATTGCCATGATACCGTCATTAACTCTATCTGCATATTCATCTGTTGTAACTCTAATAGGTGAATATACTCTAGCACCTTCGCCCATGTCTAAAATATCAAAGTTTTTATCTTCTGGATACGAAACATTAATTGGAAAAGTTGAACCTATTACTACTGTACATTTAACACCTAGTGCATGTGCAATATGTTGACCTACACTATCACAGCCTAAAAAGTAATCTGCATTTGCAATAATGCCAGCCCAATGTCTTAGGTCTGCACCCATAGGACTTGCTACAGGTTCTTTACAACCGTGTTTTGAAAAGTCAATACCAAACTCTGCCATGTGTACCATTGCATATTTTTTAGAAAGTGACTTAACAATATTAACTGAATTTTCAGCTTCAAAACTTCTACCACTCCAATCAGTAATTACACCATTGTCATGTTGTACTGCTCTACCAAATGGTTGGAAAACAACTACTTTGTCTTTTTTAGTTTTTTCTTTAACTTCGTCAACTAGCTTTTTACCAAACAACATTTCTTCTCTAGAAAGTTTTAAAATTGGTTTGCTTAATTTACGTAGTCCTTTGTTATTAATTTGAATATCGTATGCTTCTGCAATACTACATTTTTGATTATAGTATTCCCAAGCTCTATAAGGCTCAGGTGTAATTAAATTCATATCTTTAAGTTTATCTTGGAAAAGATTCTTGTGCCAGTGATCGTATGCTTTTGCATGTAGTACTGGATGACCTTTATAAAAGTCAGTACCGCCTTCGCATACAATGATAAAGTTATCTTCTGGATTTTCTTCTGCAAACTTCTCAAGTGCTGGAATACTAGCAAGAACTCTGCCAGCGCCACCATTGATAAAAATAGCCGTATTTCTTTTATCTGTCATTTTATATCCTTCTACAATTTGTGTAATTGCTTGTATAGATATTTAATGAAGATTAGTTTAGCTTGATTGTTTTCTGGCTGTTACAGTACCAGCAATACGTGTATTGCCTCTTACGTCTGTAGGGGGTGTTGGAAGCCCGTCTGCAACACCGTCATCGTACGGTGTACCATCTGTACTTAGATTCAATCTTTCTAAATCATAAGCAAAATAATTACCGCCACTTTCAGGTGGAACATAGTGTCTTGTTGCAGGGTGATATGTGTGTTCCATTAACCATCCATCTGCTGGATTGTTACGATCTTCTTCACTCAAATAACGCCCAATTTGTCCTGGGAATTGGTCTCTTTCACCATATACACCAGGGCGTTGTGCGTTTGGACTCTGTGGTAATCTTACTTTCCACGGGTCTACTCTAACTACTTTACTTAGATTAAACGTTGCACCTGAACCACCGCTTGTAGTTGCTGTAGTTGCTACGTCATTAAGTGTACGTGCTTCTTTAATATGTCTTGCGTTAAATGCATTACGTGTTCTAACACCTGTAACTGCACCATCACTATCAACTGATGTAACAATAATGTTTACATCTAATGAATCATTTTCGTTAACAAGAGCTGTATCGTCTAAACCACTAGTTGCCGCTTCAAAATCAAATCCTGGTCTCTTACCCATTGGTTGACTTAAATCGTCTAATGCACCTACATCTTCACTACCAAAACCAAATACACTTGCGTCAACGTTAAAGTTGTCGCCTACTGCATATCCTGTTCCTGCTGTTGCAATGGTTACTGTCCATGCCGCACCGTATGTAGCTGGTAAGCCTCTTAATTTTGTTCTGTAGTCTTGCCATGCAGTTAATAAACTTTCTGGCATATCTTCTGATACGTGTCCGTCACTAGCATTTAATCTAGACCAACGTACTCTTTTAATTGCTTCCCAATCTGTGTGTGGCTTAATAAATGGAAAAGGTGTAACCCATTCCTGTGCAGTTGGGTTGTATTCAATTTCATCTCTATCGTATGTGTGATCTGGTGTAGGAACTTTAGGCTCAATATGTACAAATGCATTACCTTCCCAATCATCCATTGGAAGTGTTTCACTTATTTGTTCTCTGCCTTCTAAAAATAGTGTGTCTTGATCAGTTTCCATTAATTCGCAAAGTAGAGGATTTTCTTCACAGTTAACTTTAACCATGTATTCACTTGCCGCAGGTACAAAATCATCTTCAACTTGGTAGCTAAATTTAACTTCACCTGTACGCTTGTTATCTCTTTTACGTAAAAATACCCACATCTCTCTAGGACCTTCATAAGTCCAAGTACCCACTTTACCTAAGTTGGTAGTTTGATACAGATATGCATCTGGCATATCATATGAGAAGTCTACGTTTACTTCTACTACTCTATCTGTTGCATTTGGATCTATCATTCTATTTTCCTATTTGTTACCTTTAATAATACACCACGTATACTGCGCCTTCAGCACCTGGTGAACCACAACAGCAACCGCCGCCGTATGCTCTACCTGATTCTCCTGCGCCACCTGGCCATGAACCAAATCCTTGACACTCTCCGCCTCTTGTACAGCAACCGTTTGGTCCCATTTTAGGTCCTGACTGTGCCATTGGAGCAGTTGGTGTTAATTCTAATCCTCTATCACCGCAATGCTGTGATCTTTGTGAAGAACCTGTGAAACTTGCAATACCAAAGTCAACGTTATTAGGTTGAATTTGACAGTTATAACAGTTCATACAGCAACCATAACAGCTAAAGAAACCATGACAATGTGTACAGTTACTACAGTAACCTCCACAAGCTACAGCACAAAAACATGAGCCGCCTGTTGGTGTTCCAAATACAAAACTGTTGTGTCCTGCATAGTTATTACCTGCGTATAAACAACATCCTGATCTACCTGCACAAATTGTAAAAGCATCGCCGCCTGTTACGTTTGTTGATTTAATAGCATATCCGCCTGAGTCTGCTGGATAGCCTTGCATACAGCAACAGCCACCTACGCCTGATGATCCGCCGCCCCACATTTCAAATACTGCAAAAGTAGCACTTGATGGAACAGTCCATCTACAACATTTACCGCCGTTGTTGTTACAATAATATCTTGATTCTGGTGGTACACCATATGCTTGTGCTGGCCACGCTTCGTTGTGATCTGAGTTCCAAGCGTAACTAACTGTAAATGCATTTGGAGATGCAACGCCTACATCGTATCCTGGAATATAATCTCTTAAATTTGACATAAATTACTCTCCTTATCCTACTTCCGATTGATAGTAAACTACTACTAATCCACCAGCTCCCGGTCCACCACAGTAACAAGTACCGTTGTGAGTATGTAGCGTTCCTCCGCCTCCTCCTGGGAAGTCAGCTGGTCCGCCTGCATCTCTACCGTGTGTTTTATAACAGTTATCTCTTGACATTCTAGCACTTTGTCCACCGTATGGTGCTGACGTCATGTTTTCCCATGATGAACTAGAACACATCGCTGTTCCTGCTCCGCCGCCATTGTGTCCGCACATACTAAAGTCTGCGCCTTTTACACAACCACACATTCTGTTTGGACATCCGCAATGTCCTCCCCATGCAGTACCAAATCCACAAGTTGCACAACCATATCCGCCACCTGATGCACATAAGCAAAAGTAGCCTCCTGATTTACAACCGTTACCTGAACATGCATAACTACCACATCCTGTACAGCCCATTACTGGTCTACAGCAACCTGCCGCTCCTGCACATAATGTAAATGTTGCGCCTGGTGTTATTTCAGCAATTTTTCTACCGTATGATCCTGCTCCTCCTGGGAACCCTGCCATACAACAACAGCCACCGCCGCCATCTCCGCCTGCACCCCAAGTTTCAAAAGCCGCCCAGTTTACATCTGCACTAGGTGTCCAACCGCAACAACAACCTGGGTTACTGTTACGAGTGTTATCAAATGAACTGTGGTAAACATAAATTGTTCTCAGAGGCTTTGCTCCGGAATCTGTTCCAAGTTGTAATAGTGATCTTAATGCAGACATTTATTGTTCTCCTTAACCTATTCCTACGCCGTCTTCAGCTGGTGCTTCAGCATATCCGCCTACAGTTGGTTCTTCGGGGAACTTAACCATATGTGCTGGAATTTCATCTGCTGTACCACGTCCGTACGTAACTGGTAATTCTCTAAGTTTTTGTCTAAATTCAATCCAAGGATTCTTAACGCTATCAGGCATATCTGCTGATACTCTATGATCCGTTGCATCTAGTCTATCGTTTCTTAATTGTGTTAATGTTTCCCATGTTTGCCACGGTTGTTTCCAAGTCAATGTCCAATTACCTGTATCAGCACTATGCGTACACATTTCTCTTTCGTAAGCATGATCTGGGTATGGTGGCCATTGTGTTGCGTAAGTTCCGTAACCTTCTGGTAAATTTGTTACAACATCACTTTGCGTTAACGTTACTGTGTGTGGAAGAAAGATAGCACACATTAAAGTATCTTCGCCTGAACAATCTAATTCAACTAATCTTTCACCTTCTGGTGTTGTATCAGTAGTTGGATTGTAGTTAAAATCCTCATCTGGTGGATTTTGTGATAGTGTATTTTGTCCGCTTGTTGCATCAACATAGATATATAAAGTCTCTGGACCTGTATAACTAGCTGTTGCTGTATCCCCGTCGCTATTTGATTGACTCAAATATTCATTGGGGATATCATATGTAAAGTTTTTTGTAATTTCAGCCATTTTGTTTCCTTCGTTTGTATTTAGTCATATTAACTGTACGACACCTTAACCATTCCGCCTGAGCCCCAATGACCCCAACAGCATGGACCGCCACATGCAGTACCATTATATCCACCGTCTCCTGGGTAAGGTTGAGCACAACCCCATCCACAACCTGAACAAGTCATTGGATTACCGCAGTAATCACGACCCTTTCTAGTCATACCACCTTTTGGTGGTCCACTAACATAATCCCACATTTGATTGTGGCAGTAATGTGTGTGTAGTGGTGCGTTACGCGAGTGTCCTAATCTTAGATCACCTTGTGTACCGCCTGATATCTGTGAACATCCAAAGCAACAATTATATGCGTAGTGTGCATGACAGTTTGTTCTTCCTGTACATCCACCTCTTGCACATGTTGTTGGAATACTTGATCCAGTTACAAAACTAGTTGATCCGTCTATTCCTAGACAATCACGTTCACAACATGCTCCGTTACCTGCCGCACAAATTGTAAATGTGCATCCAGCTACAACTGAGTGTGATCTAATACTATACGACCCGCCACCTGCGTTCTGTGAACTAAACTGACAACAGCAACCTCCTGCTCCTGCCGCGCCTGCTCCCCATAACTCAAATGTTACGTTAACAATACCAGCTGGTACTGTCCAGTTACAACAGCAACCACCATTGTTAATTCCTCTATTGTTATTGTAGACGTAGAAGAATTTTGTTGGAACGGATGATCCTCCAATAGTGTCGCCTAATAGTGTTCTCAGGTCTGCCATAGTTAATATCCTCTCTTCTTACGTTCCTGACATAATCCAGCCGTAAGTCGACCCGGAATAAATCAATGTAATCGCTACGTTATTAATATCTAAAACTAAATCCTCAGATAAGTTTTGGATCTTTGAACCATTTCTGCTAAGTGTTACATTGTTGGTGTTGAAATTACCTGTAACATCAATGACTGAAATTGTATCGTTTACGACTAAGCCAGCGTTTGCCGGTAAAGTAATTGTAAATCCAGAACCCGAAGAATCAGCTAAAATTCTATCATTAACAATAGCACTATAAGTAGTGTTAACTGTACGAATAACGCTACTAGCAGTTCCTGTTGTTGAAATATATCTTCCCATTTTAGTGTTTCCTTTTTATTACTATATTTATCATTATGCTGTAGATGTCTCAATACCCATTGCTACTGCACTGACGTTCACGGCAGAACTGTAAACAACAAGTATTTGCCCTGCCGCCAAAGCAATACCTGATCTCTCTAACACACCTTTAGCTAGAATTTCTACATCATATTCAATGTATTCACTATCTAGTGGTGTTCCAGCTGATGCGACCGCAACTCTTACCGAAATAGCACTATTTCCTCTATTACAAATCGATAGCGTAACAATCCCGAAGGTGTTTGCAGGTACCGTGTAAAGAGAAGTGTTAGTGCCAGCGGCTAAATCTGCGTGTCCTAATCTTCCTGTGGCCATATTATTTCTCCTTTTAGCTCAATATAAATTGTTGCATCGCTACAGGTGATCCGCTTACGCCACCTGTGAAATGCATCTGTGCTGTTGTATTTATTAATACTCCGGTAGTAGTTGTTATTGTATTACCTTGAATATTGATAACACCAGCAGTTACACTATTTACGTTCAATTCTGAAGCTCCTCCACCAATTTGGCTAGTAATATATGTCTTAATAGCTTTCTGTGTAGGAACAATACTATCACTGTTCGCGGTAAACGTACCATCTGTACTAAATTCGTTAACTGTTGCACCAGCACCGCCAAGTGCTACTGCTCCAAGTTGTAGTTCTTGTAGTCCTGATATACTAAATGCATCAGCATTTAGAGTTGCAATACCAGTTGCCTGTTCAACACTAAACAAGTCACCAACTCTAAAGTTACCGTCTTGGTCTGTACTTGTGAAGAACACTCTTCCTCCACCACCTTCTACAGCTTCATCTGTAGGATCAGCTGGTGTAGTTGGAGTACCTGGATAGTTAGTAGTAGTGAATCCACCAGTACCAATGTCCAAATAGTCATGTCCTGTTAGTCTACATTGTGAGTATCTAATTCTCATTTCAACATTATCGCCATGTGCTGGAGCATCGTCTAACTCCATGTTTGGTGATATTTGTAGTAATGCTGAGTATGGTGAACTACCAGTTAATTGTGTAACACTAACAAGTTTAAAGAATTGATTTGGTAAACTTGCAAATTCTACGTTTGCACCAGCTTGTGGAATACTTTCCATTCCTTCAACCTGCATGTATTTGCCATCTTGTTTAGCATCTCTATAACCTGCTCCGTATGATATAGTACCGTTAGCAACATATGGGCTACCGTTTGTAAGTACTGCCGGAAATAGTAACAAATAATCTAAGTAAAGTTGTAAAGTATTTGCATCAATACGTTTTACATAATATCTATTACCGTTAATTTGTGTTGTACCACCAACTGTATTAATTAACACTTTGTCTCCGTCAATTAATCCATGTGATGTAACAGTGATATTTAATATACCTGTTCCACCGTCTTGTGGTAAACTGTCAAGTCCGTTTATTAGTCCTTCGTTAACAATGTCAATTAAGCCGCCCATTAAAGTAATAGCACCTGCTTCACCGTTGTTAGCATTTGTAGTTTGTGTAGTTACTACTGGACTTTGTAAAGTTGTGTAAGCCGAGTTAGCTAAAATATTAGTTGTTAGCAACGTTCTCATAAACTCATAAGCCGCAAGTTTTTGACCTTGTCTTCCTGGTAGCGTAGAGTTTACACCAATCCAATAACTTCTAGCGGCTCTAATTGTTTCTTTAGTTCCACCAAACTTAATATCATGTGCTAGTGCGTCAACATATTCGCCAACGTCTGCTTCCCATGTTGTTGCATCATATGTAAAGGCATCCCATAATGAACTACCAACCGCCGCGTTTGCAATTTGATTGTCAATATAAGCAATAACTTCGTCTTTAATAAATTCTTTGTTAGCTGTAAGCAATGTATAAGCATAAGGATTAGCAGTAAATGATACTCCTGTAATGTCTTTTTCATAACCTGCATCTACAACTTCAGCTGTAGCTGTTGTCCAACCTGTTCCTCTTGAAGCAAAAGTTGGTTGTGCAAGTACACCATCGCCTAAGAATACTTCTAATGGAGCATCTAGTGTATTGTTTGGATCTGTAAATGTTACTGTTGGAGGTGATGTATAAGAAGCACCTGGGTGGATAATTCTTACTTCACTAATTTTACCATCTGCAACTTTTGCTCTAGCAATAGCTTGTGCCGTTGCTGTTGATCCATCATTACCAGGAGCACTAATAGTAACTCTTGGTTCAATGCTGTATTGCGTTGTATTATCTAATTCAGTTTCAACTGTTTGTCCGTTAACTGTAGTGTCCCAACCTGCTAAGTTATCTGAATATTTTTTAATAGTTGCAATTTTTGTACCTGCGTTGTATGTATCAATATATCCATACTGCCCTGCACCTTTACCACCTACTAAGAATACTGCCATACCTGCGTATGCCGCACTCAACGAAGCATCTGTGTTTGAAATTGTAATGCTTGTAGTATCACCAGTTTGTGGAGTATTAGTTGCAGTTTTATAATCTGCTCCACCAAATGTTGATGCTGTACCTGTTAATCTAATCTGCATAACACCACCTGTAACAACTGTTGGAGTTAATCCAGTAATACCAAATCCATCTCCTGAGTAACTAAGTGTTGTGTTAGCTGGTACATATTCTCTACCTGCATGTAAATATTCGTGGTGTATAATTCCTGCGTTGTTAGTTACAACTGCACCAATAACTGCGTCAAAACTTCTGTTATCTACTGTTGCTTTAATAGCTGTTTCAGTTAAGTCAACACCTTCTGCTACAGTACCAAAGTCACCATATGAACTGTTACCGTTAGTAGCACGTATTTTACCACCTGCTTCTGCAAGATAACCAATGTGTCCGTAGTATGAGAACACGGAAACAAGTTCTGCTCTTCCTAAGTTAGTAACCCATGCACCAATACCTTCATCAAGTACCTGTGTAAAGTCGTTAGCAACAATTGAATCGTTACCACCGTTATGAATATCTCCGTCTACTTTAAGTCCAACACATCTTGTACCAAACGTTGTTACGTTTTGTACGTATGGTGATCTAGTAGCAATCCACGCATCTTCATCATCTGGTCCCCAACTTGGGTTAAGTGAACAAAATGCTCCTGCTGTTGGACGTTTAGTTCCGTATGCGTTTGGTGCACCTAATGCTCCTGCTAGTCCTTTAACAGTACAGTTTCTTAAACCAGTACCGTTTTCTAAGTAGAACATATCTTCTGTAAGTGATCCACCTACTGCGTTACTAAACCATCTACCTGTAAGTGTTGAATAGTAGTTACCAAAGTTTTCTAAATCCCAAAGAACTGCTTTTACATATTCTCTTGCATCTCTTTTACATGATGCTTGTTGAGCCGCATCTGGACTTGCTTCTTGGAATGCTTTAGTATTGTTAGCTTGAATATATTCATATGCTTCATCTACTAAGAATTCTAAGTTAGCTAAAATTCTACCTCTTGTATCTGTGTAAGCCGCATCAGTTCTTCTACCAACTTGTCCTACAACTGTTGGTTTAGTTCCTGCTCCGTTAACTTCATAGTCAATGTAATTATGAATGTCTTGGAATAGTAACTCAGCTGTTGTAACAGCCGTTGCATTACCTGCTGGTAATCTAACATCTTGTGTACGTGTGTTACCTGTACTGATTGTTGCAACATCCATTGTAAATGCCGCTCCACCGCCGTTACCTAATACACTATCTGCAATAGTAATTGTGTCGTTAATTGCATGTCCTGATCCTGCTGTAACTACTAATACGCTTGTTACTGCACCGTTAGCATCTACTGTAATATCAAATGTTCCTACTGTACCTGCCGCTGAACTTGAACCTGTTACGCCTGTATACGTACCTGTTGCTCTACTTGCGTCTGCGGCACTAAATGTATCCATTGTTAAGTGTCCACCTGCCGCTGTTTTAGTAACAGCGTTGTTTAATACAACATCGCTAAGTATTGCTTTCATTCTTAGTATAGCAGTTTTACTTAGGTTAGCATCGTTAACATCAGTTGGTCCTGCTGTTGCCGCACTAATTTCTGTACTACGTAATTCATCACCAACAACTGCTACATCTGCTGGAACAATAATTGGAAGTATTTCGTTATACTGTCCTGTTTTAACAAATACTGTTACGTTTGGTTTAATTTTTTTCTGTAAATTAGTAGTATTACCTGCTGTAATTGTATCTGTAATTAATAATGTCAACGCATTAGCTGTTGTTGCAATGTTTGGCTCAGCAGTTTTAGTTGAATCAGTAAATTGTACAACTGGTGTTGCTACGCTGTTTAATGTTGCGTAGTTTGCCGCTGGTGGTAAATTTGTAATAATGTTTGGCAGTAAGCTCATTGCGTAATTAATTGCCGCATTAGTTTCTGCTGTTTGTCCTGCAACATAGTTTGCACCACCTGGTGAAATATAAGACAATGCACATTCACGCATTCTTACATTACCGCCGTGTCTTAGATCCCATAGTAATGCATCTAAAATAATTCCAATGTCTCTACGACATTTAACTGCATCATATGTAAATGAAGTTGTAAATGGAGCAGTATTATTTGCAATACTGTGTGTAATAAATTCCATTGTTTGTTCTTGGATAAACTGTTTGTTCATCTCAATTAAATTTGTTGCTTCTGGGTTACGTGGCCCTTTACGTATTTGCTCACATGCCCATCTTGTTGAAAAGAATGGCTTATCGATTGTAACACCATATGCTGGTGCAAATCCGTCAACACCACTTTTACCAACATAGTAAACTTGATCTAACTGACCAAAGTATGCCCATTCCGGAGCATTACCTGCCTCATTAACTTTTAATACTTGACCATCTTTACCAATTGGTAATCTTGTTGGTCCTGATCCACCGTAGTAAACTAAGTCACCAGCAGTTGTTAAGTTACCTGACTCAACACCGCCTGACATAAGTTTCCAATATGCACCTGCTACATCTTGATCTGGTCTATCTTGATTACTTACTTGATCTGATGTGTGTGCTTGTACACAAATATAAGAGTTAACATTGTTAATTCCTCTAACAACATCACCTAAGTCGTAGTATGTTGCGTTAGCCCACGCATCTTTCCAAGACATACCTTCGTTAAGTCTGTCCCAATAAGTTACGTTAGGTGGTCTGTTTCCTGTTGTGTCTTGGATACTAATATATGTGTATCCACCAACTCTAACTACATCACCAACTTTATAAGCAGTTGCATTATTGTAGTCACCTTTTAAACTAAATCCTGTTGTAAATAAATCCCATGTTGATGCGTTACCAAATGGAACAACGTTAGTGTTGTTTTGCGTAGCAATATAAGAGTAACCACCATAAGTAACAAAGTCACCTATTTGGTATGCAGTTGATCCTGACCAACTGTCTTCAAATTCTAAACCTGGAATAAACTGTTGCCATTGTGTACTTGTTTCAATAGTAAGAACGTTAAACGTAAGTGTAGTTCCTGTTCCGCCAAAGTCTGTTGGACTAATTGAAATTGTGTTACCAATCGCATGTCCTTGTCCACCTTTAACTACTGTTACAGTTGCCGCACCAAGATTGTCTATTGTAATATTAAATCTGTGTCCAGTACCTGAACCGTTTGATGTTCCTGTAATGTCGTTGTATGTACCTGCTGTTCTGTCTGTGTCAGCGGCACTAATTTGATCAATCGTTACAATGTGTCCTGCACTTGTAACATCGTCAGTTAAACTTGTTGCACTTGATGTATGTTCGTGTGTGTTGATCCAAAGACCGCCACCATACTTAACAACATCATTAATTTTGTATCGTGTATTAATTGCATGTACTGTTTTGTATTCAATACCGTTGTGTACAACGTCCCACTTAGTTTGATCTGATTCTAGACCATCGCCAGTTGTTGCCGCACTAAGGTGACCTTCATTACAAATGTACATTCTGCCGCCATACTTAACAGTATCGCCGGCTCTGTATCTTGTACTAATTGCCCAGTCGCTTTTCCAGTCCATTCCTTTTGAGAAAATATCCCATTTAGAAAGATCTGCTTCTAATCCATCAGTGTCACTACCTTGTGAACTTGAACCTGTATGTGCTGTGTTACAAAGATATAAATTACCACCGTACTTAACAATGTCATTTACTTTATAAACTGTAGTAATAGTCCAGTCGCTTTTCCAATCAAAGCCTTCTGCAAATAAATCCCATTTAGCTTGATCAGTTTCTAATTTTCCTGCTGTTGCACCGTCTACTTCAGAAGTGTGAGCTGTGTTACAAACGTAAAGGTAACCACCATATTTAATAAGGTCGTTTTGTTTGTAATAGTAGTTAGAAGTCCAAGTACCGTTCCAAGAAACACCATCTGTAAATAGTTGCCATTTAGCTGATTCATCTGTGGCAAAATCTGCAGACGCTGTGTGACCTACGTTACAGAAGTAAGTTCTTCCGCCTTGTCTTACGATGTCGTCTTTATAGTATACAGTTCCGGTTGTCCAAGAACCTTTCCATACAAATCTAATTCTACCTAGTTTAAATTCTGCCATTGTTTCTTCCTACATGCGTGTTATATGTATTTATCATTTGGTTTATATTCCCCCTGGACCGTAGCCATTTTCGCCACCGTCATAGAATCCATCGCTTCCTTCAAAGTCATCTTGACTCTCTGTAAGCATCATAGTATCCATATTACCGTTAAAGAACGCTTGTGCCATCATCATACCACTTGGTATTTTAGTCATGTGCATCGGTACTGGAATATTAATAGCTATTCCACCTGTATTTGATATGTGATTCAAGTCACTAAATTTACAAGTACCTGCTGTAACTGCGTTCGCCGCTACATTTGATCCACCACCACTAATTCTACCTTGTAAATACGCCGCAATAGCTTTTTGTGTTGGTACAATATTGTTACTGTTAGCAACAAATGTTTGTTCTTTTGAGAATTCTCTAATTACAGCGTTTGTTCCACCAAGTATAAACGCTCCAAGTCTAAGTTCGTCAAGACCTTTTAAGTCAAACTGTGAAGCATTAATAGTAACAATACCTGTACTTTGTTCAACTTTAAACAATTCACCAACTCTAAAGTTACCATCTTGGTCTGTAGAAGCGTAGAATACTCTACCTCCATTGTACTCTTGAGCTTCGTATGATTGCTCTGGTGGATTAATATTACCATACCCATCTGTGTATAACAATGGATAAGCAGTATCGCCAAAATTACCAGTACCAATATCTAGGAAGTCATGGAATGTTAATCTTACCTGACTGTAGTTTTGTCTAATATTTGCCGGTGTAGCATGTACTGGCGATTCTTGTACGCCCATGTTAGGACTAATTGTAAGTTTTGCTGTAGCGTTTGGTGTAGCACCTTCTAATATTGTAGCTGTACCAACTTTATAAATTACATCATTAATACCGTCAACTCTAAAGTTATCACCTGGACTTGGAAGTAATGTTAGATTGCTAACAATTATCTCTCCACCAATTTGGAATAAGTCTGCGTAACCGTCACCAGTAATTTCTACTTGGTTAAATTTAGTATAAGCCGCACCTCTGTTAGTAAAGTTAGGTTGACCTAATACTCTATTTTTAACTCTAACTTGATATGTTACTTCTGTTGTTTTCTGTGTATCATGTACATGTATTTGTGGTGGAACACCTGCGTCATAACCACTACCTGTATCTGACATTGTAAACGAATCAATACGTCCTGTTGTTACAGGGAACGCTCTCATTTTAGCTTTAGCACCAAATTTAATTGCCGCTAAGTTTACTGTTGCACTTGACGGAGTAATCATAAATCTTGGACCAGCGGCACCAGTTGTTGGTGTCATAGTCATTGGGTGAATTTTTTGTCTGTAATTCTGTGAGTTTAATAAAGGTATAGCTGGTTTGTTGTTCCAAACATGTCCACCATCACCATATAAAATATCACCTTGTACACTAATTGCCATAAACAATCCGTCTTGATAAGCAAGTCCAAATACTCTTGTACCAATGTAGTTTCCGTCTGATACTTGTAACCAACTTGAGTTTGTTGGTCCTGTGTCTTTATCTGTAAAGCTAATATAGAATGTACTGTTTAGTCCAAACGTAGCACTAGTTGTACCTGTCGATGAATTAATCATTGTAGTTGATGGATCAAATACAAATGTAGCTGTTCCATTTGGCTGTACTGATGCTACAAATCTTCCATTACCAAATGCAAATCCTGTAACGTTGTATGTACCTGGAGCAACATTATTTGCTGACTGCCATGTTTGGCCATCGTTAATACTTTCTATAGCAGTACCATCTTCTTTAACAATCATCCACTTACCATTACCGTAAGCTAAGAATTTTTGTCCTGTTCCAAATCCTGTGTTAACATAAGTCCAACTTGTACCGTCTGTTGTACTAATTGCAATTTCATCACTGTCGTCTGCCATTGCAATAACTGTGTGTGAAGTTGTATTATATGGACCTTCAACAATTTCAATCCAGTTGTGTTGATTAATACTGTATGCTGTTGACCCCCATGCTGTACCTGCTGTTGACAAGTTAGCTTTAGTTCCGTCACCTAGTGCAATAAAGTATTTTAATTTACCTTTACACTTAACAATACAATTTGGTCTTACAAAGTCTGCATCAATAATTGCAGGTGTCCATTGGTCTCCTGCTTCATTACTGTAAATTGCTTTATCTGTTCCTGTTGAAGGAAATGCAACCATTGTTGCACCTGTTGCAGAGAAACAATCTTGCCAAGCTGTTGCATTATATCCTGTAGCAAAGCCTTCTTCTGCATATGGTGGTGCTTCTACTTCAATCCTTGATTCAATTCTATAAGTTGTTGATCCGTCTAGTGTTGTTGCAATTGGCCAACCTGGAACTAAATGGTCCCAACCACGTTTGCCATCTGACTCACGTAGTACATTAATCTTTTTAGTTGTAGTAAAGTATTCGTCAATTATTCCAAACTGTCCAACACCTTCACCTTCTTCAATGATAATTTTCATTGACTCACTAATACCTGATACATTAAACGTTAAGTTTGGTGCACCAAAGTTACCAATGTCACTATCTAAAATTGTAATAGTATCTCCAAGTCTATGACTGTGTCCGCCATTTGTAACTGTAACAGTTGCGGCTCCAGTTGCGTCAACACTAACTGTAAATGTTCCTACAGTAGATTTTGCAAGTGGGTTATTTGAAGTTGCTGTAACTCCTGTATATGTATAAGGAGCATCGTCTACGTTACCAACTCTGTTTGCATCTGCGGCACCTATTCCATTAACTGCGGTAATAGCTCTACCAACATAGTATTCTGGTCCGTTTGCATCTGATTGTGCAATAGTAATTGAAATACTATCTCCACCTTGTGCAGAGTTTCTTACACCTGTAATATGTCCTCTACCACCTGGTGTACTCGAGTCACCTGGATCAAGTAATCTAAGTTCACTAATTCCACCGTTTCTAGTATCAGTCGAAGCGTTATCAACTCCAACACCGCTACCTGAACCTGTAATATTATATGTAGCATTAGTATATTCTTCACCTGCGTGTGTGTATCCTAGTGCAAAAATTTGGTTAGCGTTACTGTAAACAGTTGGTGCTATTGCATTGTAATATCTGTTATTAACTGTTGCTGTAATTGGAGTTTCACTAACTAGTTCTCCTTCAGCAAACGATCCGTATTTTCCGTATGAGTTGTTACCGTTTGTAGCACGTAGTTTACCACCTGCTGTAGCATAGTAACCAATATGACAATAATATGTAAACACAGATACAAGCTCTGCTCTACCGTCTTTGTTAGCCCACACACCAATACCATCACTAATAACTTGTGTAAAGTCGTTAGCAACGATTGATTTATTTCCGCTATTGTGTAATGCACCGTCAATTTTTAATCCAACACAAGCAGTACCTATAGTTGTTACGTTTTGTACATATGTTGATTTTGTTGTAATCCATACGCTTGAGTCTGACGGTCCTGTACCTGGGTCAAGTGCAACAAATGCACCTGCACTTGGAACTGATGCTCCGTAAGTATCTGGTGTACCTAGTGTACCTTGTAATCCTTCAAGAGTCATATTTCTAATTCCACAGCCGTTTCTAACTTGGAACATGTCTTGGTCTTCTGAACCTTCTCTTGGTTTAACTGTAGTACTTCTTAATTCGTCTCCAACAATAGCAACACCTGCTGGTACTTTGATAGGAAGAATTTCTTCAAAAATTCCTGTGCTAACAAAAATTGTTGCTGGAGCTCTGTTAGCTTCGTCACCTAAAATATATTGTGTAGCATACTTAATTGTTTTAAATGGGTTAGTTGCTGTTAATCCTGCACCTGAAATATCTTGTCCTGATGTTGCAACATAATACACTTTAGGAATTGTACCTAATGCTTCCCATTGATCGTCACTTGACACAACTTTCATTGCATCACCTGGATTACCAATAGCACGTCTTACATGATTACTTCCATCATGTGTTCTAATATCACCTCTGTATTGCATCACGTTACCAGTAGCACCTACAATGTGTTTCGTCCAGTAACTGTTTGTTGCATCTAGTGCTGGTTCAACTAATGATGAATCATCACCTTCGTGTGCTTGTATACATTTCCATGTTTGTCCTGCTTGAACAACTATGTCGCCTAGTACATAATCTTTAGTATCAATCCATTCACCTTGATATGAAACACCAGTAATTACTAACTGCCAATACATTGAGTATCCACCGTTTGCACTTCTAGTTTCACCTGGATCGTAGTAACCTGATATTTCAGGATCTAATGCATCTGGTTGCTGATTAGTATTATCTTGTACAGCAATATAAACAAATCCGTTATTTCTAACTACGTCACCTGTTCTATATGCAGTTGATGATGTCCATTCACCTGTTACTTTATAACCAGTAATTAATAATTCCCAATCATATAAACCTTGTAAACTTTCACCTTCGTAGAAAACACCTGTTACACTAGGAGCACTACCTAAGTTGTTTGTCATTGATGTATATGTATATCCACCGTAACGTACAATATCACCTGGTTGGTAACTTGTTGATGCTGACCATTCAGCTTCAAAGCCTAGTCCTGGCATCCAAATATCAAATTTACTTTCATCAAAGTCTGTTAATGATGCATGATATTCTTTACATCTCCAAACAGTTGGTCCGTATCTTACTAGATCACCAACTTTATATCTTGTTCCTGATGAGTCTCCGTTATCTTGCCAAAAGCCTTTATATTCAATACCACTTAGTACAACAGTCCATTTGCTTAAATCATCTTCTAAGCCTAATAGAGCTGATGCCGCAGAAGTATGACCTTGTACACATCTATAGATAATACCACCGTATTTTACAACGTCATCTATTTTATATCTTGAGTTAGGAGCCCATTCAAATTTAAAGTCATTACCTTTAAACGTAAGTTGCCATTTTGATTGGTCTTGTTCAAGTCCTGCTGTAATAGAACTTGATGTATGTTCTTCAATACATTTATAAACAATAGAACCGTAACGTATAATGTCACCTATTCTATATCTTGTTAGAGGTGCCCATACTCCGTTCCAATCTTCAGTTGAAGCAAATGATAAAAACTTATCAGTATCGTCAGTAATACCTTCAGCTTGTGTTGTCGCTGATAAATGTTCTTCAATTACACGATAAACTATACCGTTGTATTTTACTAAGTCGTTAACTTTATATCTTGTTTCAACTGCCCAGTTACCTTTCCATTGGTAACCGTCTGACATTAATAACCATTTTGGAGTTGCCGCAGTTAAATCTGTGTTAAAACTAGTTTGGTCTGATAAGTGTCCTTCCATACAAACATAAGTGTTACCACCATGTCTAATGATATCGTCTTTGATGTATGTTGCACCTGCAAGCCAGACATTTTTCCAAGTATATCTTATTCGTGCTAGATTAAATTCGGCCATTATCCTGTGTATCCTGTCGGGTTAGTTCCAAACGGTAAATGATCAGCTGATGCATTGTCATCGTATGTATATTTTGTATTAATTCTTAGGACTAACTCACCTTCTTCATTAACATAATAATAAATGTTTTTTTCGTCCCATCTCATTTGTTCATATACTAAGTTATCAAAAACTAGTACATGGTTAGGATTTCTTCCTTCAAAGAAATCTTCGCCAGTTTGGAAGTCAGCAAAGTTGCCGTCTGGTCCACCTGGTCTGTTCATTTGGATTGCATCTGACGGACTAGCAACGTCTACCTTAGCAACAAACAATGCACCATCATCGTCTCTGCGAAGTGCGTAAAAATATCTATCTCCTGTTTGCCCTGCTAAAGGTGCTTGTCCTACATACTGTACCATTATACAATCTCCACGTAACTTAAAATTACATCAACAGCATCATCTTGATCTGCTGTTACTACTACTTCGTTATTTCCTGGGAGAACTAATTTCTCACCACCATTAATTGCACGTAATGATGCGTTTGGTGCAATCATTACATCTTTAATATAATATCCTAGTACACTAGTATCATCTTTTACTTGAATACTAATTCTAGTGTTACCGTCTAGCAAGTTTGCAATACTCATTCCAATAGCAGTAACTTTACTTGCCGGTGGAACTGTTAGTATTGTGATAGGTACTGTTCCTACACTTTTTTCTACTTTATTTTTAAAAAACGTTGCCATATCTTATATCTTTATCCCATGCTCAAAACTAATTCTAATGCAATATTTTGTGCGTCTGTTTGCGAAACTGATCCTGAACTACCTGCTACTGAATCCCACTGAGTGCCGTCATATATCTCTAAACGTCCATCAGTTGTATTCCATCTCATCATACCAATTACTGGACTAGGGTGTCTTTCTGATCCTGTTCCAACTGGTACAACAAATCCGTCTGTGCCTGCAATTTCAAAGAAGCCTGTTCCTGTGCTACTAAACGTTGTTACTGCATCTGTACTAGTGTTATTTATTGTACTTTGACTAATATTAATGTTGTCTATTTGTACACCACCAGTGCCGTTTGGTGCTAAAATAAGGTCGGTATCAGCTGTTGTTGTACTAATTGTTTGACCGTCGATGCTAATACTGTCAATTTGTAGTTTAGCAACGTTAAATTCTGTTTGTGTAACACTAGCAATTTCAGTTCCACCAGCATAAAAACGTATAGTATCGTCATTTGCACCTGGTGTTAATTCAGCTGTAATATATGTGTCTGCATCTAAATCATACACACCTGTTAATACTACCCAGTTACCATCGTAACCTTCAAACTTTGAAGTAGTTGTGTTGTAACGTATCATACCTACTGCTGGTACACTTGGTCTTTGTGCAGTTGTACCTGCTGGTATTCTAATAGATCCTGTACCATCAATATCAACAACACCTGTTGACGGTGCAAAAACAATATCATTTGCTGAACTAATTCTGCTACCTTTAAGTACAAAATCGTCAATGATAACACTACCGTTACCTGCATATCTTAATTCTAAATCAGCGTTTGAAACTGTGTTTTGTATAACACCTGTATCAATTTGTATGTCATCAATGTATGCACTTGTAGCGTGTATACTGTTCCACGTTTCAGCTGTAGTTCCTAAGTTGTATTTTGCTGTCTCTGACGGTAATAAATCACTTGTAATACCTGCAACAATGTTGATAGTATCGTTTTCGTCATCACCAATAGTAACGTTACCACCAATAGTAATATCACCTGTTGCTGAAACATTCCCTGTTACATTTAAATTCCCTGTAACTTGTGCGTTACCTGTAACGTTTACTTTACCTGTACCGTCTGGAATAATATCTATATCTGCGTTTGAAACTGTTGTACTGATTACATTAGTGTCAAGACGTAAATCGTCAACATCTAATGTTTTTAATGCTGTTACTTTGTCGGAACCAACTGTAGTAAGATTAAGTGTATTTGCAATAGTACTAATTGTATTGCCATTAATTCTAACATCACCTACATATGCTGTACCTGATGAAATTAAATCTATTGATCTTGCTGTTCCGTTAATATCTAAATCGTATTGAGGAGTTGCGGTATTGATACCAACGCGGGTGTTATTAACATCCAGATAAAGTAAATCCGTCTCAAAAGCTAAGTCTACTCCATTACGAAGAAGATTCTGCTTTAAAAGCGGACCAGTAATACGACCTACAGCCACCTTTTTCTCCTAATACGGGGATCCTGTCCCTCCAACCACCTTACATTGCGGGTTGACCACAGTAATGTCCCACAGCACGGTGAACGGTATCTCTCCCTTCACTGGTCTTGTACTATGTTATATGTATTTATCGATTTTGGAATTAACCGAGTGCTAACGTATAGATAAAGCCTAGTTCTTCCATATACTCGGTGTTAATAGAATCACCTGCACCTGATACGTTTGCCCAGGTTTGACTGGCACCATCATACGTTTCAAGGTAGTTTAGTGTAGTATTAAAGCGTGTTGCTCCAATATATCCTAGTGGTCTTGCGGCTGTTGATCCATATGGTATTTTTATTCCATATGTGCCGTCAAATTGAATATATCCGTATATTCCTGTTTTAGATAATACTAGATTATTAGTTGCATGTGTGTTAGTAATAGTATTACCTTTGAACTTAAAGTTTGCTGTAATAACACTACCCGTACCATTTGCTGTTAAATTAATAGCATCGTTAGTACCAGCTGAACTAATAGTTCCGTTGTCAATTGTAATACTGTCTTGTGATACTAGTCTATGTGCAGTCAATCCGTCAACACCCATATTAACATTTGTTACACCATTAGTATAAAAATCAAATCTGTTGCTGTTGTCTGCTAACACATAAGTTTGTCTATCCTCACTCCATATACCTTTTAATGGGGTATATGCGTTTGAAAATAATTCAAAGAAGTTAGTTGTTGTATTATATCTAACATCTCTGTAAGTACTAGGTCTTTGTGCTTCTGTACCATGAGGAACATTTAATGCACCTGCGGCACTAATGCCTACGTCTTCATCACCTGGTTCTATTACTAAATCACCCGATGTAGTTGTAAGTGTACTACTAGAGAAACGCATATTGTCAATAACAACTGCTCCTGTTCCACTAGCACGTATTATTAAATTGTTACCTGAACTTCTAGTTGTAATTACACCTGTGTCAATTTCAATGTCACCTAATACTGCTTTACCAACAGTAAAATTGTTCCACATCTTAGTAGCACTACCTAAGTTTAATAAGTCCTCAGTTCTTCTAGGATTTATATCTTGACTAAAGTCTACACTACCAAATGAAAGTTGATCACTTGCATCGTCACCAAAGTTAAATGTTCCGCCTGTACTAACATTACCTGCAATAGTAATATTTCCGTCGGCGTGCATATCACCTATTTGTACAACACTTTTTAAGAACTGTGTAGTACCCGAACCGTTAGGATCAAATACAATATCGCTGTTTGTAAAACTACTAATTGTGCGTGAATTGAAAGATAACTTTTCAGTATTAATTTCTTCAGCACGAATGTTTGCTTGTGAGTCTAAATTAATATCGCCTACAACTGCTCTAGCACCATTTGTATTAATTTCGATATTGCCGCCAGTTAAGCGTGTTGCATATGGGTCAATAATTTTAACTTGACCGTTAATTTGTAATAAGTCTGTAGGGGCATCTGTTCTAACACCAATACGAGTGTTACTAGAACCAATGTGAAGAAGATCAGTTTCAAATTTAAGATCGGATTGTGTACGTACTAAGTTTGATGCTAGTAACGGACCGGATATTCTTGCTATGGCCATTATGCCCTCCTATACTATATTTATAGGATTTACTTGTCGAAGTTGTGGAAGATTGTTACAGGTTTTCCTGTTGGTACTGCGGTTCCAAATACTACATACCATCCTGCGGCATAGCCACTTGGATTTTGTTCTAGTACATAGTTAGTTGTAGGTATTTGTAAAACGTTTTCTACCATTACAAGTATGTTTTGTGCGGCCGCTGGTGCCGGGTTATAACTGTCACCGTTATTTAATGGACCAAACTTTGTTTCTACATCATCGCCGTTACCTGCGGCTTGTACAACAATGTTTGCTGGAGCAAATCTTCTTACAGGTGCCCATGAACTGTTTTCATAATTTTCAAATACGTTAGTTGTAGTATTGTAACGCATCATTCCGTTGGTCGGATTGCCTGGTTGCTGTGCAGTTGTACCAATTGGTACCATTACAGCGTTAGTACTGTCTAATGTAACTAGGCCATTAATATCTCTACGAATATCTTTGTTACCGTAGATGCCTCTAGCATTTGTACTTTGTGCTTTTAAAAAACGCATATTAAACTTCCAAATAACTAACTGTTACACTTAAATTCAACGGTGCTTGACTTAGTAGTGTAACTGAATCTCCTGCTGATAAGATAACTTTTTCACTATCAAATGTAAAAGTTTCTCCACCTGGTACAGGCATCTCTTTAACAACCATATTAGTATTACTCTTAGGTTGTGATTGCTGTACAAAGTGCAAATCAAAAGAAGTATCATTAGTACCTGCCGCATCGTATGCCGCTGTATTACATACCATAATAGTTGTAATAGCATATGATTTGTTTGCTGGTACTGTTAGTACTACTGTATCTGTTGCGCCTATTGTTGCTTGTGCTATTGCCATTTTGCTTCCTTAAAAAATCATACTCAAAAGTAATGATCTATTTTTACTTACTAATTCATCATTTACATTACTACTATTTACATAATATATTCCTGTTTTGCCTACTCCTGGAGCCTTAACATAAAGTTTTGCTCCATCTGTTGGTGCTGAAGGATCAACACTTGCATCATCTGAACTAGGTGTTGATAGTATCTGTAGTTGGTCGTCTACAACAACTGAACCTGTGCCAGGTGCTGATAAAACAAGATCTGCACTACTTACTGTAGTTTCAATCATTGAACCGGTAATTCTTAAATCGTGTAATTCTGTTCTATTGTTGAAGTATGTAACATTGTTAACACCGTCAACTGTAATACTAAAGTTACTTGCTAAACCATTGTCTTCAAAGTCTGAAACAACAATCTCTGTAAGACTAGCACTACCTGTTCTTAGTCTTTTAAAGTTTGCCGCGGCAACCTGTGTTGCAACAGCGCCGTCAACATACGCTTTGTTTGGAATGTCATCGTCGTCTGTAACTTGGTCTTCGTAATTATTTGTACCACTAACACTAACAACACCTGTACCTGCATTGATTAAAAATAAATCTCCGCCACCTGTTGCAATACTTCTAACGTTTAGTCCAACGTTTCCACCGGACTCATCTATTAGTGTAAATGCACCTGTCTTAATTGTTTGTGTTACTGGATCATTCCACGAAATACTTTCGTCGAATAAAAACTGTGTGTCAGGTAAGCTACCTCTTTCAACTCTAAAACCAGATTGATTAAGTGTAACACCTGCTCCTGTTTCGCCAGCATTGAGAACAATAATATTATCGTCAATATTTAAATCAGCACTGGTAACATTTGTTTGTGTACCATTAACAACTAAATTACCTGTTAGGTATAGTTGTCCAATTTGGTTACCGGTATCAATAGTAAGCGTTCCACCACTTGCTACCTTTAACGTATAATCACCATCTGTTACTAATTGTCTCATTTATAAATTCCTAAGCAAACAATGTAGGGGATTGCTCCCCTACACTATTAATATATTATGCGTCTTCTGTTAGATCGTCGTCGTCTGTACCAGTTAATGTGTTATCATCACCAGCTTCTTCCATTCTAACTGTACCAGATGCCGCGGCACCAGTTAACGCCCACTTAAGGCTTTCGCCGTCTAGTGCGTTAGATCCAGTTGCACTTGGCTGAGCTACTTTAACCATACGGTTTGTAATTTTACTTACGCCATAAGTTTCTGAGTCTGCACCTTGTACTGAAATTGACATTTGGCCAGCTGTTAAAGCCGCTGGTAATACGCCAGTTGTTAGTGTACAATCAAAAGTTCCTGCTGTTTCAATTTCTTCAACACGGAATTTTTTTGAACCTAGTTGTTTAACAATATAACCTTCTTTAACGGCTGTGCCATTATGAAAGTTTACTTTGATCTCTGTTCCGCCAGCAGTTGGGCCTACACCCTCTACTCCGAAATATCTTTTATTAATTGGTCTTCCCATTTGTTTTCTCCTATAAAAAGTAGTCCAATGCCCGTTCTATGAGCTACGCAGTTGGTATTCTGCATAAGTCCGCCTTGCGGCACACTATTTGACACAAGTATTTATCTGTTTAATCAATTCGTACTGTTAATGAAATGAAATCTCTTACAAAATCAAATTGTGTTTCTAGTACTTCGAACAGTTGGCCGTTTAAACTTGTTTTAACTAGGCTGTAGCTGTTCTTTCCTATGTTGCTATAGTAATGCTTGTCTAAACCGTATCGACGTCCGTAAGAGGGGAATACGCTTGTTACAAACAGGCATGTGTCACCTAATTCTTTAGCTGTTAATCTATAAGGTTGTTTTAGTGCAAGGTAAGATTGTGCAAAACTTTCAACGGGAATAATATTTGGTTTATCTATTTTGGATGCAAGAAGCATTACTACATATGCTTCAACTTCTACTGGAAGTTCGTATCCTGTAGTGGACTGTGTCTCTTGGACAAGGTCGTAAAAGACTGTTGTGTACTCGTCCTTCATACTAATATTTAGCAGAACGTTTAGTCACAAAAAAAACTGCATAAAGCAGTTTGTCATTGTTTAGAAGTTGTTATATGTATTTAGCCGGTCGGCGAAAAAGGTGCTTATAATAGGTCTTTTTGCGAGTCTAAATTTAAGTATAGCAAAATAGGTAGGACTTGGTTACACCTACAAGCACGTACCCGAATACCATTCTAATACGTACAACCTAACCCCGCTAGTGACTGCGATGTGATACTGCGTATTTCTACTACAGCACCTGGGTACCACCCCTGGCTAGTCAAGTTCGACCCTTCTGGTAAAGGCCTCTTCCTTGCACTATAAACAAAAATTAATTACTTTTTTGTTGCTTATGTACTTAATATAACAGACTTCTATATAGAAGTCAACCTCTTTTTTACCAAAATATTAAATTTTTTGTAATCTAGGGTCTGTACTAAGTATGTTCTTTTCAGCTCTTGGTCTAGACAAACGCTTCTCAGCCATTTTACGTATTATCGCTTTATGTGCTAATTCTGTTTTTCTTTTTTTGCGAGCTATTTCGAAGTCTTTGTAATTCATGACACTCTCCTCGTTAAAGTTAAGTGCGTTCCTTCGCTAATGCTACTTCCGGGCTTGTTGCCTGAACGTTGTATTATTATTTAGTATCTAATACTTCATTTAAGTTCGATTCTCTATCCAAATACTTGTAATCTATTTTAACTGGGTCAAACTTATCTAGTGCGTCAAATACTGTTTTTATATCTAAGTCACTACAAGTATATACATCTAATTGTATTAGTTTTGGACTTTTTTCGTCCCATATGTGTATTGCTACGTGTGATGTTTCGATAATAGTAACACAAGTAAATCCTCTGTTACCTTTCATATCACAATACTTAACATATGGTCCCATCATAATCTTCATACCAATGTCTTTAATTAAATTAGAAGCCCAATCAGTAATAGTTTGTTCGCATATTGGAGGATTACTAACTTCTGCTCGTATTATTAAATGTTTATGTTTCATAATATACATAATTTATATATGAATTCAAACACAAAGTCAACCAGAAAATTTAGTCATAAAAATAGGCCCCGTAGGGCCTATTTTAAATTGCTTTGTCGCTATTGCTTACTTGAAGCTTACGTTACCATTAGTAATCGCAACTAGACCTAAGTAGTCTGCCGCATTACCTAATGAAGAAGCAACGTTTGATAACTCAACATATCCGTATCTAGTCATGAAAGACACAACTGGCTCGAATGATGTTGGGTCAAGTACAACGCCACTTGACATTAGTGGAATATAAGGTGCGTAGAACGCTGGTGCGTCTGATTCGCTTGAACCTTTGTATCCAACTAGTACACCTGTGCTGTCTGCTGCATATGCGTCTACGTATACTTTCATAGCACCGTTCAAAGTACCAACCATTTTAGTGTTAGTTGGAGCTTCAAAAGTACCTTCAGTTGTACGTGCAAACGCTGAAGTTGTAGCTGACTGTAGGATAGTTAGTGCGAATGGTGATACCACTGCATAATTACCTGCGCCTCTACGTGTTCTTGCTGCAATGTTGTTAGCAACTTTGTTGATCTGAACAGCAAGAGCTGCATGCTCGTCACCAACAAAAGTAGCTGTACCACTTACTGCGGCTTGATCGTATGTTTCTTGAGCTGATCCAGCTAAAGAACGTAGAGATGCTAAGATCTCTTGATCAATTTCAGCAGTAATTTCTTGCGCTAGTGCCGCCATGATCTCAGCTTCGATGTCAATGCCCTGTTGAGCTTGTGCATCTTGAGCCGCTTCAAAAGTCCATCTAGCTGATAGCTTTCTGGTTTTTGCTTCGACTGTTTGCTTTAAGATCTGGATGCTTAAACGCTTACCAGCTGTACCTTCTAACGTAGCAGTTGAATCTGCTTTGTTAGTAGTTGCGTTACCTGAATACCCTTCAGCAATTTTGAATGGTGATAGTGCTTCTTCACCAGCCGTTGCTGTATCAAAAGTATCTGAGTAGCGTACTCTTAGTGTGTGGATTTGACCCACTGGACCTGTCATCGGCTGTACACCAACTAATTCGTTAGCGATTACAGTCGGCATAACACGTCTGATTACCGGAAGGATAACTCTGTTTAGTGTAGCAACATTACCTGCAGATGAAGCACCTGCTGTAGCTGTCTCCGCCAAATACCTTTTAGTATTTTCTAGTGTAACACCCATAACAGCTTTCTTGTTGCCATCTAGGCCTTCAAGAAGTGCGCTTTTTGTATCCTGCCAGCGACTTTCTAGTAGTTCTGACATTATTTTCTCCTTATTTCAATCCTGCAAGTCTACGTAAATCTACCACATTATCGGTAGAATTTGTGCTTGCAGCCATGTCATTAGTTTCTTTATTGCCTGTGATTTGTGTGCCTTCGGTAAGTGTTGCCTTGGTATCCTTCGCTGGGGTGTTTCCTGCTATTACGCTAGGCATGTACTTTTCAAAAGACTTAGAAAGTCTTTCAGTCTGTACAGATTCCAGCAAGTCTGACATGATTTCTCTTTGTTCCACATTAAGCGGCCCTAATAGTTCATTCATAACTTCTTTTCTGTGTGCTGTGTCTTTAGCAGTTCTAATTTCAGCGTCTTTGCTTTCAACTAGAGTTGCTGTATCCACTGCTTCTTTTTTAGCTTCAGCTAATTGCTTATCTTTCAACTCAACTACTTTTAATAGTTTAGCAGTTTCAGATTTTTCATTGAGGTAACTGTTTTGGTATTCGTTGCTGAATGCTTCAAACAATTTACGGCCAAAATCGTTTTCACGAGCCGTATCAATGTCTTCCTTAAGTTGACCAATTTCTTTCTTTAGACCTTTGTCAACTGTTTCCACAACTAGTTTTGTTGCGCCGGAGATAAACTCTTTCTTAACCTTAGCTAGATGTGACTTAGCTTCACGTACTAAACGTACCTTCGTTTCTGCTAAATCTTTCTTATCTTCATAAAACTCTGCGATTTCATTAGACAAAGAATCTACAATGAACTCTTCAAGTTTAGAAAACTTGCCTGCCATTGCTTTCTGATCTTCGTGAAGTTCACCAATTTCTTTTGATAGTTGATCTACAACAAAACTTTTCATTAGATCAGCGTTTTCACGCTGTGCTACTGCATATTTTGCTCTAGCTTCAGCTAACTTTTGGCGATCATCGGCGAATTCAGTGATTTCTTCCGTAAGTTTTTCACTAAGCATTTTATCAATAGCTTCCACCATTGTTGCTTTGTCATGCTCATACTTCTGAGCAAATTCCTCACGGAGTTCAGCTGTGGTATTCATTTTGTTCTCTTGAACTCGTGAATTCCATGCTTCTTCGATTTCTTGTCGAATGTCTTCTGAAATAGCGTTATTTTCAAAGAGTGCTTTCAGTGCATCTAACATTCTTTTTCTCCTAATTAGCGAAGTCCGTTGATAATGTTAACCAACGATTCCTTCAAGTATTTCTGTGCCTTAGTATCGCCCTTTAATTCTTGAGCTAGTTGTAATGCCTTATACCCACCACGAGTATCCATTAAGTGTTCGTAAATTGGAGTCGGATATGCTCCCGGAGCACTTGGTTGGGCAACGGCATCAACAGTAATAATTTCAAACTCGCTGACTTCTCCGCTACCATCGTCTTTTACATTTCCTGATCCTCTCGATGAAACACCTAACTTTACACCATTTTGAATCATGGTTTGAATTAGTTGCCCCATCGGAGTTGGAATGATTTTTAATTTTCCGTAACCATTTGGTCCGTCCATCCACATTTCAGTAATCATATGGCTTACACGATCCAAATTAACATTAAGTCCTTCTGGATGATCTACTTCACCTAGTACACTATACCCGCCTTTAATTTGATCGTTGAGCGTGTTGACAGCCCTACTGATTTCATTAACAGGATATACACGCTGGTTAGCGTTACGAACACCACCTTGAATGCAGATACCTTTTAAATACAGGTCTTTTCCACCTGCATCATTTTCAGTATGCTCCACGACCATATTAGCTTGGTCGAATGTAAGTGTCTCGGTTAGGTTTAACATCTAGTTTTCCTTAACTATTTAGAACCGATAGGTGATTTACTATCTGTTCCAGTTTCGCCTGCGCCTTTTTTCTCTGCGCCATGGCCTTTAGTGTTTGACATTGACTTAGAAGCTTTACCGCCTGGTACATTTACGTTCCCTGCGCTATCTTCTTTTGAAGTAGGAGCTGTACGCCCTTTTTCTTCACTTGAACCTTTAGCAATATTAGCTGTTGTTCCGCCCATGTTGTTAGCACCAGCAACTGGAGATTTTGCTTTATTGTCTTCGCCTTTTGGCAAATTTACTGTGTCCACATACTCTCTCATTTGCTCTCCGGCAGTCTTTTTGCCTTCGAAAGCTGGTACTTCTTCTTCAACACTAAGTTCGGGAGCGACATCAAATGCCTCTTCCTTATCAGCATCAGCATCATCCATGTCCATTGGCATTTCATCTGCGTCTGCGTCATCTTTTTCACCTTCGTCACCTGACATCATTTTTTCAAATTCTGCCTTAAGCTCGTCTAGTGCATCTTCTAGGTCAACTACTTTCTTCTCAAGCTCTTCTTCGCCTTCGTCGTCCATATCGTCCATAGAATCTTTTTCTTCACCGTCTTTATCATCCATTGCGTCTTCTAGATCGCCTGTTGCGTCCATGTCGTCCATTGGTGCTTCTGGTGTAAATTCTCCAAAGTTTTCGTCAACTTCTTCATCTGAAGCTTCGTCAACTTCTTCGTCAGTAGATTCATTAGTTTCTTCATCATCTGATGCTTCATCTACTTCTTCGTCTGATGCTTCGTTAGTTTCTTCATCATCTGATGCTTCATCTACCTCTTCATCCGAAGCTTCATCTACTTCTAAATCTTTTAATTCTGATTCTAGCATCTCTTCATAGATACCACGTGATTTTTCAATCACAAATTCATGGAATAACTGATCTGCGCCATCGCGATCGTTATTAACCAATTTTTCGAGCATTTGCTCGAGTTTGCTTTGATCTGCCATTGTTTTCTCCTATTATAGTTTAACTGGTAAGACTGTCTAATAGTATTTACATTTAGATTAAAAAATAGGGGTTAAACGGCACTATAATGAGCCGTTTTGGTATTTTTTATCTAAAAATCATAATATCTTTTAAATTCGCTTACTGTTATATGTGACAAGTTATTACATTTCTTTAAATGTTTAGGGACAAAATCATCTTTGTCCTCTACTACACGTATGTAATTTATTTGTGCGTGTGCTTCGCAAGTTGAAGTTGTTTGCCTCTCCCAATTTCCAAAATATGTTGCAGGTTCACTTTCTCTTTTGTAATTATGTGTTCCTGCGTATAAGTTATTTACCCTAGAACGGTTGCCTTGTTTATCTTGTAATCCGTGGAAATCAAATCCTAATATGTATATTGTGTCATGCCTGTGTGTACTAGCTAACCATAATGCTGTTGGACCACTACTCCAACCTTTACTTGGTTGAAACATATGAAATCCTTGCATTCCGTGATATTGTTTATTTGGATTAGTCCATACTTCATTATTCATTTGCCATTTGGCCTGATTAATTTCAAGTATCATTTTTACATCAACTGCAACTAGATAGTCAGGCGTGTAATCTCTATAAAGAGCATTACATCCATAAAATTTTCCGTATTTTTTTAATTGATTTAAATCAATTGACTTACGGCTAGTGCCGTTGCCAACAACAAATGCTACTGTCATTTAAACCTCTATACTTCAGGTTGACCTTGAATACCGTACATTTGACGTACAAATACTAATTCTTTATCTTTTTCTTCGTTGTGTAATTCAGATGCTTTACGTGCTTTATTAATTTGACGTAATGTTAAACGTGTCTTACGTGTATCATCACGATTAACAATGCTTTCGTCGCTCGCAGGATCATAACTCTTGTCCTCAACAGGCTCAATAGTTTCTTTGTCAAAATAAAATAATTCTCTTAGTATCATATTACTATTTATGCCTCCGGTGGTGCTTCTGGTGCTACGTCTGTTCCACCACCGCCTGCGTCAGCGGCTGGCTCTACTGTTGGGTCAGCAGTATCATCTACCATATCAACACCAGCATCTAAGTCTGCGTCAATTCCGCCACCTGTTACTCCGGCGCCTCTCATTTCAGCACTTGCGTCAGTAGGACTTAGATTAATCATTTCGTCATTTTCTTCTCTCCACATACGTTCGTTTTCTGCTACTTCTGAATCTGACATTCCTAAGAAACGTTTGAGCGCATATCTATTACTAATAAATGGAACTGCTTGAATTTGTCCAAATGTTCCAATACGCTGATTGTCTAACTCGCTTTGTCTGTAACTAGCAAAGTTTTGTGGAGGTTGAAATAAAAGATCAAACATAGCAATATCAATGTTTACACCTTTTTCAATTAGATACTTTTTAAATTCTTGATTAAAAACTTCTGCTACTAAATTTTGTAAACGTTCACAGTATTTGTTAAATCTTAATTCTTGTATATATGCTGTTCCAACACGGCCGTCATTAAATTGTCCTTGACCTTCATCTTGTGCCGCACTAGGCAGATATGAACTTGGAATACGTAAACCTCTAATAAGTTTATTAGTAAAGTATTTTAAGTCATCAATTTCACCTAAGTTAGTACCGCCTGGCAATGTTTCAACTTTAGATCCACGCCCTTCAGCAGTTTGTGGGAAGAAATAATCTTCATTAGTTGACAACGGATTATAAGCACTATCGATTACACTAGTACCTCCACCAGTTTTTGACGGGATACGTCTCTGATGGATTTCAGTTTTTACACGTTCTACGAACTGCATAGCCAGGTGTGACGGCATATTACCTACGTCAACATAAAACACTCTACGCTCTGGTGCTCTTTGTGTTCTGTAAATAATAATAGCATCTTCTAATAATTCTTTTTGTTTGTATACTTTAAATATACTTTCTAATAAGCTATTGCCAAACGGTGCGTTGTTGTCTAAACCTTCGCTTAAACTTAAATGTACCATATGCTCTGCGGCAATAGAATGTTCTTTAGTCTTGTCATGTTGTCCAAATCTTGATGTACTACTTGCTTGAGCATTGTTTCCGACCATTCCTCGAACACCACCAGTTAAGTAACCGTCTCCGCCTCCGGTAACATTTCCGTTTGTTGTATACGGTGTTGTTGCTACTTTGTCAACAAAGTTAAAATTAATATTTTTAACAATATATTGTTCTGGTTTCTTGCCTTGTGATTCGTTAACAATAATACTAGCAACGTTTGCCGGATCAATATAATACCAAACTTTTGATTCTGGATCTCTTAAGAAAAACGCATCTCCGTATTTAAAAACATTTCTAACAATTCGAAACATTCTAGTATTAAAGTCGTTTGATTTGCTCCACTGTTGTAGATATTGTTCAAGTACTTTAATTTCACTATTAGTTGCGCTCTTTTTAAAATCAAGATTGAATGCTGTTTTGTTAACTGGATTTTGTTGTGTACAAAATTCTGCTAAAATATCTAGTGCAGCATTTACTTCACTATCCATATCCATAACATTATATTGACCATAACGTTCTGTTCTATTAGGTGCGCCTGTGTACACATCTGGCAAATAGCTACTATAATTTGATCTAGCAGGGCCAGGTTGTTGTCCAGTCATTGTTAAAGGACTGCTTGCGCCGTTGTCCCCTTCTACAGGTGTAAAGTATTTTTTCCAGCTCATATATTTTTCCTAATGCTATCCAGCTTGTATATTACCGTTTAACGCTTTTACTGCTGTTGTATTAGCAGTAGTTTTTGTTATTAACTTGTCTAGCTTAGTATTTAACATACTTAGCTGAGTTGTCATGCCAGAAAAGGCATCAGATGGATCAACACTTGCTACGGCTGTTGGTTCAGTTTCGACTGATGATGATGAAACTGTACTTGACGAAACTGTATCATCATCGGATCCAAACAAAGACTTACCTTCGCCGCCCATCCATTTTGGCAAATATTGCTTAAAGTTTGGCATTTTAATTTCAAAATCAAACAGTTTGTCCCATAAACTGCCAAACCAGTTTTTAATTTTAGTCCAAGCACCTGTAACCATTCCACCTACATCAAATACTAAATCTTTCAAACCTTTCCATAACCCACCAAACCAATCCTTGATATAAGTCCAGGCGCCATCAACCATATCACTAAATGAAAGATCGGTAATTGATTCAAATGCACTAATAAAGAATGATTTAATATTATCCCATCCTATAAACGATATTACTCCTGCTATAAGTAAATTAGCAACTATACCAAATGGATTCATTCCAGTGAACAACTTTAATATCAATAGTCCGGCTAATGTTAATCCAAATTCAGTATTAAAAAGACCTTTTAATGTAGCAACAAGACCATCTTTTAACGCTGGTAAAATTTCTTCTTTAAATGTTGTACCAGGATCATCAAGTAATCTTGAAAAGAAATCTTTTATCTTAGGCAAATATTTTTCAGATAAATCTTGGAGGTTTGTTATTAGTGCCGAAAGATCTTTCATACCGTCACCTTTTAAATACTTAACAAACTCGTCAATGCTAGGTTGTACATGTGTGTCAAACAATGCTTTTAGTTTATTATAAGTTTCTTTAACAGTTTCTAGACTAGGTATCATATCACCGAGTCCGTCTGACAGATCTTTAAATATTTGACTACCTAATAAATCGTCAACAATAGCACCTCTAATTTCGTTAATACTTTCTGCTAGAGTTGTCATTGCTGTTGTGGCTTTGTCTCTAGCTGTTTGTTCAGCTTCAACTTTACCTGGTGTTCCGTCAGCAACTTTACCTAACTCACCTATTGTTTTAAATGCTTCACCTAACGCACTACCGCTTTTGATAGTTTGTTGAACTGCTTCTTTTCCCATAGCATCAGCATATTCTAATCCTTCTTTTCGAACTTGGGTAACAAATGCTGTATATTCATCTGCTGACATTTTAGAAATATTTTTGGCATCTCTTCTAAAAGTGTCACTCATACTTCCTAAATGTGCTGTCACTTCTTCATGTTCCAATCCATCTGACATATCAAGTAATGCTTGTTCAAATGTTTGACTGTGTACTCCGGCTCTTGCTAAGTTAGCAGTAAATTGTGTTGCCGCTTCGGCAGTCATATCACGTTGCGCCATTTGAATTCTGATATCGGAATTCTTTTGTCTCATTTCTTCTTCAAGTGCTTTTCTGCTTTTACCTGTTAATTTAGCTACAGCATCAAGTTGTTTAGTGTATGCCGCTGTACCAGCAAGTAATTGAGAATTAGACATTCTCGATCTATTACCTGTTTGTTGCATAATTTCACTATAGGATAATAAGTTTTCATTAAGGTCTTGAGTTGTAAAACCCATAGCCATTAAATCTCTACCTACTGTACTTTGTCTAAATTCTTTAGCTAGTCCGGCAAAACTTCTAGCACCCGATCCTACAGTGCCTCCGAATGTTCTCATTGCTAAACCATTTGTTTTTAATAACTCAGTCATATCACCAATTGGTATAGCCGCTTGTCCAGCAATACGCTGTAACTCAAACATGTTGTTACCAAACGTAGCACCAGTATCTGATAAATTTCTAAAACTATCTATTTGCCCTTCGACCGCTGTTATCACACCTTGTAATGGACCAATTGGTAAATGTCTTGTAAAATCAGAAAGTTGGCTTCCGCCTAGTAATAATTCGTTACTTAAATTAGTAGCAACTCCTACCATGCCTCCAAGTACTGAACCTAATCCGTTAATTATTCCGCTAACGCCTTTTAACGCACTACCAAAAAAGCCAACTTCTTCTGAAGCTTCTTTAGTATTTTTGCCAAATGCTTTCAGTATAGGTGGTGTTGGATCATTTTGTGCGCCGCCCCCGCCGCCGCCGGACATACTCTTTAGTAATTCTCGCAGAGTGCTTTCAGAAGCTACGTTCTTAGCAATAACCTCTCCAATACCAGGAATTTCAATTTTTACGTCTGCCATATATTAAATGCTCACTTAATGATAAACTATAAATATTACTCATAGCTATTAATAATACTATTTAGCAGGAGATATAAACATGGTAGATAATAATATGATGCCTGAAGGAATGATGACATCACAAATGAGTGCGCCGCAGGGAAATCCTTTAGCGAAACACTTAAGGCAACCAAAGATCTACATCAAATTACCAAGCAAAGGCCAGTTTTGGCCTAATGGCGCTTTAGCAATAGAAGAAACAGGCGAATATCCTGTATACGCTATGACAGCTAGAGACGAAATTACTTTTAAAACGCCAGATGCCCTTTTAAACGGTCAAGCTACAGTTGATGTAATTCAAAGTTGTTTGCCTTCAATAAAAGACGCTTGGCAAACACCTAGCATTGACCTAGACGCAATTTTAATTGCTATTAGAATGGCAAGTTTTGGCGATATGTTAGATATGTCAATAAAAGTGCCTGGTACTGATATCGATAAAGATTTTCAGTTTAACTTACAACAACTATATGACAGTTATATCAATACAACTTATGAAGATACGTTTTCTATTGATGGATTTAATGTAAAAATTAAACCAATTAATTATAAAGCAATGACTACACAGGCAGTTAAAGCCTTTGAAGAACAGCGCATTTTTACTGTTATTAACGATGATACTGTAGATAATCATGTAAAAATTCAAAAGTTTCAAGAAGCTTTTGGTAAATTAACTGATCTTAATTTAAAACTTGTTACGCAAAGTGTTATTGCTATACAGCCTAATGGAGAAGATGTAGTAACAAATACTGATCATATTAAAGAGTTTATTTTAGGTGCGGACGCAAAAACATATAATCAAATTAAAGAGCATATTGAAAAACAGCGTGACAAATATACACAAAAACCAATAACAGTTGATGCTACAGAAGAAGAGATTGAAGCTGGCGCGGCTAAAACATATGATGTGCCAATACAATTTGATCAATCAAATTTTTTCGGCTCCGGATCGTAACGTTACCACTCGACGAAATCCTAGCCGAGGTTAAGGTCCTAGAAGAACAGGTTAAATCTATGAAGCATGACATTAGCAGAATGTGCTGGTGGATGAGAGGATCTGTCAGTATTTCTGAAGCATACATGCTAGGACCAGATGACCGAGAAGCAATTAATGCTGTTATTAAAGAAAATGTTGAAACAGCTAAAAAGACTCAACAGCCGTTTTGGTAAGATTACTTAATTAATTAGACCCGGTTTTTTAACAACTTGGTAACCGCGACTTTTTACAAGTTCAAGTGCTTTAGCAACTTCTAAATCTTCAGTACCTTTATTATCTGATTTTTTAGCAGTTGGTGTGTCGTCTTTGGCATCTTTGTTATCAGCATACTGACTTTGTACGCCTTTTGGATTACCTTTTCTAACCATTGCTTCACGTCCTTGTTTCATAAACGCTTTAAGAACATTCATTACTTCGCCTGAGCTAAGTTCAATGTTCATTCCTTTGGTTGAAATTTCATTAATAATAACTGATTCGTTATACATAGAGTTTAAGTCTAGTTCGCCTTGACGTGGATCAATTTTACTTGGTTCTGGAGTTAC
>Ga0228674_1000073_pt1 | contig 79253 bp, 59 predicted proteins | sample 1D_rmetaG_FD_189054 | JGI IMG/M metagenome (GOLD analysis project Ga0228674, IMG submission 189054) | Seawater microbial communities from Monterey Bay, California, United States - 1D_r | ecosystem: Environmental > Aquatic > Marine > Coastal | place: USA: California | collected 2016-09-26
AAATAGGAGAAGTAAAGAAAAACAAGCATATCCCGCAGAACGTCCTTTGCTGAAAAGCAAGGAAATCTGCGGGATATGCTTGTTTTGGTGTAGGGGCTTTAAAAATCAGTATTAACCGACAGCCCCACAGACTGCACAAACCGCAGTCTGGCGCGTGGCTGCCTCGGGATTGCCTTGCAAATGCAAGGCAACACCTCGCGGGACAGTGGAAGGCTGAACTGTTACCTAAAATACAATGTTTTTAAAATCCTTATATTGACAACCGCAGCATCCCTTGCTATAATACCAACCATAAATAAAAGAACAAGGGCGTTCTTATTCGGAGGGTACTCTGGATAAGCTCGCCCTTTTTCGTACAAAAAATTACAAAAACGATAACCGGACAGACCGCCTGCCTCCTAAGTGCACGTCTCCGGTTCGATTCCTATCACCTATCAAGAGAGGAGATATCACAATGGAAAATTACACCAGGGAAGCAATCCTGCGCATGGCAGAGGAAGAGGATGTGGAATTCGTCCGCCTGCAGTTCACCGATATGTTCGGCACACTGAAAAATATTGCAATCCCATCCAGCAAGCTTGAAAAAGCTATGGATAACCGCTGTGTCATTGACGCGTCCTCCATCGGCGGTTTTATCAGAAATGAGGAGTCAGATATGTATCTGCACCCGGATCTGTCCACGTTTACAATCCTGCCGTGGCGCCCGCAGCAGGGAAAAGTTGCACGGTTTATCTGTGATATTTATCAGGAGGACGGCACACCCTATAAAGAAAGCCCCCGGTTCATTTTAAGCCGAGCTGCGGCAAAAGCCGCAGAGATGGGATATTCCCTTATGGTGAACCCGGAATGTGAGTTCTTCCTTTTCCACACAGACGACAATGGCATGCCCACCACCACAACACATGAAAAAGCGGGATACATGGATCTGAGTCCCGTGGATCTGGGTGAGAATGCCAGACGTGATATGGTGCTGACCCTTGAGGAGATGGGATATGAAATTGAATCCTCCCACCATGAGATAGCGCCCGGGCAGCATGAAATAGATTTTCAGTTCTCCGACGCGCCGGAGACAGCCGATAAAGTGATGACCTTCAAGGTGGCTGTGAGAACTATAGCAAAACGCCACGGCCTTCACGCCACCTTTATGCCTAAGCCGAAAGCAGGTGTCAACGGTTCCGGTATGCATGTGAATATGTTTTTGATGAAGGACGGAAAGAACGTTTTTTCAGATCCGTCCGATGATTTGGGACTGAGCCGTGAGGGGTATTCCTTCCTGGCAGGAATCTTTGCACACATAAAGGGTATGACAGCCCTGTGTAATCCTCTCGTCAATTCCTATAAAAGACTGGCACCGGGATTTGAAGCCCCCTCAGACATCACCTGGTCCTCCAGGCAGAGAACTGCACTGGTGCGTGTGCAGACACAGAGGGATGAAGGGGCAAGGCTGGAACTCAGAAGCCCGGACTCCTCATCCAATCCTTACCTGGTATTTGCCCTGTGTCTGGCGGCCGGCCTGGATGGAATGGAGAAGAATCTGCAGGCCCCAAAAGAGCTGAAAGAAAATATCCGAAAACTCTCCAAAGAGGAGAAGGAACTGGCAGGTATTGATACTCTTCCGGAAAATCTGAGCGAGGCCCTGGAAGAATTCAAGAAAGACCCGCTTATGGAAGAAGTGCTGGGTGAAACTTTTACGAAGTGCTATGTGAAAGCGAAGAAAAAAGAGTGGGAGAGCTACATGGAGCAGGTTTCTGAGTGGGAGATTGAACAGTATCTGTACCGTGTATAAAGGAACAGGAGGCAGTGCATGGGCATCATCATTATTGTTTTACCAAAACCGGAAGATGCAAAAAAAATACGGAAAATCCTCATACAGCATGGATTTGAAAATACCGTAGCATGTACAACTGCCGCCCAGGCTCTGATCGAAGTGAACAAACATCCCGCGGGACTTGTGATCAGCGGCTATAAGCTGTCGGATATGTACTACCGGGAACTGGCAGATTCCCTGCCAAAGTTTTTTGAAATGCTGCTCATCGGCTCTGCCAATGTGGTAAGTTCTGCCGGATCAGGAATTATGGCAGTCACCATGCCAATCCGCATTTATGAACTGGTAAACACGGTAGAAATGCAGCTTTGCCAGCTTGAGCGCAGACTGAAAAAAGAAAAGAAAAAACCAAAACCGAGAAGCGAACGGGACCAGAACTACATTACCAATGCAAAGCTCCTTCTCATGGACAGAAATCATCTCACTGAGGAAGAGGCATACCGCTATATACAGAAGTGCAGTATGGACAGCGGTACCAGCATGGTGGAGACAGCGCAGATGATCCTGACGCTTATCTATGATGAAGTATAAGGTTGAACTGTTATGATAATATAGCTAATAGTAATAAAGCTAATAGTAATAAAGGAGAAATGTGATATGTTTACAATTAATGATAATTATCTGAAGCTGCAGGGCAGCTACTTGTTTTCCAATATAGCAAAAAAAGTAGCTGACTATCAGCAGGAAAATCCAAACGCTGACATTATCAGACTGGGAATCGGTGATGTCACACAGCCGTTGGCACCGGCTATTATCCAGGCTCTTCACAGTGCAGTGGATGATATGGCAAACGCGGATACATTCCATGGCTATGCACCGGACAAAGGGTATGACTTTTTGAGGAACGCAATTGCGGATAATGATTACCGAAACCGTGGCTGTGATATAGAGGCAGACGAAATCTTCGTATCCGACGGGGCAAAATGTGATTCCGGAAATATCCAGGAGATTTTTGGGCTGGACAATAAGATCGCGGTCTGTGACCCTGTTTATCCTGTATACGTGGATACCAATGTCATGGCAGGCAGAACAGGCAATTATAATCCGGACGCACAGAATTATGACGGCATGATCTATATGCCCTGTGTGGAGGAGAATAATTTTGTTCCTGAACTTCCAAAGGAGACTCCCAATATTATTTATCTGTGTTTCCCCAATAATCCTACAGGTGCAGGGATCACAAGAGAAGAGCTGCAAGAATGGGTAGACTATGCCAACCGCGTCGGCGCGGTGATCATCTATGATGCAGCATATGAAGCATATATAACAGAAAAAGACGTACCTCACAGCGTGTATGAATGCAAAGGTGCGAGACATTGTGCCATCGAACTTCACAGTTTTTCAAAAAATGCCGGATTCACCGGTGTCCGACTGGGCTATACCGTAGTGCCGAAGGACTTAAAATGCGGCAGTGTTTCTTTGCACAGCCTCTGGTCCAGAAGACATGGCACCAAGTATAATGGTGCGCCGTATATTGTTCAGAGGGCCGGGGAAGCTGTCTATTCACCGGAAGGAAAGGAACAGCTCAAGGCCCAGGTGGACTATTATATGAAAAACGCAAAAGTGATCTACGAAGGTTTGAAAAACGCAGGATATTCTGTATCCGGCGGTATCAATGCCCCGTATGTGTGGCTGAAAACACCGGGCCGGTTAAGTTCCTGGGAATTCTTTGATGAACTCCTGCACAGAGCAAATGTGGTGGGAACACCGGGCAGCGGTTTCGGCGCTCACGGAGAAGGCTACTTCAGGTTATCGGCCTTCGGAACCTATGAAAATACAGTAAAAGCGATTGAACGGATCACAAAGATGTGATCAAGAATATCCTGTCCCGAGGTATCTGGATTTTTCTGGATATCCCGGGACTTTTTTAATTTATAGAAAAAGGAGAAATGTGATATGGAATTTGTGGAAGGTATCAGAGAAAAAGAGGTATTGGAGCTTCCGGAGCTGTTGGAAAGAACGGAGTCAGATGGTGAGATTTTTGTGGAGGGAGCTGTTCACAGCATCCGCAATATGGGCGAAATCGCCTTTGTCATACTGAGAAAAAGAGACGGACTTCTTCAGACAGTATGGGAGGAGGGAAAAACGGAGCTGTCTGTGGCGGATCTGAAGGAGGGGGATTGCATCCGGGCTGCGGGCATGATCCGTAACGAGGAACGCGCACCCCATGGAAAGGAACTTCGTCTCACTTCTGTAGAAATACTCTCTTCCCCGGCAGCGCCTCTCCCCCTTGCTGTAGACAAGTGGAAGCTTAACACATCTCTGGAGACAAAGTTAAATCTGCGCCCCATATCACTGCGGAATGTGAAAGAGCGTGCCCGTTTTAAGATACAGGAGGGCGTGTGCAGAGGTTTCCGTGAATTTTTATACAGCCGGGGATTTACCGAGGTGCACACACCGAAAATCGGCGCGAAAGGGGCGGAGGGCGGTTCCAACCTTTTTAAACTCAGCTATTTTCACAAACCGGCAGTTCTGGAGCAAAGCCCGCAGTTTTATAAACAGATGATGGTGGGAGTATTTGACAGGGTGTTCGAGACCGGACCGGTCTTTCGGGCTGAGAAGCATAACACAAGGCGGCATCTGAATGAATATACCAGTCTTGATCTTGAGATGGGATACATTGACAGTTTCCTGGATATCTGCGGTATGGAGACGGGATTTCTTCAGTATACAATGGATCTGCTTGAAAGGGAATATGCCAAAGAACTGAAGATCCTGGGGGTAAAGCTGCCTGAGACAAGGAAAATCCCCCATGTCCGTTTTTCCCGGGCAAAGGAACTGGCTGCCGAAAAGTACGGCAGGAAGATCAGGAATCCTTATGATCTGGAACCGGAAGAGGAGGAACTGATCGGACAGTATTTCAAGGAGGAGTGCGGTGCGGACTTTGTGTTTGTCACCCATTATCCCTCGAAGAAAAGGCCGTTTTATGCCATGGATGACCCGGAAGATGAACGCTTCACCCTGAGCTTTGACCTTTTGTTCCGCGGACTGGAAGTGACCACAGGTGGACAGCGTATCCACGACTACAACATGCTGATGGGGAAACTGGAGAAAAGGGGAATGAGCCGGGAGGGAATGGAGCAGTATCTGGACACTTTTAAATACGGCATGCCGCCTCACGGAGGCTTGGGAATCGGACTGGAGCGGCTCACCATGCAGCTTTTAGGTGAGGATAATGTAAGGGAAGCCTGCCTGTTTCCGAGAGATATGAACAGATTGGAACCGTAAAGTGTACCTGAAGTATCTTAAAATTGATTCCGGCAGATCGTGACACACAGCCTGCCGGGAGCAGCTTTAAGAAACACCCTGGAAAAGGAGAGAAGATCATGGCAAAGCAGATCATAGATGATGCAGTTATGGAAAATGTGGAAATCCTGGCGAAGCTGGCCCTTACCCCAAAAGAGCGGGAAAAGGCCAGGGAAAAAATGCAGGAGATGCTGGATTATATGGATAAACTAAACGAACTGGGCACAGAGGGAATAGAGCCGCTTGCCCATACATTCCCTGTGGAAAACGTATTTCGGGAGGATATTGTGACAAATGGCGATAACCGTGAGGCTATGCTTTTAAATGCCCCGAAAAGTAAAGACGGTCAGTATCAGGTCCCGAAAACAGTGCAGTGATGGAGGTTAGTGATATGGAAATCAGAGAAATGACAGCCCTGACCCTGGGCCGTGCCATTAAAAGCCGGGAGGTGGGAGTCCGGGAAGCGGTGAAAGCATCTCTGGACCGGATCGGAAAAATGGACGGCACGCTCCATGCCTTTCTGGAAACAGATGAAAAAAAGATATACGACAGGGTAAAAGAAGTGGAAAACGGCATCAGATCAGGCAGATATACAGGTCCTCTGGCAGGTGTGCCTGCAGCGGTAAAAGATAATATCTGTACAAAAGGAAGAAAGACGACCTGCGCGTCCAGGATACTGGAAAATTTCGTGCCCCCTTATGACGCAGAGGCAGTACGAAGAATGGAAAATGCCGGAATGATCGTCATAGGCAAGACCAATATGGATGAGTTTGCCATGGGGAGCACTTCCGAGACTTCAGCATATGGGATCACCAGAAATCCCTGGGACACGGAAAAGGTGCCGGGCGGTTCCTCCGGCGGTTCCTGCGCGGCAGTGGCGTCTGATGAGGCATTTGCGGCACTGGGCAGCGATACCGGAGGGTCCATCCGCCAGCCGGCATCTTACTGCGGAGTGGTGGGGATGAAACCCACATACGGAACTGTGTCCAGATACGGCCTTATAGCCTATGCTTCCTCCCTGGATCAGATAGGACCGGTGGGAAAGGATGTATCCGACTGCGCGGCCCTTTTGGAGGCAGTTGCCGGGTATGACGAAAAGGACAGTACCTCTGTGATGCGGAAGGACCTGCGGTTTACCCAATATTTAAAACAGAATCTGCACGGTGTAAAGATCGGTATTCCCAAAGAGTATCTGGCAGAGGGACTGGATATGGATGTTAAGAAAGCTCTGGTAGATGCGGTTCACTTAATGACAAGAAATGGCGCCATAGTGGAATTCTTTTCCCTGGGTCTGGTGGATTATGTGATCCCGGCTTATTATATTATCGCCTCTGCTGAGGCAAGCTCCAACCTGGCCCGTTTTGACGGGGTGAAATATGGGTACAGGACAGAGGCGTTTGAGGGGCTTCACGATATGTATAAAAAGACCAGGGCAGAAGGATTCGGGGAAGAGGTCAGGCGCAGGATACTGCTCGGCTCTTTTGTGCTTAGCTCCGGCTACTATGACGCGTATTACCTGAAGGCTTTGAAAGTAAAGGGTATGATAAAGAAGGCATTTGATGAAGCCTTTGTAAAATACGATATGCTGTTGGCACCTGCCGCTCCCACTACAGCACCGGCTATAGGGAGCAGCCTTTCGGACCCGCTGAAAATGTATCTGAGCGATGTCTATACCGCGGGTGTGAATCTGGCGGGGCTTCCGGCCATAAGCGTTCCCTGCGGCAGAGACCAAAACGGTATGCCTGTGGGAATGCAGTTTATCGGAGACTGTTTTCAGGAAAAGAAGATCATACAGGCTGCCTATGCCTATGAGCAGATCAGGGGAGAATTCCCGAAAGCATATGGAAAGGGGGAAAAATAATGGCAAAGCAATATGAGACAGTCATTGGCCTTGAGGTCCATGTGGAACTTGCCACAGCCACAAAAATTTTCTGCGGATGCTCCACAAAATTCGGGGGAGCGCCTAATACCCACACTTGTCCTGTATGTACCGGAATGCCCGGTTCCCTGCCTGTCCTCAATAAGCAGGTGGTGGACTATGCACTGGCTCTCGGACTGGCAGCTAACTGCAGGGTAAACCGTACCTGCAAGTTTGACAGAAAGAATTATTTCTATCCTGACAATCCGCAGAACTACCAGATCTCCCAGCTATACCTTCCCATCTGCCATGATGGATACCTGGAGATCATGACCTCATCCAGAAAAAAGAAAATCAGGATCCATGAAATGCATATGGAGGAAGACGCAGGAAAGCTGATCCATGATGAGTGGGAGGACTGTTCCCTTGTGGATTACAACAGAAGCGGGGTTCCTCTGGTAGAGATCGTGTCCGAACCGGATATGAGAAATTCAGAAGAGGTGATCGCATATCTGGAAAAGCTGCGCCTGATCTGTCAGTATCTGGGGGTATCAGATTGTAAGCTCCAGGAGGGCTCCATGCGCGCTGATGTCAATTTGTCCGTGAGAGAGGCGGGAAGCAGCGAACTGGGTACCAGGACAGAGATGAAGAACCTGAACTCATTCAAGGCCATTGCCAGAGCCATAGAAGGGGAGCGGGAACGGCAGATCGAGCTTCTGGAAGAGGGAAGAAGTGTACAGCAGGAGACAAGGCGGTGGGATGACAACAAAGAGTTTTCCTATGCCATGCGCTCTAAAGAGGATGCCAAAGATTACCGGTATTTTCCGGACCCGGATCTCCCTCCGGTTGTGATAAGCGAAGCCTGGACCAGGCAGATCAGGGAGCGGCAGCCGGAGCTTCAGGAGGAAAAGGCGCAGCGGTATGAGAGAGAATTCGCACTTTCTCCTTATGATGCCTTGCTTTTGACACAGTCAAGACATCTGGCAGACTTGTTTGAACAGACAGTCAGCCTTCTTGAGCAAAAACAGATTGCCGGAGCGCCGAAAAAGGCAGCGAACTGGTTTATCGGTGAGACACTGAGACTTCTAAAAGACAGGGGGATGGAGACAGAAGAACTGCATTTTACCCCGGAACACCTGGCAGATTTGATCGTGGTCTGTGAAAAGGGGGAAGTGAACAATCAGACAGCAAAGAAAGTATTCGGCAGGATTTTTGATGAGGATATAGAACCAATCTCCTATATTGAAGAAAACGGTCTGAAATCTGTCACGGATACCGGAATGTTGGAGCGGGTTGTGGAGAAAGTGCTGGCCCAAAATCCGAAAACCGCAGAGGAATATCAAAGCGGCAAGACAAAGGTTCTTGGTTTTTTGGTGGGGCAGGTTATGAAAGAGATGAGAGGAAAGGCAGACCCCCAGGCAGTGAATCGGCTGCTCACAGAAAAATTGCAGTAACCTTTGTTTTGGATGTGTCCAAAACTATAAAACTTTACAAGTTTTTTCTAATCGATTATACTGTTTCTAAGACAATCCCCGGCACTGAGTACGTCTGCCGGGGATTTTTAAATGGGCAGCACGGCTGCTGCAGGCATTACGGGCTTGTGTTTTGAACCTAAAATGCGCAAGGAAATAAGGAGGCAGATATGGAGATTAAAGAATTTCAGGAAAAGCTCAGTGAAACACTGGGGCTGGCAGTGAAAAATGGAAAGAAGATACATGCAGATACAGTGGAAGGAATTTTTGGAGGCAATGGGCTGTCAGAAGGACAGATGCAGAAGGTGTACGAATATCTGGCTATACAGGGAATTCAGGTAGACGGAAAAGCGACGGGCAGCAGGACAGGCAGCAAAGCCGGGGACGGCAGCACATTGGACAGAGAAGAGCGCAGCGGGATAAACGTCAGAGCAGATATCGGCAGTACAGATGGAAGAGCAGAAGATGGCAGTACAGCCGGCGGAGCAGAAAACAGCAGTACAGATAGCATAGCAGAGAACAGCGAGGCGGACAGCAAATCAGAGAAAGCACTGACTCCGGAAGAAGCAGAGTATCTGGAAGAGTATGAAAATACCCTGAAGAATATCCCACCCGAAAAGCCCGGAGAAAGAGAAGTCCTTTTTCAAAAAGCACTGAAAAAAGACGAGGCGGCAAAAAAACGCCTTGCAGAATTATACATGGCAGAAGTAGTGAACACAGCCAGAGAGCTGCGTCACGAAGAAATTTTTATTGGTGATATGATCGCTGAGGGAAATATCGGCCTGCTCACTGCCATGGAAACGCTGCATGAGGCAGAAGATTTTCACGCCTTTCTTTGCGGGGAGATCAGAAACGCCATTCTTTTTATGGTGGAGCAGCAGACAGACCAGAAGCAGAGTGACAATATTCTGGTGGAAAAAGTCCGTGATCTGGAGACAAAAATAAAAGAACTTTTGGAGGATGACGATGCAAAATACAGTGTGGAGGAACTTGCCGCTTTTCTGGACATGGAAGTGGACGAGATCCAGGCTGTACTGCGCCTTACAGGGGATGACAAATAGTTACCGGCCGCAGCGTGGACAGCAGCGGCAAATAGGAACGGAGGTATCTGTTATGGAGGTCACAAAGTATGGGGAAGGGTTTTATATTCTGGATGATGGGAGAGTGCGGGAATTCCTGATCACAGGCAGCAATGAGGCGCTGCTCATTGACACCGGTTTTGGGGATTCCGGGACAGCAGAGGAGGTCAGAAGACTGACGGATCTGCCGCTGAAAGCAATTCTGACTCATGGGGATATTGACCATGCCGGGGGATTGTCCGGCTTTGGTGAATGCTGGATACATCCAAAAGACGCGCACATGATTCCGCGGAATATATCCGTTCACGATTTGCATGAGGGTGAGCACATCACCGCCGGTGTATATGATTTTGAAGTCATTCATATACCGGGGCATACTTACGGGAGTATAGCTTTGCTGGACAGAAAAAGGAAGCTTCTCCTGCCGGGAGATACGGTTCAGAAGGACGGGCCGATCTTCATGTTCGGAGAGAATAGAAACCTGGATTTGTATATAGAAAGTCTGGGAAAGCTGCTGGATCTTGTATCAGGAATAGAAGTGATCCTTCCATCTCATCACGGATGTCCCATTTCACCGGATCATATTTCCTATTGTCTGGAGGATGCTGTGGAGCTTAAGAAGGGGAACTTGGAAGGGAAGGACCATCCCAGCCTGCCCTGTAAAAGCTTCAGAGGAAAATGGACTGAATTTTATTTCTGAGATCGACATAAGTTCGGCAGTCTATAGCTGCTGTTTATAGAGTGTGCAGGAACAATTCATATATTTTTTATAGAATAAACAGACCTTGTTCATTGAATAATTTTATGAAAAGTGGCATACTTAAAACAGAGATTTCCTGATATGAGCAGGGGATCACGGAGGGAAAATATATGGAAATAAAAGACAAAAAACCAAAAAAACCAATATTGTTTTATTATGCCATTGTCATCGTTGTTTTGGTTCTTCTGAACACGCTGCTTGTGCCGTCTATTGCGGAGCGGAGCATCAAGGAGGTCAGATATGACCAGTTCCTTAGTGATTTGAAAGGCAGCAAGATAGATGAGGTAAGCCTTGATGATGACACTATTTATTATACCATAAAAAGCGGCGATAAAACCCAGGTATACAAGACTGGAAGGATCAATGATCTGCAGGAAGTGGAACGTCTGGATAGTTCAGGGGTAAAATTTGCCAAAGATATTCCAAAAAAACAATCTCCCATCCTGACATTTCTGTTGTCCTGGATCATCCCAATCGCCATTTTCTTGTTCATCGGTAACTGGCTGAGCAAAAAGATGATGAGCGGCATGGGAGGCGGAGCCGGAGCCATGAGCTTTGGCAAGAGCAATGCAAAGGTTTATGTAAAATCAACAAACGGAATCATGTTCTCCGATGTGGCCGGCGAGGATGAGGCAAAGGATCTGTTGACAGAGATCGTGGATTATCTCCACAACCCCGACAGATACCGGGAAATCGGTGCGTCCATGCCAAAGGGAGCACTTCTTGTAGGCCCTCCCGGAACCGGTAAGACACTCTTGGCAAAGGCTGTGGCAGGTGAGGCCAATGTACCGTTTTTCTCTATCTCCGGTTCGGAATTTGTAGAGATGTTCGTTGGTATGGGTGCTGCCAAGGTGCGTGATCTGTTCAAGCAGGCCAATGAAAAAGCACCGTGTATTGTATTTATAGATGAGATTGATACCATTGGAAAGAAGCGTGACGGCAATATCAGCGGCAATGACGAGCGTGAGCAGACATTGAACCAGCTTCTGACTGAAATGGATGGATTTGACGGCTCCAAAGGTGTTGTGATCCTGGCAGCCACCAACCGTCCGGATTCTCTGGACCCGGCGCTGCTTCGCCCGGGACGTTTTGACAGGCGTATACCTGTAGAGCTTCCCGATCTGCAGGGACGCGAGGAGATTTTGAAGGTACATGCAAAGAAGATCAAGATTTCCGACAATGTGAATTTCCGGGATATTGCAAAAGCGGCTTCCGGCGCGTCCGGAGCAGAGCTTGCCAATATTGTGAATGAAGCGGCGCTTCGGGCTGTCCGTGACAGAAGAAAATTCGCAACCCAGGCAGATATGGAGGAGAGTATAGAGGTGGTCATTGCGGGATATCAGAAGAAGAACCGTGTGCTTTCCGAGAAAGAGAAGCTTATTGTCTCTTACCATGAGATAGGCCATGCGCTGGTCGCAGCCATGCAGACGGATTCTGCACCGGTCCATAAGATCACCATTATCCCCAGAACATCCGGTGCGCTGGGCTACACTATGCAGGTGGAGGACGGCGAGCATTTCCTCATGTCCAAAGAGGAGCTGGAGAATAAAATTGCCACCTTCACAGGAGGACGGGCGGCGGAGGAGCTGATCTTCCATTCCGTCACAACAGGCGCCTCCAATGATATTGAGCAGGCTACCAAGCTGGCCCGCGGCATGATAACCAGATTCGGTATGAGTGATGAGTTCGACATGGTTGCCATGGAGAGTATGACCAATCAGTACCTGGGCGGGGATTCCTCTCTGTCATGCTCCTTTGAAACCCAGACCCTGATCGACAAAAAGGTTGTGGAACTGGTTAGGGTACAGCATGAAAAAGCCTATAAGATTCTGAAAGACAACATCGGCAAGCTTCACGAACTGGCAAAATACCTCTTTGAAAATGAGACTATAACAGGGGAAGAGTTTATGAATATTTTGAATACCCCGCTGCCTCAGATCCAGGAGAATCAGGAACCGCAGACAATAGAAACAGAGGAATAGACAAAAATAAATCCGGCCTCTGCCGCTTATAACCGAAACAGCTAAATGTTTTGGGTTATAAAGGCAGGGGCCGGTTTTTGCCTGGCTGCTGAACGTTTTCTTACGGTCAGCGCAGGAAATGCACAGACCTACTTAACAGTTCCCTTCTATTCTTCTTTCGGTAGAATAATATTCAGTAATATAGCTATGAGTGTCGCCAACACCACCGGGGACTTGCCGAAGATCATGGTTGCCCAGCTTGGGAAAGTGGCCAGTGCTGCAGATGCCTGTGAGATGCCCATTCCTAGGGCAGCCGCCAGACCTACAATGGAAGTATTCCTGTAGTTCATATCCTCAGAGGTAATCAGCTTCATGCCCGTCATGGCAATGGACGCGAAGACAGATACAGTGGCACCGCCCAGGACGCATTGAGGGATCGTGGTGAGCAGCGCTGAAAATTTGGGTATCAGTCCGGCTACGCCCAGGATAATGGCTGCCAGTCCCAGGACACAGCGATTTACAACCTTTGTGGTTGCCACGATACCTACATTCTGGCTGTAGGTGGCTGTGGGAAGTCCGCCGAAGGCGGCGCCGATGATATTCATAATACCATAACCCACGATTCCGCCCTGCAGTTCCTTGTCACTTGGCTCTCTTCCGAGACCGCCCACTGTGGTTGCCGTGAAGTCACCGATTGCCTGCACGGAGTTAATGGCAAAGAGAAGACCGATGGCCACACAGGAGGACACTTCAAAATTGATGCCGAAATGCATAACCTGCGGGAACTGAAATACGCTGGCTGCGGCTACACTGCTAAAACTCACCATACCAAAAAAAGCAGAGACAACATATCCCGCAAGCATTCCGATCAGGATAGAAGCCAGCTTCACGATCCCTTTTCCGAAATGGTTCAATACAGTTACAATGACAAGCGTAAAGATAGCCACAGCCCAGTTCTCCCAGGAGCCGTAAGTCTCACTGCTGGTGCCGCCTGCCATATAGTTGATGGCTGTGGGATACAGGGAGAGACCAATGGTAAACACAACGGTTCCCGTGATCAGAGGCGGAAAGAATACCCTGATCTTCCTTACCAGCAGTCCCACCACTATTGCCACGCATCCGCCTACGATCTGAGAGCCGAGTATGGTTGCAACACCGTATCCCTCGGCAATGGCCTGCATACTCGGCACATAGGCAAAGCTGACGCCCATGATGACGGGCAGGGAGGAGCCGATGTGGAATCCGCTTTTGCTGCCCAGGGGAAAGAGCTGGAGCAGTGTGGAGATTGCGGACACAAAAAGAGCAGCCTGAATGAGGATGACCTTGTCTCCCTGAGACATACCTCCCCCGCTGACAGCTCCTGAAACAATAATGGCTGGTGTAACACAGCCGACGATCATGGCGACTACATGCTGCAGTGCCAGCGGCAGTACCTGACGAAACGCGGGAATGCCTTCCAGTTCAAAGATACTTCCTTTACCGATTTCCATTCCTTTCATTATGTAATTACCCCCATTTGATTTTCCGAAACATCATGGCCGCATGGTCAAACTGCTGTCCCCGGAAACATTTTATGAAACACGGTATGTTAGATTACTATAATATTAGCAAATCAGCGAGCTATAGTCAATGAAAATTACAAAAATTTTTAGATAATCTAAATTTTTTTGTACAACATGAATGAGAATGCCATGTTGCACCTTACAGAGAATAATGGTAAAATCAAAAAAGATGAAAACCACGGGCTGCCGGGAACAAATATGAAGAGAGCTGCAGGACTTAATTATGAACTATATTGTATTTGATTTGGAATGGAATCAGTGCCCCTATGGTAAGGACAGGGAGAATAAGAGGCTGCCTTTTGAGATTATCGAAATAGGAGCCGTGAAGCTGGATGAGAACAGGAATGTGACAGAACAGTTTCATGAAATCGTCAAACCTTCTGTGTACCACAGGCTGCACTACCGCACAAAAGAAATATTGCATATTGATAAACAGACCCTGGAAAACGGAGTCCCTTTTTCCAAGGCCATCCGCAGATTCCTGAAATGGTGCGGGGAGGATGTGATGTTCTGTACCTGGGGACCCTCCGACCTGGTGGAGCTGCAGCGCAATATGAAATACTACAGGCTGACCTATCTGCTGAAAGGCCCGCTCCGCTACTACGATGTGCAGAAGCTGTTCGGAATCTCCTGTGAGGGTGACAAGACCAGCCGCTCCCTGGAATATGCCATTGATCACATGAAACTGGATAAAGGGGAAAATTTTCACCGGGCGCTCAATGACGCTGTCTACACCGCTGAAATCTTCGCCCGTCTGCCCATGGACACAGTGAGAAAGTTTTTCTCCATTGACTGCTATCAGAACCCCAAGTCAAAGAGTGAGGAGATTCATACGGTATTTGATGATTATTCCAAATACATTTCCAGGGAATTTCCCACAAAAGAGGATGCCATAAAGGACCGGGAGGTGGTCAGTACCCGCTGCTTCTTCTGCGGAAAGACCGCGAAAAAGAAAATACGCTGGTTTTCTCTTAATCCAAAGACCCACATGTGCCTGGCCTACTGTCCGGAACACGGATATTTCCGGGGTAAGGCAAGACTCAAAAGGACAGATGAGGGAAAGTATTATGTGGTCAAGACAGTGAAGCAGATCAGTGAGGAAGAAGCTGAGGGAGTAAGGATGAAGAGGGACGCGCTGAGAAAGAAAAGGCGTGCAAAGAGACACCAGGATTATTATTAGAGAGAAAAACCCCATCGGAAAGCTGCCGGAATCCGACAGCCTTCCGATGGGGTTTTATGTATGATGGGGCCGGCCTCATCCCCGGAATTCTTTAGGGGTCATCCCTACATACTTTTTAAATATGGCGGAGAAGTAAGCCGGGTCATTGAATCCCACCTGTTCCGCAATCTCGTAAGTCAGTATGGATCTGTCCGAGAGAAGTTCCTTTGCCCGCTCGATCCGTTTCAGGTTGATGAAATCCGTTATGGTATGTCCGGTCTCCTTTTTAAATGTCCGGCTCAGATAGGAGGGATTCACATGCACATGTGCGGCAAGCTGCTCCAGGGTGATAGGCTCCTTTAGATTTTCTGTTATGTAGGCAATGGAGTCTTTTACGGTTTTGCTGTAGCTTATTTCAGAGGCCAGGAGTGTTTCTCTCAGAATCTGGAGCAGGCTTTTCACAATACTTTCCAGCTCGAAAATATTGGATGAATTCTCAATGGAATGCAGCAGGTTGTTATCCGGCATTTCCAGGCCCTTTTCCAGCAGAATGTGGGTGCCGGTGTAATAAATGTGGATACAGAGGTTCTTCACATCACTGGATTTGGCAAAATTACTCTGCAGTTTGATAAAAATACTGTTTAAAATCTGTTCCGCCGCGTCGAAATCCAGGCTGATGATGGCATTTTCCAGCTCATAGACAGACAGTGTCTCCCCGGCGGAGAGGGTATAATCCTCAGCGGTTCCCTGCTCCTGGTAAAAGGCAATGTTGTCCTGGGAGTAGAAGTTCAGCGTCAGCGCCCGGATGGATTCAAAGACCGCCACAGAATATTCCCCCGGGCTTGTGTGGTGGCTGCTGATGCCGATGGTCAGTTTCTGTTCATAAAAGGAATCCGCCATGGCTGTGATGTCACGGCAGTTCTGCAGCAGCTCCCGGGGAACGGCAGGGCATCTGCCGGTGCAGGCAGGGTAAAAATAGATGGCAATGATCAGGTTGTTATATCGGTAGCAGTAGCTGTTTGATTTAAGATTGATTATGATCTCCTTCAGGGCGGATATGTTTCCGGCATAAGGTATAAACTGAAAGGCAGCCACATAATAGCTTTCCAGGGATATATTATATTCTTTCAGCCTGGCTGCCAGTGTGTCGGAGTAGGAGGCATCTGTGAGCTCCTGGAGAAGCTGGTCTATCATGAAGGCTACATCAGACTTATTTGCCGTGTTTTTCTGCCTGGAGGTTATGATCTTCTTCTGCGCGCTCTGTACAGAGGCCACGACTTGTTCTATGGAGATCGGCTTGAGCAGAAAATCGCTTACGTTGTATTTGATGGCGGTTTTGGCGTACTCGAAGTCAGCATATCCGGTCAGGATTATGACCTTGATTTCCGGATAATGCTCCATCACATATTTGGCCAGGTCAAGGCCGTCGGATTCCGGCATGCGGATATCCGTTATAATAATATCTACCGGATTTTCTTTCAGTTTTTCAATGGCTTCCAGCCCGTCACTGGCGGTGTCCTGGATAATGCAGTCAATGGCTTCCCAGTTCACCACCTGGGTCAGTCCTTTTCTTATGGTGGTTTCGTCATCCACGATCATCAGGTAAAATATCATAATGTGTTCCCTCCGTACAGCTAATCAACTATTAATGGAAGTTTAAAAGAAATTGTGGTGCATACGTTCAACGTGCTTGTTATCTTCAGATGAGCCATTTCCCCAAAAAGGAGATACAGGCGCCTGTCCAGGTTGCGCAGCCCGATGTGGGTGTGTGATTCGTCTGAAGACGGACGGATATCGCAGATGTCGGGGATGGTCTCAAAACCGATTCCGTTGTCCGCCACAAGGATTTCCATGCAGTCCTTATGTTTGATCACATTGACCACCAGCTTTCCCTTGCCTTTTTTCGGCTCCAGGCCGTGGACAATGGAGTTCTCAACAAGGGGCTGGATACAGAAGCAGGGGACTTTGTAGTGCAGCAGGGAAGAGTCGGCCTGTATTTCCACGGATATTTTTTCCTCAAAACGCATTTTCTGCAGGTAGGTATAGAATTTCACATAGCGCAGTTCATCTTCCAGTTTCACACAGGTGAAATCCTTGGACACCACATTGGCCTTCAGCAGTTCTCCCAGGGAGATGACCATCTGGTATATCTCAGGATTGTTGGTCATCTGGGCTTTCCAGGCTATAGTGTTCAGGGTGTTGAACATAAAGTGCGGGTCCATCTGGGACTGCAGTGCTTTGATCTCCGCGTTTTTCAACAGTAGCTGCTTCTCCAGATTATCTTTATAGTAAGTGTCCAGTTTATCCAGCATATGGTTGAAGGCATCCGCCAGGTTGTTGAACTCCGAATACATCTCCAGAGGCGGGAGGCGGTCCTTTTTGCCCTCGGCGATTTTATTGAGCTGATAGATCATATTGTCAATGGGTCTTGTGACTGCGCGGCTGATGATGATGGAAATACACAGCACCAGTGTGACAATGACAGCCAGAACCAGCATGTAAGTCCTGAGTGTGTCATTGAGTTTTTCCAGCACCTGATTCCTGGGCGCGGCGACCACGGAGGTCATGTCCAGATTGGGCAGCTTCTCCGCTGCAGTCAGATAGGACTGTCCGCCGGCATCTATTTCTTCCAGATACGTTTCATTATTCAGAAAATCCAGTTTCCCGGAGATTTCATCCGCGCAGGGCAGACTCTGGCTGTCGGTGATCAGATTGATCTCATCATTGTACAGATAGATGAACCACTCCCGGCCAATGCCTGCGTTGTAGAAATCGATCAGGGTGTTTTTATTTACATTGATAATAATGGTAGCCACATACTCACCGGTATAGGAACTGAAAATATTTCTGACAAAATAGAGTACGGACGGTGTGGAGTCCTCCATCTTTATGTTCAGATTGGGGTCTGAGGTGGAGATGGACTGCAGGATATCCTGATTTGCCTTGATATTTACGGTTCCCGGCCCGGATGTGGCAAGGTAATATTCGGAGGGGCTTTGAAAAATGCAGACGCCGTTAATATAGTTCTGTTCCCACATATAAGTATTGATCAGAAGGAAACTCATCTGCTTTTCGATATCCAGCTTATTGCGGGAATCATCCACGGAAGGCTCTATGGCTTCTCTTATAATGGTGTTGGAGACAAAGAGCGCGTTCACATAGTCCAGATTGTTCACCTGGCCTGTGATGTTCTGGTTGACCTGGGAGAGCTCCTTCATGACCTGTTGTTTCTGGTTTTCAATCAGTATATTGGCAGTTTTTTTATAAAAGAAGATTCCGCTCAAGATCAGGGAAACAGCCAGTATGATGGTTATCACCAGGGTGATGTACATTCTCAACGTGCCTTTTTTCTTATTGATAAACAGGGGAATTGCCATAAAACATCTTCTTTCTGTAAGATTATTATTTAATATTATATCATAAACCACCCCGGTATTTTCGTGCTCCTGTAAAATGAGCAAAAATTTACAAGAATAGGTAAAAAATATTATAGATTAGCAGAAAGTAGTAGATTTTCTGTAATGATAGCAGATATGATGACAAGAAAGAGTAAAAAATAATGATGGAACGGGTAATTGTAGTCTATTCAGAAAAATCAGAAAATTTTATATAATTTTTACATCAGGAAGCTGAGTAAAAAACGAGTTCAGCGAAAAAAGGAGGAACTGTTTATGAGAAAGAAACTGGTAAGCGTGCTGCTGTGTGCAGGTATGATCGCATCTATGGCAGCCGGATGCGGCAGTAATGAGGGCGGAAACAGCAAACAGGAAGAGACAAAGTCATCCGATAGTAAAGTGGTGCTCAACGTGATCAATTACCACGTAGGTACAGACTATGCGGCTGAATATTATGATTACCTCTTCACGGAATTCCAGAAGACAGAAGAGGGCAAGAATGTAGAATTCAAATTCGAGGAGATTCCCACAACAGATGCATACAACCAGAAGATCAAACTGCTGATCTCCAGCGGTGACCTTCCGGACATTGTATTCAATGGCGGAAACAATATCATCAATCTGGCCGTGGAGTCAGGAAAGGTTCAGGATTTGACATCGTACTTTGAGGAAGACCCGGAGTGGAAAGCCCAGTTTGATGAGAGTTCACTGGAATTTAACTCTGTGGACGGCAAGATCTACGGTGTTCCTGTGTCAAAGGAGATTTCCTATATCTACTATAACAAGGATTTATTTGAGCAGGCAGGTCTGGAAGCTCCTGATGTGGCGTATGAGACCTGGGATGACTTCTTCAAGGCATGCGATACCCTGAAAGAAAAAGGAATCACTCCTCTCGGAATGGATACCGCGGACCTGGGATGGCTGACAAACCTGTGGTACAGCGGACTGATCGGAACTGCAGGGGATACCGGCAATGAGTTCATGAATGCCATGTATCCTACAGATTATAATACTCCTGAGGTTGAAAAAGCCACCACAGATTTACAGAAAATGTTGGCTGAATACACCACAGCAGACGCAGTGGGCGGCAAATACGATACCATGGCAACTCATTTCTTCAACAGTGAAGTTGCAATGTTCCCCAACGGACCGTGGATGATCCCGGATATCAGAAGTGAAGAGAAAGCACCGGCAGGCTTCTACGACAAGGTGGGCATTATGCTCCTTCCGGAATATGGTATGGAAATGGTTCCCACACCGGGAGATATGGTGGGCGCAAAAGACCCGGAGAAGACCGAAGCGGCAGTTGCATTCCTGAAATTTGAGACATCCATTGAAAACCAGTTAAAGGGACTGGAAATGGCCGGCCTTCAGCCCGTATCCAGCCAGGTTGAAATCCCGGATTCCCTGAAGGATTCCGATCCTCTTATGGCGGAAGTCCTTGAGATCCAGCCAAAGGCAAAATGGACATATGGACAGAACCAGGCGTACTGGTACCAGAATGTTATTGACACATTCTCCACAGAACTTCCGGAGCTTGCCTATGCAAATATCACCCCTGAAGAATTCTGTACAAAACTTTCCGAAGCAGCACAGAAAAATTAACAGGAAATAAATAGCTTAAAATGGGGTTGTTGTACAAAATCTTACAAGGTACAGCAGCCCCATTTTCAGAAAGGGGATAACTATGAGCACAAAGAATAAAAAAGTATGGATCGCACTGTTTATTGTGCCGTGCATGATTTTATTCGTATTGATCTATGCAGCACCCATCGTTACGGTTCTGTACACGTCCTTATGTGAGTATACGGTGTCCACAAGCCCGGTACTGAAAGGACTGGAAAACTTTAAAACCATTTTCCAGGACAAGGATTTCCTGGAATCCATCAAGAATACCCTGGTATGGGTGGTTCTGCAGAGTACCTTCCATGTGTCTCTGGGATTTATCATGGCGCTTGTACTGCGCAGAAAACCCAAAGGCTGGAAGTTTGTCAGAACAGCCTATATGATACCGAATATCATTCCCACAGCAGCCACTGGTGTTATGTTCACACTGCTTCTGAACCCAACCTTCGGCGTGCTGAAATCCGTATACGGCATTTTCGGCCTGGATGCCGCTCAGATCCCCAACCTGTTCGGCAATTCCAAGTTCGCCTTCTGGACAGTGACCTGCACCTGGATTCTGTACTCAGGTTTCAACACCATTATATTCCTGGCAGAGATGGGCGCTGTGGACACAGCCATCTATGAAGCAGCCAGAGTGGACGGGGCAAAGCCGTGGCAGATGGACCGCTATATCACCATCCCCCTTATGAAGAATATCTTCGGTACCTGCGTAGTGCTGGCATCTGTGGCCATGGTATCTCAGTTCGATATCATCTATGTGACCACAAAGGGCGGACCGGGCAACTCAACTTTGAACCTGCCCACTTATCTGTACAAAGTAGCGACTCTGGAAAATAACTACGGCAAGGCCAACGCAGTGGGTGTGATCCAGATTGCCCTGGGACTGGTTCTGGTAGTCTTCATCCAGGTGTTGTTCCGGGAGAAAAAAATGAAACAGGAGGGGAAATAAATGTATCATGAGTCAAAAGTGAAAAAAGGCCTTCTGGGCATACCGAAATATATCTTTATGCTGTTCTTCGTTCTGATCGCCGTAGGCCCCATGATCTGGGCTTTCCTAAGCTCCTTCAAGACCTATGCGGAGATCAATTCTTCCGCCATTGCGCTGCCGAAGAGCCTGAATCTGCAGAACTATAAAGACGCCTTCAAGTACGCGCCTATTGCAAAGTATTTCCTGAACAGTGTGCTGATCGTGGGTATCAGTGTTCTGGTGACGGTCTGTGTGGTTGCCATGTGCGCCTATGTGGTTTCTAGGTTCCGTTTCAAACTGAAGACAGTGATTGTGCTTATGATCTCCGCATCCCTGATGCTTCCGGCACAGGCTATCTCCCAGCCGCTTTTTGCTATTTTCAAAGCGCTCGGAATCTTCGATACAAAGCTGGGGCTGATCCTGGTGTATTCCGCAATGGGGATTCCCATGTCCTTCTTTGTCATGGTGAGTTATTATGAGACGATCTCCACTGCGCTGGAAGAGTCTGCTTACATAGACGGAGCTACATTTTTACAGACATTTCTGCATATTATCCTGCCGCTGGCGAAGCCGGGCCTTGTGACCATTGCGCTGTTGCAGTTTATCAATACCTGGAATGAGTTTTATTTTGCTCTTATGCTCACAAGCGGTGACAGCGCCAGGACCGTGCCCATTGCCCTGAACTATTATATGGGAACCTTTGCGAACAACTATTCTGCGCTGTTTGCGGCAGTGGTCATGACGGTTATGCCGACGATCTTAGTGTTTATTATCCTGCAGAGGCAGGTTATGGAAAGCCTGACAGCAGGTGCAGTGAAAGGATAAATGTATGGATACCAACAAAAAACCAATTTACCCAGTGGAGCCCTGGAACATTACGGAGACTGAGTTCAGGGTTGAGAATAACTACAGAAATGAGACTACATTCGCCCTGTCAAACGGATATATCGGCACAAGGGGAACCTTTGAGGAATCCTATGATTTTGACATTGATACCGGGCTGGAAGGAAACTTTATCAACGGGTTTTATGAGAGCGAGGAGATCCGCTACGGGGAGGCCAATTTCGGCTCCCCTCTCCACAGCCAGTCTCTTTTAAATCTGCCCAACGCAAAGAAAATCAGGCTGTACGCAGGCGGGGAGGAGTTCCATATACAGAAAGGCACGGTCAGTGATTACAGCCGTGTGCTGCGCATGCGTGACGGAATTCTGGAGAGAAATCTGGTCTATACCACGCCTGGCGGCAAGCAGATGCGCATACAGATCAGCCGTTTTGTATCTTTCCGGTGGAAAAATATAATGGAGATCCGGTATTGTGTGACACCTCTTAATTTCTCCGGGGAACTCACTTTTGTTACCGGAATTGAGGGAAATGTGGAAAACCACACCAGAAAGACCAACCCCATTGTGGATTATGGTCCTTTTGGGCGCAGACTGGAGCCGACGGCCGTGAAGGCGGACGGGGACAGCATTTACTATGAGGCAGTCACTAAGAACAGCCGTCTCACCGCAGCCAGCGGATGTATGCACCATCTGGAAGGGGCACCATATGAGGTCAGCGCCTGCAAAGAAGAGCTGGCTGTGTCCCTTACCTATACCGCTGCGGCAGAGCAGGGAGAGACGGTCTGTCTGGAAAAATATATATGCTACAGTTCCGACCTGGATATGGATAGAGAGGAGCTGGAGACGTATACCGGGAAAATGCTCCGGTGTGCCGCCGCTGCAGGATATGCGCAGGCGGAAAAAGAGCAGATCAGCTACATGAACCGATACTGGGAAAAGGCCGATGTGGTAGTGAAGGGGGATGAAGCCCTGCAGCAGGGAATCCGTTTTAACCTGTTCCACATCATGCAGTCAGGCGGACGTGACGGAAGAACCGGAATGGGAGCCAAGGGACTCAGCGGTGAGGGATACGAGGGGCATTATTTCTGGGATACGGAAATGTATGTGTTCCCTGTATTTGTCTACACAGACCCTGAGATCGCTGCGCATCTGCTGGATTACCGCTACGGCACACTGGATAAGGCAAGGGCCAGAGCCAGGATACTGGGGCATGATAAAGGCGCTCTGTACCCATGGAGGACCATCAACGGGGAGGAGGCATCCACCTACTATCCCCTGGGAACGGCTCAGTATCATATAAACGGTGACATTTCCTATGCCCTATGCCTCTATCTGGATGTGACAAAGGACAAAGAATTTTTCCTTGAAAAGGGAGCGGAAATGCTCATAGAGATGGCCCGGGTATGGGCAGATGTGGGAAGCTTTGCGGAATGTAAAGGCGGAAAATACTGCATCTGTGATGTGACAGGCCCGGATGAATATAACGTGCTGGTAGATAACAATTTCTATACAAACCTGTTGGCAAGGGAGAGCCTGCGGGCTGCCCTGAAGGCTGTCAGGTACCTCAGGGAACAGGAACCGGAGAGATACGAAAGCCTTGCCGGGAAACTGGATTTTGCCTGGGAGGAGACAGATTTGTGGGATAAGATTATTGAGAATATGTATTTCCCATACGATGAGAAGCGTCAGGTCTATCCCCTGGATGATGGATTTATGATGCGCAAACCGTGGGATGAGTCTAAGATCCCGCCGGAAAAAAGGGCATGGCTGTATGAAAACTATCACCCGCTGTTCATTATGCGCCACAGGATGTCAAAACAGGCGGATGCCATTCTGGGCATGTATCTGTACAGCAATCTGTTCACTGAGGAAGAGCTTAAGAGAAATTATGATTTCTATCAGGAAGTAACACTGCACCACTCTTCCCTTTCCACCTGTATCTTCGGGATTGTGGCCTGTGAGATCGGTTATTACGATGAGGCGTATACCTACTTCTCCCAGTCTGCCAGAATGGACCTGGATGACTACCACAACAACTTCTACGCGGGTATCCACGCTGCTAATATGGCGGGAACCTGGCAGGCAGTGGTAAATGGGTTTGCAGGCCTGAGGACCAATGACGGCACACTGCGCTTTAAGCCGTATCTGCCGGAAAAATGGGAGGGATATCAGTTCTGTATCGGCTATCAGGGCAGCACCCTCAAGGTGGAGATCGGAAGAAACGGGGCTGACTTTACCCTGCTTGAAGGAAAGCCTGCAGTCTTCTATGTAAACGGGAAAGCGTGCAGTATCAAAGAGGAAGGAGGTACCTGGCATGAAGAAATATAAAGCAGTATTTTTTGACTGGGACGGGACTGCGGTCTTTTCCAGGACAGCGCCTGTGGATCAGGTTGTTGTTCCCATGAAAAAGCTGCTGGCAGAGGGCGTGAAGCTGGCTGTCATAAGCGGCACCACCATCAATAATATCGGAGGCGGAAAGCTCCATGAATATTTTACCCCGAAGGAGAGGCAGAACCTGTTCTACGGTCTGGGCAGGGGGGCTTATAACTATCATTTTACGGATGACGGACGGCCCGAAGTCTTCTGCAGTCTTATCCCGGATAAAGAACTGATGCTCAGGATACACAGGGCGTGTTACAGGATCCATGAGCGGCTGCTCCAGGAGTTCGATTTTAAGACAGACATAGTATTTTCCCGGCCAAATTACTGCAAGATAGATATTCTTGTGGAAAATGACAGGAACGGGCAGTTGTTTTTCCAGGAGCACGAGCTTGACAGCCTGAACCAGACCCTGAAAGAGCACGGGATCGGTGATCTGAGACAGCTTATCCGCATGGCGGAGGAGATTGGCAGGGAGGAGGGATTGTCCCTGTCCGCAACCACGGACGCCAAATACCTGGAGGTGGGATTGTCCAGCAAGAGCGACAATGTAAATGCTATCCTGGAGCGGCTTGGCACTGCGTGGGGCATTCAGGCTGAGGACTGTTCTTTCTGGGGGGACGAGTATATCGGGCTTTCAGAGGGACTGTTCGGCAGTGACAGCTTCATGATCACAGAACGGACCATGGCAGGGGATTTCTTTGACGTGTCAGAGGCACGGGGAGAACGCCCCGAAAATGTGCAGGTACTGGGAGGAGGTGTGGAACAGTTTATCGGCTTTTTGGAAGCCCAGAGTAATTTATAATTAAGACAGGTTAAGAGGATGAAAGTATGAGGAGATTAGGAAAAAGAATTCTGGCGGGCATCGCTGCCTGCTGTATGGTCTGCACCACTATGCCGGAGATTCCGGTGTGGGCGGACGCAGAGGGAACTACCTATTACGTGGACCAGGACGGGGGGAACGATGATGCGTCCGGTACCAGTGAAGCGGAGGCCTGGTCCTCCCTTGACAAGATCAACAGTGTTACATTTCAGCCCGGCGACCGTATTCTCTTTCAAAAAGGAGATGTGTGGACAGGGCAGTTAAGTCCCAAGGGGTCCGGTGAGGAGGGAAATCCCATTGTCATCGGCGCTTACGGTGAAGGGGATGAAAGGCCCAGGATCGACGGCAATAACTGGTGCGGGGAAGACGGGGATGACCTGGAAAACAGGATCTTTAACTCGGCTGTCTACTTCTACAACCAGGAATACTGGGAGATCACATCCCTGGAAGTGACCAACAGAATACCCGGGGACAACCCGGATGACCACATTAAGAAGTACGGGATCCTGATCATGGGAGAGGACGCGGGGACACTGCGCCATATGTACTGTCAGAATCTGTATGTGCATGATGTAGTCTCACACCCCATCGGTCAGCAGGCCGGCATCGGGCGCGGCGGTATCATTTACATTATCAGGGGCAATCAGGTACCTACCAATTGGGATGATATTGTAGTGGAGAACAACTATGTCGGGCCGAATATCAACCATTACGGCATCAACTTCCTGTCCACATGGGGAAGCAGTCAGTTCCAGCACGAGAGCGGCATTCCGGACAGCGAGTATGCAGGTCAGAGGGTCAACAGCACCAATCTTGTGATCCGCAACAACTACTGCAAGGATATCGGAAACGCGGCCATCTGTCCCTCCGCCTACAGCAATGCCCTTATAGAGCACAACACCTGTGACGGCTGCAACAGCGGACCTAACGGAAACGTGCCGGTATGGTGGGAGAACGGTGACTGTACCGTGGTGCAGTTCAATGAGGTCTTCGGTTCAGGTGCATCCAGCAGCAAGGAGGATTCCCAGGCATTTGACGCGGATGTGAACGCGAAACTGAATTATATCCAGTATAACTATACACATGACAACCCGTCAGGCGCATTTTTCGAGTGTGCCCTGGGGACAAAATACACCACATATATCCGTTACAACATCAGCGAGAATGACGGATGGGGAACCAACGTATACGGCGGCGGGGCCATTGTGACTCTGGGCGGATATTCCAGCGGAAGCGGAAATAAGATGTATGTGTATAACAATGATTTTTACCTCAGTGAAGGCCATGACAGCTATATCACCAACAACTGGGACCAGCAGCAGTTAAACGATGCGGACTTCCAGTTTAAGAACAATATCATTTACAGTGACGCCCAGTCCAAAGGCTGGAGTGAATGGTTTAAGGGCAGCGTGGACAACAATGCTTACGGCGGCACGGACCAGAATATCAGAAGAGCGGATGATGAAAATGCATTGGAAGTTAAAGCTTCTGATTTTGAAGATCTGGGAACAGCAGGCGCCGGAGTGGACGGGTTTAAGCTGAAAGAGACTTCCGGCTGTATAGGCACGGGAGCGCTGATACCGGATAACGGCGGACTTGACTATTTCGGCAATCCGGTATCCTCTGACGGATACCCCAATGTCGGCGCTGACAATAGTTTTGCTGAGATTGGCGCGCAGAATGCGGGAATCGACTTCGAGGACCGTCCTGAGGAGGAGACAGCACTTACAGGCTCATACGCAGACTGTGATTTCCGGGAGGGATGGCTTACCGCACAGACAGGAAGCTCCAAAGAGCTGTACGGGGACGGACAGAGTACGGTATATAAGATCAGCCTTCCGGACAATAAGACCCTCAAATCCTTCCAGGCACACTGTTCGGGAAGCGCTCTGGTGAAGATCGGGGGCAATGGATATGAGAAGACATTCAACATTACAACACTGAAAAATACCTATGAACTCCAGATTCCATCTGCCATCAAGGAAATGACAGTCACTGTCAACTCCCCAAAAGGAAGCAGTGATGTAAAGTTTGACAACCTGGTTTTGGAGGATGCGGAGTATGCGAGATACAACCTGGCACTGAACCAACCCGCTTATTCAGATGGGAACGACCAGTACTCACCATCTTGCGGAAACGACGGGGATGAGGGAACCATGTGGGTACATGCAGGGGATGACCTGGACGGCTATTGGTTCGTGGATCTGGGACAGGATTATGATCTGTCGGATTTTGAGCTGGTGTTTGAACAGGATGAAGAGAATGCCTGGGGTTACACCATAGAGGCAGCACGTGATGGTGAGGAGTACTTTGAGGAACAGCCTATTTATGACGCGTCAGAAAATACAGATGGTTCCAGAGTGCAGACCGGAAGCTTTGAACCGGGTACTTCCTATCGGTTTATCCTGATCAGATTGACAAAATTCCCGGGGGATGACTACTGGCCCGGATTTGCGGAATTTAAGGTTTATGAGAGGGACAACAGTGAGCTTGACAAATCTGCTTTGACAGATTTGATCCTGAAAGTAAAATACATGCAGCAGGGAAATTATACAGATGAGTCCTGGCAGAATCTGATGAATGCACTGGAACAGGCAAAAGCAGATTTTAACGCGGCAGTTACACCGGAGCAGGTGGATGCAGCCATTTATGCGCTTCAGGCAGCAGTGGACAGTCTGGATGAGCATACAGACGGCAATCTGGCACTGAATAAGCCGGTGACATCATCTGCGGAAGAGTATGCGCCTGCATCAAACGGCAATGACGGAAGCACAGATACTTTATGGATCGTAAACGGTGACGCTGTGGAAGATCTGCTTCCTCAGTGGTGGCAGGTGGATCTGGGCAGTGAGTTTGTACTCAGCAATTACCAGCTTGATTTTGAAAAGGATGATGCGGAAGGGTTCTGGCAGTACAGAATCGAAGGCTCAAAAGACGGAGAGAATTTTGATGTCCTGGAAGATAAGACAGGGGCCGAGAGCGGTATCCGTACGGAAACAGGTACACTGACATCTGCGGAGAGTTACCGTTATGTCAGAGTGGTTCTCACAGGATTCCCGGAATACGACGGTGCGGACTACTGGCCTGCATTTGCGGAATTCCAGGTATTCGGGCAGGAACCTGCAGAGCCGGAAGTGGATAAAGAGCTTCTGAAGGCGAAAGTGGAAGGTGCAAAGGCCTTGAACCCGGATAAATATACGGAGGAGAGCTACGGCGTCCTTCTGGATAAGGTCGCCGAGGCGGAAGCAGTGATCGAAGACGATGAGGCAGCACAGGAGCTGGTGGACCAGAAATGTGATGAACTGCAGGCTCTTATCGATGCCCTTGAAGTCAAAGTGATCGAACAGGTGAAGAAAGACAGGCTTGCTGCAATGGCAGCGGGATGCAGGGAGGCTGATCCTGAACTATATACGGAGGAGAGCTTCCGGAACCTTACCGATGTACTGGCTCAGGCATCCGAAGCACTGGAAGAGACCTGGTATACCCAGGAGATGGTAGATAATATTTCAGCTCTTCTGGAGGAGGCCGTAAATGGTCTGGTACCGGCAGAGGAGGTTTCAGCGGAGGACACGGCAAGGGACCTGGCGAAGATGAGACTCGCCCAGGCAGCAGCACTTGATACAACCCTCTATTCAGAGGAAAGTCTTGAGAAGATCGCGCTGCAGAGCAAAGCACTCAGCGATGCCCTGGAGAATCCGGAACTGACGGCTGAGGAGATCAACAGCCTGACAGCACAGCTTACAGCGGCTCTGTCTGAACTCACAGATAAGGAACAGTCTGCGGAAGTTGACAGAGAGAAGCTGAATGCCAAGATCATTGAGGCAAAGGCTATCGAGCAGGGTGATTTTACAGATGAAAGTTATGGAAATCTGCAGAATGCCATAATTGCAGCCGAGGGCGTATACGCGGATAAGAATGCCACACAGGAACAGATTGATGAGCAGGTAGAACTGCTGAAAAATGCCATATCCGCACTGGAGAAGAAACCGGCAGAAAAACCGGATGATCCGGATGATCCGAAAGACCCGGAAAAACCCAGTGACCCGGAAGATCCGCATAAACCAGGTACCACACCAACGACACCTACGACACCGGGGGATAACGGCAGTGACAAACCGAAACCGCCTGCAAAACCGTCCGGAAGCGGACAGGGAAATAAGAATACCGGTACCAACAACAATGGAAGCGGCGCAAAAGGTACTTCCGGCGGCAGTAGTGTGAAGTCACCCAAGACAAAGGACGAGGCAAGGACAGGAATGTTTGCAGGTCTTTTTGCAGTATCGGCGGCAGGTATCATTGTATTGGAAATGAAAAAGAAAAGAAACAGAAGATAACAGAAGGAAACGGGAAACCGGGGCAGCCAAACCACAGAGGGGAGGCTGTCCCGGTCTTTCTTATTTCTTCTTTTTTTTGTTCCTGGTCTTCTTTTTCCGGTGTCTTTTGATCTTAATGATAAGGAGCACAATATAGAAGATAACGGCTGACAGCAGGAAAATGAGCGCCGGATACTTCCACGTGGGCATGTTCCGGAAGTTATATCTGAGTTCCTGGAAGAATTCTCCCAGGGAACTGGAAGAGGTCTTGGGTGTCCTTCCGGCAGACGCGCTGTCCGCGGTATTATTCTGTGCGGCTGCCCCGGCTGTATTTGCTGTATTGGCAGGAGAGTCTTTGGCCGCAGCCAGGAATTCCGGCAGGGTGAGGGTCGGACAGACTTCTGCATGGCTTGATGAGAGTAGCTGCTCGCCCAGATAATACTCTGTGGTCTGTATTTTTTTTTCCAGGGAAGTCTTACGGGTCAGTTTCTCAACAGGCAGGTCTGTCGGCAGGTCCGCTGTTGCGGTATCTGTAAAACGCGTCATCATTTTAGCTTTGGTCAGGTTGTAGAGATAATGCTCAATGGGCAGGGGTTTCAGACATTCAACCTCCCCCTTCTGGGCAAGAACTACCTTATGAAAATTGGAAAATCCGTAGTCTAAAAGTGCCGCGGTATCCGGATACTGATAGACGGCATTGTCGGCCAGGACCACAGAAATCAGGTACATGCCGTTTCTCTGGGCATATGTCACAAGCGAGTTTCCGGCATCGCTTGTGTATCCTGTTTTGCCGCCCAGACATCCATCGTAATGCATGTCACCGGATACCAGCATCTTGTGATGGTTGTTCAGCCAGCGTTCCTCGTCTGTGATGTTGGTCTTTGGCTCAATGTAGTATTCCGTTCCGATGATCTTGCGGAAGGTCTCGTTTTTAAAGGCTTCTCTGGCAATATTGGCGAGATCCCGGGCTGTGGTGTAATGTTCCGGGTCATGAAGGCCGTTGGCATTGACAAAGTGGGTGTTTTTGCATCCGAGCTTCTCCGCTCTGGCGTTCATCATATTTACAAAGTCAGGGATACTGCCGCCCACAAACTCAGCTACGCCGGATGAGACCTCATTGGCGGATGCCAGCAGGATGGCGTACAGACTCTGTTCCATGGTAAGTATCTCGCCGGGCTTAATGCCGATATGAGTGCTGCCGGGTTCTATGCCGTTTACAGCCTCAGCCGAGAAGGTGACCTGGTCTGTCAGAGCGCTGTTCTCAATGGCGATCAGGGCTGTCATGATCTTAGTGGTGCTTGCCGGGTACCTCTTTTCGTCGATACCCTTGGCGTAGAGTATCTCCCCTGTCTCTGCGTCCATAAGAATGGCGGTTTCCGCAGCTACCTGCGGGCCTGTGGGCCACCCCGGAAGCGCATCGGACTGGACCTCCCAGTTATAACTGTCCGGCGGCGCATTTGGGTCCTTTGGCGCCTCGGCGGCATCTGCAGGTGCGTTTGGATCGGCCGGGGCGGCATTTGGGTCGGCTGCTGCGGCATTTGGATCTGCTGCGGCAGCGTTTGGGTCAGCAGGTGCCTGCGCTGCGTTCTGGGCAGCTCCGTATACTGAGGCCTGTCCGCTGCCGAGAAGAAGGCAGGAAGCCAGGACCAGGGCATTTATCCATAGTTTGGTTTTTTTCACAATAAAATCCTCATTTCTTAAAGGCTTTATTTATTATAAGAGATTTTATTCGCGGTTACAACCCCTTTCCTGCAACAAAGGTGTTGACAAATAGGTTCATAGGTGCTATGGTTAATTACACAAGTAATAGACCATATAACTAAGGCGGTCATAGATATTTTCCAGAAAGGGAGTGAGATGCTTGCAGGAACTATTGAGTCAGGAGAAGTCCATATATTTACAAATCAAGGAAATGATAGAAAACGATATTATCCGGGATATTCTGCTGGAGGAAGAGCGGGTGCCGAGTACAAATGAACTGGCGAAGCTCTACGCCATCAATCCGGCAACAGCGGCAAAGGGTGTAAATCTTCTGGTGGATGAAGGTATTTTGTATAAGAAAAGGGGGATTGGAATGTTTGTAGCATCAGGAGCAAAGCAGGTAATCGTGAGGAAGAGAAAAGAGAGATTTTTTGATGATTATATCAGAAGCCTTCTGACAGAAGCGGCAAGCCTGGGAATCACCAAAGAAGAATTGATCGATATGATAGCAGCAGGAAAAGGGGAGGATGCAAAATGAGCGTAATGACATTAAAATGTGAGAATCTGGTAAAACAATATAAAGACAAAAGGGCACTGGACAATGTGAGCCTTACATTGGAGAAGGGAAAAATATACGGCCTGATCGGACGAAACGGCGCGGGCAAGACCACGCTTCTGTCTGTTTTGACCGCCCAGAATCCGGCCACGCACGGAACTGTCACATTGAACGGACAGCCGGTCTGGGAAAATGAGGCGTCCCTGTCCCATATCTGTTTTTCAAGGGAGATCAATGCCAATATGAATGCCGGAGGAATCGGCGCATTGAAAATAAAAGAGTATCTGAAAATGGCAGAGACATACATGCCTCACTGGGATAAGGAGATGGCAGAGCATCTGCTTGACATTTTCCATCTGGACCGGAAAAAACGGATCTCCAAGCTGTCAAAGGGTATGACTTCCATGGTCACCATAATCGTAGCACTTGCCAGCAAAGCGGATTTCACATTGCTGGATGAACCTGTTGCAGGGCTTGATGTAGTGGCAAGGGAACAGTTCTACAGGATACTGTTGGAGGAATATACGGAGACAGGGCGTACCTTTGTCATCTCCACACATATTATTGAGGAAGCAGCAGACCTTTTCGAGGAAGTTATCATTCTGCATGAAGGCAAAATGGTACTGAAGGAGAATACCCAGGAACTTCTGGAAAGCTGTGTACATGTAAGCGGCAGGGAAGAGGATGTGGATGCCGCGACAGCAGGACTTACGAAATACAGAGAGGAGACCATTGGAAGGAGCAAAAGCGTCACCGTAAAACTGGAGCCGGGCCAGAGAGTGGAAGCTGCAGACAGTGTCAGTGTACAGCCAATGAATCTTCAGAAAATATTCGTGGCGATGTGCGGCGGGGAGGTATAGAGATGAAGAAGTGGAGACTGTTCATGGAATGGGCACTGCAGGTTATAGGCATGTCTGTCGTAGTGGTTCTGGGTATGACAGTGCTGACAGGGGGGCAGATATGGCTGGGATTTTCAAAGGCATCCGGCGGGCGTATGGTATCTGATCTGCCTGTTAAGATGATGCTTGTCACGGTATTTGTATCGGCGGTGACGTCCTCCAGTGTGTATACCAGTTATATACCTGCGGGTATGTGCCTGAACTGCAGGCGGAAAGATGCTTTGATGGGAATGCAGATCATGAAGCTGGTAGTTGCGGTACTGATGTCTGCCATCACTTTATTGCTGGCGGCAGTCGGAGACTGGCAGTTTGTCAGGGGAAATACGGCTGAGGCACTGGAGATTCTGGCGGTCGCATTCTGCACTCTGCTCCTTGTGACATCCGTGGGAGAAGTCGTGGGGCTTATCTATCTGCGGTTCAGGAAGATAGGAATGATAATCATGGTTTCCTTTTTCGCCATCGGCGGAGGCGCCCTGGGAGCAATTGTAGCCATGAATATTGAGAAGGGCATCCGTTTTGATTTTAAATTTACGAATGTGCTTATATATACAGCCGCAGCTACGGCAGTCGTATGGATTTTGGATATTATTATTTCAAGACGCCTGCTGGAAGGCCTTGAGGCGCAGTAGAGGAGGGATATCATGTGGAAATCAATAAAGGAGCAGGTAAAAATAGAGGTCTGTGACATGAGTGTTTATCTGGCTCTGGAGGCAGGACTGTGTGCTTTGGGTATGGTTATCATGACCTGTGTGCATATGTTCGGCAATGAGGAAAGTTATTTCCCTCTGGGCAGCATGATAGCGGCAATCGCTGTTCTGTGTCTGATCATATTCGGAAATATATTCAGCCTGTGCATGGGATTTGATATGGCGGTCAGCATGGGAAAAACAAGAAAGCAGTATTACCCGTCAGCTATTATCGTATATTTTCTCATGACACTGGTGCTCTTAGCAGGTCTGTTTCTGCTTCTGCGTGTGGAGACGGCCATATATGGTGTGCTGCTTCCGGGGAAAATAAAAGAAAATATACCGATCATGACAAAGTTTACAGTGCCCTGGATCTTTGGAGGGGCCGCAGCTTTAAATGGCTGTGCCGCTCTGGGGGCGGCCATTGTTAGACGGTTCAAAAGAGGAAGGGTCATCATTTTGGCCTTTTGGCTGCTTGGCTGCTGGACACTGCCCGGTGCTACAGATAGCAGGGCCAGTAATTTCATGAACCGAATCGGAATTGTATGGGGACAGTGGTTCGGAGGATTTGAGACCTGGGCACAGATCAGTATGATGGTGGGGGCCGGAGTTGCTTTGTGTGCGGCTGCGTATCTGATTTTCAGGAAACAGGCAGTGCAGTGGTAGGAGTTACAGACTCTGTAATTAGGATGATTGTGGAAACATCTCCTTTTACAGGGGCTGTTTTTGCGTTATAATAACACATATCAGGAAAATTCTGCAATGACAGGACAGAGCTTCCTTCCCCTGTCTGTAACGCTGTATTGTGAATATTATATAAAAACAGCAATCTAAATACAGGAATAATAACGAAAAAAAATAAATACAGAAATCCTATTGACATTTATATGTTAATTTCGTAAAATGACAACGTAAGACAAATGGAGAATTAAAACAAGATGAAAAAAGCGACGATTATTGATGTAGCCAATGCCTGCGGCGTATCCATGAAAACAGTATCAAGGGTGATCAACAACAGCCCTAATGTCAGTGAAGCGACCAAGAAAAAGGTCTTTGCTGCCATGAAAGAACAGGGATATCAGGTGAATATCCTGGCAAAGGGACTGAAGGGAAACCGTACGAATATTATCGTGGTTTTTGCTGACCGTCATCATGAGGAACATTTAAGCATCTGGCATAATATCATGCTGAAGCATCTGTTCTCTTATGCGAAGGACAGAAACATGAAGATAGTCCTTTCTCCGTCCAACAGTGAAAAGTTCGAGGAGGATGAGACCGACGGTTTCTATCTGATGGCAAGTGGTATAGCAGACGGCGCCATACTGCTGGAGAATATTCTCAATGACCCGCGGGTGGATTACTTTGAAAAGCATAACATACCGTATGTGGTATTCGGTGAGCCTGAGAATCCGGATGTTCCTTCCGTCAGCCTTGACAATTTTGATGTGGGCTATAATGGAGGCAGATATCTGATAGGCAGGGGATACAGTAAGATAGCACTGCTGATAGGCGAACAGAAATTCCTGTCCACCCAGCTCCGCATGGAAGGGTTTGAAAAAGCCATGTATGGAACAGGCGCCCAGTATCATATCTTTACAGGGATCGATACTGTGGAAAAGGCTTATCACAAGTCAAAGGAAGTCCTGGAGGAGTATGATATACAGGCATTCTTCGTATCCGGTGATGAGAGAGCACTTGGTGTCTACAGAGGGATATATGAGAAAGGCATGAGGATACCGGAAGATGTGGCTGTTCTTGGGATTGATAATATAACATTAGGCGAATTTTATTATCCTCCTATTTCCACTGTCGCTCAGGATTTCAAACAGCTTGCAAAATGCTGTATTGATTTTGTGGTAGGGGAGATAGAAGAAGGTAAAAAAGAGGATGCAAGAAAGATATTTAAATTTCCGACAGAGATTATTGAAAGAAAATCTACATAATACCATAAAAAAGGAAGGGGATACTTCCTTCCATGATGACAACGTTGTCTTTTAGTGACAACGTTGTCAGAAAGGAGAAAAATATGAACCTGGAAACAAAGGCAAGACAGAGGCTGGCCGTCATCTATAAAGACGACGGAAAAATAAGCCAAGCCTGGGACAAAATTTCCCGTCAGCTGCAAAAGTATCAGCCGGCGGAAGAAAAAGGAAAGAAGTTAACCCAGAGAGATAGTATTTTGATCACATACGGAGATACTATCATCAAAAAGGGAGAACCGGGTCTTCAGGTACTTCATAAATTTTTGGAAGACTTTGTGGGGGATGCGGTGACGAATGTACATCTGCTCCCAATGTATCCCTATACATCAGATGATGGATTTTCTGTGGTGGATTACAGAAGCATCAATCCGGAACTGGGTGACTGGGAAGATATATCCGCACTATCTGAAAATTACGGGCTGATGTTTGACGCGGTGATCAACCATATATCCAAAAGCAGTGAATGGTTCAGCCGTTATCTGGAATGCGAGGCACCTTACAGAGATTATTTTATCACCTGTGATCCAAATGCGGATTACAGCACAGTGACCAGGCCAAGAGCACTTCCTCTTCTGACGGCCTTTCACACAAAGGAGGGGGAAAAGCATGTATGGACAACCTTCAGTGAAGACCAGATCGACCTGAATTTTGAATGTCCCGATGTGCTTGCGGAGGTTCTCGATATTCTGGTCATGTACGCAAAGGCAGGGGCAAAATTTATACGGCTGGATGCCATTGGGTTTATGTGGAAACAGCTTGGAACAACCTGTATGCATCTGCCGGAAACACATGAGCTTATCAAACTCATGAAGGATGTGCTGCAGGAATACGCACCGGGCACAAAACTGATCACAGAGACAAATGTTCCCCATGCGGATAATATCAGTTATTTCGGCAATGGGGAGGATGAAGCTGATCTGGTTTACCAGTTTCCGCTGCCGCCGCTCACCATGTATTCCCTCTTAAAGGGAGATGCATCCATTCTCAGTTCCTGGATGGCAGGACTCAAACTTCCAGGCAGCAGGGTAACATATTTTAATTTTCTCAGTTCCCATGACGGAATCGGGGTGAGACCCACTGAGGGAATCCTGAGCGACGAAGACAGACAGTTTCTTGTGGAGGCGGCTCTTAAAAACGGAGGCAGGGTTTCCTATAAAGATAACGGAGACGGGACCAAAAGTCCTTACGAGCTGAATATCAATTATCAGGATGCCCTAGCAGAACCCGATGAGTCAGACGAGGAGCGGATTGGAAAATTCCTGGCAGCAGAGACTATTTTACTTTCCATGCAGGGTGTTCCCGGTATTTACATCCACAGCCTGCTGGGTTCCAGAAACGATTATTCCGGTATGACCACATCGGATATCCCCAGAAGGATCAACCGGGAGAAGATAGACTATGATTATCTGAAGCAGCAGTTAGACGGAAAGACAAACAGAAGCAGGATCTTTCATGAAATGCGCAGAAGACTCCGGATCAGAAACGGGGAGAGCGCATTTTCACCGGAGGCAGAACAGGAGGTCATGGACCTGGATCCGAGAGTTCTGGCACTGAAACGTGAGAACAGGGAAACAGGAGAGATTATTTACGCGCTGATAAATGTATCCTCCCATAATGTTGAACTGAATCTTCCACACATCTGCGGAAAGGACCTGCTCTTTGATAAAGAGATACAGGAAAAAATCAGCATGGTACCATACGGTACAGTCTGGCTGAAGAAACAGTGATTGTTGCAGAAAGGCGGCGTCCGAATTGTTTTAAGACGGTCTTTTTGACACAAATAAATAATGAGAATTCAAAAAAAGGAGAAAAAATTATGAAGAAAAAAGCATTGTGTGTATTACTGGCAGCAGCCATGGTTTCCACCTTTACAGCAGGCTGCGGAAGCAGCGGAAGCGGCAAAGAAGAAGCGAAAGGTGACAGCAAAAGCGGTAAGGTAAAGATCCAGTTCATGCACCAGCAGGTAGAACAGGAACGGCAGGATGTGGTGCAGGCGATCATCGACCATTTTGAAAAGGAAAATGAAAACATTGAAGTGGAGTCCATCCCGGTAAATGAGGATGACTATGATTCCAAGATCGTAGCTCTCGGAGGAAGCGGCGAACTTCCGGCCATCATTGAATACAGCCAGGACCAGGCAAAAACAAGTGTGTCAAACCAGTTCACAAACCTGGACGCAGTGAAAGAAGTCATTGACCAGAAGGGAGAGGATTCCTTCTACGAAGGCGCGCTGGATGTGACAAAGACAGAGGACGGAAGCGGATATGTAGGTGTTCCGATCTGCAGCTGGGTACAGGGAATCTGGGTCAACACAGCGATGCTTCAGGAAAAAGGACTGGAGCTGCCGGAAAACTGGGATGATATCCTGGAAGTGGCTGCAGCATTCAATGACCAGGCCAACAAAAAATACGGCATTGCTCTTCCCACATCAGAGTCAGCCTTTACAGAGCAGGTATTCTCACAGTACGCTCTGTCCAATGACGCAAACGTATTTGACAAAGATAAAAATGTTACGGTAAATACACCGGAAATGAAAGAAGCTGTGGAATTCTACAAAGAGCTGGCATCTTACTCCATGCCGGGCTCCACAGAAGTTGCAGATGTAAAAGATGCTTTTGTCGGAAAGAACACACCGATGGCAATGTACTCCACCTATATTTTAAACGCAGTGAAGGAAGCCGGATTTGCTGAGGACCTGGCACTGGTTCTGCCGAACAAGAAAGAGCCTGTTTCTTACGGCTGTATCACAGTTCTGGGTATTGCTGACGGTATGGAGGACGCAGAAACAGATGCTGCCAAGAAATTTGTCTCCTTCCTTCTGGAAAAAGAGAATAATATCAATTGGCTGAACATGGCACCGGGCGGAATCCAGCCGGTATTAAAAGAAGTGAGTGATGATGCTGCCTACACCGATATGGAAGAGCGTAAGGCATTCGCAGGATTAAACGATGATATCGCAGCAGCGGTTGACAGCCTTCAGCTCTTTGGTACTGTTGACGGAAAGAATTTTACAGAGATGGGCGATGTGACAAACACAGGTGCTATCAGCAAAATGATCAACAATGTGGTTGTACAGAACGCTGACATTGATAAAGAACTTGAAACTGCACAGGAAGCAGTTGAAAAACTGATTAAATAAAGGAAAAGAGATGCTGTGCGGGCGGCGGACTGTCCGCCTGTACAGCAGCCTTTGATAAGAGCAGAAAGGGGAAAGGAATGAAGTCCAAAAAGAAAAAACTGGGCGGAAATGATACCAGATTTGCTTATGCCCTGCTGGCACCAAGTCTGATCCTGCTGGTATTGCTGATAGGCTATCCAATGATCTACAATATTGTGATCAGTTTCCAGGATGTGCCCATCAATCCCAGAATGGCGTCAGAGTTTGTGGGGCTTGATAATTTTAAGGCTGTATTTCAGGATAAAAGCTTCTACCAGTCCGTATTTGTCACCCTGATCTTCACCGTTCTGGTAACTGCAGTAAGTACCGCGTTCGGTCTGGCTATCGCAGTATTCATGAACCGGGAGTTTGTGGGTAAAAAGCTTGTAAATTCAATTATTATTCTGTCTTACGTGGTTCCGGCTGTGTGTCTTATTTTCGCATGGCGTTATATGTTCAACAATATTTATGGTATCATTAACTATATCATAGTGGATGTGCTCAAGCTGGCAGATGAGGTCCCGTTATGGTTTGACCAGCCGGCAAGTGCGTTTATCCTTGTCACTATATTTGCTATATGGAAATTCTATCCGTATGCATACATGTCCTTTGTGGCAATCCTGCAGTCTGTGGACAAGAGCCTGTATGAGGCTGCTGACATGGATGGAGCTACCTCATGGCAGAAGTTCCTGGCAGTTACATATCCTGCCATCAAACCAACACTGGTAACAGTAGTCAGCCTGAGGACAATCTGGGTATTCTACATTTATACGGAAGTATATCTCCTGACAAAACAGGTAAATGTACTGGGTGTATACCTGTACGATATGGCTTTTGCCACACATGATTTCGGCAAGGCAGCAGCCATTTCCATTGTATTGTTCGTGGTGATCTTCAGCCTTGTTATGCTGATCAGAAAGAAGGTGCTGAGAGTTGAAGAAGATTAAGAGAAAAACATTAAAAGAGATATTTTTCTATGTGAGAGTAGTATTGCTGGTTGTGATCCTGCTGTTCCCATTCCTCATCATGCTCAGCGTGTCCATAAAATCCACAGCGGAAACCATTGCGTATCCGCCTACGGTCATTCCGAAGACATGGACCTTCCAGCACTTTATTGATATTTTTGATCCGGGTATTTTCCCGTATCTGAAATACTTTGGAAACAGTCTGTATATTGCCCTGACGGTCTCCGTACTGGCTGTATTTCTGGGGATCCTGGGCGGGTATGCGCTTTCAAAGCTGAAATTCAAAGGAAAAAAGGGAATAAGCGAAATGTTTTTCCTGGTTTATATGTTTTCCGGGATTCTGCTTATCGTTCCCCTGTTCCGTATGCTCTCTGCCATCGGGTTAAAGAACAGCAGAGAGGCTGTAATTGTGTGTATGATCATCCAGACACTTCCCACAGCCATCTATATGACAAGAAGTTATTTTGACACTATACCGAAAGAGCTGGAGGAGGCAGGAAGAGTGGATGGCCTCAGCAAGATGGGCATTATTTTCCGCATCATTGTTCCGCTTTCTATTTCAGGACTGATATCTGTATTCGTTTACGCATTTATGATCGCATGGAATGATGTGCTTTTTGCATCCATATTCATTGACTCCCCGGATATGATGACGATTCCGATCGGACTCAACTCCCTGTTCAATACACCGGATTACGTATGGGGAAGAATGATGGCGGCATCTTTGGTTACCTCGCTCCCTGTAGTGATCATGTATGGATTCAGTCAGAGACTGATCAAGGGCGGCAGAACTGACGGCGGTGTAAAAGGTTAAGGAAAAGAGGAGAACTGACATGAAAAAATTAGTGGCTACAGCACCCAGAGTTGCTGAACTGAAAGACTATACAGACAGAGAGATAAACAGTAATGAAGTAAAGATAAAGGTGGAGTTCGCAGCTCCCAAACATGGCACTGAGCTGGCGGATTTCCGCGGCACCACTCCTTTTATTGACGGGAAATTCGATGAGGAGTGGAGGGTTTTCACAGAGCGGGGTGAAGATGAACCCAGAGGTATTGAATTTGGAGACCTGGCACTTGGAAATATGTTCGTTGGAACGATCGTAGAAAAGGGCGCAGATGTTACAGAGTATGAAGTGGGTGACCGCGTATGCTCCTACGGACCCATTAAAGAGACCCAGATCGTAAATGCAGTGGACAATTACAAGCTCAGAAAAATGAGTAAAGAGGCATCCGCGAAGAATGCGGTCTGCTATGACCCTGCACAGTTTGCGCTGAGCGGAATCCGGGATGCGGATGTTCGCCCGGGCGACCGTGTTGTGGTGATCGGGCTCGGCGCCATCGGACAGATTGCCCTGCAGTTTGCGGCAAAGATCGGTGCCACCACAGTGATCGGTATTGACCCCATTGCGAAGAGAAGAGAAATCGCAGAAAAACACGGCGCACATTACACCATTGATTCCATGAGCTGCGACGCCGGAATGGAGATCAAGAAGCTGACGGATAAAAAGGGTGCTGATGTTATTATCGAGACAAGCGGTAATGTACATGCCCTGCAGTCCGCGCTGAAAGGTCTGGCTTATAACGGAACCATCGCTTATGTGGCATTTGCAAAACCATTCCCTGCAGGCCTGTGGCTTGGGCAGGAGGCACACTTCAATTACGGCAAGATCATTTTCTCCCGTGCCTGCAGTGAGCCGAACCCGGAATATCCGCGCTGGGACAGACACAGAATCGAAGATGTGTGCTGGGAGCTTCTTATGAACGGTTATCTTGACTGTGATGACATTATTTATCCGGTAGTACCCTTTGACAAATGCGCGGAAGGATTCTGCTATTACGTTGACCAGCACCCGGAAGAGAGCATTAAACTGGGTGTAGACTTTACAGGGAGGGAATAATATGCTGTTAGGAACACAGGATAAGGATTTTTTTCCGGAAGACCTGATTGAAAAATTCAAATTCGTAAAAAATATGGGATTTGAATGTTTTGAGATAGACGGAAAAGTGCTGACAGACAATGTAGAAACAGTAAAACAGGCCATTAAAGAGTCGGGTCTTCCCGTGTCCAGCGCCTGCGGCGGCTACAGAGGCTGGATCGGGGACTTTATAGAGGAGCGCAGGGAGAATGGTGTGGAGGATTTAAAAGAGATCATCCGTGCTTTGAAGGAAGTAGGGGGAACCGGTGTTGTGGTACCTGCTGCCTGGGGTATGTTCACTTTCCGTCTTCCGCCGATGGTATCTCCCAGAAGTCATGAAGGGGATGTAAAGGCTATTTTGAAATCACTTTCAGAGCTGGAGCCTGTGGCAAAGGAGAATGGGATCTACATTTACCTGGAACCTTTGAACCGTTATCAGGACCATATGCTGAACACCCTGCAGGATGCCATGGATATTATCCGCAGGGGCGGCTTTGAGATGGTCAAGATCACGGCTGACTTTTATCATATGGCGATCGAAGAGGATGATATCTCCCGCTCTCTTACAGAGTTCAGGGATGTGATCGGACATATCCACATTGCGGAGAACCACAGATATCAGCCTGGTACCGGGTCCATTGACTGGAACAGGCATATGCAGACTTTAAAGAATATAGGATATGAGGGCGCTGTTGTAAATGAAGGAAGGATCCGCGGGGATGATCCGCTGGAGGTATATCAGAAATCCGTTGATTTTATGAAGCAGTTTCTGTAAAAAACACCGCCGGCGTCTCAGGATGCCGACAGTATTTTCTCTGCCCTCAAGAGGAGGATAAAGATGGATAAATTGAAAATGGCAATCATTGGTTCCGGCCAGATCGCCAGGGTGACACATATACCAAATTATCAAAGCATGGAAAATGTAGAGCTGGTGGGAATCTGTGATACCAACCCTGACGCTGCGAAGGCAGTGGCAGAGCAGTTTGGGATTGCGCGGTATTTCGGAAATCATCTGGAAATGCTGTCTGAGCTTCGGCCGGATGCGGTGACAATCTGCGTGCCCAATAAATTCCACTGTCAGATCACACTGGACGCGCTGGAGGCAGGCTGTCATGTGTTATGTGAAAAGCCACCTGCGATAACTGTTCAGGAGGCACAGGCCATGGAAAAAAAGGCGGAAGAAAAGAAGCTGCTTCTGTCTTACGGGTTTCATTTCCGGCACAGTGAGCAGACTGCATTTTTGAAAGAGAAGATTCTGGCGGGGGATTTTGGTACCATTTATAATACGAACGTGCAGTGGCACAGAAGAAGAGGAATTCCCGGCTGGGGTAATTTTACCAATAAAGCTATGCAGGGAGGCGGCCCGCTGATTGATATCGGGGCACATATGCTGGACTGTGCGCTCTATCTTCTGGGGTATCCGCAGATTTCTTACGTGTGTGCTTCTTCCAGTGACAGAATCGGAAAAAGAGGCGGCCAGGGCCTTATGGGAACATGGGACGGTGGACGCTTTACCGTGGAGGACGGACTCTTTGGGTTTATACATTTTGCTGATGGAACCAGTATGAGTCTGGAAACATCCTTTGCCATTAATATGAAAGAACGTGATCTGAGGAAAATACAGTTATACGGAGATAAGCTGGGCGCAAACGTATTTCCTCTTGAAATATACGGGGAAGAACAGGGACAGCTTACGGACAAAAGTTTTCCGTTCATGGAGATGAGGGACTGGCACAGAGACAGTGAGGAGAACTTTGTAAAAGCCTGTCTTGGCAGGGAGCCGCTGCTGGTCACAGCCGAGCAGGGGACATATGTTCAGCGTGTGATCGGGGCATTATACAAAGCAGCCGAAAGCGGCATGCCTTATATATGGCAGGAATAGCTGACGGACGGCTGACAGATGGGAGAGGAAGAGACAGAATGATTCACTATGCGATTGAAAAACAGGGCGGGGAGATCTGGCTCAGACAGAAGAAATACGAACCTCGTTTTGCTTTGAAGACAGAATCTGTGTTTGCACAGTGTAATGGATATATGGGTGTCCGGGCTTCCCTTGGCCTCCCCTCTCTGGATGGGAAGAAGGGGATGTTCATAGCCGGACTCTACAACAGGGCCTATGAGGAGGAGGTTACGGAACTTGTCAACTGCCCTGATGTGACAGGCTATGAGCTGGTGCTGGACGGGGAGCCGGTGCTGCCGGACAGCCGCTGTCTTACAGAGTTTGAGCGGAAATTTAATATCCACACAGGAGAACTGGTAATCACATCTACCTATGAACTGGAATCAGGCGTAAGCTTCTGCCTGACAGACCGCCGGTTTGCCTCCATGGAAAATGAGCATCTGTTTGTACAGAGTATCGGAATCACCATGCAGAAGGGATGCATAAAGCACGGCGGAATCTGTACCGGAATCGACGGACAGCAGACCAACAGCGGTGTGTCCCACTTTAAGAAGGTGAACTGCCGGGTGTACGACAGAAAGTATCTGCATGTGGAGGGATATCTGGAGGAGGATACACTGAGTATTCTGGAAGGGGTAAGTTATACCGGAGAAGAGGAGGAGGCTGTGTTTACCCTGAAACGAAGAGGGATCACCGGCAGATATTTCTTCAGTATTCCGGATGGAGGAACCTGGGAATTTACCAAATATGTCTATATCCAAAATGAAAAAGACTCTCTTGGCCTGGACAGGCAGAAGAAGCTGCTGGAAAAATGCAGTGAGGCAGGGTATGCAGATGTCTTTTTAAAGCATAAGAAAATAATGCAGGAAATCTGGAGACAAGCGCGTATTGAGATTGACGGGGCCAGTCAGGAGGAAGAGGCAGCAGTCAGTTTTGCCCAGTATCATCTGCTGGGAATGATGCCCTGGCACAGTACAGACTGCTGTATTGCGGCAAAAGGCCTCACAGGTGAGGGGTACAAGGGACATGTGTTCTGGGATGCGGAGATTTTTATATTACCGTTTTTCCAGTATGTGTTTCCGCAGGCAGCCAGAAATCTGCTGGAATTCCGGTATAAAGGCCTGGACGGAGCCAGGGAAAAGGCGGAGGCATATGGTTACAAGGGCGCCATGTATCCCTGGGAGGCAGCCGTAACAGGGCGGGAAGAGACACCGCTCTACGCAGCGCTTAACATACATACAGGCAAGGCCAACAAAGTGTGGTCCGGAATCAAAGAGCATCATGTGACAGCGGATATTGCCTATGCGGTATGGCAGTATTACAGTGTTACCGGGGACAGAGCATTTATGGAGCGGTTCGGTTATGAGATCATTTTTGAGACGGCTTCTTTCTGGGTATCCCGGGGGCAGTGGGATGAAAAAAGACAGGCTTATGTGATCTGTGACATTATCGGGCCTGATGAATATACGGAACACGTGGATAATGACGCATATACCAATTATATGGCGCGCTACTGCTGCAGACTGGCCTCTGTTCTGGCTGAAAAGCTCTGTGCGGAGAGTCAGGATCTGTACCGTGAGCTGGACCGCCGTCTGGGGATGGACAGGAACAGAAAGAGCTGGGAAGAGTTTGCGGACAGGCTGTACGTTCCTGTTCCCAATGAGGAGCTTGTCATTCCCCAGGATGACACATTTCTCTCTAAAAAACGCATCCCGGATATTGAAAAATATAAAAAGTCTCAGATCAAACAGGCAGTCCTCCTGGACTACTCCAGGGACGAGGTGGTTGATATGCAGGTGCTGAAGCAGGCGGATGTGGTTATGCTCCTGAACCTGTTTCCATACATGTTCTCTAAAGAAGTGGTAAAAAAGAATGTTCTCTTTTACGAGGAGAGGACCATACACGACTCTTCTCTGAGTTACTGTGCCCACGCACAGGCCTGCGCTGCCATCGGTGAGACGGAACTGTCCTGGGAGTTCTTTAAAAAGTGTATGGTCATTGACCTGGATGACAATCCAAATGATACAACGGATGGTATCCACGCTGCTTCCCTTGGGGGAATCTGGAGTTGTGTGATCTTTGGATTTGCAGGCATCAGTTTTTCGGACGGAAGGCTGAATGTTTCTCCGCGGCTGCCAAAACACTGGAAGGAGATGCGTTTCTCTGTGAAGGTTTATGGACAGGAAATAGATGTGAAAATAAACCGCCGGGAAGTTCTGCTGGAAAGCCGTGAGAAATTTGTGCAGCCTCTGTCTGTGCTGGTGAATGATGAAATATATACTCTGACAGATACCCTGTCAGTGAAGTGCAAAGACAAAGAGGAGGACATATGCGCATGAGAGCAGTGATTTTTGATCTGGATGGTGTTGTAGTGGACACCGCAAAGTATCATTATCTGGCATGGAGAAAACTGGCCGCAGAGCTGGGCTTTGTATTTGACGAGGCAAATAATGAGCGTCTGAAGGGGGTCAGCAGAATGACATCCCTGGAGATCGTGCTGGAGACCGGAAAGATACAGAATCTGTCCATGGAGGAGAAAATAGCGCTGGCAGACAGGAAGAACGGGTACTACCTGGATATGGTGTCCACTATAGATGAATCTGAGATACTGCCGGGCATACCTGCGTTTCTGGAAAGACTGAGAGCGGAGGGCTATAAGATCGCCCTGGGCTCCGCCAGCAAAAGCGGCGGCATGATCCTGAAAAAGCTGGGTCTTATGCCATTCTTCGACGCAGTGGTGGACGGAAACCTGGTGGAACGTGCAAAACCGGACCCCCAGGTGTTTACAAAGGCGGCTGAAATGCTGGGTGTACCTTGTAAAGACTGTGTGGTGATAGAGGATTCGGCGGCAGGGATCGCTGCAGCGGCAGCAGGCGGAATGAAAAGTGTGGGAATCGGCAGCAGTGAAATTCTGGGAAATGCGGACATCGTAGTGCCGGATACGGCAGAACTTCCCGGATTAGACCTGCCGAAATAGCCAAAATCACAGAAAATCTCCTATATCCCTTGACATTTTCTTCTCTATCTATTTATAATGAAGTTTGACAAAGACGATGATGGAGACAGTATTCTGCATGAGAAAACCACAGCGAGCCGGGGAAGGTGCAAGCCCGGTATGAGTATCAGCAGAAGAATATCACTCCGGAGCTGCTTCCTGAAATAAAAGTAAGGGATGCCGGATTTCCCCCGTTAAAGGGAACGCGTATGATAGTATGTGTAAGAGGTGGTTAAACGATAGCTGAGGCTTTCGTCCTGTTGCAGGGCGGAAGCCTTTTTATTATATATATCCCCCCAAGCACAGAGAAAGGAGAATAAGACATGTATCAGAAAGTCCCCACAAACATGAATTTTGTGGAAAGAGAAAAAAACATCGAGAAATTTTGGGAAGACAATGAAATTTTTAAAAAGAGCATGGAACACAGAAAAGAAGGTGAGACGTACACTTTCTATGACGGCCCGCCCACAGCCAATGGCAAGCCCCATATCGGCCATGTTCTGACACGTGTTATAAAAGATATGATCCCGAGATACCGCACCATGAAAGGCTGCATGGTACCGAGGAAAGCAGGATGGGATACCCATGGCCTCCCGGTAGAACTGGAAGTGGAGAAAATGCTGGGTCTGGACGGCAAGGAGCAGATTGAAGAGTACGGCCTGGAGCCGTTCATCAACCACTGCAAAGAGTCTGTCTGGAAATACAAAGGAATGTGGGAGGACTTCTCAGGAACCGTAGGTTTCTGGGCAGATATGGATAATCCGTATGTGACCTACCACGATGATTTTATCGAGTCTGAATGGTGGGCTTTGAAGCAGATTTGGGACAAGGGCCTTTTATATAAAGGATACAAAATTGTTCCCTACTGCCCGCGCTGCGGAACCCCGCTCTCCAGTCATGAGGTGGCACAGGGATACAAAGACGTAAAAGAACGCTCTGCCATTGCCCGTTTCAAAGTAAAGGGTGAGGACGCCTATATTCTGGCATGGACCACAACACCCTGGACACTTCCGTCCAATGTGGCACTGTGTGTGAATCCCAACGAAACTTATGTAAAAGTGAAATCCGGTGAGTACACCTACTATATGGCAGAGGCACTGCTTGATAAGGTTCTGGGTGAGGGAAATTATGAGATCCTGGAGCACTATACAGGAAAAGAGCTGGAGTACAAAGAGTATGAGCCTCTCTTCCCATTCGTAGAGCTGAAAAAGAAAGCTTACTATGTAACATGCGATACGTATGTAACGCTGACAGACGGTACCGGTGTGGTTCATATTGCGCCTGCTTTCGGTGAAGACGACAGCAAGGTGGGAAGGGCATATGACCTGCCGTTTTTACAGTTAGTAGATGAAAAAGGTGAGATGACAAAAGAGACCCCATGGGCTGGCACCTTCTGCAAAAAAGCAGACAAGGAAGTGCTGGTCGATCTGGAAAAACGCGGTCTGCTTTTTGACGCGCCTGTATTTGAACACAGCTATCCGCACTGCTGGAGATGTGACACTCCGCTTATTTATTATGCAAGAGAGTCCTGGTTTATCAAGATGACAGCCGTGAAAGAGGACCTGATCCGCAACAACAACACCATCAACTGGATCCCGGAGAGCATCGGCAAGGGCCGTTTTGGTGACTGGCTGGAGAATGTACAGGACTGGGGTATCAGCCGTAACCGCTACTGGGGAACCCCGCTGAATGTATGGGAATGCGAATGCGGACATATGCACTCCATCGGAAGCAAGGAAGAGTTAAAGGAAATGTCCCATAACTGCCCGGATGACATTGAGCTGCACAGACCGTATATTGACAATGTGACCATCCGCTGCCCGAAATGCGGTAAAGAGATGCACCGTGTGCCTGAGGTGATCGACTGCTGGTTTGACTCCGGCTCCATGCCGTTTGCACAGCATCACTATCCGTTTGAAAATAAAGACCTGTTTGAGCAGCAGTTTCCGGCAGATTTCATCTCCGAGGCTGTGGACCAGACAAGAGGATGGTTCTACTCTCTGTTAGCTATTTCTACCCTGATCTTTAACAAGGCTCCGTTTAAGAATGTAATTGTTCTGGGCCATGTGCAGGACGAGAACGGACAGAAGATGAGCAAATCAAAGGGCAACGCCGTAGACCCGTTTGAGGCTCTGGATACTTACGGAGCTGATGCGATCCGCTGGTATTTCTACGTAAACAGCGCACCCTGGCTGCCAAACCGTTTCCACGGAAAGGCTGTGCAGGAGGGACAGCGTAAATTTATGGGTACCCTTTGGAATACCTATGCATTTTTCGTGCTGTATGCAAATATAGATAACTTTGACGCTACAAAATACAAACTGGAATACGACAAGCTTCCTGTTATGGATAAATGGCTGCTGTCCAGGCTCAATACCCTGGTGAAAACCGTGGATGACAACCTGGCAAACTACCGCATCCCTGAGACCGCCCGTGCACTGCAGGATTTTGTGGATGATATGAGTAACTGGTATGTGAGAAGAAGCCGTGAGCGTTTCTGGGCAAAAGGTATGGAGCAGGATAAGATCAATGCTTATATGACCCTGTATACAGCCCTTGTGACCGTTGCAAAAGCGGCAGCGCCTATGATTCCGTTCATGACAGAGGACATCTATCAGAACCTTGTGAGGAGCATCGACAAGGATGCGCCGGAGAGTATCCATCTGTGTGACTTCCCGGAATCCAATGAGGCTTGGATCGACACGGAACTGGAAGAGAACATGGAAGATCTGCTGAAAGTGGTGGTAATGGGCCGTGCGTGCAGAAATGCAGCAAATATCAAGAACCGTCAGCCGATTGGCAAGATGTTCGTAAAGGCGCCCTTCCAGCTCTCTGACTTTTATAAAGAGATCATCGAGGATGAGCTGAATGTGAAGAAAATGAGCTTTACGGACGATGTGAGGGATTTCACATCCTACAGCTTCAAGCCTCAGTTAAAGACCGTGGGACCAAAATACGGCAAACATCTGAACAGCATTAGGGCTGCCCTGTCATCTATTGACGGCAATGCGGCCATGGATGAGCTGAAAGCCGGCGGTGAGCTGAAACTTGACATTGACGGCCAGGAAATAGTATTATTAGAAAGTGACTTACTTATTGACACTGCACAGATGGAAGGATATGTTTCCGAATCAGACAATGACATCACGGTTGTACTCGATACAAACCTGACTCCGGAATTAATTGAAGAGGGCTTTGTGAGAGAGATCATCAGCAAAGTCCAGACCATGCGTAAAGAGGCTGGTTTCGAGGTAATGGATAAGATCAGGATCTCCCTTACCGGAAACCAGGTGATCGAGGGCATCTTCCGCGCTCACGAGGCAGACATCAAGGCAGAAGTTCTGGCAGAAGACGTCAATTATAATGAAGTAAGCGGCTATACAAAGGATTGGAAGATCAATTCTGAAAGCGTGACATTAGGTGTGGAGAAGATTTCATAAGAAATCTTCCCGGCCGGTCAGTTCCGGAGGAGGAGAAAATGTTAGATAATCATTTCAAAAAAGAAGAATTTAAGAAAAGCGTCAAAGAAAATGTAAAGATGCTTTACAGAAAGACCATAGAGGAGGCAAACCAGGAGCAGATTTTCCAGGCAGTGTCCCTTGCGGTAAAGGACGTTATCATTGACAACTGGTTATTGACACAAAAGCAGTATGAGAAGGATGACCCGAAGATCGTATATTATCTGTCCATGGAGTTCCTTATGGGCCGTGCACTGGGCAACAACCTGATCAATCTGTGCGCATACAATGAAGTGAAAGAGGCACTGGAGGAACTGGGCTTTGACTTAAATGTGATCGAAGACCAGGAGCCGGACCCGGCTCTCGGAAACGGCGGTCTGGGAAGACTGGCGGCTTGTTTCCTGGATTCCCTGGCAACTCTCGGCTACTGTGCTTACGGCTGCGGTATCCGTTACCACTATGGTCTGTTCAAACAGAAGATTGAGAACGGATTCCAGGTGGAAGTGCCGGATAACTGGCTGAAAGACGGTTATCCATTCGAGCTTCGCCGTCCGGAATATGCCAAAGAAGTAAAATTCGGAGGCTATGTAAAGGTAGAATATGACCCTGCCACAGGCAGAAACAATTTCGTACAGGAAGGTTACCAGTCTGTGCTGGCTATCCCATACGATATGCCTATCGTAGGTTACAACAACAAGATCGTCAACACCCTGAGGATCTGGGACGCACAGGCTATCAGCGAATTCCAGCTTGACCTGTTCGACAAAGGTGACTACAGAAAAGCGGTTGAGCAGGAAAACCTTGCAAAGAATATCTGCGATGTGCTCTATCCCAATGACAATCACTATGCAGGTAAGGAACTGCGTCTGAAACAGCAGTATTTCTTCATCTCCGCAAGTATCCAGGCTGCCATTGAGAAATTCAAAAAATCTCACAGCGACCTGCATGACCTGCCGAAGAAAGTGACCTTCCAGTTAAATGATACACATCCGACCATGACAGTTGCGGAGCTTATGCGTATCCTTCTGGACGAGGAAGGCATGACCTGGGAGGAGGCATGGGAGATCACAACCCATACCTGCGCTTACACAAACCATACCATTATGGCAGAAGCACTGGAAAAATGGCCCATTGAGCTGTTTTCCAAGCTGCTTCCCCGTATCTACCAGATCATTGAGGAGATCAACCGCAGATTCATCCAGGAGATCAACAATAAATATCCGGGCAACCAGGAGAAAGTCCGCAAAATGGCCATCATCTATGACGGCCAGGTTAAGATGGCTCATCTGGCCATTGCAGGCGGCTATTCTGTAAACGGTGTTGCAAGGCTGCATACGGAAATCCTGAAAAAACAGGAACTGAAGGATTTCTACGAGATGTATCCTGACAAATTCAACAACAAGACAAACGGTATCACACAGAGACGTTTCCTGCTTCACGGCAACCCTCTGCTGGCAGACTGGGTGACAGACCATATCGGAGACGGATGGGTGACAGACCTGGCACAGCTCTCCAAGCTGAAGGTTTATGCGGATGACAAGAAGGCACAGCAGGAGTTCATGAATATCAAATATCAGAACAAGGTGCGCCTTGCAAAATACATTCTGGAGCACAACGGCATTGAGGTAGACCCGCGTTCTATCTTCGATGTACAGGTTAAGCGTCTGCACGAGTACAAACGTCAGCTCATGAACATTCTGCATGTTATGTATCTGTATAACCAGATCAAAGAACATCCGGAAATGGACTTCTATCCGAGAACCTTTATTTTCGGTGCAAAAGCCGCAGCAGGATATGTGCGCGCGAAGCTGACCATTAAGCTCATCAACGCAGTTGCGGACGTGGTGAACAACGACAGATCCATCAACGGAAAGCTGAAAGTTGTATTTATTGAGAATTACCGTGTATCCAATGCAGAGATGATTTTTGCTGCCGCCGATGTTTCCGAGCAGATTTCCACCGCCAGCAAAGAGGCATCAGGAACCGGAAACATGAAGTTCATGCTGAACGGTGCAGTTACCATCGGCACTATGGACGGCGCCAATGTGGAGATCGTGGAAGAAGTGGGCCAGGAAAATGCGTTTATCTTCGGTCTGTCTTCCGATGAAGTTATCAATTATGAGAATAACGGCGGATATAACCCCATGCAGTATTTTAACAATGACCCGGATATCCGCAACGTGCTCATGCAGCTCATCAACGGAACCTACTCCAACGGAGATTTTGAGCTGTTCCGTGATATCTATGATTCCCTGCTCAACACCAAGAGCAGCGACAGAGCAGATACTTACTTTATTTTGGCTGACTTTAAGGCTTATGCGGAAGCACAGAAGCGTGTGGAAGAGGCTTATAAGGATGAAGCGGGATGGGCTAAGAAGGCACTGCTGAACACAGCATGCTCCGGTAAGTTCACATCTGACAGGACCATTCAGCAGTATGTGGATGAGATTTGGCATCTGGATAAGGTTACAATTGAATAATAGGCCTGCATAGATTTATTTCTGTTAAACTGTGAAGGTGTCGCTGCGTCCCGGTAAATTTTCCGGGACGCAGTTTTTTTGTCCTTTTACTACAGACTTTTGAAATATTCAAGAAAAGCCTTAGCCGATTTGTTCAGGTGATGGTTGGGAAGCCAGAGGGCAACGGCATTGGTGGTGAGTATCGGTTCATGGATGGTCTTGTAGATTACTTTCTGGTTCGACATTTTAATAGCACTGGCAGGGAGAATAGAAACGCCAAGACCGATCTCAGAGAGGAGCAGGGCAGTAAAAGAGCGCTCACTGACACTGATGATCCTGGGTGATATCTTATGGACAGCAAATACGTCATTTAGGAGAGCCTCATATCTTCGGTAAACGATAAGATTCATGGATTCCAGCTCTTCAATTGTACAGAAATCATCATCTGACCAGTTGTTTTCCTCATTCATGGCAGCGATCATAGGTTCCGGAGGCTTTTCCACTACACAGTAACCGCTAGTGTCTATTGGAGAACGTACAATGCCGATATCCACCAGTTCCTTCTGTAAAATATCCATGACATACTGTGTGCTGCCCTCAAAAAATTTGTAGTTGATCTTGGGGTATTTTTTATGGAATTCCCCCAGTTTGTGATTCATTACCATTGGAATCGAAGTGGGGGTTATGCCGATCATGATGGTCCCCTGATATCCGGCAGCATAATCCTGTACTTCTTGTTGGATGGAGCTGCTCAGATCCACAATCTGTCTCGCCCTTTCCAGAAATATTTTGCCTATCTCTGTGAGCTGTATCTGCCGTGAATTGCGGTTAAATAGGACAACTCCCAGCTCTGCCTCCAGTTTCTTTAGCTGCTGGCTCAGGGGAGGCTGGCAGATATGCAGCCGTTTGGCAGCGGCGGTGATATTTTTCTCCTCCGCTATCGCGATAAAATACTCTAACTGTTTTAAATCCATTATACGCCCACACCCTCCTATACATTTTGCATATGTATTTCATATGAACTAGATATTTTACATATAATATGCCTAATGCTATAATACATTTATATTGAAAAAATGTCAAAATATATTAAAAAAGGAAAAAGAAAAGAAGGTATTTCGTCAGAAAAGGAGGTTTCTAATGATGGAAGAAAAAAAAGAGGGCAGGATAACAAAATTTTTCTCAAATCTTCACCCATTAACCCTATTATTTGTGCTTGTGATCGTTGTGGCAGTTTTGACATTTTTTATACCGGCAGGTACTTATGACAGGGTAAATGATGAAGCGTCGGACAAGACAATTGTGGTACCGGGAACTTTTCACAGGGTAGAACAGAACCCGGCAACGCCAATAACAATTTTACTCTCCTTTGACAAGGGGATACAGAAAGCAGCACCTATCATCTCTTTTTTGCTGCTTATAGGGGGCGCACTGGGGATCATCGCATCAACGGGGGCTATTGAGTCCGCATTAGGACAACTGGTAAAAAAGTTTAGGAGTGACAGGAGCCGGGGTATTATCATCGGAGGGGTTATGTTTTTCTTCCTGTTTTGTTCCTCCACATTTGGAATGGGACAGGAGATGATGGCTTTTGCACCCTTTATCATTGTACTTATGGTATCCCTTGGATTTGACACGATCACAGCCATAGGGTCCATGATCCTGGGATATGCCATTGGGTACGGTTCCGGTTTTTTGAATCCCTTTAACCTGGCGGTGGCTCAGGGAATCGCAGGACTTCCCTACCCGTCAGGAATGGGATATCGTATTGTCCTCAGTCTGATCTTGTATGTTGCGGCACTTGTATATCTGCTCCGCTACGCAAAGCGTGTACATAAATCACCGGAGTTAAGCTACAGCCCTGTAGTCCCGGAGGAGTTTAAGACAGAGGTGCAGACAGAAGTGAAAATGACAGGGGGACAGATAAGGGTTTGGGTGGTCTTTTTCCTTGGTCTTATTTTTCTTATATGGGGAACCATTACTCAGGGATTTTACCTTTCAGAATGTGCGACTATCTTTCTTGTGATAGGGCTGTCGGCAGGGCTGGTAAACGGGTATGGACTTAACCGGATTTTTAAAGAGTTCAGCAAGGGCGCAAAAGATATGGCAGTACCGTGCCTCATCATCGGTTTTGCCCTGGCGATCAATCAGATTCTGGATACGTCTTCTGTACTGGACAGTATCGTATATTATCTGTCGGTTCCTTTAACCCATCTGCCGCCTATGGTGTCTGCGGGAGGAATGGTGATCGTTCAGACGCTGATCAACTTCTTCATTAACTCGGGTTCTACCCAGGCGGCTGTGACTATGCCCATTATGTCTCCGCTGGCACAGATACTGGGTGTGAATCAGCAGGTGGCAGTGTTGGCCTTCCAGTTAGGCGACGGACTTTCCAATATGGCATGGGTTACTTGCGGCACTCTGATGATCGGACTCGGAATAGCCAATATAAACTATCTGCAGTGGACAAAGTTTATCATTAAAATATTTGGAATTATGATTCTGATAGCTGTTGCAGCCGTTATGTTTGCGCAGTTTATAAATCTGGGACCATTTTAAGGAGAAGAGGACGTATGGATAAAACAGAAGAATTGATGCAGAATCGTACATTAAATTATTTCAGCAGACTGTGCCAAATCCCCAGGGAGAGCCATAACGAGAAGGCGGTCAGTGACTTTATAGTCGACTGGGCAGTTAGTCTGGGGCTTGAAGTAAAGCAGGATGAATTCTTAAATGTTTACATTAAAAAACCGGGTACAGCGGGCAGAGAGGGTGAAGAGCCTATTTTGTTCCAGGCTCATCTGGATATGGTATGTGAAAAGGAATCGGATTCTTCTCATGATTTCAAAACGGATCCGATCAAATGGAGGATTGACGGTGATTGGATCTTGTCAGCCGATCATACGAGCCTGGGGGCCGACTGTGGGATCGGTGTGGCACACATCATGGAGATATTGTCTTCAAGAGATATATCCCATCCGCCTATAGAAGTTCTGCTTACCACCAGGGAAGAGACGGATATGATGGGCGCAAAGGGATTTGATATCAGTTTCTTCTCGGCGAAAAGGATGATAAATCTTGACATCAGTCCGGATAACCGTATGCTGGCAGGCTCCTGCGGGGGGATTGCCATTGAGATGAGGATTCCGGTGTCATACGGATTCGGTGAGACCCAGGGATGGACTCCCTATCAGATGAAAGTAAAAAGGCTGACAGGAGGCCATTCCGGAGCAGATATCCATAAAGGAAGGGAGAATGCCATACAGATCATGGCAAGGCTTCTGGTGTCTTTATCGGAAAGTATGGAGATACGTCTTGCCTCTCTTTCAGGTGGAAATTCAAGGCTGGCGATCCCTTCAGAATCCGACGCGGTGATATACGTTTCGGAAAATTGTGAGATAGGGCAGAAAACACATGAGTTTTACATGAATATGCTGGAGGAATGCGCGCCGGAGGATTCGGAACTTGAGATTACGGTTTGTGAATGCCCTCAGTTTGACCAGCCGCCCTTTTCTGCTGAGACCAAAGCAAAAATTTTATCTGCGTGCCTGCTGATCCCAAACGGTATTCAGCAGATGAGCAGCACAAAGCCGGGCTGCGTGGAGAGTTCTTCCAACCTGGGGGTAGTACATCAGGATGGTGAGGACATGCTCTTTATATCTGAGGCAAGAAGCACCTATGAATCTACCAGGGAACTACTTGTGGAAAAGCAGAAGGTTCTTGCCGGGATACTGGGAGGAAAAGTTATCACCCACAGTGACTATCCGGCGTGGATATACAGAAAGGATTCGGCCCTTCGTGATATGGTATATCATATTTATGAATCCAGAGAGAATAAGGGTATGGAAGTGGTCACAGTCCACGCGGGCAATGAGCTGGGGATAATTGTATCCAAATTGGGTTTAACGGATGCTGTGGCATTAGGACCTACGGGAGAGTATTTTCATACGCCCAGGGAGTGCCTGAGTATATCTTCGGTTCTTAAATTTGAAAGCTTTCTGCATGAAATCCTGCAGAAATTGTGAGACTGAGAAAGGGAGTTCCCTAAAGCTGGGGACTCCCTTTTTATAAAAGAAAAAGGTAGGAGGAAATGAGTTTTGGAAATGGTTTTGATAATTTCAAGGCAGATTTTAGTTATGTTTATATATATGTTCATAGGATATATTCTCTTTCGCAGAAAGCTGATCACTCTGGAGGGAAGCAGGTCTTTGGCGAATCTTCTGTTGTATGTGATCCTGCCGTGCGCTATTTTAAAATCTTTTAATATGCCCAGGAGCCTTGAAAAAACAGAGGTGCTGTTGGTGTCTTTTGTACTGGGACTGATCGCCCTGGTTCTGGCTATGGCAGTGTCAGCCCTTATTTTTAGAAGGGAACCGTTGAACAATTTTGGGGCTGCATTTTCTAACGCAGGATTTATGGGGATTCCTCTGATTGAAGCGGCTATGGGAACAGAGGCGGTTTTTTACTGCGCCAGCATGATCGCATTGCTGAATGTTCTGCAGTGGACTTACGGACAGGCCGTTATATCAGGAAAGGGACAGGGGCATACATGCAGGAACATTGTAAAAAATCCTCTGCTCATTTCTCTTTTGGCGGGGTTTGTCATATACTTTTTACAGATTCCCGTCCCTTCTGTTGTCAGCAGCAGTATAAATTCCATATCCATGATGAATGCGCCGGCTGCCATGATCATCCTTGGAGTATATCTGGCACAGGTACGGTTTTCTGATATTTTTACAGATGTAAAGCTTTATCTCGTGTCAGGGGTGAGACTGCTGTTGATCCCCATACTGACAGTAATCCCTTTAAGCCTGTTTTATCACAGATACCATGACATATGTCTGGCGCTTGTGATCGCTGCAAGCGCGCCTGTGGGAGCGAATGTAGCCGTATATGCACAGAAACTGGAGAAAAATTATACATATGCGGTTAAGATGGTTTGTCTGAGTACTATCATCAGTATTGTGACACTGCCGGTTCTGGTTTTGGCGGCTGAACAGATATGGAAATGACAGGAGATTGACGGCAGCGGCAATCATTTACTTTGACATCCTTTTTCGTCTATGGTACACTGAAAATAATTATAGAGAAATATACCCTACCGTAATATGTCTGAAGACTACTCAAAATTGAAGAATATACTAACAGAGGTGAAAACAGTGGACAAGAACGAATACCGTGCCAAACTGGACGTGATCAACGATCTGGTTGACAGGCAGGACTATAAGGGGGCTCTGGAGATTGTCGATACCATTGACTGGCGCAGGGTGCGAAGTGCAAGGACACTCTGTATGGTCGGTGAGATTTATGAGGCAAATAAACGCTATGAAGACAGCCGCAAGCTGCTTATACTGGCACATCAGAGGGCACCTATAGGCAAGACAGTAATATACCGGCTGGTGGAACTGGCTATTAAAATGGGAAATTTTGACGAGGCAATAGATTACTTTAATCAATTTGTGGAAATCTCCCCTAATGATAACTCGCGCTACATATTAAAGTACAAGATTTACAGAGGAAGGCGTTCACCCATCCAGGAGCAGATTGCCATTCTGGAAGAATATAAAGGGCGTGAGTACACGGAGCGCTGGTCCTATGAACTGGCAAGGCTGTATGCCAAGGCGGGCATGAAGGATAAATGCGTAGAAGAGTGTGACGACCTGATCCTATGGTTCAGTGAAGGCAAATACGTGATAAAGGCCATGGAGCTGAAAATGAAGTATGCGCCTCTTTCTCTGAGCCAGGAGGAAAAATACAGAAACCGTTTGGTAGAATCTTCACCGGAAAAGGCGGCAGCAGCGGCTGCGGCCACAATAACCGCAGCTACACAGGCAGCGTCAAAGCTTGTCAGCCAGTCTGTGGGTACAGGTGTGCTGGAACAGAATACGGACGAAATGCCGCATATTGAATCTGTTCGTTCAAGGGCTACCGGGAAGGCACCGGAGGAAGTATCTGTATTTTCACCGATTCTGGAGACAACAGGGGTTTTACAGGATAAAATTGCAAAAGGGATACGGGATGTCTTCTCAGGAGGTCCAAGAGAAGAGGAACCGGAAACTGAAACGGAGGAAACTGCGGATTCTGCAGCGGAGGATACAGAGGATTACAGTATTCAGGATGATACCAAAGATTACGTGGTAAAAGATTTGGAGCCGGACAATCCGGCATCTTTGGGCAGCGTCACACCGGCAGCTAAGGAATCACCGGTTTCCAGAACTGTTGAGGCGCCGAAACCCAAGGCAGTAAAAGCCCAGGAGCCTGTCCGGGAAGTGGATCTGGATGCTATCCTGGCTGAGACAGCAGGTGAGCTGGCACAGGCAGTTGCCAAAGTATCCGAAGGTGTTGCACCGGCGGGTGCGGCAGTGGCGGATACACACTCATTCACAGCACAAAATGCAGATGTGACGCCGGTAACTGAAGCTGAGAAAGCAGAAGAAGCGGCATCTCAGATAGAAGCGGCGGTGTCAGAGAAGGCGGAAGAACCGGTATATCAGACAGATGCAGCGGCACCGGAGAAATTGGAAGAACCAGTATATCAGGCAGCAGCGGCAGAGAAAGCAGAAGAACCCGTATATCAGACAGAAGCAGCAGAGCCAGAGAAGACAGAAGAGCCGGCATATCGGGCAGAAGCGGCAGAGTCAGAGAAAGCAGAAGAACCCGTATATCAGACAGAAGCAGCAGAGCCAGAGAAGACAGAAGAACCGGCATATCAGACAGAAGCAGCAGAGTCAGAAAAGACAGAAGAACCGGCATCTCAGACAGAAGCAGTAGAGTCAGAAAAGACAGAAGAACCGGCATATCAGACAGAAGCAGCAGAGTCAGAGAGAATAGAAGAACCGGCATATCGGGCAGAAGCGGATACTCAAGAGGAAACGGTCTTTGCAGAGGAGGAAATTCCGGGGCAGCCATCCATGGCGGATATCATGGCAGAGGCGGCTGTCACTTCAGAAGCGGACATCCCGGACGGCAGGACCATTGAGATCCCTGTGGAAGAAGTGAGAGCAGGACTGGGGGGAATGACCATAGACCTGCAGAAGGCTCTGGAGTCCGCAGTGATGGAGCCGGAAAGCCCTGCACAGACTGAGGATACGGTGCAGTCCGGAAACGTGGTCCAGTCTGATGCTATGATGCAGTCTGGAGCATCCGTACAGCCTGAGGATTCAGAGAATGAGTTTATCCATACGGTTGCCGAGGATAAGCGTATGCCGGCAGAGGCATCCATGTCTCCTGCGGGGATTGCCACAGAATCTATTCTGCGTCATCATCTTACTCCGGAGGAGCAGAAACGTCTCTTCACGTACTTTGCCCCTATACCGGGTCTCACCCAGCAGATTACGGAGGCTCTTGACATCGCCCAGGAATCTGCGTGCGCAAAAACCTCTAAATCCGGTAATATAGTCATCACAGGACGCGAGGGAGCAGGCAAGACCCGCCTGTCAGAGGGCCTGATAAAAGCTATCTGTAAGGAGCGCCATATGGAAGGCGCCAAGATTGCATATCTGGACGCGCAGAAGATGAATGAGAAAGACCCCGCCTATGTGGTGGACAAGCTTGCAGGGGGATTCCTGGTAGTGGAAAATGCATCGTCTCTGCAGTCAGATGTAATAGAAAAACTGTCAAAGGCAATGGAATTCAGGACAAACCGTCTGACAGTGATTCTGGAAGATTTAAAACCGGGCATTCAGAACCTGGAAAAAATGTATCCAGAATTTATGGAAAAATTTGATTCCCGCGTGGTCATTCCGGTATTCACCAATGACGAGCTGGTATCCTTCGCAAAGACATATTCCAAGGAGATGGGATATAAAATTGATGATATGGCAGTTCTGGCGCTGTATACCCTGATCGGTGATAATCAGGACGAAGATGATCCGGTATCTGTGGGACAGGTAAAAGAGATGATGGACAGCGCGATCAAACGCGCCTCCAGAGGCGGAAGGCGCCCCGGCAAAAAAGTGGCAAAACGCCATTTGGATGAGAGCGGACGTATCATGCTTTACGAAAAAGACTTTGATGTTTAAAATATCCCCGGAAGTGCGTATGCCTTCCGGGGAACATTAAATTATGACGGGAGATGAAAAGATGACAACCCCATACCTGGGAAATCCAAAAGGGACGATTGAAGTCCTGCAAAAATATGATTTTGTTTTTCAGAAGAAATACGGCCAGAACTTTTTGATCGACACCCATGTTCTCGACAAAATAATAGATGCCGCACATATAACGAAGGAGGACTTCGTGCTGGAGATCGGTCCCGGAATCGGAACTATGACGCAGTATCTGGCACAGGCTGCCGGAAAGGTATATGCGGTTGAGATCGACAGGACGCTGATCCCTATTCTTGAGGATACGCTTCAGGATTTTCCGAATGTGACCATATTAAATGAAGATATTCTGAAAGTCGATATCAAAAAACTGGCAGAGGAGCACAACGCAGGAAAGCCCATAAAAGTTGTGGCGAATCTGCCATATTATATTACAACACCGATCATCATGGGATTGTTTGAAAGTGATGTGCCTGTTGCGTCCATCACGGTTATGGTGCAGAAAGAAGTGGCAGACCGTATGCAGGTGGGACCGGGGACAAAAGACTATGGTGCCCTGTCCCTGGCAGTCCAGTATTATGCAGACCCGTATATTATGGCAAATGTGCCGCCCAACTGTTTTATGCCGAGGCCGAAAGTGGGAAGTGCGGTTATCCGTCTCACACGTCACAAAGAGCCTCCGGTGGATGTTAAAGATGAAAGGCTGATGTTCCGTCTCATCCGCGCGTCCTTTAACCAGAGGCGGAAAACACTGGCCAACGGGCTGAACAACTCCCCTGAACTGTCATTTTCCAAGGAAGTAATACAGCGCGCCATAGAAGCCTGCGGTTTCCAGGCTGGAATCCGGGGCGAGACATTGACGCTGGCAGATTTTGCAAGGCTTGCCAATGTGCTTACAGATACCGGATCTCCCATGGAAGGTACATAAAGACTCAGCAGATTTTATTGCCGTTTGCCATCAGCTTGAATTTCATGCCCAGCATTTCAGATGCACGTTTGCACATGAGCATACGCTGCATAAAAATTTCAAAATAATCCATAATGGAACAGATTTCTTCATCCAGTTCGATATTGAGCTGGATGATTTTTTTATCCATATGGATAAAAAGGGTGGAGGAGATGGCGGCGTAATTGACTCTGTCGTGCTTATCAAAATTTTCCCTTATGGGATTCCGCACTCTGTTGCGGCGCACATCAGTCTTGTCAGCCAGGATGACAGCAGCGGATACTGGGTCAACAGCGCTGCCGGTACCCTCATCATGCTGCCCTATGGCACTTATAATGACAGCAATATCCTTGGGCGGAAGTTTATATTTTTGGAGGATATTCATAGCCATAAGTGCGCCGCTGTGGGCATGGTCGCTGCGGTTAATGCAGTTGCCGATGTCGTGGAGCAGACCGGCCACTTTTGCAAGCGCCACCTCATGTTTGCCGTAACCAAGTTTTTTTAGAATTCTTCCCGCCGTCTCCGCAACTTTGACAGCGTGCTGGCAGGAATGTTCGGTAAAGCCCAGAACACCCAGGCTGTGATTGCCCTGTTCCATATAGGCTTTTACTTCCTCCGAGTTTTTCAGTTCCTTATAAATATTTTCATTCATACTTCTTGTTCTGCAGCCTTCTGACGGCATCCATAGCCAGGTCAGAGCGTTCGCATTCTTCTGCCGTGAGGGTGATCTGGCAGCAGAGCGGGCTTCCTTTCATATATTCTGATGCGTAACTGAGACCATTGGTCCTCTCATCCAGAAAAGGACGGTCAATTTGGTTGGGGTCCCCCAGCAGGATGATCTTAGTTCCCCTGCCTGCCCGGGTAATAATGCCCTTTATCTGATTCGGCGTCATATTCTGGGCTTCATCTATGATCAGATAGGTGTTCACAAAGGAACGTCCCCTGATAAAATTTAATGCTTCTGCCTGTATTATACCCCTTGCAAAGATTTCCTCAATCTTACCTTGAAGCTCTGCCTCGTTTTTGTATCTCTCCTCCTCATTGGAGTCAATGAGCTGTTCCAGATTGTCGATCACGGGACGCATAAGCGGGGATATCTTCTCCTGCTCATCACCGGGCAGAAAACCGATATCAGAGTCAAACTGTGCGTTTGGCCGGCTGATCAGGACGCGGCGATATTCCCTGGGACTGCACTCTATAACCTTTTCCAGACCTACAGCCAGAGAATAGAAAGTCTTGGCAGTGCCTGCCATTCCTTTGGCAATGACCAGGGGAATCTTGTCAGGCGGCATCATAAGGGCTTCCTGGAGAAAGAACTGCCCTGCGTTTCGCGGCTCTACCCCGTAGGGGCGGCTCTTGCGCCAGGCCAGTGGGATGATCCTGCCCTGGCAGACTCTTCCAAGCTGTGTTTTCTTCACAGACTGGTCAGCTTTCAGCAGAACGAACTGATTCTCCCACAATTCAGGCGGAAAAGGGTTTCCCTGGGCATCTGTCTGGTATACGGTTTCAAGGGGGATTCCCTTCTTTTTAAAATTCTTAAAAACTTCCTCTGGCACAAAGCATTCACATCTTCCGGTATACTGGCTCTCCCTGCATGAGACCTGTTCCTGCAGAAAGTCTTCTGACTGGATGCCGAGTATCTGCGCCTTCATTCTCAGAAGGATATCCTTAGTGACCAGAACCACCGGAAGGCTTTCCTTCATGAGATGACAGCAGACCTTTAATATCCGGTTATCCATTTTATCGTCAGGAAGACTCTCCGGCAGCTCTACATGGACACAGTTGGCCTCTACCCGGAGTGTTCCGCCGCTTTTCAGGGCAACGCCCTCCAGAAGATTTCCCTGCAGCCTGAGATTCTCCAGGCGCCTGATAGCCTCTCTTGCGTGGGCACCTTTTTCCCCTTCCGCCTTCTTTAATTTATCCAACTCTTCTAAGACTGCCAGTGGCAGTACCAGCCGGTTATCCTCAAAACAGTCCAGAGCATCCGGTGATTGGATCAGAACATTGGTATCCAGGACAAATATTTTCTTCATATAATAATGTTCCTCCTGCTTTTTTCTTATATTTTACATCTGTATATTTTATATCTGTATGGGCATCGGTTCTATCTGTCCATTGTTAAATCCACAGGTGGGTTTTGTAAAACAGGGAAACCGGGGCATGCTTTACAGGCATTTAACGAAGAGCTTACGAAAACAGGATGGATGAAAATGCGAAAATGCAGTTTAATAGTAACAGTTCAGCCTTCCACTGTCTTGCGAGGTGCTGCCACGCGCCAGACTGCGGTTTTGCTGTACATGAAAGGAAAGGAGAATACATTTCATGTTAGAACTTCAGAATGTAAAAAAATCCTATGACGGAATTACCATTTTACAGAATATCAATCTTTGTATCGAGGAGGGAGAGATCGTCTCTATCCTTGGCCCGTCAGGATGCGGTAAGACAACACTTTTGAACCTTATACTTGGTATTACTGATTTAGATGAAGGAAAAATCATATTCAACGAAAAAGATATCACAAACGTACCCATGGAAGAACGGGGATTTAACATTGTATTTCAGGATTATGCCCTGTTTCCAAATTTAAATGTATATGAAAACATTACATACGGACTCAGAAACAAACCTGACATATCCAGTGAAAAAGAAGTACAGGAATTCATTCACCTTCTGGGTCTGGAGGAACATCTGGATAAAAAGATAGAACAGCTCTCAGGAGGACAGAAGCAGCGTGTGGCACTTGCGAGAACCATGGTGATGAAACCTAAGATCCTTCTGTTGGATGAACCTCTGAGTGCTCTTGACGGAGTCATCAAGGAATCCATCAAGGAGAAGATCAAAGAGATCGCCAGGGAATTCCATCTGACCACCATTATTGTCACCCACGATCCGGAGGAGGCGCTGACCCTGTCTGACAAAGTGCTGATCGTGAACAAAGGAACCATTTCCCAGTACGGATGTCCGGAGGAGATCATCACGGCCCCGCAGAATCTCTTTGTAAAAGAGTTCATTCTGAATCAGTTGGAAATAAAGAAGAACAATATTTTCATGCTGTTCCGTCAGGATAAGCAGGTGAGCCTGCAGGTGGTGTAGATTTATGATTAGAAGAAATGAAAAGGAAATAAAGGTGATTTATGTACTGGTCATCCTCCTGTTTCTGGCGTTCCTTGCAGTTCCCATACTGAGACTGCTGGGCAAGTCTTTTGAGGGGACAGGAGGCCTGACAGCAGAGAATTACATAGCGGTGCTGACAGGGAAAGGTTTCGGAAGGGCACTCCTGAACAGTCTGTGGATCTCCGTCTGCAGCGCGCTTCTGGCTACTCTGCTGGCTTTTTTTCTGGCCTATGCCATTCATTACACCAATTTGAAAAAGAGAACAAAAAAAGTCATCCGCACCCTGGCTGTACTTCCCATGCTGCTTCCCACCATCACTTATGGATTTGCAATCATCTATTCTTTTGGAAAACAGGGACTTCTGACAAGACTTTTTGGGCGTCAGATATTCGAGATTTACGGATTTAACGGACTGCTGCTCGGGTATGTGATCTATACCCTTCCCGTCTCCTTTCTGCTCATACTGAATACCATGAGCTACATAGATAAGAAATTTATGGTGGTTTCAAGAGTCATGGGAGACAAACCCTTTGCAACCTTTATGGGTACTGTTGTGCGCCCGCTTCTGGGAACCCTTGCGGCATCCATGGTGCAGTGCTTTTTCCTGTGCTTCACGGATTACGGAATTCCTGCGTCGGTGGGAGGGAAATTCGATGTGGTGGCAACGGTTCTCTACAACGAAATGCTGGGCAGTGTGCCCAACTTTCAAAATGGCGCGGTAGTGGCAATGATGATGCTGCTCCCCTCTGTGCTGAGCATATCCCTGCTTCATTACCTGGAGCGCTATAATGTCCGGTACAATAAAATATCCACCATAGAGATAACAAAGAACAAGAGAAGGGATTTTTTGTGCGGCCTGGCCAGCGCTGTGATCCTGCTTTCCATTCTCTCTGTGTTTGCGGTGATCTTCGTGGTTCCTTTTGTGGAGGAATGGCCATACAGGACCAATTTCACTCTGTCCCACGTGACGGAAGTGTTCCGGGACAGCAGCCTATTGGGGGTATATAAAAATTCCCTGCTCATGGCAGTGCTGACAGCCCTTGCGGGACTTATCACCACCTACGGCGCAGCCCTTGCCACAGCCAGGAGCCAGTTGGGAAGAAAGTGGAAAAGTATCATCGAGAGCATTGCCCTGGTGACAAATACCATTCCCGGTATGGTCATCGGTATCGCTTTTCTTCTCATTTTCACCGGCACGCCGCTGCAGAATACCCTTGCACTTATCATCCTGTGCAACGTAGTGCATTTTTTCTCCACGCCGTACCTGATGATGAAAAATTCCCTGGAGAAGCTCAACAGCTCCTGGGAGACAACAGCCCTTCTTATGGGCGATTCCTGGGCAAAGACCATTTTCAGGATAGTGACCCCCAACATGCGTTCCACCATCCTGGAAGTATTCAGCTATTATTTTGTCAATGCCATGGTGACAGTTAGCGCCGTTATCTTCATTGCCGGAGCCAGAACCATGGTTATCACCACCAAGATCAAAGAATTACAGTATTATACAAGATTTAATGAGATATTCGTCCTGTCCCTTCTGATACTGGCAACAAATCTGGCGGTAAAAGGACTTGTGGGATATCTTTCCCAACGGGAATTCCATCCCGGAAAAATACGGGAAATATTTATATTAAGAAAGAGAAGAGGAGTACAAAAAGTATGAAAATGAAAAAAGTGACAGCCTTTATGATGACAGCAGCCCTGGCGGCATCCGTTCTTGCAGGATGCGGTTCAGGCAGCGGCAAACAGGTAGTTATCTATTCAAACGCAGATGACGAGGCTGTGGAAGCTATGAAAGAGACCCTGGATGCCAACGGCTATGAAGGAAAATACCTGTTCCAGACCTTCGGCACTTCCGAACTGGGAGGCAAACTGCTGGCGGAGGGAAAAGATATTGAGGCGGACATGGTAACCATGAGTTCCTTCTATCTGGACAGCGCACAGGAACAGAACAATATGTTCCTTGACCTGACCTTTGACTATAAGCCGCTCACAGAATTTCCGGCTTTCTACGCGCCCATTACCTCCCAGGAGGGAGCCATTCTCCTGAACACAGAGATGCTCAGTGAAAATGATCTGGACAGGCCGGAAAGTCTCAAAGACCTGACAAAACCGGAATACAAAGACCTGCTGTCCGTGACAGACATCAAAAGTTCTTCTACAGCGTGGCTGCTCATGCAGGCCCTTGTCAGTGAATATGGGGAGGACGGTGCCAAAGATGTGTTAAAAGGCATCTATGAAAATGCCGGTGCCCACATTGAGAGTTCAGGCTCCGCGCCCCTTAAAAAAATCCGTGCAGGTGAGGTGGCAGTTGGATTTGGCCTTCGCCATCAGGCAGTAGCTGATAAAAAAGACGGACTTCCCGTAGATTATGTGGACCCCAAGGAGGGCAATTTCTCCCTCACAGAATCTGTTGCGGTGATAGACAAAAAGAATGCAAATCCTCTGGCTATGGAGATGGCTCAGTGTATCGTGGAAAAAGGCAGGAGCGAGCTGATCAAGACCTATCCAAACCCAATCTACGAGGGTGAGGAGGCAGACCCTGACAATATGTCCGCTTATCCGAAAGTATTTCCTGAGAAGCTTACGGTTTCCCTTTTGGAACGCCACCAGGAGCTTTCAGAGGAATGTAAATAGACAGATTGGAAAGACATGCAGTAATGGAAAGAACCGATACAGTATGAAGAACCCGCACAGTAGGGGGAACTGATGCTGTAAGAATATCTGATGCTGTAAAGAATTGATGCAGTATGAAAACTGATACAGTATATATTAAAACACAGGAGAATGAATCATGTTAAACTATAAATTATTAACCCCAGGCCCTTTAACCACAACAGACACCGTAAAAAAGGAGATGCTCTTTGACCATTGTACATGGGATGACGACTACAAAAAAATTACCCTTAAAATCCGCAGCCAGCTTCTGAAACTGGCCCACGCAGCCCAGCCGGAATACACAGTTGTCCTCATGCAGGGCAGCGGCACCTTCGGTGTGGAGTCTGTCATCACCAGTGTGATCGGGAAGAGCGACAAACTTCTCATAGCTGCAAACGGCGCTTACGGTGAGAGAATGGCTGATATTGCCGCTCACGCAGGTATCCCCTACGTGCTGTACCGGGAAGAATATGACAAGGTGCCATCAGCGAAGATCATTAAAAAAATCATGAAGGAAGACCCGGAGATCACCCATGTATCCATGGTACACAGCGAGACAACTTCCGGCATCCTTAACGATATAGAGTCTGTGGGAAAAGTGGTAAAAGACATGGGCAGAACCTTCATTGTAGATGCCATGTCCAGCTTTGGAGGTGTGGATATCCCGGTTGGAGAGTGGGGAATTGATTTCCTGGTCAGCAGCGCAAACAAATGCATCCAAGGTGTTCCCGGATTTTCCTTTATTATCTGCAGAACAGGCAAACTCATAGACAGCAGTGGAAAAGCCAGAAGCCTGTCCCTGGACTTATATGACCAGTGGCTGACCATGAACAAAGACGGCAAATGGCGTTTTACATCCCCCACCCACGTAGTTCTGGCCTTTGCAAAGGCACTGGAAGAACTGGAAGAAGAAGGGGGAATCCCTGCCCGAGCAAAACGCTACTCTGAGAACAACCAATACCTCATTGCAAAAATGTATGAACTGGGAATCCGCCCCTATATAGAAGGCAAATACCAGGGACCCATTATTACTACCTTCTACTATCCGGAGGGAAGCCACTTCTCCTTCCAGGAAATGTATGAGTACATCAAAGAGAGAGGCTATGCTATTTACCCGGGAAAGGTAACAGATGCAGACACCTTCCGCATTGGAAACATAGGGGAGATTTACCATGAGGACATGGAAAACCTTTATAACATCATCAAAGAATTTCTGGAGGCAAACAAGAGATGAACAGATTTGACGCCATCATATTTGACTGGGCAGGAACCACAGTAGATTACGGAAGCTTTGCACCCGTACAGGCATTCATAAAAGCATTTGAAGAATTCGGGATCACTCCTACGATCGAAGAAGTACGTGAACCCATGGGCATGCTGAAAATAGACCACATCCGCACCATGCTCTCCATGGACCGCATCAGAGACCTGTGGACTCAGATCCACGGCACCCCCTGGACCGAGGACGATGTAAAGGAGGTTTATGAGCACAGCGAGACAGCAATCCTTGAAATCCTCCCTGACTTTGCGTCACCCAAGCCCTATGTCTCTGAGACCATAGAAAAACTTCGCAGCCTGGGCCTTCAGATAGGCTCCACCACAGGCTACACGGAGCAGATGATGAAAATCGTAGCACCCAAAGCCGCAGAGCAGGGATATGCCCCTGACTTCTGGTTCAGTCCTGATGATGTAGGCGGCATTGGCCGTCCCTATCCCTACATGATCTTCCGCAACATGGAATCCATGCATCTTATGGATGTTCGCCGCATCATAAAAGCAGGAGACACCGTAGCCGACATCAAAGAAGGCAAAAACGCAGGCATGATTTCCGTAGGCATCCTGGAAGGCAGCTCCGTCCTGGGCCTCACAGAATCCGAATACAACTCCCTGACCCCATCTGCCAAAGCCTCCATCCTTGACCAGGCCGCCCAGACCTACAAAAATGCAGGCGCAGACTACGTGATCAAAGACATCCGAGGAATCCTGGACCTCTTATAAACTTCTTACCGCTTCACCAAACCACATCCAACTGATCAAAAAAGATGGCCCCGTAACCCATCCCTTAAAATTCAAATCCCCCAGAACCACGCCCGACTCCAACACCTGGCCGTGGTTCTTTCTACCCCCTGAAACCTTTGATATCCCAATCTTCCAATCCTCCAATCCTTTCCAAACTAAGACAAAAATCTGCCTCAATCCACATTCATCCTAATAATAAATTCCAAGTTTGCTGTTTTCCTCCAGCCTTAACAGAAATACATCAATTTGCCAATCACCTGCAAGTTGCCATGTTTTTTCCATCCGCAGCCAGGAAACAGGGAGAGGAGGGGACAAGGTTCAGATGAACGAAGGTTAGCTGAAGGACGCGGAACGTCGAAGAGAATCTGAACCTTGTCCCCTCCTCTCCCGTCCCTCCTGCCACTATTTCTGATGAATCATCTCCCGATACTCACTAGGCGTCCTCCCCATATTCCTCTTAAACAACCTAGTAAAATAATTCAAATCCGCCACCCCGGACGCCGCCGCGATACTCTGGATCTGCAGATCCGTAGAATTCAGCAAAAACACAGCATTCTCAATCCTCTTCTTATTCACAAAGTCCGTCAGCGTACTTCCAGTCTCTTTCTTAAACAGCGATGACAGATAACTTGGACTGATAGAAAATTCCTCAGCCAGAGCCTTCAAACTCAGATCATCCGTCAAATACAGACAGATATGGTTGATCACATTCTGAATGATAGGCGAATATCCTTTCAGGGAATGGGATTTCACCAGAAGGCAATACTTCCGCATCATCTCCCGCTTTAACCTGCCGTCCTCATCCTCACTGGTAATGGCCTCAATCTCCCGTGCGAATTTAGAAGACAATTCATCCAGATACAGAGGATGAACGCCTCCGAATTCCGCTGCCTTGCGAAGCAGTGTATTAAAGATGATCAGATAATTCTTGGAATCTCGAATTCGGTTGGAAAGCCTTTGCTCCAGTGAGACAGACATTTCTCCTGCAGCCAGCAGCTCCACTTTTTTATAATTTCCGGTAGCCACTGCCTGCATCATTTCCTGCTCTGCCCGGTACCTCTCCTCGATCAGCTCCCTGTTCTCCAGATTTACCTGTGCCTGCCCATAATAGACGTTGGTGATCTTATCCATAAACATATCACAGTATTCAACGGAAAACTTCTCCGCTCCCCCGAATATTTCCGCAGCCATCAGAAGAAGTATGGTCCGCGCATCATCTGCATGGTTGATAAATGGGATCAGTTCATAATACTGCTTTAAAAATCCGGAATACTTGGCCGGAATCGACAGCTTCTGCTGCATCTGCAGTATGAATTTTTTGTCTGCCCTGTGCTGCAGATAAGGACCGGCAATAAAATAGACAGGAGAATCTGTCCCCGGCAGCCGCATTACCGTGTGATGACAGTTGAAGCAGTCTTTTGAAAAATACATAACATGTTCTCTGCTGTTCCTGATAAAATGCAGTGCATTATCCCTGGAGGTACTGTCAGCCGCAATTTTTTTCCTCAGGCCCAGATCCAGATCTAAACTTTCAAGCTCATCTTCAGTTAGAATGCTGCTGTGAAAATTAAAATTTTTAAGTACCTTTTGAGTAAATTCTAAAACAGAGTCATATGACGCCATACATCCGCCTCCCCATACTATTTTTAATTATTATCGTACAATTTTATGAAATGTTCAAGTCCTAAGTAAAAAAATGCGAATAAAGCTAAAAAAAGTGAGAATGCCGCCGGCAAAAAACTGTTAGAATCTAGCCATACAAGGTACGAGGAGGAAAAATAAATGTTACAGTATTCAATGTTATACCCAAGGCAGTCCGTATCCAGAAGAACCGTGAGCATGGATGGAATGTGGAAATTCCGTCTGGACCCGGAAGGAAAGGGAACAGAGAACGGATGGACAGACGGAATCCCGGAGGCGGATCTGATCCCGGTGCCGGCCAGCTTCCAGGATTTTTACACAGACAAGGATACAAGAGAGTATGCCGGAGATTTTTGGTATGAGACAGAAGTATTTGTCCCGGAAGAATATGCCGGTAAAAATGTGGCGATCCGTTTCGGCTGTGCAACCCACAGAGCAGAGGTTTATTTAAACGGCGTCCATGTGGCATCCCATGTGGGTGGATTCCTTCCCTTCATGGCAGACATTACAAGTGTAGCCAGATACAACGCAGTGAACCGGGTAGTTGTCAAGATCAACAATGAACTCAGTGAAACAAATATTCCGTGCGGCAAGACGAAAGTCCTGAGTAACGGAAAGAAGATGAATAATCCGTATTTCGATTTCTTTAACTACTCCGGACTGCAGCGTCCCGTAAAATTAGTTGCATTTCCTAAGGAATATGTGTTTGATCTAACTGTGGATCACAGTATTAACGGTTCGGACGCAGACGTGTCCTACAGTGTTGTGACAACAGGGGAACATCCTGTAGAGATCACAGTATACGACCAGGACGGCAGAGAGGCAGCGTCAGCCAAGGGCAAAGAGGGAACTCTTCATATTAAAAATGCCCATCTGTGGCAGGTGCGGAATGCATATCTCTATACCTTTACCGTGCGCATCAAAGATGAAGAGGAAGTGCTGGATGAATACAGCGAGGAAATCGGTATCCGTACAGTGGAGGTAAAAGGAAAGGACATTCTGGTGAACGGCTCTCCTGTTTACCTGAAGGGATTTGGAAAACACGAGGACAGTGACATTGTAGGACGTGGATTTAACATTGGTGTTATGAAGAGGGATTTTGAGTGTATGAAGTGGATCGGGGCCAACTCCTTCCGTACTTCCCATTATCCATACAGCGATGAGATTTACCAGATGGCAGACCGCGAAGGCTTTCTGGTCATTGATGAGGTTCCCGCTGTGGGGCTTTTTGAAAGTCTGATGAACTTTATGGAGGCATCCACCGGCAAAAAGACAGCGTTCTTTGCAAAAGATACGATCCCCGAACTGCTGGAAAACCATTTGCAGGCAGTGGAGGAGATGATCACCCGGGACAAGAACCATGCCTGTGTCATTGCCTGGTCCCTGCTGAATGAACCTGAGACTACAGATGAGGCAGCGGTTCCCTATTTTGAAAAAGTATTTGCCCGCGCCCATGAACTGGATGTACAGAAACGCCCCAGAACCTTTGCGCTTATCATGAATTCCCTGCCGGATACCTGCAAATGCTATCACCTGGCAGACATCATCTGCATGAACCGGTACTATGGCTGGTATCTGATGGGCGGATATGAAATGTGCGACGCAGAGGCTGCCTTCAGAGCAGAGATGGACAGATGGGCGGAGAAAAACCTGGACAGACCCTTTATCTTCACCGAATACGGTGCCGACACATATGCTGCGGAGCATAAACTGCCCTCTGTTATGTGGTGTCAGGAATATCAGAAGGAGTATCTGGAAATGTGTCACCGTGTATTTGATTCCTATGATTTCATAAGAGGCGAACAGGTATGGAACTTTGCTGATTTCCAGACCACAGAAGGAATCATGCGTGTAAACGGAAATAAAAAAGGAATTTTCACCAGACAGAGACAGCCCAAAGACGCAGCATTTTATTTCAAAGACCGATGGGAAAAGCTTCCATTAGATCATAAAAGCAACTGAGGATAAAGGAAACTATTTTTGCATGGATTTTTACTCGTAACTGAAAGGGGACTGAACAGTTACGGATAAAGATAAATTTCAGGGAGATAATCATGAATGAGAATAACAAAGTAAGACCCTTTGGAATGCGGGATAAGATTGGCTATATGTTCGGGGATTTCGGAAATGATTTTACCTTTATATTTGCCAGCTCCTTCCTTATGGTGTTTTATACAAAAGTGCTTGGGATCAGCGGAGCCATGGTGGGAACCCTGTTCCTATTAGCCAGGGTGGTGGATGCATTTACTGATATCACCATGGGACGCATCGTTGACTCCGTGAAACCAGCAAGAGACGGAAGATTCCGCTGCTGGGTCAGAAGAATGTGCGGGCCTGTTGCCATAGCCAGCTTCCTTATGTATCAGAGTGCCATGGCAGGAGCGCCCATGGCGCTGAAGGTGGTCTATATGTATGTGACCTATCTGCTGTGGGGAAGTGTTTTTTACACATCCATCAATATTCCTTACGGTTCCATGGCGTCAGCTATCACAGACAAGCCGGATGAGAGGACTGCACTCTCAACATTCCGAACAGTAGGCGCAACACTGGCCGGACTGATCATCGGTACAGTCACGCCGCTGCTGATCTATACAAAGGATGCAGACGGGAACCAGATAGTCAGAGGCGGTTCCACATTTACCATTATTGCCGGTGTGTTTGCTCTGTGTGCAGTGCTCTGCTATGTTATCTGTTACAAACTCACTACAGAGCGTGTCAAAGTAGAACCGGATACGGATGCAAAAAAAGTCACACTGGGACAGACCTTTACCGCTATTTTCAGAAGCCGTGCCCTGCTTGGGATCATCGGCGCAGCAATCTTTCTTTTGCTGAGTCAGCTCTTGATACAGGCTATGAACAATTATCTGTACACAGAATATTTCGGCTCCGCAGGCGCCATTTCCATTATGACCATCTTAAATACAGTTCTCATGCTGGTGGTGGTGGCCCCGCTCAGTGTACCGATCAGCCGCAGATTCGGTAAAAAAGAGGCTTCCACAGTAGGAGCGCTTCTGGCCGGTACTGTCTTCCTTCTTCTGTTCTTCCTGAAAGTGAAGAATGTAGCGGTGTACATTGTGCTTGCCAATATCGGTATGCTGGGGCTTGGATTCTTCAACACAGTGATCTGGGCCAATATCACAGATGTTATAGACGACCAGGAGGTCAAGACAGGACAGAGAGAGGACGGCACCGTGTATGCGGTATATTCCTTTGCGAGAAAGCTTGGTCAGGCACTGGCCGGAGGCGCAGGCGGCTGGGCGCTGTCCATTATCGGATATGACCAGCTTGCAAAAGTTCAGACAGAAGCCGTGATCAATGGACTGTACACAACTTCCACTCTGATTCCAGCAGTATGCTTCTTCATTGTAGCCCTGTTCCTATGGTTCATTTACCCTCTTGGCAAAAAGAACGTGGAGGCAAATGTAGAGGAACTGAAACGCAGACGTGAGAATGCCTGATATTCTTCCACAACAAAAGCCATCGCCCGGACATATCCAAACCGGGCGATGGCTTTTTCTATAAATATTAAAGGAAGGAGAGCCGGTCTTACGACCGACATATGAAAAAGAAAATATAAAAATAATGTTTGTTTTGAATTATTTTTATGATATAAGTATATTCCCCAAATATGTGCAAATCATGTTTAAGTTGTGAAGAATTCATGAACGAAAACCGAATCTTTTATGAATGTAAAAAATTATCGTAAATTGTCACTAAACGGCACCCGTATTTTCAAATGTTTGATGTCGAGAAAGCCCTCAGCGCTGAGGCGTATTCCTCCCATAAGCCCGGACGTATCCTGAAGCCGGGAGGGGATAATGCGGCAGTCCCTGTTTTGATGGCGGGCCAGATAGGCTACGATCCTCTGGTTTATATCAGGGATATAGTTTGAGAAAGAGCTGTTTAATACGATCAGGTCAATGTTAAAGGTATTGATAATATTGTTAATGCCAATGGACATATATTTTACAAACAGATCCATCATTTCCAATGCCTCCGGTTTTTGTTCCTGATAGGCCCGAAGAAAGCTGTCGATGGTTACTGTGTCCTGTTGGGTGCGCGCAGCGTACTCTTTCAGAATGGCACGCTCTGAGGCATACAGCTCAAAACAGCCGTTATTGCCGCAGGGACAGGGTTTTCCGTCAGGAAACAGGATTGTGTGGCCGAACTCCCCGGCATAGCCGTCACGGCCCTTATAGAGCTGTTCATCAATGAGGATACCCATTCCCACACCGTCGTGTATATTCAGATGGATCATATTCCTGTAATTATAGTGAAAAGCGGATTCTCCCAGTACAGACAGGTTGGATTCATTTTCCACAGTGACGGGGATGCCGAATTCCTCAGCCAGGATTTTCCCCAGATGGGGCTGGGGAAGGGGGTAGTAAGGGGTAAATATGATTTCGTTCTCCCTCACAACACCATATATGCCGATGGAAATGCCCACGATTCCGTAGGGCGCATTCTGACACCGGGGAGGCGTCTCCTTTATAATACTGCGCAGAAGCTCCAGAAGGCAGTCCTCCTCCTGAAAGGGGTACTCCTTTAAGTGACAGTCCTCACCCTTCAGATCAGAGATCAGCGTGATGATCTGCCTGGGATGCACATCAATAGAAAAAGCATACCCGCATTTTTTCTGGAATTCCAGCAAAATCGGCTTTCTGCCCAGTGCGGTCTGGGCACTTCCTATTTCCGCCACAAGATTCTGTTCCATAAGATCCTGTACAATATTGGATATGGTTGCCTTTGTCAGATGCAGCTCCTTTGCCAGCGCGGCGCGGGAGACGGGCGGATTGTTTACGATATATTCCAGGACCTGACGCCGGTTGTTGTCTCTTATCATTTCTTGGTTAGCGATTGCCATAAAAACCTCCGTGATACGGTATAGTATCTTTTCTGTAAAGTAATCATACCACTTTTTCGGTGTTGGGGGCAAGTTGTTTGTTTACCCGCTATACAAATTGTACTTCCCAAATTGTTAAGAGAAACTTTAGATGCAGGATTTGACGATTTGTGCTATTCTAATAGCAGGCAGGGGCATCCTGCGAGCTATAAGGGGATATAAGAAAGGAGTTATGATCATGATGAAAAGAGGACTTGCATTTCTCATTGCGGGAATCATGCTGCTGGCATCACCTGTCAGTGTACTGGCAGACCGTGAGGACGCAAAGCTGGAAAAACCATATGTATCATTGGGCGCGGATCTGAATGCTCAGGAGCGTGCCACTGTGCTGGAGCTTTTGGGTGTGACAGAAGAGGACCTGAAAAATTATACGGTAGCCACCATCACCAACCAGGATGAGCACGACTATCTGGACGCATACCTGGACAAGAGCGTCATCGGTTCCAGAGCGCTTTCCTCCGTACTGGTAGAAGGCAAGACGGACGGGAACGGAATCAAGGTTACTACCCATAACATTTCCTACTGTACCACAGGTATGTATCAGAATGCTCTGGTCACAGCAGGTATCAAGGATGCGGACATTGTAGTTGCGGGACCGTTTAAAATATCAGGAACAGCGGCGCTTGTAGGCGCCATCAAATCCTACGAAAACATGACCGGAGAGAAGGTAGAGCAGGAGAATGTGGATACTGCCACCAACGAGCTGGTCATCACAGGAAAGCTGGCCGAGAACGTGGGCAACAGTGAGAAGGCAGAGCAGCTTGTAGGCGCGGTCAAGGAAAAAGTAGTAGAAGCCCAGAACATGTCAGAAGAGGAAATCGGTGACGTGGTGGACCAGGCAGCGGATGAGATGGAAATCAAACTCTCGGCGGAGGACAGGCAGGCGATCGTGGATCTGATGGAGAAGATCAAAGGCTTGGACCTGGATGTTGACAGTTTGAAAGAGCAGGCAAAGGATTTGTATAATAAGATTGAGGACCTGGGGCTGAAGCTGGATATCAACCAGGAAAAGGTACAGGGATTCTTTGACAAGATCATCCAGTCCTTTAAAAATCTGTTTAGCTGATAATAAAATAACAGCAGTGGTTTCCGTACCCCCCCAAGTTATGGATAAATCCATACAGAGCCGTTTGTGGCGGAAGGGATTGACTCCACAGTAAAAATAAGACCCCGAACGCACAGAATATCTGTAGTTCGGGGTCTATTCTCGTAATTCTTAACAGCCGGAATTTTATGTAAACCGGCTCGGACGTCTAATCTTTTTCATAACCGGCGCTGCATTTCTGGATTGCCTCGTTCAAAGACAACATGCGGCGGTCAAGCTGAGATGCTATTTTAGCACATTCCTGTAATTCACTGCTTATATATGCCGGAGCGTTTCCTTCAAATTTATAATAAATCTTGTGCTCCAGGCTTGCCCAGAAGTCCTGGGCAATGGTGCGTATCTGTATTTCTACTTTTGTTTCCACCACACCATCTGACAGGAAGATGGGTACGGTTACGATCATATGATAACTCTGATAACCGCTTTCCTTGGGAGTCTTAATATAATCCTTCAGGGAAAGTATCTTCAAATCAGTCTGTTTCGCAATCATATCGGCTATGCGGTAGATATCTGAAGTGAAAGAACAGATGATTCGGATACCCGCAATATCGTTGACATATTTGACCATATTTTCGATATTGGAATCATATCCGTTCTTTCTCAGCTTCTTTACAATACTCTCAGGTGTTTTAATCCTGGACTTCACATGTTCGATGGGATTATAACGGTGGATGTGCTGAAATTCTTCATTCAGAATATCAATTTTGGTCCCCACTTCCTTCAGTGCGGCATTGTACAGGAACATCAGGGTTTCCCAGCTGTTTACGTCCTCGTAATTAGTAATATGAAGGGCGCTGCTCATCTTTTTACATCCTCTTTCGTGATTCATGACAGTTTTCCCATACCCTATCAGGTGTGTTTTACTGCCGGCAGGAACATTTCCCACTTTTATCAAGTATATCACAAAAGCGATATATTGTCACATTTTTGACGATTGTTAATGAAAATTTTATAGGATTGCATATATTTGCCATTGTATGAAAGTTTTAAACTTCCAGCTTCATATCACCATTTTTGATCCAGTTTAGTTTCCGCATACAGTTGCAGAAGAACAGGGCTAAAAGTCCCGGCAGCAGAAAATGGAGCAGTATGATCTTCAGCATTACGATCACAGCGCCCTCTGCGGGGACCATGGTCTGCCAGGTCATGATCTGCCCTACCAGTCCGGCGGTTCCCATTCCGGAGCCGGTGGCATTGTTGGTCATCTTAAACACCATGGTGCCGATCGGTCCTAAAATCGCGCTGGACAGAATAACAGGCAGCCAGATGATGGGTTTTCTTACTATGTTGGGCACCTGAAGCATGGAAGTACCGATACCCTGAGCAAGAAGACCGGAAACTCCGTTTTCCTTAAAGCTTGCCACGGCAAATCCTACCATGTTGCAGCAGCATCCCACAGTTGCGGCACCGGCAGCAAGGCCGGACAGATTCAGGATCACACCCAGAGCAGCGGAACTTATGGGCAGTGTCAGGATCATTCCCATAAGTACGGATACTATGATTCCCATAAGAAAAGGCTGCTGTTCGGTTCCCCAGTTGATCAGGGAGCCTAATTGTGTCATCATGCGGCTGATGGGCGGACCCACCAGTATGCCCACGGCAGAGCCGGAAAGAATGCCTACAAGTGGTGCCAGGATGATATCCAGGCGTGTTTTTCCTGCGACCAGGCGTGCCAGTTCTATAGCCACATAAGCGGCAACAAAGGCACCGAGAGGTTCACCAGGGCCTGCCAGGACCACAGAGCCGTCCTGGACAAATACGGCGCCGGCAGTGATCTTGCCTGCGAAACCGCCTACCATACCTGCAGTGGCGGCAGAGAGCACAACCAACGGGGATTCCTTAAAACGGCAGGCCACTCCAACACCGATTCCGGCGCTTGTCATGGCAGCTGCCATCTTGCCGAACTGATACAGCAGAGTCCCCACGTTTCCGCCAATGAGATTTCCTATCTGCTGGATGATCGTGCCGATGATCAGTGTGGCAAAAAGTCCGGAAGCCATACCGCTCAAACCGTCCACGAAAATCCGGTTCAGTAATTTTTTCAATGTTATGTACTCCTGTCTTAATCCAATTTGATATTTTTAAACAGGGAGCCAAGGGATGTTGTCAGCTCTTCGCTTTTGGGGATTTCGATATCCTCAAACTCGTCTTTTTCTTCAGGTACTTCCTGGAGTGCTTTCATGCTGAGGCTGATCTTTCCATCTTCGTTCTTGATGACTTTGACGTTTACCTTATCGCCTACAGATAATACAGCTTTCGGGGATTTGATCCTCTTCTGGCTGATCTGAGATACATGGACCAGGCCGGATATGCCGTCACCCAGGTCAACGAAAGCGCCGTAGTTCTGCAGAGTCTCAACAGTACCTTCCAGAACTGTGCCCACTTTGATGTCAGCGATTTTTTCACGCCTTTCAGCGTCTCTTTTTTCTCTCAGGACTTCTCTTGCTGAGAGGACCAGATTGTTTTCTTCCTCGTTTACATCGAAGACACGGACCGTCAGAGTCTTTTTCAGGAACTCTTCAGGATCTTCCACGTACTGCAGGGACAGTTTAGATACCGGTATGAAAGCGCGGATGCCTTCCACGTAAGCGATAGCTCCGCCCTTTACGATACCTTCGATGGTCACTTCAAATTCGGTCTTGTCCTCTTTCATCTTCTCCAGTTTTTCCCAGATGTCCATATCCGCGTCTCTGAAGCTTTCAAAAGAAGCATCGATCTCTTTTGCGAAATCGTCCATAGTTTCCTGGTTTTTCATTTCTTCTGCCATTATTTTTCCCTCCTGTGTCGGTTAGCAAATTCTTTTGCCTTCGATTATATCACAGAAAGGGGAGGGTTCGCAATGTCCGTGTTTAGAAAATGGGGGATAGGGGGGATAGAAGGGG
>Ga0228674_1000074_pt1 | contig 78283 bp, 78 predicted proteins | sample 1D_rmetaG_FD_189054 | JGI IMG/M metagenome (GOLD analysis project Ga0228674, IMG submission 189054) | Seawater microbial communities from Monterey Bay, California, United States - 1D_r | ecosystem: Environmental > Aquatic > Marine > Coastal | place: USA: California | collected 2016-09-26
ATGCTGAGGATATTGGGATGACGATTCATCCTCATCCGACATTATCAGAGACGTTGGGTTTTGCTGCTGAGATGGCGGAAGGCAATATTACTGACCTGATGCCACCTAGAAAAACTTTGCACTCTAAGTAATTAATCAGACAATTTTTTTAGACCGATCAGCTTATTATCATCATCGAATTGAATACTAAATAAGCCTCTTACCCCTAGCTGATCAATGAATGGCCGAATGTGTTGCGCTGGAAACTGAAGCTTTTGGCCATTTTCAGCTGTCACAACAACAAATCTAGCTGTGCCGCGATAATAACGGCTCGCTTCGTCAGCACTGATGGCCATCCTAAACCGTAATTCAGATGCCATCTCTCAGTAACGCTGCAAAAGTCTGTGTTAATTGTTGAACAACGGCTTGTGCCTCACCCTCTTGATAAGGAATGGCATCGCCTTTTCCCCATACCGGCGCTGGCCAACACTCATCCGTCTTATAGCGTGCAATATGGTGAACATGTAATTGACTCACCACATTCCCTAAGGCTGCAACATTCATTTTATCTGCATTTACCAAGTCGGCTAATTGCTTTGCAACAAAAGCAGATTCCAACATCAATAACTGTTGATCGGCTTGTGCTAGTTGGTAGCTTTCCATGACCCCTTCTTTTCTAGGTATTAAAATAACCCACGGATAGCGTGCATCGTTCATCAATCGCACATCACACAATTCGAACTGGCCAATCGCCAGCGTGTCTTCAGCCAGACGAGCATGAAGTTGATACATTATGCTGCCGCCAAATATTTGGTCACGATTTCATAAACATCCGCTGATAAATCTGATGACTGCGCGATACTATCAAGTGCATTTTTCATCAATTCTTGTCGATGTGCGTCGTACTGCCGCCATGAATTAAAAGCACCTAGCTGTCTAGCGGCGATCTGCGGGTTGAGTTTATCCAGTACTAAGATTTGCTCTGCTAAGAATTGATAACCAGAGCCATCAATAGCATGAAAATTAACTGGATTATTACGACAAAACTGACCGATTAATGCTCGCACATCATTGGGGTTTTTAATGCTAAAAGCAGGATGTTTCATCAGCCCTTTCACTTTAATCAGTGTATCTGGCAAGCTTGATTGCGCCTGAACTGCCAACCACTTATCAACCACTTGTTTATCATGTTGCCATTGTTCATAAAAAGCCCGTAAGGCATGTTCACTTTCAGGTCCAGGTTGTTCAACCAGACTATTCAATCCAGCCAAGGTATCTGTCATGTTGTCAGCTTGCTTCATTTGTTTTAAGCAACGCTGGGTTTGCATTGGATCACCGGTCACCATCAGATAATCTAAACAAATATTTTTCAAACTCCGTTTTGCCATCGCATCGGCATTAAACGTGTATGCTTCATCGGTATTCAATGTTGAGTATAAAGCGGAAAACTGTTGCTTGAGTTTCAAAGCGAGCTCTTTGTTCACAAACTTTCTTGCAGCATGAATAGCATCTACATCTGCCGATGATTGTTGTGCCGCCAAGTAATTTTCTGAAGGTAGTAACAACATCTTAGCGACCAATGCAGGTTCGTTATCTGCATCAGCCAGCACCTTGGTAAATTGCTCTGTTAATTCGATGGGAAGAGTCAAAGCTTGTCCTTGTTTAGCCAACTCAATCAATTGTAGTAGCGTATTGATTAATAACTGTTGGCCTGCATCCCAACGGCTGAAGCTATCTTTGTCATTGGCCATCAAAAAGGCTAATTCCGCATTAGAACGTGTCAAATTAACTTTAACTGGGGCAGAAAACCCACGTAATAATGACAATACGGGTTCCGTTGTAACATTAATGAAAGTGAACTGCTGCTCCGCTTCTGTCACTGATAACACTTGTGTATCACGCTCGCTGGCTTGTTCTTGTCCTAATTGTTGTAAGGGCATTGCCTGACCTTGTTTATCGAGTAGGCCTATTGCAACAGGGATATGGAAAGGCGCCTTTCGTTCCTGATCAGGTGTCGCTGGACATTGTTGCTTGATGCTGATGGTTAATTGTCGACGAACGACGTCGTATTCCGTGCCAACTGTGATTTGTGGTGTACCTGCCTGTGAATACCAACGTTTAAACTGACTTAGGTCGATGTCATTGGCATCTTCAATCGCTTTAACAAAATCATCCGTTGTCACCGCTTGCCCATCATGACGATCGAAATATAAATCCGTACCCTTTCTGAAACCCTGTTCACCAACAATCGTTTTAATCATACCTACGACTTCAGCACCTTTCTCATAAATCGTGACAGTATAAAAATTGCTGATCTCAATAAATGAAGCAGGTCTTACTGGGTGTGCCATTGGTCCAGCGTCCTCTGCAAACTGCATGGTGCGCAGTTGATTAACATCATCAATTCTTTGCACTGCTGCTGAGTTCATGTCAGCGCTAAACTGCTGATCACGTAATACGGTGAATCCTTCTTTTAAACTCAATTGGAACCAATCTCGACAGGTCACACGATTACCGGACCAGTTATGGAAGTATTCATGTCCGACAATACTTTGGATCGTGTAGTAATCACGATCCGTTGCGGTTTCTGGACTTGCTAAAACACATGCGGAATTGAAGATATTGAGCCCTTTATTTTCCATTGCGCCCATATTGAAATCATTGACTGCAACAATCATAAACACATCGAGGTCATATTCACGGCCGTAGGTTTCTTCATCCCACTTCATCGCTTGTTTAAGGGACATTAAGGCATGATCACATTTGTGGCTATTTTCAGGATCAACATAAATTTCTAATGTCACCTGACGACCTGATTGCGTTATAAAACTGTCTTTCTGACGGTGTAAGTCTCCCGCTACTAACGCAAAAAGGTAGGCTGGTTTTGGGTGAGGATCATGCCAGCGAACCCAATGCCGGCCATCTTCGAATTGACCTTGTTTTTCTAAGTTACCATTAGACAACATAATAGGCCATTCGGCTTTATCCGCAGCAATGGATACCGTAAAAACTGACATCACATCAGGACGATCAGGGTAATAAGTAATCCGTCTGAAACCTTCAGCTTCACACTGTGTACACAATAAGCTGCCTGAATGATACAGGCCTTCTAAAGCGGTATTTTTATCAGGATGAATAAGCGTTTCTATTTCTAAATCAAATTGTTCTGGCACTGCCGAAATCAATAAACTTTTGTCTGTACGTTGATATTCGTTACCTTGTAGCGGCTTACCATCGAGCTTGATAGACACTAATGTCATCTGCTCTCCATCTAAGATACAGTCTCCCCCTTGGCCTTCAGGATTCCGTCTCATTGATAGCACACTGCGTACTTTAGTATCAGAACGGTCTAAATCAAAATGGAGTGAGACATGATCAACCAGGTAATTAGGGACTTGATAATCAGCTAAAAAAGTTTCTATAGGTGCGGTATTGGTAGACATGACAACACTCGGTAAATTTTAAAAATTATCTAGACTTTGCACAGGCCAGACTTCGTATGCAGGGACTTCGTATGGGTGAACCTCAATTAAGGTCTGCAATATTATTTTAATATGCTGACGCTGACAGAGCATTTCAACTCTATATTCATCAACTTTCTCTATTTCGTTTGTTTGTCCTAGAAAAGGTTGGCTTCCTTCAAGCGGCCTAAACTGCCCTTGTCCCAAGGTTTCCCAAGCACAGCAATCATAACCTTGATATTGCCCAGCTCCTTTTGAGAATAAGGCAGTTTTGACGGTTTCTTTATGACTTTCTGGAACAAAGAAGACCAGTTTATATGGTGTTATTTCTTGAGCTGCCATTTTTGGCCAATACCGTTACCTGATTCTGCATAAACGGCTAGATCCTTAGGTGAAAATGAAACGGCTTGTAAACCAACGCCTGGTCTTAAGGCATTACGTCTTGCCGCTTGCCAACATTCTATTTTGTCGCCAGAGGCTACTTGACATAAACAGATACGTTGTGACGGATGGCCTGTCACTAGGTATTTGTGATTTGATGAAAAATCAATGGCTGATGTCGTTGTTTTGAAAGAAGGAAAGTCAGGTAGAGGAAACTCTTTCGGTAAGTCTGACATCCTTAAAGTATATTTTTTCTTACCGGTTTTAATATTCCAAAAATGGGTTTGATCATTGCCAGCACCCGTTAGGACATAGCCTCCTTTTGGATAAAAGGCAACAATGTTTACGCCATTCTCATGTTTCCACTTACGCAGTTGTTTGCCCGTTTTTAAACTCCACAGTCTTGCCATCTGATCATCGCCACCTGTTAAGGCATATTTACCGCTGGGTGATATCGCCACTGTATTGATTAACTGATCAATAGGTGCACCTACCGGTTTACCATCGTGCTTTAGAATATGAACGACGCGATTTTCTATCACATCAAAATAGACGGCTGTTCTATCTTGCAGAGCCAACAGTACATAATCACCATGTTTTGATAAAGCGATGGCTTTGATTCTGACCGGGAAGCTCAGTCGCATCATGGGTTTACCATTCGCCATTTCCCATAAAACAATGGTATCGACTTCAGCTGTTGCTGCCACTTTACCATCGGCTGAAAAAGCAACGGATGTGGTCGTTCCCGCTTCACCTGCCGTATTTTGCCAACTATAAATAACCCGGTTTTTTTCGATATGCCAAAGTTTGGCAGGGCCATCTGTATCACCCACCAACACATATTTCCCATTGGGTGAAAATGCAGCTGCATAGCTGCTTAACTCACTATGTGGCCATTCTTTATCTGCCTGGCGTTCTGAAGAACACGCTGACAACAGCATTGACATAAAAAGAATGAGTATGAGTCTGTATGCCATCTTCATTAGGACTTAGGTAATGTCACACCTTGTTGACCTTGGTATTTGCCACTGCGGTCAGCATAAGATGTTTCACACACTTCATCTGACTCGAAAAACAACATTTGGGCAACGCCTTCATTGGCATATATTTTTGCAGGCAATGGCGTAGTATTCGAAAACTCTAGAGTGACATGCCCTTCCCACTCAGGTTCTAATGGGGTGACATTGACGATGATGCCACAACGCGCATAAGTTGATTTACCGAGACAAACCGTTAAGACATTGCGTGGGATCTTGAAATGTTCGACCGTTCTTGCCAAAGCAAAAGAATTGGGAGGAATAATGCACACATCTGAATTCACATCCACAAAACTATTTTCATCGAAATTTTTCGGATCGACAATAGCAGAATTGATATTGGTGAATATTTTGAATTCGTTTGAGCAGCGTACATCATAGCCGTAGCTTGATGTGCCATAGGAAATCATCCGGCCATTTTCGCTCTCGCGCATTTGCCCAGACTCAAAGGGCGAAATCATGTCATGTTGCTCGGCCATACGGCGGATCCACTTATCTGATTTGATACTCATTTTATCGTCACTTTCTTCGGTTAATTTAACTGTTTAATAATGTCTGGCCCAACTGACTATATCAGCTTTAGTCTAATCGTTTTGCACTACAATATTAGGAAATGCGGATGCATAATCTTTGCCTTGCATTGCAAGTCTTGCTGACACTCTAGTCGCTATCAGACGGTACGCTTTTGCAATGTCGCCCTCAGGGTCAATAGCCACCGTCGGTTCACCATTGTCGGCATTTTCACGAATTCGGATATCTAGTGGTAATGACCCTAGCAAATCAACATCGTATTGTTCTGCCATAGTTTGACCACCACCTTGGCCAAAAATATGTTCTTCATGACCACACTGACCACATATATGTGTACTCATGTTTTCAATGATACCCATTACCGGTACATTGACCTTCTCAAACATCTTTAGCCCTTTACGTGCATCTAATAAAGAAATGTCTTGTGGCGTTGTAACTATCACAGCGCCACTGACCGGCACATTTTGCGATAAGGTCAATTGAATATCGCCAGTGCCTGGTGGTAAGTCGATCACCAAATAATCTAAATTATTCCAATTGGTATCGTTTAATAATTGTTGTAAAGCCTGTGTCACCATCGGGCCACGCCACACCATGGGCTCTTCTTCATCAATTAAATAACCGATCGACATACTTTGTAGGCCATAGCTTTCAACCGGTTTAATACTTTTGCCATCTTCTGATTCAGGTTTTTGGCTTTTCCCTAGCATTCTTGGCTGACTTGGACCATATATATCGGCATCTAAAATACCAACATTCGCACCTTCAGCTGCTAGTGCTAATGCTAAGTTAACTGACGTCGTAGATTTACCTACGCCCCCTTTTCCTGATGCCACGGCAATAATATTTTTAACACCGTTTAATCCTTTTAGACCTTGTTGTACTTTGTGCTTAATCACTTTCCAGTCGACTAAAACCGTCACCGAGTCAGCATCTGCGCTTTCCTGTAACAAGTCAGTGAGGTCTGAGACAATTTGTGCCTGGTGGCCTTTTGCTGGATAACCCAATGTCACATTGACACTCAGTGATGCCCCCTCGGATTGAATCGCTATTTTGGTATGACTCTCACCCAAGTTAATTCCACTGAGTGGATCTTGATAGGCATTAACCAATTGTTTGATTTGTTCAGGGTTTAACATTCATCACTCCGAATAGGGTTAAGCTAGAGTCTGTTGCTCTTTCATAGACATTTCTGCAGAGGACTATTTTTTCCTCAACAAGGCGGAATAAGCACAGTGTAGCTATTCTACATAAGCGCGTGACAACGACGTGGAGGGGAAAATAGTCCCTGTCCTTCGGATTGGGGCTAAAATGACGCCACTCTGCGTTGCTCGTCGTTTATTTGGAATAACCAAACTACTCTCCTCGTGCCTTGATTGCCATCATTTTAGTCACAACAGGCTTGTCTATGAAAGAGCAACAGACTCTAGATTTTAAACAGGCTATTCTAACCTGACTGACCGCTAACTTCACCCATAGTTCTTACTGATGAACTTGCTTTGCTTATTGAGATAGCTAGTTACTTGTTTTGATACAATAATTTGTTCATTTTTGTAATAGTCGACACACTGATTTCTTTAGGGCATGCGCGTTCACACTCACGGTAATTACTACATGTTCCGAAACCTTGCTCGTCCATTTCGGTTAACATTTTTTTGGCTCGCTGTGAGTCAATCTCACCCTGTGGCAAGCTCGATAAATGGCTCACTTTTGCCGCAACAAATAAAGTAGCTGAAGCATTTGGACATACAGCAACACAAGCGCCACAACCAATGCAGGTTGCTGAATCAAATGCACCATCAGCTGTTTCTTTCGGTATCGCAATCGTATTGGCTTCACAGGCTGAACCTGTTCGGGTTGCAATATAACCACCTGCGCTGATAATTTTATCGAATGCCCTACGATCAACAATTAAATCTTTAATTACTGGAAATGCAGTTGCACGCCACGGCTCTACCCAGAGCTCAGGTTCATCAGCATAGTCTCGCATATACACTTGGCATGTCGTTGTCGCTGTTTGCTTACCATGGGGTGCACCATTAATCACCAAACTACACGCACCACATATTCCTTCACGGCAATCAAAATCAAAGGCAATAGCATCTTGCCCCTTACTGATAAGTTGCTCATTTAAAGCATCCATCATTTCTAAAAAAGATGTGGTTTCACTGACGTCCATTTGATATTGTTCAAAATAGCCTTGCGCCACCGCATTTTTCTGCCGCCAGATATGTAAAGTAAAAATCATCGATAATTTCTTGTATTAGGTCTGACAAATTCGAAGTTCAGCTCTTCTTTATAAAGCACGGGCATACTGATATGGCCGCTATATTGCCAAGCTGAAACATATGAGAAATCTTCATCGTGTCGTTGTGCCTCACCATCTTCACTGATATGTTCTACTCTTGCATGACAACCACATGATTCTTCTCGTGTGAGAGCATCAATACACATCAATTCTGCTAACTCCATAAAATCAGCAATCCTGCCAGCGCGTTCAAGCGTTTGGTTTAAATCTTTATCATCACCTGTTACTTTGACCTGTTGCCAGAACTGTTCACGCAATGCTTTTATATCGCTAATCGCTGACTCTAGTTGGCATTTCTCTCGAGCCATGCCACATGCATCCCACATGATATTGCCTAATTGGCGGTGGAACTCGTCAGGTGTCTTCTGAGGATCAGGTGCATTGAGTAATTGGTCTATTCGAGCTTGACTGACGGCAATTGTTTCAGCTGCTTCAGGATAATCTTTACTCAAATCAAGTGGTTTTTGTTGGGCTAAATAATCAGATACCGTCGCTGGTAATACGAAGTAGCCATCTGCTAATCCTTGCATTAAGGCGCTCGCGCCTAAACGGTTCGCACCATGATCAGAGAAGTTGGCTTCCCCTGCGGCAAATAAACCATCTGTCGATGTCATTAGATTGTAATCCACCCATAGCCCGCCCATGGTGTAATGCACCGCAGGGTATATTCGCATCGGCGTTTGACTAGGATTTTCGTTAGTGATCTGCTGATACATCTCAAACAAATTGCCATATTTTTCTTGAATATTGCTCTCGCCTTGCTCAGCAATAGCCTTAGCAAAATCGAGATATACGCCAAGCTTTTTGCCCTCTATTTCATGACCGACACCACGCCCCTCATCGCAAATTAATTTTACGGCACGTGAAGCAATATCTCTTGGGACTAAATTACCAAACGCGGGGTACATCCTTTCTAAGAAATAATCGCGATCTTGTTCGGCAATCTCTTCTGGTCTTTTATCACAATCTTTTGCATTCTTTGGTGCCCAGACTCTCCCATCATTGCGTAGGGATTCACTCATCAAGGTGAGCTTGGACTGTAATGTGCCGTGTTGTGGAATACACGTTGGGTGTATTTGGGTAAAACTGGGATTGGCAAATAATGCCCCTTTTTTATGGGCACGCCATGCTGCCGAGGCATTACAGCCTTTCGCATTGGTTGATAAGTAAAAGACATTGCCATAGCCCCCCGTGCATAGGACAACACAGTCAGCCATATGACTTTCGAGCTCCCCTGTCACCAGGTCGCGTGTCACAATTCCTTTAGCTTGACCATCGACCATGATCACATCTTGCATTTCACAACGTGAACGGTGTGTGACTGAGCCCGCATCAACCTCTTTACTCATCGCTTGATAGGCGCCAAGTAATAATTGTTGCCCAGTCTGGCCTCTGGCATAAAATGTACGAGAGACTTGTGCGCCACCAAAAGAGCGGTTGGCTAGATAGCCGCTATATTCACGTGCAAACGGTACGCCTTGTGCAACGGCTTGATCGATGATGTTGTTACTGAGCTCTGCTAAACGAAAGACATTAGATTCACGCGCCCTAAAGTCTCCACCTTTAATTGTGTCATAGAATAAGCGCCAAACACTGTCACCATCATTCTGATAGTTTTTTGCACCGTTGATACCGCCCTGTGCAGCAATGCTATGGGCGCGCCTTGGGCTATCTTGGAAACAAAATGTTTTAACGTTATAGCCCATTTCACCTAATGAGGCTGCTGCTGATGCACCTGCTAAGCCTGTGCCAACGATGATGACAGTATATTTTTTCCGATTCGCGGGACTGACAATGTTGAGATTGAATTTATGCTGTGTCCACCTACTTTCAAGGCTCCCCTTCGGCGTTTGGCTTTCCATTATGTAATCAGTCATGACAACCCAAAGTAAATATAAAGTGGCACGATGGCTAGGCCGCCCGTAATCAATAGTGTCACTGCCCAAGCCAGATACTGACAAGTAAAGGATGTTTTACCCAATGTCTGGAATACATTCGCCAAGGAGTGCTGCAAATGCATGGTCAATACAACTAAGCCCGCCATGTAAAACCCTAACATCCAGAAGGATTCGAAGAGCGTTACCGTTTCTCCATAGGGATCTGCCGTATCAAACAATAGAGTTTGGACGATATGAACAATGATGAATGCAAATAAGAATAAAACACTGATTGTGACGAGCTTTGCGGGAATTTTAAAACCATCTTGCCTAAAATAATCGATTGTCCTTGCTTTCGCATTGATCTCACGAATTTTGAGTGCTGTTCTGACATGTATGGCTAATACGATAATGATGACCAGTAGAACTAACCATCTAACAATACCGCCGTTATACCAAGCATAAAAGCTATTAAACAGTCCGTCTGAAAAGAAGGTTAAATTCGATAGCATATGGCCGATGAGGTAGACGAACATCACCACACCAGCTATAGCCATCAAGCGCTTTTGTAACTGCATCACACGCATATTTTAACTTTCCATATCGACAAGAATATCTTCGCTGTCTTGTCGAGGCTGAAGCTTTTCTTTTTCAATCGTTCTGATACAACTATTTTGTCGCAAAATCGCATCATCATTGTGTTCCGGACTGATGGGTTCTGCTTGGCGATAGGCTTCTATCGCTTCAATAAAATAATCATAGGCAAAGCTATGAGACATCGGTTGACTGATTAAAAAACGTGCTCGGCGTTCATTCATAATGCCGGTGTAGTAATAACGTTCATACTCACTTTCAAGGCGGACAATCGTTTTTTGTATTTGTTTAATCTGGGATTGTTTTTCTGTGTGATGTAATTGATCTGTCAACGACAATATATAAATAACAAGGGCTTGTTGATTATTGTCATCCACTTTAAGAATATCAAGACAAATACTTTCAGCAATCTCTGGTTCTAATAGAGAACGATATTGCCGTGCTTTGGCTAAAGCTGATTCTATGGCATCTCGATGAATGTCATTTAGTGTCAGTTCCATCTTTTCCCTTTGATAGACATGCTGAAATATTAGGGCTCAAAATGTAGGCCTAATGATTAATCTAATTCAAAGTGTTTCATATTGCAAACCTAGGCTAATTGTTTGTTAATTTGAGCCTCTATTTCTCCTATAGACAATTCTGCAGATGGTTATTTTCCCTCTCAACAAGGCGGAATAAGTGCAGTGTAGTTATTCTACATAAACGCATGACAACGATGTGGAGAGGGAAAATAAAATCTGTCCTTCGGATTGGGACTAAAATGACGCCACTCTGTGTTACTCGTCGTTTATTTGGAACAACCAAACTGCTCTCCTCATGCCTTGATTGACGTCATTTTAAACCCAACAGGCTTGTCTATAGGAGAACTAGAGGCTCTAAATGGTGTCATCAGACACTTTCTGTTATCTTTATCGGGTTTTATTACCCACTTTTTGGTCAATTCATGCAAAGAAAAATTCTGGTTACAAGTGCCCTTCCTTATGCCAATGGTTCGATTCATCTAGGCCATATGGTGGAGTATATTCAAACTGATATCTGGGTACGATTCCAAAAAATGCGCAGTCACGAGTGTCACTATGTTTGTGCTGATGATGCGCATGGCACACCGATCATGTTGCGGGCACAAAATGAAGGCATCACACCAGAACAATTGATTTCGGACGTGCAAAAAGAACATCAAGCAGACTTTGCCGACTTTTCGATCGATTTCGATAACTTTTACAGTACCCACAGTGATGAGAATAAGGCCTTGGCCAGCCAAATTTATCTAGCTAACCGTGATGCTGGTCATATTGAAACGAGAACGATTGAACAGGCCTATGATCCTGAAAAGGAATTGTTTCTACCCGATCGCTTTATTAAAGGTGAATGTCCAAAATGTGGTGCGGCTGATCAATACGGTGATAATTGTGAAGCCTGTGGTGCGACCTATGACCCCACTGATTTGATTAACCCCATTTCTGCCATTTCTGGTGCGACGCCTATCACCAAAGAATCTGAACATTATTTTTTCAAATTGGGGCATTTTGAAGAACAACTTAAAACATGGTTACATGAAGGTGACCATATACAAACAGAAGTTGCTCAAAAGCTCAAAGAATGGTTTGAAGGCGGATTACGTGACTGGGATATTTCTCGTGATGCCCCATATTTTGGCTTTGAAATTCCTGATGCACCGAATAAGTTTTTCTATGTCTGGTTGGATGCCCCCATTGGCTATTTAGCCAGTTTTAAAAATTACTGTGACCGTACCGACCTCGACTTCGATGAGTATATGAAAGCCGATAGTGAAACTGAAATGGTGCACTTTATCGGTAAAGATATTATCTACTTCCATGCGCTATTCTGGCCTGCCATGTTACAAGGTGCGGGATTCCGCTTACCGAACCATATTTTTGCTCATGGTTTTTTAACTGTTGATGGCAAAAAAATGTCCAAATCTCGTGGTACTTTTATCAAAGCACGGACCTATCTTGATCATTTAAACCCAGAATATTTACGCTACTATTTTGCAGCCAAACTCGGCCCAGGTATTGAAGATATTGATCTTAACTTGGAAGACTTCCAAAGTCGTATCAATTCAGATTTAGTCGGTAAAGTTGTCAATATCGCGAGCCGCTGTGCTGGTTTTATCAAAAAACGATTTGATGGCAAATTATCCAGTAGCTTATCCGAACCTGCTTTATTTGATAGCTTTGTCCATGAAGCTGATGCTATCGCGTCAATGATGGAAAGCCGGGACTTTGGCCGTGCCATGCGTGAGATTATGGCATTAGCTGATAAAGCCAATCAGTATATTGATGATAAAAAACCATGGGCTTTGGCCAAAGAAGAAGGTAAAGACGAAGCCGTCCATGATATCTGCACAATGGGGATTAACCTGTTTCGTGTATTGATTGCCTACTTAAAACCCGTTTTACCTCAAACCGCACAACAAGCAGAAGCCTTTTTAAATATCGAAACTTTAACTTGGTCAGCAATTTCAACGCCTATTCTTAATCATGAAATCAATAAATTTAAGCCGCTAATGACACGTATTGAAGCTGATAAGATCGAAGCTATACAAGCTGATTCAAAAGAAAGTTTAGTTGAAGCGAAACCTGTTAAAGCAGCTCCTTTAGAAAATACAGCTATACCCGCTATCGCTGATGAAATCACTTTCGATGATTTTGCTAAGATTGATTTACGTGTGGCGAAAATTATCAATGCTGAGCATGTTGAAGGTGCCGATAAACTATTGAAGTTAACACTGGATATTGGCCTAGAACAACGTCAGGTGTTTGCTGGGATTAAATCTGCTTATTCACCAGAAGAATTAATTGGTAAACAAACTGTGATGGTGGCCAATCTTGCTGCCAGAAAAATGCGTTTTGGTCTATCTGAGGGCATGGTGTTAGCTGCTGGGCCTGGTGGTAAAGACTTGTTTATTCTTAATCCTGATGAAGGAGCCCAACCAGGGATGAAGGTGAAATAAATTAGCTACAATTATCATCTCTCGCTTTTTGCAATGGTTTGTTATGTGCGTACATGGTTAAAGCCTCATTAATCATGTCGCAGCCCTTACCTGCTGGATTTAAGTACACAGATGCAGAAATAAGGTCTTCATACATTTTAAGTTCCGGACTTTTGTTCACATAATCTTTTGCCCAAACAACAAATTCCTCGACACCTTGCTTATTATTATTTTCAATATTGGCATAGAGATTCGAACGCATGGCAACTTGTTCGGCCAGCGGTTTAAAATATAAATTATTTAATGCTACTCGTAGATAAGGTGGTCGCGCATTTTTATTATATAAAAAGTCATATAAATCTGCTTGGGCTTTAGCCGTATTTACCATAAAAAAACTTACCGAAAAAGCACCCAGTACTGCAGATGTTTGTAATAGACGACTTGCAGTCTGACTCAGCCCGATTTCTATTTTTTTTATCTGATGCCTCAGTACCAAATAAATCAAAAACAACCATACAAACCAATGTAATGATGAAGCATAAAAAGGTAACTCTACTTGTGTATGTAAACTAATGGGTAGCAACATAGCTGCATATGCGCCGCCCCGTTGAAAACCACAGCGATATAGTCAAATAAATACACCCGCTGCAAATACAAAAATTCCTAAAACAGCTAATAACCCCCCTTCAATCATCCAAAACAGTATTTCATTATGTGGATGATTAATACTTCCAGGTAAATAAACCTTAGGATGACGATTTACATAATCGGATGATTGTGGATTCCAAACTTTTCTAAAATTACCTATCCCGTGCCCTTTCAGAGGTGCTTGAGCAACTAATTCTGCGCCTATAGTATAGATAATCTTGCCGCGGAATATGCCTCATCATGCAATTGGCTTGTTTTATCCATCGTTCGTTGTATTCCTGTTTGGCCTAAATAAATACTGATACAACTGACAACGAGTAATATACCTAACATTGACTTTTGATGAACCAATTGTTTATGCCGACTCACCCAAACGAGTGGTACAGTCAATACAAGTGACAAAAGACCAACGCGGGAGCCCGAAGCCATCACCACATAAACAGCCAGCATAAATGAAACCACAATCACTGATTTAATCGCAATGCCGCACGCCAAAAACCTTGGCCGACTTATGTAATAAAGCATTGTCGTAATACCCGTCACCATAAAGCTGGCTAGTACATTGACCTGTTGAAAATTACTCCTAGGGGCCAAATCAGGATTCGGAAACCACGTTGTTAACTTTTCTATGCCCACTGTTTGCAGACTGCCTAACAGCGCATGTAAACCAATAGCGACAATAATAATGAATAAAATATTATCAAGGTTTGGTTGCTTAAACCTAAATTGGAATAATGCAAATAGAAATGCCAGTCCACCCAGCAAATACAACTGACGCATCAACCAAGTGATAGGCAATTCAATGTCATTCAACAAGCCTATCAATATCACGACTACTGGAAAAGCAAGGAAATATGGCCATAGTAACGAGTAAACCCAAACTTTCCTTCTAGAAAATAACATCACGCCCAAAGCGATAATGCAACTTGCCATAGCCCATATCGGGATATTGTAGGTTAATGCTAACCCTATACCACCTATATTGTTGACGCTATAGAAAGGGCCAACTATCAACAATAGAATCAGCAAAAATAAAGCGTTCGATTGTGGGTTTAATGTTGTTGGGCCTTTTTTTATTTGCATGTCGTTAATTAACGCTCTCTGGGTGGTACAGTCACATAACTTTTTAAATTACCATTATGGTCAAATATTAAAATACTATTTTGATATTTTGAATACAAAGGAAAATAAATATGATCTTTTAAATTTGTCTTTGTTTTAACTAAGAACCGCTCTATATCTAATTTGATCTTTGCATTCTTTTCTATAATCTCAGAAATATCTAATTGGTAAGGTATAAGATAAGCAAAGTAAGGCTTTAATGGCTTATATAAATCTATTTGATGATGTGGTGCAAGTTTGTGTTCTTGAATATTTGCCAATAACTGCTTTAAACCATCAGCCGTTTTAGGTTTTTCTGCATAAATAAAAGATAGACCTTTTTGTATGACACTTTGCCAGTCATTATTATCAAATTCATTCTTATTGAACGTCGACGCAGGAATAGAATAAAAACTGTTTTCCCAAAAAATTACAGCCACGGGACGTTGCTGAAAAATTGTAGTAACACCATAGGCTAAAGCCCAAAATTGCAATAATACTTAAATCACCCATTAATTTAGCTTTACTTTTTTGGGTGTTAAAGATAATAGATGTTAACAATGGACCTAAAACTAAATCAATCATGGCCACAATCTTTAACCCTTGCCAACCACCAGACACCTTAAAATGAGGCTCAGGGTACCAAAGGAAAATGACTATTGTAATAACTGCCAGAAATAATATAAGACTTAACAAAAAATGGGCTGAGGCTGCTTTTAATCTTGTCATTTTTCAACTGTTTTCATAACCTTTGCCCTAAACAAATAAAAGAGGCCTTCGCAAAATATACCAAGGCCTCTCCGTTAAACTTCACTATTCGCTCCAAAAAGATTAGAGCCTAAACATTAACAAATATTGATGTCATCACACGACGAATTAGCAGCATCGAAAGTCCAAATAATCGGCGCACCTGCAGCACTCGCTACACCGTTGATTGCATACGTTGTGTTAGCCGCAGTACCTATTTGGGCAGCGATACCTGTTGATGTAATCCGAGCTGTGAGAGCTCCATTATTAGTAACCGCACCAGAGCCTGCAAGTACTCTGCCTTGGTTCGCGGCAAGAGCGACTGGTACACCATTCGACCCATTAGTGCAATTTGTAAGGTTACCTCGAGATTGATAACAGACTTCTACTGCTGTTTTTACAGCTGAAGTAGATAAGATCACTTCAGAAAAATTTGCCCTTTGGGTATATTGTTGATAAGCAGGCAATGCAATAGATGCCAAAATACCTATAATCGCGATAACGATCATCAATTCGATTAATGTGAAACCTTGTTGGATTTTTTTCATGTTTTTATTCCTCTGTATTTAAAATCAGCAATTAATCCTGCCTTGCCAACTAAAATGCAGATGCCATGCCAACATATATCTTTTTGTTTTTATTAGTTATTTATTGTTTCACGGACTTGATGTAAGGACAATGTTTGTCATAATGTGACAAAACTTGTCAGTTTGATGTAAACAGGTAAGCCTAAATACCCTTAGCTTGAGATAGGCTTTTCGATTTCGAATGGTATGTAAGGAAAACCATGGACATTCGCTACCGACTTTTCTGTTACCGATTGACTATAGATATTTAGCCCAGATCTCAAAAACTTGTCTTCTCTCAAGGCTAAATCAATGCCTTTGTCGGCTAAAACTTTTATATATGGCAGTGTGACATTTGTTAAAGCTTCAGTCGCTGTTCGTGCAACGGCGCCTGGCGTATTAGTGACGCAATAGTGGATTATGCCTTGTTCGATGTATGTCGGTTTGTCATGGCTAGCTGGTTTAGATGTTTCGAAGCAGCCGCCCTGATCAATAGCCACATCAACGAGTACAGACGCCGGTTGCATTGTCGATAACATTGCTTTAGTCAGCAGTTTTGGCGCTGCTGCACCAGGAACAAAGACAGCGCCGACCACTAAATCTGCTGATTTAATGGCATGTTCAATATTATCTTTGCTAGCAAATTGCGTTTTTAGTAATGGGCCAAATTGGCCATCAAGTTGCCTTAACCTTGATACGTTAATATCAAAAATCGTTGTATCTGCGCCTAACCCCACCGCCATCCTTGCTGCTTGTTCTCCTACGACACCACCCCCCAACACCAAGACTTTTGCCGGGGCAACACCTGGCACACCGCCCAATAGAATGCCTTTTCCGCCTTGACTGTTTTCTAACGCACGGCAGCCCATTTGAATAGATAATTTACCGGCGATTTCGCTCATGGGAGCTAATAAGGGAAGACCACCTTGTTTATCAGTGACTGTTTCATAAGCAATACAACTGGCACCAGAATCTATTAAATCTTGTGTTTGCTGCTTATCTGCAGCGAGGTGTAGATAGGCGAATAAAATTTGTCCCGGTTTTAGCCATTGCCGCTCCTGCGGTTGTGGTTCTTTCACTTTGACAATCAGTTCAGCTCTATCATATATCGTTTTAGCAGACTTAATGATCGTCGCGCCCGCTTGCTGATACAAACCATTTGTTAAACCTATTGCATGGCCTGCATCGTATTCAACCAGTACTTCATGTCCTTTATCCACCAATTCTCTTACACCTGCTGGCATTATGCCAATACGATATTCATGGTTTTTAATTTCTTTAGGTACACCAATTAACATCCTTATTCCCCCTATTCTTTCTTGTCTTTCTTTGTTCTAATAACTGATATCTGAGTTTAATCAATAAAGAGACTATTTTGGAAAATAATCGTGAATTTACTTTCTCTAAGCTAAATTTCAACCCACGCTTTGTACAGCAATTGCCTGCTGATCCAATAAAAGATAACCTTCGTCGGCAAGTCACCTCTGCATGTTTTTCTTATGTTGATCCTACACCTGTTCGCTCACCACAACTTATTGCTTATTCAAAGGAAGTCGCTGAACAGTTAGCACTTTCTGCTTCTGATTGTGAATCTGACTTATTTACACAAATTTTTTCAGGTAATCATGTGCTCAATGATATGACGCCTTATGCACAATGCTATGGTGGCCATCAGTTTGGTCAATGGGCTGGTCAATTAGGCGATGGCCGTGCCATTAACTTGGGCGAAGTCATTAATGAAGCTGGTGAACACCATATTTTGCAACTCAAGGGCGCAGGCGCTACTCCTTATTCTCGTAGTGCTGATGGTTTAGCTGTCTTACGCTCATCAGTTCGAGAATTTATTTGTAGTGAGGCAATGTATCATCTGGGCGTACCTACAACACGTGCTCTGAGCCTCGTTACAACCGGTGAAGACGTTATTCGCGATATGTTTTATGATGGAAACCCGAAACCTGAGCCGGGTGCGATTGTTTGTCGTGTTTCGCCTTCCTTCTTACGCTTTGGCAGTTATGAAATTTTTGCTGCTCAAGGTGATATTGATACGTTAAAAAAACTGGTCGACTATACCATCGAGGTAGATTTCCCACACCTCGGTGAACCCGATCGTAACGTTTATTTAAAATGGTTTGATGAAGTATGCCAACGTACGTTTGGGATGATTGTTCATTGGATGCGAGTGGGTTTTGTTCACGGTGTGATGAATACCGATAATATGTCGATTTTGGGTTTGACGATCGATTATGGCCCTTATGGTTGGCTTGATAATTATGACCCGAACTGGACACCCAATACTACCGATGCCACTAACCGCCGATACCGCTACGGCCATCAAGCCCAAATTGCCCAATGGAATTTAATCCAATTAGCCAATGCCATTTATCCTTTAATTGAAGATGCTGAACCTTTAAGGCAATCGATTAATGCCTTTGCACAAGACTACGCTTCACAACTTGAGACTATGCGAGCAGCAAAATTAGGATTAAAAGCTTACCAGCCTGAAGATGCAAACCTAATCAGTGAACTGCATAAAATCTTACAATTGGCCGAAACAGATATGACTTTGTTTTATCGTGGACTTGCTGACTTAAGTGTTGAAACACAAAACCAGACAGATAATCAGCTACTTTCAGCCATTTCTGACGCTTATTATGTCGAAGATCAATTGACGCCAGATAACAAAGCTTCTATTTGTCAGTGGCTGAGACAGTACCAACAACGTGTAAGTCGAGATGGGATTTCTGACTTAGAACGTCGAGAAGCGATGAACAAAGTTAATCCAAAATATGTCTTTAGAAATTATCTCGCTCAATTAGCAACGGATAAAGCAGAACAAGGCGACTTTAGTATGGTCAATGAATTACTCGAGGTTTTTAGGCACCCTTATGATGAGCAAGCAGATATGGCCCACTATGCGGTTAGACGGCCTGATTGGGCACGAGAACGTGCGGGTTGTTCTATGCTGTCGTGTAGTTCCTAGGGCCTGTTGCTCTTCCATAGACAAGCCTGTTGGGTCTAAAATGATGTCAATCTAGGCACAAGGAGAGCAATTTGGTTGTTCCAAATAAACGACGAGTAACGCAGAGTGGCGTCATTTTAGACCCAATCCGAAGGACAGAGCTTATTTTTCCTCTCCACATCGCTGTCATGCGCTTTTGTAGAATGACTACACTGCGCTTATTCCGCCTTGTTGAGAGGAAAAATAACTCTCTGCAGAATTGTCTATGAGAAAACAATAGGCCCTAATGCAACGTTTACTTCGCCCTCTTCTTGCTTGTTTTTTGCTTATTCCATTACTTAGTTTTGGACAAGATAACAGCCCCTTTAAGATTACACAGATCGCTGAATTATTTGGCATCCCTTGGGGCATGACTTTTATCTCTGAGCATAAATTATTGGTTACAGAGCGTGATGGTACCGTGACATTAATCAATACCCTCACAGGAAAAAACCACGCATTGACAGGTTTACCTGACGATGTGCATCATCAAGGACAAGGTGGTTTACTTGATGCTGCTATTTCACCTGATTTTAAACGAACCAGCTGGGTCTATTTTAGTTATAGCAAAACAGTTAAAGGTCTAGGTGCTACTACATTAGCACGGGCCAAATTGAGTGAATTTCATTTAACCGACTGGCATGACCTATTAGTGACTGAAAGTCGAACGAGGGCTGGGGCTCATTTCGCTGGCCGAATTGCTTTCGATCATCAAGGTCATGTTTTTATGTCTATTGGTGATCGCGGTGCCCGTGCAAATGCTCAAAACTTAAAAAACCACGCTGGCACGATCATACGGCTACAGCTTGATGGCCAAATTCCAGACGATAATCCCTTCATTAATAACGATTCAGCTTTACCGGAAATATGGACTTATGGTCACCGTAATCCGCAAGGCCTTTTTTTCAATTTGGAGACAAAACAACTTTGGTCAAATGAGCATGGTCCACGCGGCGGTGATGAAATTAATTTGATTGAGAAAGGCAAAAATTATGGCTGGCCGAACATCTCCTACGGTAAGGAATATGCCAGTCCTTTTGCTGTTGGTGAAGGCACACATAAAGCAGGCATGGAGCAACCGCTTAAAGTCTATATACCTTCTATCGCGCCCAGTAGCTTGATGCAGTATAGGGGGGATACTTTTCCCGCTTGGAAAGGACAACTTTTTTCTGGCGCTTTAAAAGGTCGACATTTAAATAAAGTGACACCTAGGAATACATCTAAAATGGCTGATGAGACTCGTTTGTTAAACGCGTTAAATGAACGTATTCGCAATGTCATTGAAGGGCCTGATGGCCTGATTTATATTGCGACGGATAGTGGGAAAATACTTCGGCTTTCGCCAAGGCTTAATAGCGAATCGCAATAACAGCGTAGGTTTTACGACCTTGTTGGATATGAATCGTGACTTCATCATCAACCTGTTTTTTTAGCAAAGCTTGTGCAAGTGGCGAGTCTAGGCTGATATTGCCCTTTTCATGATCAATTTCATCTGGACCAACAATACGGTATTCGACCTCTTCACCTGTTTCCGTTTCTAATCTCACCCATGCTGCAAAGAAAACCATTTCTTGATCATCAGGCTTATCGGACACGACACGGAGATCGGGCATTCTTTTTTGTAAATATCGAATGCGCCTGTCTATTCCTCTCAGTTCCTTCTTACGATAGATATATTCAGCATTCTCAGAGCGGTCTCCTTCTGCTGCCGCTGCCGATAATGCCTTTACAACATCACGCCGACGTTGCCAACGTTCGTCCAGCTCTTCATTAAGCCGGGCCATACCTTCAGCAGTAATATAAGGTGATGATTTCATTTCAGTTACAGTTGTTATGCACTGGCTAACTGCTGCTCAGCAGGGAATAACTTATCACAGATAAGATAATAACAATCGGGTAAATCGTCGCTCATATAAAATCCGTCTAACTTTTGTCTATCGAACTTCAACTCATCCTTTTGTTCAGTATCACAAGACTTAAAGCCCCCATTTGGATAAGCTAAAACATCATTCATTTGATCAACTAATAGTGCAAGATAGGGTGTTGTGCCATCTTGAGTCATATAAATTAAAGCTTGTTTTATATTTGCTTCAAATGCGTCTTGTACACATATAAACGCATTATTAATATGTGTTAAAGTTTGCCTTTTTTGTTGTTCAAGACTGTTTTCAGCTTGCTGCCATTCACGTTGCGAAGTTAACGAGATTAATAGTTCGCAGGTAGAGATTAATACTTGTTTTGGTTTAGCTAATGCTTTTTCTAACTGCTTTAGCTCATTATTCCGTAATGCAACTTCCGTATCCCACTTCAATAAATTCGCATTTAAAATGAGATCGTTCTGTGTAATCTGTTCCTTTCTCGTTATTTTTCTCTCAAGTTCTTGAACCCAGTCTTGATAGCCCTGTTGTACCATTTTAAACTGGTTCAACAAGCCCTTTTTTCATCTGTTAATGATTGTAACCCTATAAAATGGGCAACATCGATAACTGGAAGCGTTCTTGCCTCTAGTTTAATCGTTCCAAACAAACCTTGTTGTTCCAACGCTAAAGGTGTTATCGCTTTAATATCGTGGCCTATCAATAACACCTTGGTGGCGTCTAAACCAAAAAGCCTATCCTCGATATAAAATGTAACGAGTTTTTTCTGCTCTGACGTATTGTCATTTTGTTTATTATTTTTTGTCAAAACAATAATATTCCTGGCATTTTTCTATAAAATTGTTTCACAACTTACATTTTATAAATCACAAAACAATTATAAGTTATTGTTTATATTATTTATGTAGGAGAGCGTTTACTTTTTCTTGATTGACGGTCTTTCCTAGAAAATTAGCTACCCATTTCATATCTATCTCAGCATTTTCGAGGCAACTCGATGCACCTGGCGAGGGAGTCATATTAAATAAAATACCTGTTCCAGGGTTAATTTTTGCCTCTCCCATCATTAATACTTTATTTTCTTTATCAATCAATTGCGGTCTTACGCCACCATAACCTGGTGCAAATTTCACATCATCCAATGTTAAAGAAGGCACGACTTTTTTCACGTCTTTTAAAAACAACCAACGACGCAAGCCTGGTACTTCAAATAAGAAGTTTTTAAAAATATAGTTACGAATATCACCGACTTTAAATAAATCCCACAGCACTTTAACGACGCGCATATCTAGCCGTAATACCCTTAGAAAATCGAAAAAACTCTTTCTGTTATAGCGTTCTAGCATCGGCGTTATTAGTGCGGTTGGACCAAAGCGCGTTTTTCCTGGCACCAAGACATCAGGGTCGCCATGCACTGCAGCAAAAGGTAATTTGTCATTTTGAACGGTATACACTTTACCGTTAAGCACTTTTGGCGTGAAATAAAAGCTACCTGCCACAGGCAAACAAGAGAATTCGAGCCCATAGCCCATTTGTTGTGCTAGTAACAGACTATGCCCTCCGGCAGAGACAACGACGGATTGGGATTTAATCCTACCCTGGCTTGTTTCAATAAAAAACAAGCCTTCTCTTTCTTCTATTTTATCGACGTGGCTGTCTAATTGGATCTGTATATTCTTATCTTCGACTGTCTGTGCTTGTTGAGCAAAAGATTCTGCTAATTGATTAAAGTCGACCGCACTATATTCATCTAGTACAGCCAACGCAATACAAGGTTCTGGACGCATTTCCCCATCGATAAGCACGACATTTGGCTCGATCTCAGCAATTTGTTCTTTTTCTAGTAATTGCAGACTGGTAAAAACCGTTTTGAAGCTGTTAAAACGTTCCCTTAACTGGTCACACTCTTTTTGGCCTACGCCGATAACCATTTTAGGAAATTTGTAGATTACGTGATCGCGTGTTTCTAATGTTTCTGTGTAATTCACCACCATGGCAGCGGCATTTTTAACTTTTGTTGCTTTTTCTAAGCTATAGTTTGTTTCTATATCTCCACAATGTAATGTTTGGCTGTTATTACGTCCATTGGAGTTAACTTTCGCTAAAGCATCATATTTTTCTATCAGAATAATATCATTAATATCAGTATATTCAGCCAGCATATAGAGTAAAGCTGTTCCACATACACCACCACCAATAACCGCAACTTCATAAACCTTATCGGTCATGCACACTTCCTTCCGCTGTGTTTTTGTTCTGAGTAAAAACTAAAGTGCGTATTATAAGCTAGAGAGGGAATCACGTTAAATTGATTTTTTATACTCAACGCAGTGTTATTTATGTTTCATTGGATTTTTCGAGTCGGCTTCACTATGCCAAACATTCATTAATAACTCATCTAAGGTATTGTCATCAGGCAAAGGGCCTTGATTAAATGCTAGAAAATCAAACCCTGGTGCCTCAACTTTTGAAGTTGAAGCTTCATCTATACTCGTTTTTTCTTCTTCCTTTATTTCAATTTCTGGCTCTGCTTCAGCTTCGGTCTCTGCTTCTGGCTCTTCTTCGGCTTCTGGCTCTTCTTCGGCTTCTGGCTCTTCTTCGGCTTCTGGCTCTATTTCAGCTTCGGGCTCTATTTCAGCTTCGGGCTTTATTTCAGCTTCGGGCTCAGCTTCTGCTAATAGCGTTTCTTTATCCTCTAGTTCAAGATCAGTCTCAGACTCAAAATCCATCTTACCGTAAATATCCGGTACCGTATTTTCCCATTCCTTACTGACAAACCCCGTTAGTGTTTTGTTACGGGTGAGTCTGCCACACTTTGAGCATCATCTGCTGCGAGCTCAGAGTCAGTTTTGCCATATATATCCGGCGTAGCTCTATCCCAATCTTTGCTGATGAAATCCGCCAGCGATGCATTAGCTAATAAATCTTCTTCATCATGGATTGAACTTGACTCAAAAATATCTAATTCTTCTGTTTCTGATAAAACAGATGCCAAATTCAATTCACTTTCTAGTGCTAATAGATCCTCTAACGTTTCCTCAACTACAGATCTGTTTTCTAGTTCTGGTTCTCGGCTAGCCTCTGCAATAGTAGCTTTCTGATCTCCTGCTGATTTCTTCTCATTTTTATCGAGGAGTTTTGCTGTTTTTTTCCGCAATTTTTGCCTTAGTTCTTCAAGCGTAGGCTCTAGTTCATCTTCAGGCCCTGCTGCTTCAGAAACTTTTCCAGTTTCTAACTCTACATCAACTACGGGTTCTGCTTCAGTTTCTAGTTCTGCTTCGGACTCTGCTTCGGCCTCGGCGACAATGGCTGACAGCAAAGCTTCTTCTGATTCGAAGGTGTCTTCTATTTCTGATTCCAGTTCTGAAATATCAACCTGTACTTCGCTTTGATTTGATTGCTCATTTTCAATGTCTGCCATGATAGCAGCGAGCTGATCTTCTTCAGTATTATCGTTTGAAGTGAGTGTTTCTTTTTCTTGGTCGGCAGTTGCTGAATCAGCGGCTACTGCCTCTGATTCAGCTTCAGTCTTTTTTAGATCTGGCTCTCCCGGTTCAGTATCGTCACCTATATTGGTCATAATAGCGGCTAATTGGTCTTCTTCGGTTTCAAACTGCTCGCTGGTCTCACTTGTTTGTTCAGTGCTTGTTGCTTCTTCTAACAAAGCATCAATATCATCTGCTGCCGTATCATTAGATAATGCATCATCTAATAAGGCGTCAATATCATCAGCAGCGACATCTGTTTGTGTAGCTTGCTTCGCTGCTGATTCAATTTCTGTTGATGCCTCATTCAAAATAGCATCAATATCTTCCTCAGCTGGATTTACTTCAGCATCTTCACCTGCAGCCACCTCACCCAATATTGCATCGATATCATCAATATTGACATCGTCTACTGGCTCGGACGTCTGTTCACTTTCCGCAGCACTACCCACTTGATTCAAAAGTGCATCAATATCATCATCCTCGATGATTTTATCCGGTTCAATATTTTCTGCTACTTCCTCGTTATCATCCGTAGCAGCTAAATCAACACCGCTCTCGAGTATTTCATCTGCACCAACATCTGACAATAAAGCATCAATATCATCTTCTGATACAAATTCTTCTTCAGTTGGTTCTTCGATGGTTTCTTCTATCGTTTCCTCAATCTCGGCTTCGACTTCATTTAATTGCTCAAGTATATCTTCAGGTGCTTCTTCAAGTACGGCCTCTACTTCTTCTGATGGCTCCGATTCTGCTTCAGCAACTGGCTCCTCAGCTGGTTCCTGTTCTACGGGCTCATCACTCTCGACTTCATCTTGTGTCTCCGGTATGAACTCTGCTGTCGTCTGCGATATAACGGCACCGCCACTTAATTTTCGGAAGCCTTCTACTAATTCATCAACTTTAACAGCTGTTGCCGTGACCGTTTCAGCTAGTGCAGAGTTTTCATCTTGCACTTCTGTTGCTGCCGGCCCGGCATCATTACCGACAGGTAGTATAGCTAGACATGCATCTATGGCCTTTTCTAACTGAAGTGGTGCTTCTTTTAATGTTTTCGTATCTTGCTCTACAAATAAAGCGAGTTGCGCTTTATATATTTTTTGTTCTCGATTCTGAAACTCTTCTGCTGCTTGTTCTAATGCCTGACCGGTTAGGCCATATTTCTCAGATAAAATTGTGGTTAATTGTTCTATGCGGCGATCTTTCAGACGTTTTATTTTCTTAACGGCTGCCGCTGCATCTGCTTGTAGTTTTTTATTCTTTTTATGTGCTTTAAATAACAACCAAGAACTTAAAAGTCCAAAAATAAGTGCCAGTTCGTAGGCTAGCATTTGGAATGTTGGATCGGTCATATCCATTTATAATTGCTCTCCAGGGTTTTTACTGGCTGCTGATTTACAACGCCATAAGAAGAAGCCCGCACCCGCTATAAGCAATAAGATAACATTTCCTATCATCAACTTGGATGTTGAAATTTCCTCAGTTGTCGTTTGAGTTTCATCAACTGATTCTCCTAAAGCATCAAGTCCTTCATCTTCAGGTAATAACGCATCAATATCACTACTAAACTCATCTTCGATTTCTATTTTTTCTAGTGGGCTTAGTTCATCAAGCTCATCGATTTGTTCCAATGGTGATAACTCATCAAGTTCTTCAATGAGTTCTTCTTCTGGTGTAAGTTCATCTGACTCGTTATTTTCTATTTCTTCGGGCTTTATGACCTCTTCAGATTCGTTTATTTCTTCTTCCAGGGAGTCTTCTTCATCTGTAACACCTTCTAGCAGAGCTAATTCATCTGCAATTTCATCTGTTAGCTCATCAGGCACTTCCGCTATTTCCGGTGCAGTTTCATCTATTAACAAAATTTCATTCGGCTGTAGGAATAAAGTGCGGCCTTTTAAGGTTTCTGTTTTAATCTGTAAATTAATTTTATATTCTTGCTTTGGTTCTAGCTCGGCCAGTGTTAATTGCCAATTATCATTTGCCGCTTTAAGCACATCATAAGACCACTCGCTGCCGTCTTCCGCTGTTAGCATGGCAGCAATGCTGATTTTATTGGTTTCGATAAGACTTGTATCTGGTTTCAGTGTCACACGATGCGTACGTGTTGTTTCTTCTAATAATTGTTCTGTCGATATGGCAAAAGGCATTTCAACAACATTAATACTTTGTCTTCTTTGACGTTCAAAAGTCGCACTCGTTACGGTTGTGACAATATCGTTGCGACCTGGTTGGAATGTTTCCCCCACTTGTGTTCTATAGTTACCTTTACGCAAACTTGGATTTAAGTCTTCTTCTACAAAGTCGGTTAACTCGTTTTCATGTGTGAGTTTCGCGTCAACTAAACTCAAGAAATTTTGGCGGGTTATTACTTCATTGCTATTGGTTAAATTAACATCAAAATCGAATGTTTCGCCGATTAAAATATTATTCGGTAAATCTGTCGTTTTTAATTTTAGATCAGTTAAAACCATGACGCGATTATCTGGGTCTAGTCCAGCGTCAATTGCCCATTCACCGACCTGTGGCTCACTTATAGTAATAAGATCATAGCCTGACTCGCTGCTTAACCAACGCATATTATCAACGTCAGTCAAACTACTGAGTCTATTTTGATCGGGTTGAACTAATTCTGTTGGTTTAGAATCTGCTTTTCTAAAAACCAAAACGGTCATTTCTGTCACGCTGTCATCGATCTTAAATGTATTCTCTTTTAATGGAACAGTGTCTCGTTCCGCTGCTTTTTCAAATAAATGAAGAAACACGCGCTGCAACTCCTCAGCAGTGTCAACTTGCTCATACCACCCATCTGTTTCTAGTGCGATTTCTCTCAGTAAGGCCTGATCCGAACCAGAAGAAAGGGCAATAGTATGAACCGCTGTATTAGCTTGTTTTAGTCTAGGTACAATTTCTTTTAAAATACGTTCTTTTGATGCTTTACTGTCTTTAGGATCTGTCGAAATATCGACTAAACCATCAGATAACAAAATCACACTCCGGCGAGTACTCTTATCTGGTTTTGTTTGGTTTACCGTGGCTTTATTTAAGACTTGTTCAATATCTGTGAACAAGCCATTAGAGTGAATTTTATTGGTTTGTTGATTGGCTTGCGTTTGCCATTTTTTATCGACCTCTTTATGCGGCACCAGCATATTGACGTACTTAGCAAAGGTCCAGACACCCGCTTTCGATTGTTCAGGTAGTAGCCCAACGATCATTTCTAAAGCAGGCGTTCTCAAATTCTTTGGGTCATTTTTTTCATACTGCCAGAAACGTCAATCAAAATTCTGACATCACTGACAGGTTCATCAGCGGCGAAAACCTGCCGGTTTGACAATATCAACGTCAAAAAAACGAAGAGAAAGATAATTTTATTGGCACGGACCATAAGACAATAACCTATTGTTTTTTATCGTTACTATGCTTAAAAACAAGCCAAACAGACTGGTTTTTAAAGACATAATAATCCTAGTTAATAATGACTTAAGCAGGTTTTGTGCCGTGAATTCTTTTATTTTCTATTTGGGGGGTGAACTGGGGTTATCCGCTATAAAAATGACTGAATCATTTTAGATTATAAATATTGACAATGTTTTTTTTTAACAATACTCTTCTTCGCACATTAGGTGCCTCTTTTCAACAATGAATTGAAGGATAATCGGGAAGTTGGTGTAAAAAATCCAACACTGCCCCCGCAACGGTAATTGAGTGAAGCGAGTGATTTCGCCACTGTGTTTTTAACATGGGAAGGCCACTTGTTTTGATCCTCATAAGTCCGGAGACCGGCCTGGTGTGAATGCGACCAATTCGCGGCGGGCGAACTCTGGGTAATAGGGATCAGTCTATCTGATGCCTTCCTTGTGCTGTGTCTTGGTTAATTGAAATTGCTTGTTACAAATAACAAGTCAAAACTAGGGGCACAACACCATGTTATCTCGCTATATAGCTTTACCACTTATTCCACTTTCTTTCCTGTCTACGCCTGTTGTCGCTGATAAAACAGAGCTAGAGACTATGGTTGTTACAGCCAGCAGAATTAATGATGTATCAGCTTTACCAGCAAGTATTAGCGTTATTACAGCCGAGGATATTAAACGCAGTGCTTCACTTACGTTGCCAGAACTCTTATCAGAATACGCAGGCATTTCTATTAATAGTCTTTTTAGCCATGGCAGTCGGGCCAATGTAGGCATTAGAAGCTTTGGCGAAACCGCCACTCAGAATACTTTAATTCTGCTCGATGGTCGCCGCTTGAATGATATTGACCTTTCTTCGGTGAATTACGCAGCTATTGCTACTGATAATATCGAACGAATTGAAATCACACGTGGTAGTGGCGGTGTACTATATGGTGTTGGTGCCACGACAGGTACTATCAACATTATCACTAAAAATCCTAGAAACACTGAAAACCATATCCTTCTCAGCCAGACTTTAGGCTCTTTTGATCATCGGGAGACCAATGCTTTTTTCAGTTATACAAATCAGCACTTCAGTCTAACAGGTAATGTTAATAGCCTTAAAGATGATGGTTATCGTGATAACAACCAGTTTCGTCAAGATACTGGACAATTTGATTTAAGAATCCCTGTCGCAAGGACTATCGAATTGTACCTAAAGGCCGGTGCCTTCGATCAAAATACTGAACTTCCTGGGGAACGTGTTTTTAATCCCAATGCAAGTATCGACGAATTATCGTCTAATCGAACAGGAACAAACGATCTCAATGATTGGGCTGATGAATATACCAAGTTTGCAACCATGGGCTTTAGTGGCAGTTTTAATGAAACTGATAGCTTTATCATCGATGCAGGTTATCGCGAGAAGCAACAACGCGCTATGTTTTTTGATTACGATGGTTTTAATTTGGACGCTTATTCTGAAACTGAACTACAGACGCTATCCTTAACTCCACGTCTGACACTTAACCGTCAGCTGGGACAGCACGAGATAAGCTGGATATTTGGTGCAGATTTATATCTCTATCAATATGATTCTAAACGTTCAAACTTTAAGCAGAATATTGGGCAGCCTGTACATGACCTTTCCGCTTTCCAAAAAAACGTTGCTTTATATAGTCAGGCGACAATTGCACTAACAGATCACACTAGTCTTACAGCTGGGATTCGAGGACAAAGAACGCGCCTAAAAGCACGAGATCGTTTTGATGCCACTGCACCTGGCTCAGCATTTGGGTCTGAAGCTCCTGACTTTAACGAATCAGATCGAAAAACCAGTTTTGAATTAGGCTTAAAACACCATTTTACGGATGCGCTGAATATTTATGGACGCACAGGTCGCAGTACACGCTTTGCTACGATAGGCGAGCTATTTGAATTAAATGCTTTATTCCAGCAAACCTTTTCACAATTAAAGCCACAAGTTTCAGATGATATCGAAGTTGGTCTTGAGTATAAAAATAGTGGCTTTGATATTAATCTAGCACTATTCCACCAAAGTCTTAAGAATGAAATACACTTTGATGCTATCACATTCCAAAATATCAACTTGGATGATACCCAACATGATGGGCTTGAATTAGCCCTTTCATTTGACATCACCCCTGATGTTACGGTCAAAGCAAACTATACACACCTAAAGGCTGAATTTACTGCTGGTGATAACAAAGGTAACGATTTACCTTTAATTCCTACCGACACTGTTAATATCGTTATGCTTGCTTCTCTACCTTCGCATATCCAGAGTTCTGTCAGTTTCAATTATGTTGATGCCACTTTAATGGCTAATGACCTGAATAATAACTTTGCTAAAAAAATACCTTCATATAAGACTGTTGATTTAAAACTCTCTAAACAATTTGGAAATCTTGGACTAGCCTTTAAAGTTAATAATTTATTTAACGAACAATATTTTAATTATGCAATTGGCAGTACTTTCACTGCAGGCCTATTTAATGCCTATCCCCTACCTGAAAGAACGGCCTATTTAAGTGCCTCTTATAAACTTAATTAACGTCCGATGGACACTTTCTGAGTCAGAAAGTGTCCATTCTTTAATAACCTTTATTTTATATTGGGGGTTACTATGATCAACAGCAGACCTGAACGTCACAAAAAAAGAATGCAGCGCCAAAAGGCCGTTGTAGATGAGCAAGTTCAAAAAGCTAATAAAGATAAAGGGCTCTTACTTGTTATTACTGGCAATGGTAAGGGTAAAAGTTCTTCTGGTTTTGGCATGGTTGCACGAGCACTAGGCCATAATATGAAAGTCGGTATTGTCCAATTTATCAAAGGTGCTTTTAGTACCGGTGAAGAAGCTTTTTTTAGACGATTCCCTGAGGAAGTCGACTATCACGTTATGGGCGACGGATTCACTTGGGACACACAAAACTTAGAACAAGATATCGCTTCTGCTAAAGCAGGCTGGTCCATTTGCCAAAAACTCCTACAGGATCCATCAATTGATATGATTTTACTTGATGAACTGAATATTGTTCTCAAAATGGGTTATCTAGACACTGAAAGCGTATTAAATGATATTGCTCAACGCCCCGCAATGCAGCATGTGATTATTACCGGCCGTGGTGCGCCAGATGCCATTATTGATGCTGGTGATACGGTGAGCCGTATCGAAGACGTTAAACATGCTTTCAGAGCTGGTATTCAGGCTCAAAAAGGCATTGAGCTTTAATTTTTTTTAGCCTTCGGGAACTTTGTCATAAAACTGTAAAGTTACTCACAATTTCTGTGGATAACTCTGTGATTAAGTCTCTTGGTGTTCGTTAAAGTATTCATATATAAGCGTTCAGCTTAAATTGGTTACTTTTTAACCAATGATTTTAATACCTATTAAATCAATAACTTACGAACAGTATTTTATTAATCAACAGCTTAGCGTTACTTTATGATAGTTTTATGACACTACGTAAGGTACGCGTGAATAACTATTCATTTGTCAAGCTTTTTATATTGACATTTTTTGGTAATAATCAGCGATAGTAGCTACTATCAGTCTAAAAACAAGGCCTTAATTTTAGACTGATTCAATTTCGTTTTCGAACTCGAGTTCAAGTTCTCCTTCATTGAGTACAACACGGACATGACCGCCTTTGTTCAATCGACCAAAAAGTAACTCATCAGCCAATGGCCGCTTAATTTTTTCTTGTACTAATCTCGCCATTGGCCTTGCGCCCATACTGACATCGTAGCCATTATCAGCAAGCCACTCTCTAGCCTCATTCTCTATTTCTAATGTGACCTGTTTATCTTGTAATAACATTTCGAGTTCAAGGACTGCTTTATCTGCAACACGCAAAATAGCGTCTTTTGTCAGTGGTTTAAACTGGATAATGCCATCTAGACGATTACGGAACTCAGGTGTAAAGGACCTTTTAATCACTTCCATTCCATCAGCTTGATGATCTTGTTGGGTAAAGCCCATAGATGAACGTCCCATTTCGTGGGCGCCAGCATTACTGGTCATGACTAAGACGACATGACGGAAATCTGCTTTACGGCCATTATTATCTGTCAGTGTGCCGTGATCCATAACTTGCAATAACAAATTGAACACATCAGGATGGGCTTTCTCAATTTCATCCAGCAGTAATACCGCGTGTGGCTGCTTAGTAATGGCTTCTGTTAATAAGCCACCTTGGTCATAGCCAACGTAGCCAGGTGGCGCACCAATCAACCTCGAAACCGTGTGGCTTTCCATATATTCAGACATGTCAAAACGAATCAGTTCAACACCTAAATTATGGGCTAATTGTCGGGTAACCTCAGTTTTACCGACACCTGTCGGGCCTGTAAATAAAAAGGCGCCTGTTGGACGTTCCGGGTGACCTAAGCCGGATCTGGCCATTTTAATCGCAGAAGATAATGCAGAAATCGCTTCACCTTGACCGAAGATGACGTGCTTGAGGTTTTTCTCAAGGTTCTTGAGATTATCTTTGTCGGTGTTATTAACCGTTTTCGCAGGTATTCTCGCAATCTTAGCGACAATACTTTGGACATCACCAACCCCAATTTTTTTCTTGCGCTTTGATTTCGGTAAAATACGCTGTGCAGCGCCTACTTCGTCTAATACATCAATGGCTTTATCAGGTAAGTAACGATCATTGATATGACGATCTGATAGTTCTGCTGCTTGCTCTATCGCTGCTGTTGTATAACGCACATCATGATGCTCTTCGAGACCTGATTTTAAACCCTTCAAAATTTGTTTCGTTTCTTCAACAGAAGGTTCAGGCACATCTATTTTTTGGAATCGACGTGTTAAGGCATGGTCATGTTCAAAAATGCCACGATATTCTTGATAGGTAGTTGAGCCCATACATTTCAGCTCACCCGATGCTAGCAAAGGTTTAAGTAAATTAGCAGCATCCATTGCAGAATTACCTGCAGAACCCGCACCTATTAATGTATGTATTTCGTCGATAAATAAAATCGCATCGGGTTGTTTTTTTATTTCTCGTAATAAGGCTTTTAATCGTTTTTCAAAATCACCACGATATTTCGTGCCAGCGACCAAGGCCCCCATATCAAGAGAGTAGATTACCGAATTCTCAAGTACTTCCGGTACTTGCCCTTCTACGACTCGTTTAGCTAAGCCTTCCGCTAGTGCCGTTTTACCCACACCTGCTTCCCCGACGAACAAGGGATTATTTTTACGACGACGGCATAAAATCTGTAATGTCCGCTCAATCTCATGATCTCTGCCGATCAAAGGATCTACTCTGCCGGCTAATGCCAATGTATTTAAATTCGATGCATACATAGCCAGTGGATTCTTGCTGTCCTTCTCGGCTGATTCTTGACTTACCGTCTCTTCACCCTCATCTGATTGCAATTCCAGCAGATCATTTTCTGCCCCTTGGCTAATGGCATTTACGACATCTAACCGCATGACATCTTGTTTCTGTAAAAAATAGACCGCTTGTGATTGTTGTTCTGAAAAAATAGAAACGAGGACATTAGCCCCTGTCACTTCGCTACCACCAGAAGATTGCACATGCATAACCGCACGTTGTAGGACACGCTGAAATGCCAGTGTGGGCTGGGTTTCACGCTCCGTTTCTTCTGGTAAGGTTGGTAAATTATCAGCTAAAAAGTCAGAAAGCTCTTGTCTCAACGTTGTAATATTGACATCACATACTTTTAAAACCGCAAGTGCTTGGCCATTTTCTAGTAACGCTAGGAGCAAATGCTCGACAGTCAAGAACTCATGTGCTGATTTACGCGCATGACTAAATGCTTGGCTTAATGTTTGTTCTAGCTCTTTACTTAGCATTCTGTGACCTCTTATTCACCCAGTGATTTATTCTTCTTCCATTGTGCATTGCAAGGGGTGGCCATGCTGCTGTGCGTAGCTATTCGCTTGTTCTACTTTTGCTTCTGCAATTTCAAACGTGTAAATGCCACATTGAGCATAACCTTCAGTATGGACTTGCATCATCGTACGTGTTGCACTCTCACGCTCCATACTAAATAGACCTTCCAATATTTCGATCACAAAATCCATTGGGGTATAGTCGTCATTTAGCATCAGCACCCGATATTTCGGAGGCTGTTTTAAATCCGGCTTAACAGGAGAAACGGTTAGACCGCTTTCTCCATGCCAATCATGATCGTATTCATCACTCATTTTGATTATTTGCCTGCTTGTTCAACCATTGTTTTTAATTCGCCTGATTCGTATAGCTCCATTACGATGTCACAACCACCAATTAATTCACCATCAATATACAATTGTGGGAACGTTGGCCAGTCTGCATAGCGATGTAAATTTTCACGTACTTCTGGTTCAGCCAACACGTTAATATAAGCAAATTCTTGGCCACATTCTGTCAATGCTGCTGATGAACGGCTAGAAAATCCACATTGTGGAAAATCTGGTGTTCCCTTCATAAACAAAATTATATTATTAGACTCAATCGCCTGCTTAATCCGGTCCATCACATCCATCGTACTACCTCTTTTATTAAAAATTTTGATCCTTGTTCACATAAGTGGGGATCTCGTTACCAATTTCAAGCTTATGCTAGTTAAAACCTTACTGCAATAGCCCTAATACGCCTTCTAAACCACAATGATTTAAATGGGTCATAGCTTGCGCCTGTACAGCAGGTTTCGCATGATAAGCAATACTGAGCCCTGCTTCTTTCATCATTACCAAATCATTTGCCCCATCTCCCATCGCAATCGTTTGTGACGGTGAAATACCCAGTCGTTGGCATTGCTGGAGTAAAAAATCTGCTTTAGCTTGTGCACCACAGATATCACCTTCTACTTCGCCCGTTAATTTGCCATTTTGCTCAGCGAGCACATTTGCCAAAGTGTAATCTAGACCTAATTGTTGCTGTAATCGTTCCGTAAAAAAGGTAAAGCCTCCAGAGACGAGTGCCGTTTTGATACCTTTATGCTGCAACCCTTCAAGCATCGTTTTAGCCCCTGGATTTAAGCTTAGGCGTTGTTCAAACACTTGTTCTAATACAGAGACTTCCAACCCTTTCAATAAAGCAACGCGCTGTCGGAGGGAGGTTTCAAAATCAATTTCTCCTCGCATTGCCGCTTCTGTGATAGCTGATACTTGTGGTTTAGCATTTATAAAATCTGCAATCTCATCAACACATTCAATACTTATAAGTGTTGAATCCATATCCATTACTAACAGTGCTGCTTGACTGGGTTCGAACTGCTCAGGTATTTCGTTAATATCAAAGACATAGCTCTCTCGCAGCGTTTTCAATTGTTCTTGCGCTAGCGGTTGCGCAATCGTCACTGTTGAAAAACCAGGTTTATAGTCGAGACTACCTGCTACTTTTTCTGCTATCTCTGAAGCAATATCTTTTGTTAATGCATTGCCTTGTAATACGAGTTTGGTCATTATTTTCCTTCTCTAAAAACAATGTCGGCGAGTCTGATGGTATGTCAGCTCGCCGATAAATGTATCTTAACGCATGATGAAATTAGAACTGTGGTTTAACTGGCGCCTCATTAAAGCGCTTCACGCTTTCCATGATCTCTGCTTTTGCTTCTTCAAGCCCAACCCAACCTTCTATTTTGACCCATTTTTCTTTTTCTAAATCTTTATAGTGCTCAAAAAAGTGCGCTAATTGATCCAATAAACGGGGTGATACGTCTTCGATGTTTTTAACGTCGTCATACATCTTATCGTGTGGTACAGCAATAACTTTTGCATCTTCACCAGACTCATCTGTCATTTTAAGCATACCTACTGGTCTACATTGCACGACTGAACCACTAATAAGTGCATATGGACTCATGACTAAAACATCTACTGGGTCACCATCATCAGATAAAGTATGCGGTACATAGCCATAGTTACATGGATAAAACATGGCTGTATTCATAAAACGATCGACAAATAATGCACCTGTCTCTTTATCGACTTCATATTTAACCGGATCGGAATGGGATGGGATTTCAATAATTACGTTAATGTCTTCAGGTAAATTTTTCCCTGAACCAACTCGGTCAAGATTCATAAAGTGGTGCTCCAAATAAGCGAAGAGTAAAACGGTTAATTATATAAGAATTTGGTACTTGATTAAACTCGAACACACATCATGCCTTATTCTAAAATCACCATTTCAAAATCTTCTTTACCGACAGAACATTCAGGGCAGCGCCAATCATCGGGTATATCGTCCCAACGGGTGCCTGGCATAATGCCCTCTTCTGGTAGTCCTTTTTCTTCATCGTAGATAAAGCCACATACCATACAAACCCATTTATTCATTCACTCACTCCTAGCCAAAAAACAATGATATCGATACCGCCATCAGTACTAACGAAAATAAGCGCTCTAATAAAACCAGCGGTAAATTTCTTGCCCACTTTGCTGCCAATGGTGCGAATATTATACTGGTACTTATCAAGCCTAAAAATGCCTGCCAATGAATAAAGCCTATTTGCCATTCTCCTGCTATTTGGTGTTGTTGCCCCATAATAATAAAACCCAACACCCCTGAAATTGCAATTGGAAATGCGCAGGCAGCTGATGTACCAATGGCCTTTTGTATTTTTTGCCCGGCCATTAGTAAATAGGGGACAACCATCGTGCCTCCTCCCATCCCCACCAGAGCTGAAACACCACCAAAGGTCACACTAGAGACAAATAAATAAGGCTGCTTTAGTAAGCGCGTTGATGTCTCTAAGACTGGCATCGAGACCCACAATCTAATCGACATCAAGAAAGCATAAACAGCAAAAACGCGTTGTAACAGTTGGCTACTCACTAAGGTAGCGAAATATGCGCCAAGAAAGCCACCCACTATCAATCCTATAGAAAGCCTTTTCATCAATTGCCAATCAACATTTTGGCCACGATGATGCGCTACTAATGATGAAAAGGAAGTCACGATAATTGCCATCAAAGATGTACTAACAGCGATATGCATTAAATGTGTTTCTGGCATACCATAAAATTTAAAAACATATAATAAAGCAGGTACGCTAACTAAGCCCCCTCCCAGGCCTAATAAGCCTGCACTGATGCCTGCAAATATGCCAATTAAGGCGAAACTCATCCACTCAATCATAACCGACTAATTTAGCAGATTTATAGGATTACTGTTTACAACTTTACAGCCCGATACAATCCAAGGTATAAGAAACCTTGTCTTTTTAATTAATTGTTGAGTTCGGGTTTATTCATATCGCTATTTACTAACATTTTATAGATGAGGTTCTGCTTATGTCAGCGTTGAGTTTCGTACCGGCTTTGTTCGGTGTCATTGGCCTTTACTGTGCTTACTTGGTTTATGGCATGGTTAAAGGTGCACCAGCAGGATCGAGTAAAGTGGTTGATATAGGGGACCAAATACACCTCGGTGCGATGGTGTTCATGAAAGCTGAATATACCCGTTTAGGCATTTTCTCTACTGTTGTATTACTGGCCATTTGGATAAGTGATTTAGGTGGAACAACCGCTTTTGCATTTCTTCTCGGTGCTTTATGTTCGGGTGCCGCAGGTTATATTGGCATGTATACAGCAACACAGGCTAATGTCAGAACAGCCACTGCCGCACAAGATAAAGGCGCGTCAGAAGCCTTGACTGTTGCCTTTTTCGGCGGTTCGATTATGGGGCTAACGGTTGCTTCAATGGGACTGTTAGGCTTAGGTATTTTATATTTACTCTTCGGTTCTGATCCCCATACTGCACATGTTATTCATGGCTTTGGTATGGGTGCTTCTTCGGTTGCTCTATTCTCTCGTGTTGGTGGTGGTATTTTCACTAAAAGTGCTGACGTTGGCGCTGATTTGGTTGGTAAAATAGAAGCCGGTATTCCTGAAGATGACCCCCGTAACCCAGGTGTTATTGCCGATAACGTTGGTGATAATGTCGGTGATGTAGCTGGTATGGGATCAGATATTTTTGAATCTTATTGTGGTTCAATGATTGCTAGTTTAGCGATTGCTTCAACTATGAGTTTAGCCGCGATACATCAATTAGCGGATAACCAGCAAACACTTATGTTCATGCCTCTTGCGCTTGCTTCCATCGGCTTACTTTGTTCTATTGCTGGTATTTATGCTGTCAAACACTTTGCTGATAAAAGTCCTGAGGTTGCGCTAAGAATTGGCACTATGGGTTCCTCAGCCATTTTCATTATCGTAGCTTTAATTTTGATCTTTGCAATGGGTGGCACCTTCAATTTATGGATGGCCGTTTTATCAGGCGCCATCGGCGGTATCATTATTGGCTTAGTCACTGAATATTACACAGGTGGCGCACCGGTAAGAAAACTCGCAAAAGATGGCGAGACAGGGGCAGCTACCGTGATGATTAGTGGCTTAGCGCTCGGTATGCAATCCGTTGCAATTCCTGTAGTCACCATTGCCGCTATCATCTTTATCTCTAGCCACTATGCTGGACTTTATGGTGTAGGTATTGCAGCTGTGGGCATGTTGGCTACTGTGGGGATTACGATGGCTATCGATGCGTATGGTCCAATTGCTGATAATGCTGGTGGGATTGCTGAAATGGCCGAAATGGAAGAACAAACACGTGAAATCACTGACTCACTCGATGAGTTAGGTAATACCACAGCTGCCATTGGTAAAGGATTTGCTATCGGTGCAGCAGCTCTTGCAGCGCTCGCATTGATAAGTGCTTTTATTGAAACAATTAGTCATGGTAATCCTGATTTCCAATTACTCATCAACAACCCAGTTGTCTTAGTAGGTATGTTTTTAGGTGGTATTTTTCCGTTCTTAGTCAGTGCATTAACAATGACCGCAGTTGGTGATGCGGCTTTCGACATGATTCATGAAATACGACGTCAATTTCGCGATATTCCTGGTCTATTGGAAGGAACTGCTAAACCCGATACAGCACGTTGTGTTGATATTGCGACCAAGGCCGCATTAGATAAAATGGTGTTACCGGGTGCTTTGGCCATCCTAGCACCGGTTGTTGTTGGTTTTGGTTTAGGCCCAGAAGCGCTAGGTGGTATGCTTGGCGGTGCATTGATTACAGGCGTCATGATGGCACTTATGATGGCCAATGCCGGTGGAGCTTGGGATAATGCCAAAAAATATGTTGAAAAAGGCAACTTAGGTGGTAAAGGTTCGGATGTTCATACCGCTGTTGTCGTTGGTGATACAGTTGGCGACCCTTTAAAAGACACATCAGGCCCAGCGATGAATATTCTCATCAATGTGATGGCGATTGTTAGTCTTGTTATTGCACCGCTACTTGTTTAGCTTTTAATTTACCTACTCTAAAGCCACGTGCTTGCACGTGGCTTTTTATTTTATATGCCTCATTCTCAGTCATACGACACTATTACACACTTTAAAATTTGGCAATTGGCTGGACCGATGATTCTGGCCAATATGTCTATTCCGATTTTAGGTATGGTTGATACGGCTGTCGTTGGTCATTTAGATAGTCCCGCCTATGTTGGTGCTGTGGCCGTTGGCACACTCATTTTTAGTTTTCTGTTCTGGGGTTTTGGCTTTCTCAGGATGGCAACAACAGGTTTAACCGCACAGGCTGTCGGTCGTACTAGCAACAATTTAGAAACACAGTTTATTTTACGAAAAACACTTAAACTGTCGTTAGTCATATCGGTATTACTGCTCCTCTGCCAATTCCCACTCTCACATCTTGCTTTTTCTCTTATTAAAAGTAGTGATCACGTTACAACATTAGGACAACAGTATTTCACTATTCGAATATGGAGCTCGCCCGCTATTCTGGCTAATTACGTTATTTTAGGCTGGCTTATCGGTCAAAGTGACACGCGCGCTGCATTGTGGCTCATTCTTGTCATCAATATCAGTAATATCATTTTAGATTTATTATTTGTATCCATTTTCAATCTCTCTGTTGAAGGTGTTGCCATCGCTTCAGTCATTGCTGAATACATCGGCCTTGCTCTTGCCTATATTTTGATTAAACGTCGTGGCTTTACGCTAACTAACAAACTCGCCTTTGACGCCCCATTTAAATGGCTGACCTTACTTAATCTACATGGCAATATTTTCATTCGCACCTTATGCCTTATCTTTTGTTTTGCATTCTTTACGGCGCAAGGCGCTAAACAAGGTGATGTCACACTCGCGGCTAATGCCGTGTTATTGCACTTTATTACTTTTATGGCTTTTTTCTTAGACGGCTTTGCTAATGCAACCGAGGCTATTACCGGCAAGGCTATTGGTGCAGGAAACAGGGTCTTATTGAAAAAAGGGTTTTACTATGCTGCTATTTGGTCTGTGGCGATTGCCATTTTATTTAGTTTTACCTATAACCTATTTGGCTCAGATATTATTCAACTCTTAACCTCCATACCTGAAGTAGTTCATCGTGCAGAAGAGTATTTAGTCTGGTTAGTGATAGCACCACTTATCGGCGTATGGAGTTATTTGTTTGACGGCCTTTTCATTGGTGCCATGCGAAGCATAGAAATGCGTAATACAATGCTTCTTTCTACTTTTGTGTTTTACTTGCCTGCTTGGTTTGCTCTACAACCATACGGAAACGATGGTTTATGGGTTGCGTTGCTACTCTTTTTAACTGCCCGTGGCATCAGCCAAGCTTATTATCTGCCTCGTATCTTATCTTCGTGAAGGCACGCTCTCGCGTCTCAGTACTAGCCTAGAAAGCTCTTAATACTCTGTTTTATCCGAACTTAATACGTTATTTAGCTTAAAAGACGCGATCATTCTGCCATGCATTGGCATTATTACGACGATCTTGATAACCACGTCGATCGCCTTGTTCTAAATCGAACCGGATCATTTCGCGCCTATCATAGCCATCACGTCTTTCATGCGAGCGGCGTTCTCTGTTACCTGCAGCCAGCCACTCGGCATCCGTCCGAATCTTCTTTTGAGTAAAATCAGTCATGGCTTATTCCTTCTTACTGCTTTTCATATAACCTAAAATACGCTTTTTAGCCGTTTTTTTCAATCTTTGCGTTTTTTAAATTGAATACTTTATCTTTCTGCGTCCATGGACATTTAAACGCTAAATAATAGGCCATTAGCTGTAAATTTTCCGTAACATCTATATCGCCATATAAGCGATCCCCCACGACGGGGAATCCCATTGACGCAATATGTATTCTAATTTGATGCTTGCGTCCTGTTTCAATTCTCACCTCAAGTTGAGAACGGTTTTTCTCTGCGTCATATTGTAAGAAAATAAAATGGCTCTTTGCATAGCGACCTTCTATCTCTTGATCAACAGTAAAAGGTTCACTCTCAGTCGCATTTATTTCGAACTTGCCATGTACCCAGATTTGATAACGTTTATCAATATCACGTTGTTGAAATAATGCTGATAACGCTGCTGCAGCTTTTTTCTCATGCGCAACAATAATAAGCCCATTTGCCGCCCTATCTAAGCGATGGACAGTAAAGCTACTTCTTTGCGGCAACAAATGTTGCTCAGCCCAACGTGTAATCGTGCAATGATCACCCCATTTTGAACCTTGTGATAACAAACCATAAGGCTTATGCCAAACACTGTAATGCTGTTCATCACTAACTAATGTCGGCTCAGGAGGTTTGCGCTCTAGGACCGCTTTATCATAATAGAGATGGAGCGTCGTTTTTGCTTTTAACACTTTTTTAGCGCGTCTGAGGCGCAGCGTTTTCTTTCCCTGCGTTTGCCAAACCGCGCCTTTTTGCATTAATTGTTTGATCAATTGCTTAGATAAACCAATTTCCGCAGCCAATATATCAACTGCAAACCCGCCTTGTTCTGTCACTTCTACATGCTTTTCAAAACGTTTAGGTAATTCGGACATGTTATGTTCCATTACTTTGACGTAAAATTAACATTTTTAATTGGGGAGCTAACTGATGTTTATACATTATTTAAAGTACTGCTGTTCCATATTCGTTATTCTAACATTCCAAGGCACCGCTTATGCACAAGCCTATAAGTGGGTAGATGAAAATGGCCAAACCCATTTTTCTCAACAAGCTCCGGTTGATGCCGAATCTGAAGTAATCAAAACACAGCCTGGTCCTAAAACCACACCTGAGCAATCACAACAAGCGGTTGATGAGTTAATTCAACAACAACAAAATGATATTAAAACTAGAGAAGAAGCAAAACTGGAACGTGAACAAGAACAGAAAAAAGCTGAGTCAAAATCAAAAAAATGTGATGCCGCTAAAAACAACTTACAAAAATATCAAGATAACCCTAATGGTCGTACTAGAAATGCTGATGGGGAGTATATTCGCTTAGACGAAATCGATAGGCAAAACAAAATTAAACAACTTAGACAAGATATTCAAAAGCACTGTAGCTAAGGAGGCAAACATGCCCTATCTCAATATTGTGACGAACAAAACTATTGAAGACGAGTCAGCTTTACTAGCAGCTGCTAGTCGAACCATCAGTAAGGCTACTGGTAAACAAGAAACTTACGTCATGGTCAGCGCAGCCCATAACCCAAATATGATGATGGGTGGTAGCACAGACCCGCTAGCCTTTTTGGATTACCGTGCACTGGGATTACCAGCGGAACGCTCGGCTTTTTCTGATGCCTTGTGTCATTTGATTTCGGAACGCTTATCCATTCCAGGTGAGCGCGTATACATAAGCATGACTGATTCTGAGCGCCAAAATTGGGGCTGGAATCATCAAACTTTTTAATGTTTCACGACTTTAACCCTTTTTCTTAATTATTTTAACCGTTATAGGATAACACCCCGGATATGCGTAGTTCTCAAGTCCTCGTCGCCACTCTAAAAGAAACCCCAGCTGATGCAGAAATCATTAGTCATCAGTTGATGCTTCGTGCTGGTTTAATTCGCCGTTTAGCTGCAGGTTTATATACATGGTTACCCATGGGTCTAAAAGTACTACGTAAAGCCGAAGCGATTGTGCGCGAAGAAATGGCTAACGCAGGTGCTCAAGAACTATTAATGCCTTCTGTTCAACCTGCTGAGTTATGGCAAGAAAGCCAGCGTTGGGAAAAATATGGTCCGGAATTGTTACGCATCACAGATCGTCATGACCGTGAGTTTTGCTATGGACCTACTCATGAAGAAGTGATTACCGATTTAGTTCGGCAAGAAGTTCGTAGTTATAAACAATTACCGATTACTTTCTACCAAATTCAAACGAAATTCCGTGATGAAATTCGTCCTCGCTTTGGTTTAATGCGAGCCAGAGAGTTTTTGATGAAAGATGCCTATTCTTTCCATCTCGATACAGACTCTTTACAACAAACTTATGACGATATGTTCGCTGCCTATTCTCGTATTTTTGAGCGCATGGGCTTAGACTTCAGGCCTGTTCAAGCTGATACAGGAAGTATTGGCGGTGATGCATCTCATGAATTCCATGTTCTAGCGAGTTCTGGTGAAGATGCCATTGCGTTTAGCGATCAGAGTCAATATGCCTCTAATGTCGAGTTAGCTGAAGCCGTTGTCCCAGCAGGTGATCGCCCTGACCCTGCTCAAGCTATGACAACGATTGATACTCCGAAACAACATACTATTGAACAAGTGTGTGACTTTATGAAAGTCACAGCAGAGCAATGCGTAAAAACGCTATTGGTTGAAGGGTGTGAAGAAGGCAGTGTCGTTGCACTCGTTCTACGTGGTGATCATGAACTGAATGATATAAAAGCTGAAAAGCACCCGCTAATTGCGACACCACTCACCTTTGCGACACCCGAACAAGTCACGGAAGCCTGTGGCGCTAATATTGGCTCTATTGGACCAGTCGGCTTAACGATTCCTGTTATCGTTGATCGTGCCGCAGCTCATATCGCTGACTTTGTTTGTGGCGCCAATCAAAATGAACAACATTTATCTGGTGTTAACTGGGGCCGTGACTTACCCGAGCCAGAAACTGCAGACTTACGCAATGTTGTTGCCGGTGATGCTAGCCCAGATGGTCAAGGCGTATTAGATATTGTCCGTGGTATTGAAGTCGGCCATATCTTCCAACTCGGTGATAACTATAGTGAAAAACTCAATGCTAATGTATTAGCTGAATCCGGTAAGTCACAAATTCTAACTATGGGTTGTTATGGTATCGGTGTGTCTCGTGTAGTCGCTGCTGCAATTGAACAAAATCATGATGACCGCGGTATTATTTGGCCTATGGCACTTGCCCCATTCCAAGTTGTCTTAGTGCCTATCAATGCGCATAAATCTGCTCGTCTACGTGAAGCAGCCGAGGCAATGTACCAAACCTTAGTCGATGCAGGTTTCGATATCTTATTTGACGATCGTGGCCAAAGACCTGGTGTTGCCTTTGCAGATATGGATTTGATCGGTATTCCACACCGCCTCATTTTAGGTGAACGCGGGCTTGATGAAGGCAGCGTTGAATATAAGCGTCGCGCTGATGGCCATTCAGCAGAGTTTGCCATTGATGATGTCGTGACAGAACTTCAGCAACTGATGGCCAGCTAAGCAATATGGCTATTATTAAGCAGCAAGATTTTATTGATAGCATAGCTGATGCTTTGCAATTTATTGCCTGCTATCATCCGAAAGATTTTATTCAGGCTATGTCAGCAGCCTATGATAAAGAGCAATCACCTGCTGCTAAGGATGCTATCGCTCAAATCCTGATCAACTCGCGGCTTTGTGCCGAAGACCAACGTCCTATTTGCCAAGATACTGGTATTGTTACCGTCTTCGTTAAAGTCGGTATGTCAGCACAGTGGGATAGCGAGCTTAGCCTTGACGATATGTTCAACGAAGGTGTTAGGCGTGCTTATACACATCCTGACAACGTGCTTCGCGCCTCTATTGTTGATGACCCTATCGGTGCACGTAAAAACACTGGCGACAACACACCAGCCGTTATTCATACCGAATTAGTCACAGGAGACACAGTTGAAATTCATATCGCAGCTAAAGGTGGTGGCTCAGAGAACAAAGCTAAATTTACCACGCTTAACCCCAGCGACAGCTTGGTTGATTGGGTCTTAGAAACTATACCCACTATGGGTGCAGGTTGGTGTCCTCCCGGTATGGTTGGCATTGGTATTGGTGGTACAGCTGAAAAAGCCATGTTGTTGGCTAAAGCTTCCATTATGGAATCAATTGATATTCAAGCTCTAATAGAGCGGGGCCCAGAAACAGCAGCAGAAAAATTACGCGTTGAGTTATATGAAAAAATTAATGCACTGGGTATAGGTGCTCAAGGATTGGGTGGTTTGACCACAGTCCTAGACGTCAAAGTCAATGACTACCCTACCCACGCCGCCTCATTGCCTGTTGCGATTATTCCAAATTGTGCTGCAACAAGACATACTCACTTTATTCTGAATGGCAACGGGCCGGCTCAATTTACACCTCCCTCCTTAGATGATTGGCCTGAAATCACGCGTGAAGTATCCGAGAATACCCGCCATATTGATTTAGATACCATTACGCAAGCCGAGATAGAAACATGGCAACCCGGTGACACACTTTTATTAACGGGTCACCTATTGACCGGCCGCGATGCTGCACATAAAAAGCTCGCTGATTTATTTGCACAGAACCAGCCTCTTCCTAAAGGGCTAGACTTTAAAGGGCGATTTATCTATTACGTCGGTCCGGTTGATCCTGTACGAGATGAGGTTGTCGGTCCCGCTGGCCCAACAACAGCAACGCGAATGGATAAATTCACCGATATGATGTTGGATAAGGCCGGTTTATTAGGCATGATAGGTAAGGCCGAACGTGGCCCCGATACCATCGCCTCTATCAAAAAGCACCGCTCTGTTTACCTTATCGCTGTGGGTGGTTCAGCCTATTTAGTGTCGAAAGCAATTAAGTCTTCGCGTGTCATTGCATTTGATGAGCTGGGGATGGAATCAATCAGAGAATTTTATGTCGAAAGCATGCCTGTGACTGTCGCTGTTGATAGTCTTGGTGATTCGGTACATGAATCTGGGCCAAAAGAATGGCGTCAAAATATTGCTGACATAGCCATTCATCATAAATAATACTTTAATCAGGAGTCACCATGCTTGCCATCACATTACATTTATTAGCTGCTGTTATTTGGGTTGGCGGTATGTTTTTCGCTTATATGGCTTTACGGCCAGCAGCTAGCTTTCTAGAACCCTCACTTCGATTACCTTTGTGGTCCCAGACCTTTAAACGCTTCTTCCCGTGGGTGTGGGTTAGTGCTATCACTTTGTTAGCTACTGGGTTCTGGCTTATTAAGCAGTATGGTGGCATGGGTGAAGTCGGTCCTCATGTCCATATTATGCTGTTGCTTGGCATTATTATGATGCTGATGTTTTTACATGTATTTTTTGCACCTCATAAAAAATTAGACCGTGCTGTTGAAAACCAAGACTGGGAAACGGGCGCTAAAGCACTCAACCAAATCCGTTTACTGATTTCAATCAATCTTGTTTTGGGTTTGATTGTGACGTTTATCGGCAGTGCAGGCCAGTTTTACTGAGTTAGTAAGCCTTAATAATAATGATGCGTTTAGTCTTAATTCTATTACTCTTACCTAGCCTATGTCTGGCAGAAAATGGTATTGAGCGCATAAAGTCAGAAGATGGTACCGTTGAGTTTAGTAATGTCTCCCCAACTAAAAAGAAGAAACCGGTCAAAACGACGATTATTTATAAATACTCTGAGTCTGACGATGTGGTCGTGTTTACCAATAAAAAGCCACAAAATATCACTGAATTTGAAGTCTTAAAATACGATTGTTACGCCTGTAACCCTGATTCTAAAATTGATTGGTATCGCGTTCGGCTAAATCTCACCTCGTATTCTGATGCTGTTGACCAGGCTGCTAAAAAGCATCGTGTTGATCCTGCTCTAATTCGAGCCTTGATGCCTGCAGAATCAGCATTTAATGCGGATGCTTTATCGCATAAAGGTGCACAAGGCTTGATGCAACTGATGCCTGCAACAGCCAAAGAGTTAGGTGTAGAAGATGCCTCCGATCCTAGTCAAAATATCGCCGGTGGCACAAAGTATCTCGCTCAGTTATTAAAACGTTTCAATGGTAATATTCAACTGGCGACTGCTGCTTATAATGCCGGCCCTGGTGCAGTTAAAAAATATAATGGTGTGCCACCCTATAAGGAAACTGAAGTGTATGTGGAGCGTGTTGGTATTTTGCATAAACGTTATCAGATGGCATTATAACCAATGAAAAGTATCAAAAAATTTCTGGCTGAGAATGACAAATTAATTCATTCCACCATGCAAAAGATCACCTCGCATGTGCAACGACAAAAAGGCGAATGGATTTTTAACACTGTTTTAGTGGAAGGCCTTGATGTGCCTTTTAAGTACAAGCGTCAAAAGACCTATAAATCTTTAAAAGGTGCTCGTGTTGATATGATCTATTACCCCGACACTGAAAACATTGCCGGGATGAATTTTGAGATAATGAAAGTCGTCAAAATCAATCTTTCTTAAATACCCACTCTCGAGACAAATATGAGCAAAACAGACCAGGCTGCACAACAAGCCAGAGCCTTATTACAAAGCCAATGCGATGGCGTGTTAAGTACCCTATCCGTTGATATGCCCGGTTACCCGTTTGGTTCAATTACCCCCTTTTGCCTTGATAGCGAAGGTAGACCCATTATTCTAATCAGTACCATCGCGCAACATACGCGTAATATTAAAGCAGATAATAAGGTATCTTTGATTGCCTATGATCCCCTCACTGATGATAGCCAAGCTTCGGGGCGTACCACTTACCTTGCCGATGCTGTGCTAAATGATAATGAGGCTGCTGCTGAGCGATATTATCGCTTCTACCCAAATTCCCGTGGTTTTCATAAAAGTCATGATTTCAACTTCTACACCCTTGATTGTGTTCGCGTACGTTATATCGGTGGTTTTGGTGAAATTTATTGGATCGAAAAAGAGCGTTTTCTTAAAGCCAATCCATTCAGCTTTGAAGAAGAAACCGGCATGGTTGATCATATGAATGACGATCATCAAGATGCAATCAATCATTATTGTGACTTATTTGATATCGCCTATGATACTGAAGACTTACCCAAACTGGTCGGAATTGATAGTGAAGGGTTTCATCTTCGTGTCAGTGGTCGATTAAACCGCATTCAATTTGATACGGCTATCAGCGATACGATGGAAGCTAGGCAGGCGTTGGTGGAGTTGGCTAGAAGGCCTTTGTAAGCAAATAAATCTGATCTGCCCCCTTTTTTATATAGTTAACGCCCGCATTTGCGGCTGGTTTGGAGCGCAGCGGAAAACCAGTCCGACAACATGCGCTTGTTAAAGCTATTTCTTAATGCCTTCATACATATTACCAATAACTTCAAATTTACTTGAGTCATACTCTCCATTTATGGGCAACGTTTCCAAACCCTCTAGCCACGGCCATAATGGGTTTGTTTTATTCTCTTCAGTATGTGAGTCATGAAAGAAGGTAATTAGCTCAATTGGTGATCTGCATACGCTGAAGATATTTTGTTTAAAATAGACCTTATAGAACTCTGTATGAGAAATACTCTTTTGATGGATAATCTCATTTCTATACGACTCTAGATTTAGAAAATGCCCCCACCATTTTTGAGAGTCAATTTTCTTTGTATTATAGATTTCTGTAAGAATTGATTTCACTTTGGTTCTAAGTGTCAACCAACGTTCAATCGCTTTTTTGTCATAGATTTCAGATATACCTTTACTGTTCTTTTCAGCGGCGTATTCGTAATTATCAGGAATGCTCAAATTCACGAATGCTTCTAATGCGGTATAACCAAATACAATCGATGTTTGGATGCTTTCAAGGTAATCGCAAACTAAAGAAGATGCATTGTTCATCATCTCCTTTCGATCCCCAGCCATTTTCTCCAAGTCCAGCTCTATTTCTTTATTGGAAAAATACTTCGAGTGTATTTTCTTTGCTTCTTGTAGTGACTTATCACTCACAGAAAGAAGCAAAGCTATGTTGTTTGGTACAAAGTAAGTGATATTGCTCTTTTTGCTCAGGGATACCTTATCAATATCCTGAATGAGCATACTGCCTTTTAGTGCACCGCCTTCATATGATTGGTGGCAGACAGGTTTCATAAATCGGTTATCAACAAAACTATAGCTATCAGGTGTAGTACCTACCACTAATCCTTGCTTTCCATCAGTCACTTTTTTCTTCTTTGACATGGCACACTCTAAGTGGCTTTAACAGTCTGTTAATGAGGAACGAGTCCTCATTAACAATATTAACGGGAATCCCTTATAATAAATTTTCGAGGATATAGAATGATAAGGTATGTCCATATTATTAATCATATTTCAGCCATATCTCCTTTTAGCTGTTTTCTATTAAGTGGGCACGATGCCCTTTTAACTGAGAGGACATGCATTATCGACTATACCGTAAGATTTTCTGAAAGGAAATAAAGAAGATAATCATCTTTTACCATTTTATGACCACTAGCCTACCTAAAACTAAACTACGCAATTTGATTCTGCTTTTTGTTGTTTTTATTGCATCTTGTACTTCGGTACAACAAACCTTCGTACAAAGTGATCCTTCTCAAAATCAATATGAAGCACGTTATCTTGCGTTGACCAGTGAAATCAAGACTGAGTCAGTTATTACAAAAGTCATAGAGTTAAGGCAGTATGTTGTCCTAACCGGTCGAAACAACTCACATGCCATTGTTGAAGAAACGTTTAATCAGCGTGCTTTTGAAGCAATAGAAGCAATGGACTGGCTCACTTGTCTCGATGTCACTGATGATGTTTTAGTATTGAACTATGCGAGTTTAAACAGCCATTACGCTGCAATGGTATGTCAGCTTGAATCAGGTGATGCTTTGCAAAGCCAGTATCACGAATCGGTGATGAATCAGTTATTAGAAGCGGTTTGGCTCACTGGGGATGGAAAATCGTTGAAAACTGCTTTTCAGGTTATCAATCGTGCTGAAAGAGATGCTTTTATTGAGTTTCATGGCCTTGAATTCATAAAGCACAGTATGACGCGTCTCGATGGACAAGATTATGATGTGGTGACACTTTATGATCCTCAGAAAGATGAGGTGTTTGAATGGTATTTCACTCAGGCATAAACAATTAGATGATGGCTACCTATACCTATAAATAGCCACCATCCTTTTTAAAATTTAATCGTGAGTTAAAGGCTTATCGGTAAAAAGATAATCTTTGAGTTCTTTATTCATAATTGGATCTTGACGACGGATCCGTTCAAGTACCATCGCTGCATGTTCTTTTTCTTCATCGCGATTATGTTCTAGAATGCTTTTTAGTTCAGGATCTTTGCAGGCATCAACGCGCTGGTTATACCAATCGACGGCTTCTAGCTCTTCCATTAGTGATGTAATGGCGCGATGCATATCCCTTGTTTTATGGCTTAGTTCGTTAACGGGCTCGTGGTAACCTTCGTTTGACGTGTCCTTTTCCTCTCTCGTGTATAAATGGGCTATTTCACTTTAACTACTTCTGATATTTAATTCTAGTAGTATTTTGCCCATAGCTGAGGTTAACTGACTTAATTCATCAGACTGAATAATATAGGGCGGCATAATATAAATTAGGTTCTTGAATGGCCTGATCCACACGCCTTGATCAACAATGAATTTGGGGAGCCATGCCATTTGTTCCCATATCAGTTCATGAAGTTCGATAACCCCTATTGCCCCTTTAATCCTGACTTCTTTTACGAGCTTGTTTGTCTGATATTCCATCAGCTCGGATTGCAATTGTTGCTCGATATGTTTCACTTGTTTTTGCCAGTCTGATGCCAATAATACATCCAAACTGGCCGAAGCCACTTTGCAGGCTAAGGGGTTTGCCATAAAGGTTGGACCGTGCATTAAAACACCATTGTTATCAGCACTAATGCCCTTAGCGACTTTATCGGTACATAATGTCGCTGCTAGTGTCATATAGCCGCCAGTTAACGCTTTCCCTAGGCATAATATATCGGGACAAATCTCAGCTTGTTCATATGCAAATAAAGTCCCTGTTCTCCCAAAGCCCGTTGCTATTTCATCCAGTATTAATAGCACGTTATGTTGATCACATAGTTGCCTGACTTGGCGTAGGTATTCTGGACAGTAGACACGCATACCACCAGCACCTTGTACTAACGGCTCTAACATAACCGCCGCCAGTTCATCATGTTGTGCTTCTATCAAGGCCTTAAATGCTGAAATATCACTCTCTTGCCAGTCTTCATCTCTTTGGCAGGCTGGCGCTGGTGCAAAGACCTGTTTGGCTAATATTTGTTCGAACATGCTATGCATGCCATTTTCAGGGTCACTTACTGACATAGCACCAAAAGTATCTCCGTGATAGCCATTTCGAAGTGTTAATATTTTTTGCTTATCTGTTTTACCTTGAGAAAACCAATATTGAATGGCCATTTTAATCGCGACTTCAACTGCTACAGACCCTGAATCCGCAAAGAAGACATATTGCAGCGGTGCTGCAGTGATATCGATTAATTTCCGTGCAAGTTCAACGGCAGGAGGATGTGTTAAGCCACCAAACATGACATGAGCCATCTCATCGATTTGCCGTTTGGCTGCTTGATTTAATTCGGGGTGATTGTAACCATGAATGGCTGACCACCAAGATGACATGCCATCAATGACTTTGCGACCGTCATTAAGTGTGAGGTAAACCCCTTTCGCAGAGACGACTTCATGAATTAGGCCGGGTTGTTTGACACTGCTGTATGGATGCCAGATATGTTTGGCATCAAAAGTAATGTTATCTAAATCTTGCATAACAAGATCATAGCAGTGTTGGCGTTGTTATCGGGAGGCTGGCTTGGTTTTATTTTGTAATGCTAAAGCTTTCACCACAACCGCATTCAGATACCGCGTTAGGGTTATTGAATTTAAAGCTTTGGTTGAGTCCATCTTTAACAAAATCTAATTCCGTATCATTAATGATGTCCATACTTTTTTGGTCGACAACGACTTTGGCATCATCACGCTCAATAACGACATCATCGTCAGTGACAGACTCAGCATAATCCAATGCATATTTATAACCAGAGCAGCCGCTTTCTGTCACGCCCACGCGTAAACCAACGCCTGACCCACGCTTGGCGATCATATCTTTAATTCGGTTAGCTGCTGATTCTGTTACGGTAATCACTTTTTATCCCATCGCTTCAAATTTGATGACCTTATCACTGGTCCCATTATTCATTTGATGATCTTTTACAACCTGGCCTAGGGTAATGCCACCTAGGTACATTCTGATTTGTTCACTCAAGCTATGCCAGATTTCATGACTTAGACATTGTTCGCCATTTGAACAATTGCCCTTGCCTTCACAGCGGGTTGTATCTACTTTTTCATCAACAGCAGAAATAACATCCAATACCGTCACTTCATCAGCTGAGCGGCTTAAGCGATAGCCACCGCCCGGCCCACGCGAACTGCTAACAAGCCCTTGGCGACGTAAATTAGCGAATAACTGCTCAAGGTACGACAAAGAGATACCTTGTCGATCTGAAATATCGGCGAGTGTGATTGGACGAACACCATAATTTAGACTTAAATCTAACATGGCAGTGACCGCGTAACGGCCTTTAGTTGTTAATCTCATAGCAATACCCCTGTTATTCCTATTGTTTTTATTATATTTCAGAATTTTTACATGTCCGAGTATTTTAGTCAACTTTTAGGCTGATGGTGTTTTTTCATCCTCTTCGGCCAAATCACAGTCCGCTAAATCGGGCATTTTGACATTGGGTATTTCGCCTCCAAGCTGATGAATTGTTTTGCACATTTCATCTACACGCTTGTCTGTCATATGGATATGTTCGATCAAACCATGGATAGCTGTCGCCACAGGATCAAGTGTTTCATTCGAGGTCCCGTAGGCGTCGAAACCCACCGATTCAGCAAGCTTTTGCTGTTGCTTTTGGTCTTCTGTTTCAGCCCTTCTGACTACTCTTGCTGGGATACCCACAACTGTTTGTTCTGACTGTACATCTTTCACTACTACTGCATTCGAACCCACTCGTGCACCATCTTCAAGAGTAATCGGGCCAAGCACCTTTGCACCAGCACCTACAACAACATCATTGCCTAAAGTTGGATGGCGCTTGCCTTCTTTCCACGATGTACCACCCAGTGTTACGCCGTGGTATAAAGTGCAATCGTCACCAATTTCTGCTGTTTCGCCAATCACAACACCCATACCGTGATCAATAAAAAACCGCCGACCAATTTTAGCAGCAGGATGAATTTCTACTCCGGTTAACCAACGACTAAATGTTGATAATATTCTCGCGAGCCATTTTAAATTTCGTTTCCACAAAGCGTGGCTCAGACGATGCCACTGCATTGCTTGTACACCGGGATAGGTCGTTACAATTTCAAAGGTCGTTCTCGCTGCAGGGTCACGATCAAAAACGCAGCGAATATCTTCTTTGATATGTTGCCATGTACTGACGTTTTCACTCATGATTGTTCTCCCTTGTTATTTTCTGCTGCTCGCAGAATACCATGTAAAATTTGTAACTCATTCCTATCCAAATCTGCACGATTAAATAATCGTTTTAATCTACGCATTAAATTTTTGGGGTTTTCTGGATCAAGAAAACCAATTTCCGTTAAGCTCTGTTCAAAATGTTGGTAAAGATGCTCCAAATCTTTGGCATCAATAGCTTCGCGTTCTTCCCCTACTCGTCCAACTTCTATACTTGGGTCAAAGCTCATTTTTAGTTCATATGCAAAAACTTGTACAGCTGCTGCTAAATTCAAAGAACTATAGTCTGGGTTTGCCGGAATATTAATCAAATGTTGGCATCTATCTAACTCTTCATTAGATAACCCCGAATGTTCTCTACCGAATAATATCGCGACCTCGGACTCATCTGATTGTTGCTGAATTTGTGCAACCGCTTGTCTTGGGTCAACGACCGGAACCGGCAGATGACGTAGGCGTGCACTCATACCATAAACTTGATGGCACCCTACTAAAGCAGAGACTAAATCTTGATGAACGACGGCATTTGCTAAAACATCATCTGCCCCTGATGCACGTGCTGTCGCTTCAGCGCTAGGATAATGTAAGGGTTCAACTAAATGGAGTTTGGTTAAGCCCATTGTTTTCATTGCGCGTGCTGCTGCACCAATATTGCCAGGGTGGGTCGTTCCCACCAGCACGAACCGGATATTATCTAATGACTTCATACTGTTTTCCGTGTGATAAACATCGCATCGCCATAGCTGAAGAAACGGTATTGTTGTTTTACCGCATGTCGATACGCCTGCAATATATTTTCTCTTCCTGCAAAAGCTGATACCAACATCAATAGCGTTGACTCTGATAAATGAAAGTTCGTTATCATCGCATCAACCTGCTTAAAGTCATAGCCTGGGTAAATAAAAATATCTGTTTCACCATTGAACGCTTCGATTTGTCCTGATTGCGAAGTACTTTCTAATGCTCTTACACTTGTCGTCCCAACTGCGATTACTCGTCCTCCTCTGGCTTTCGTTTTTTTAACCTGCTCGCAAACATGTTCTGTCACTTCAATTCGTTCTGAGTGCATTTGATGCGTTTGTATATCATCGACACGAACCGGCTGAAAAGTACCTGCGCCGACATGCAATGTAATCTGTGCTGTTTCTATACCTGATTCAGACAATTTATCGAGCATGGCTTGATCAAAATGTAAGCCTGCCGTCGGGGCCGCAACAGCACCTAGTTCCTCGGCATAAACCGTCTGATAACGGTCGGCATCACTTTGAGCGACTTCTCTTTCTATATAGGGCGGTAAAGGTAGGCGGCCTACTTTTTCTAATAATGTCGTTATCGATTCGTCATGATGAAACAGCAGCTCAAATAAGGCACCTTGCCGCCCTAATACTTCAGCATTGAGTTGATCTTCCAACAATAATCGCCGCCCTTGACCCGGTGATTTGCTACTGCGAATATGGGCTAGTACGCGATGTTCATCCAAGACACGTTCAACCAATACCTCAACCTTACCACCACTGTCTTTATGACCTAATAATCGAGCTGGAATCACTTTCGTATTATTGAACACCAATAGATCCTCAGGCCTTAGCAATGCCGTTAAATCAGTAAACTTCCGATCTTGGTATTCTCCTGTTTCACCATTTAAGGATAATAGGCGACTGGCCGTTCTGTCAGAGGTTGGAAATTGTGCAATAAGTTCAGCAGGACAATCAAATTTAAAATCTGTTAATTTCATTCAATGATCATATCAAACTGACTACTTTTTTCACTGCTTTGACGTTATTTTAATTTTTATAACTTAGGCTATATGTCAGTTAAGGTCAGGCTTTCCACAAAATAAGACTTCCCTAAAAGACTTTCAATCGCTATAATCCTCAGCCTGAATATGCCGGGGTGGCGGAACTGGTAGACGCGCCGGATTCAAAATCCGGTTTCTTCGGAAGTGTCGGTTCGATTCCGACCCTCGGTACCATATTCAGCCTTCGTGTTAGTCACTCGGCCTATTTCAATTTGTAGGCAATAGATAATGAGCCATATTGGGTCAAATCTTCTAATTCTTCTTCCGAGCGTGTATCCAAAATATTGGCATCATTTAACGCTAAGGTAATTGATATTTTACCCCAGGAATAGGCTAGGCCTGCTGTGACACCTAAGCGTTCATGATCGTAATCAATTGATCGGCTATCACGAAAGGTATTACCGTCAGTATATATTTGGTTAAGCGTATAGCCCGCTGTCATACCCGCATATAAATACCAGCCATTATCAATTGCTACTGGGCTTGTGATTCTAGAATTATTTAACAGAACACTCGCATAGGAGCGACTTAATCCCCGACCATAGCGTAAGACAAAACCAGACTCTGCATAACTCGATAATGTTCCTATCCCTGCTTCACTGCTTAGAAGAACATCAGCGTGATCATTATCTGACACCCAATATCGCCATAACCTGCCCCTAGTCAATTGGAAGACCAGTTCATTTTCTAATTGTGTGCCCCACCCCTTCGGATCATCCGATCCTATCCATTTATGCACGGTTTTCTGAGCGACTTTAGCACCTGCAGCAGGACCGACAATACCCACTGTGCTACTTAATTTATCGGCATATTGTTTATCGATCGCTAAGTAGGTGGTACTGAAAAAAAGCATTCCTGAATAAGGTAATTGATCTTCAGGCGGATTTTTTACGGTGATATCATCTGGTGTCATCATCACTTGGCCAACACTATAAGCGTTTACTGCCGCATCAAATTGCTGATCGGGTAATGTCCAAAGTAATGGCCAGACGAAATGACTGGCTGTGGGTTGCTCATCTGCTAAGCCCGTATCGTACGCGGAGAAAAATACACCATTGGTATAGCCGTTGTCATTACCTAAAAATAGATCATTGTCTAATGTGCCAGATATCCAATCCATATCCCAATCCCAGTTGGAACTGGTTTCTGCCATGCTGGTATTTGCCATCAGTGTTAATAGTATTAACACCACATACTGATGTAATTTCATATCATTCATTTATATCTTCATTTTTGGTTGGCTATCATACCATTCGCTCCCTACTCTGAGCTAAATGTATCCTAGTCATAGCCTTAGAGAAAGAGTGAACTTCTTCACTTAAAAATCAGCTCTTTGCTGGCATCATATCTACTATCTATTAAATGTAAGTTTGTCCTACTACCTATGACAAACGCTGTATTGAGGCCATACGATGGAAAGAAATGAAGCAATGTCTTTAGTAGTGAAGCTACTGAGCATGATGTTAGAACAAGATGGTTCTGATTTATTTATCACTGCTGGCTTCCCACCTGCTATCAAAATCAAAGGTGTCATGACACCTTTATCACAACACCCGCTTTCACCTGAGGATGCTCAGACGATTACTCAAGCTGTTATGAATGATAAGCAACTCAAACAATATGAAGAAACCAAAGAATGTAACTTCGCTATCGCCCCCGCAGGCCTATGTCGTTTCCGTGTTAATGCTTATGTTCAACAAGGTATGTCTGGTTTAGTGATGCGTGTTATCGCTTCTGAAATACCGACCATTGATGCCTTGGGTTTACCAGATATTATGAAAGATATCATTATGACTAAAAATGGTTTGGTTGTAATGGTCGGTGGTACTGGCTCTGGTAGGTCCACCTCAATGGCTGCGATGCTAGATCATCGCAATGAACATAGTTTTGGACATATCATTACTGTTGAAGATCCGATTGAATATGTCCATCCACATAAAAACTGCGTCATTATGCAACGTGAAGTTGGTGTCGATACGGACAGTTGGGAAGAAGCATTACACAATACCTTGCGACAAGCTCCTGACGTTATAGTCTTAGGTGAGATTCGCGACAAGAAAATTATGGATTTTGGCGTTGAGTTTGCCCAAACTGGTCACTTGGCCTTAGCGACCCTTCATGCCAATAATGCTAACCAAGCTATTGACCGTATTCTTGGCTTTTTCCCATCTGATAAACAAATCAAGTTAATGCAGGATTTATCGCTTAACCTACGCGCCATTATTTCCCAACGCTTAATCAAAACATTAGATGGTGGTCGTGTTGCTGCGATTGAAATTTTAATTAATACCCCCCTTATCTCTGACTTGATTTCTAAAGGTGATGTTTCGGGTGTTAAAGAAGTCATGACACGGTCACGCGAACTAGGCATGCAGACTTTCGACCAAGCCGTATTTGATCTTTATAAAGCCGGCAGAATTAGCTATGACGAAGCTTTAAGAAATGCCGACTCGGTCAATGAAGTTCGTCTAAAAATTAAACTCGATAAAGATGGTAATGGTGAGGATGTCACTAACGATTTTGGTGCTGGATTAGAAGTCGAACCCGATCTGCAAGACGTCAGTGTTCAACAACAGCAATCTAAAGCGGCTTCAGTCAGTGCTGGCCTAGCTTTATTAACAGATGATGATTAACGCTAATAATCATTTTCAGACCGAAACACCTATTAATTCAAGTGAGACAATAATGGATATCAGCCCATACGTAAGATTAATGATGGAAAAAAAGGCCGACTCTCTAACTTTCGATGTCGACCAAACGCCACGCGTAATGTTAGATGGGCAAGAACGAACTGTAGGCCAACAAGCTATGACTGCTGATATGCTCTCAGTCATCTTTGAAGAAATTACTAATGATACCCAAAAGCTACAATTTTCAATCAATAAGAAAATACGCTTTATTGCTTCATTACTCGGTGGTACAAACCTGATCACCGAAATAACAGAAACCGCAGACCAACAATTAAAAATTTTGATCACGCAGGATCAGCGTGAAGACAATACCAGAATGGAGATTCCAACTGATATTAATGTATTAGGTCATGCGCCATCAGAAGCCTTAAACATCATGCCTTATCTGAGCAAACTCGTTGAGCTAGACGGCTCTGATTTATTTGTCACTTCTGGTTCTGCTGTCAAAGCAAAAGTACATGGCACTGCAATTGAACTAGATAGTTACTTGCTAACACCTGAACTGACTCAATCAGCTGCTTATGACATTATGACTGAAGAGCAGATTGATGAATTCGAGACCAATAAAGATATCGATTTTGCTATTAGTTTACCAGACAACAGTGCCCGTTTTAGGGTCAATGTGTTTTACCAACGTCGTACAATTTGTATTGTGCTACGTCTTATCCCAACCACTATCCCTACTGCAGAATCGCTTGAGCTTCCTGAAGTCTTACTTGACTTAGTCATGGCTACGCGCGGTCTATTGCTAATGGTGGGCGGAACAGGTTCTGGTAAATCTACAACAATGGCTGCCATGATCAATCACCGTAATCATCATTCGGCTGGTCATATTCTAACGATAGAAGATCCGGTTGAATTTTCCCACCCTAATATAAAGTCTATTGTTAATCAGCGTGAAATCGGTATTGATACCACTTCCTATGCTCGTGCTTTACGGGCCAGTCTTCGTGAAGCCCCCGATGTGATTTTGATTGGTGAAATTCGTGATCGCGAAACGATGGAGGCCGCCTTGGAACTTTCAAATACCGGCCATCTTTGCATTTCTACTTTACATGCTAATAATGCCAATCAAGCGATGGAACGCATTATTAATATGTTCCCTCAGTCACAGCATAAGCAACTTTTTATGGATTTATCCGCTAACTTAGGCGCTGTCATTTCTCAGCGTTTGATCCCAGACACCAAAGGTAAGCGTTGTGCTGCTATTGAGGTTTTACTGAGTACTCCACATATCACTAACCTAATATTGAAAGGTGAATTAAGTGAAATTAAGGAAGCGATGAGGACCAGTGGTGCTCAGGGTATGATTACTTTCGATGAAGCCTTATTAGCGCTCTACAAAGATGGCCGTATTTCACTAGAGGAAGCCTTGCGTAATGCTGACTCTCGAAACGACTTGGAAGCAAAAATCAATTTTGGTTAATCACCCTGGATCTCGTTTTTAGTTGTTGTTTAATTTTATTGTCTAGATACGTATGATTACCAGGCTATCTCTTTATCTATAGCGCATCGCAAACATTAATTTAGTTACTTATGTAGGGTATTTCAACAATAAAACCATGCCTTTTGAAAGGTTTTAAGAAGTCCCTCAAAACTCTTTGATTATATTGTGTTTTTAGCACCGTTCCAGTGCGATTTAATTACATTTAATCTCATTAATTTACTGTCAGTGCCCGTTATTACTACTTCTTAGGCCAAAAATGCTCGCAAAACCAATCTATTGCTGGTATCTTTTAGCCATCACTTTGTCATATTTGTTTGAGACGGCATATCTATGAAAAAACTAGAGCAATTTATTCTCGATCAGTTCTTCGTGATTATTGCGGCTATATCTGTTTTTTGGCTGTCTTTAGTCATTTACGGTTTATTAAACTCATAAAGGACTTGCGGGCGATATACTTTAAGGTAAAACTGAAGTAACTTGACTCGTTAAATGAACTTTAAATTTTTATTCTGAGAAGCTGTTTAATCTGTGTGTCGTAATATTGAAAATTTCACTGTCCATTCTCGCTTTCGTTCCCAATCGAAAACTCAGTACCGTGCTATCAATGTGCTTCAGGTAAACGTCGTCACTTCTTTTATTAATCCATATTTCTTAGATTTAACCCGAGGGGGAATTTGAATGAGCTACCAATATATTCGCTTTTTTTCAGATATTAGTATTGATGATGTCGATAGTGTCGGCGGGAAGAACGCTTCTTTAGGTGAGATGTACAGTGAGTTGAGTCGTGAAGGGGTTAATATCCCGAATGGTTTTGCAACCACTGCTGATGCTTATCGTTACTTTCTTAAACATAATGACTTAGAAGCTAAGATTACAGATGCTCTTTCGACACTCGATGTTGATGACACTAAAGCACTAGCTGAAACAGGCGAACATATCCGTTCTTTGATTATCAACGGAACGATGCCACAAGAGATCGTCGATGAAATTGACCTCGCCTATAAAGAATTAGAAAAAGAATACGGTAACGATGTTGATGTCGCTGTTCGAAGTTCTGCTACTGCTGAAGACTTGCCCGATGCTTCATTTGCTGGTCAACAAGAATCTCATTTGAATATAACCGGTACAGCAGCACTTCTTAATAGCTGCCGCCAAATTTTCGCTTCTCTGTTTACCAACCGCGCTATTTCATATCGTGTTCATCAAGGTTTTGACCATATGAGTGTCGCGCTTGCGATTGCGGTTCAAAAAATGGTCCGTTCTGATAAAGCTTCTTCAGGTGTTATGTTCACTATTGATACTGAAAGTGGCTTCCGAGACATTGTCTTTATCACAGGTGCGTGGGGCTTAGGTGAAAACGTTGTTCAGGGTGCGGTTAATCCTGATGAATTTTACGTTTTCAAACCAACATTAGGTACTAAATATCAGCCTATTATTAAACACAACCTGGGTAGTAAAGCCTTAAAAATGGTTTACGCCGAAAAAGGTTCCGCTATCGGTGATACCGGTGCAGTAATCAACACTGACGTGCCTGTTGAAATGCAAAATCAATTTTGTATTAATGATGACGAAGTGCTTGAACTTGCTAAAACAGCCGTCATTATTGAAAAACACTACACTAAAAAAGCTGGTCGCCCAATGCCAATGGATATTGAGTGGGCCAAAGATGGCGACAGTGGTGAATTATTTGTTGTGCAAGCTCGCCCTGAGACAGTTGAATCTGGTAAGTCTCTACAAGCACTAGAAAATCATGTTCTAGAAAAGAAAGGTAAAGTCATCATCGAGGGCAAAAGCGTTGGTAGTAAAGTTGCCAGCGGTAAAGCTCGAGTCATCCTTAAAACAAGCCAAATGGCAGACTTAAAACCAGGCGAAATATTAGTTACTGATATTACGGATCCTGACTGGGAACCCGTCATGAAGATTGCCGGTGCCATAGTCACTAATCGTGGTGGCCGGACTTGTCATGCTGCTATTATCGCACGAGAATTAGGCATCGCCGCTATTGTCAGTACCAATACGGCAACTAAAGTTATCAAGACTGGTGATATTGTCACTGTTAGTTGTGCAGAAGGTGATACAGGTACCGTTTACCAAGGTGCTCTTCCGCATCACATCCAAAGCATTGATATATCTACTATTCCTGTGCCAAAAGACACAGGTATCATGCTGAACTTAGCTAACCCTGAAATCGCATTTAAGACGAGTAACCTGCCTAATTCTGGTGTTGGTTTAGCCCGAATGGAATTCATTATTAATAATAGTATCGGTGTACATCCTAATGCCTTAATTGATTATGATGACCTGAATAAAACACTACAAAAGAAAATTGCCCCAAGAATGGCTGGCTACCCTAACCCGATTTCGTTCTATGTGCATAAACTGGCCGAAGGTATTGCTACTATTGCTTCTGCCTTCTACCCTAAACCGGTTATTGTGCGCCTGAGTGATTTCAAATCTAATGAGTATGCTAACTTGATTGGCGGTCCCCTCTACGAGCCTGAAGAAGAGAACCCAATGCTTGGTTTCCGTGGGGCCACGCGTTATTTAAGTCAATCATTTAGTGAAGCTTTCGCATTAGAGTGTAATGCTCTTCGGATCGCGCGTACGACAATGGGCTTAGATAATATTACGGTCATGATTCCTTTTGCCCGTACTGTCGCTGAAACAAAACAAGTTATTGATTTAATGGCATCGCATGGCTTAGTTCGCGGAAAAAGAGGACTTAAAATTTACCTCATGTGTGAGCTTCCAGCCAACGTCATTTTAGCCGACCAATTCCTCGAACTTGTTGATGGATTCTCTATTGGTTCTAATGATCTAACCCAACTTACACTTGGTGCAGATAGAGACTCTAGCTTACTAGGCCACTATGATGAGCGTAATGAAGCGGTCCTTAAAATGATTGAAATGGCTGTAGCAGCATGTAAAAAAGCAGGCAAGTACGTCGGAATCTGTGGACAGGCACCATCAGACTTCCCTGAAATTACTAAGTTCTTAGTTGATCAAGGTGTCAGTACTGTTTCAGTAAATCCTGATAGTGTCGTGGAAATGGCACATGTTGTGTCTGAGATGGAAAGTAAGCTTTCTTAAAACACAATAATCATTCTAGTTAAAACAAAAAAAGCCGTGATATTTTTTCACGGCTTTTTTGTTTTCATTCTCACATGCACCGTCTTTAAATAGTGGAAATACACTTAAATCACCTCTTTGGTAAAAGAACGGCTTTATACGCTTGATTTAAGGCTGACTCAACTTACGATGAACAACATGTGTATATGCGCTAAATTTATCAAGTACAGTAAAGACATAAAACAGATAAAACCTAACAGCCTTCTGAAACTGTGCCTTTCTTTGCTACACAGGTGATCCAATAATATAACTTATCACTGCTGGTAACCTTTCAGATATAAAAAAGCCAAGATAACTAAACGTTACCTTGGCTCACAAACATTAAAAATGTTTATATGTTTTTTATGCTTCTTTAGATTTTCTACGTAAACCCAAGAAACCCATTAGTGCAGGTGCAAACAACCATAGCGCAGCTGGTACTGGCACTTCTGAAACCGTTACAACACGAATCCAATCACCTGGTTCAGTAACAACCATCCGTAGGTCAAGTACCGCACCTAAAACTGTGTAGCCATCACCTGTTGCAATATTATTCTGTTCTAGGCCCGCGGCATTAAATGGGAGTGAACTACCTGTTGTGAAATAATCATTAAACGCAGCTAATAAATCATTACTATCATTCATTAGACTACCGCTTTCATTTGACATCACACCGATGATGTCTCCACTAAAAACCCATCTCTTTCTATCGTCAGCGCGTGTACCGCCTTGTGTGTTTAGAAAGATAAGATGGCTATCTACTTTAGTTCCTTTAGCAATCGTCCCACCATCAACATTAATAGTACGGCTTAACACAACACCTTGTAGCTCATCAAAGCCTTGTTGTGCAGTATTTGTAGGACTATCTTCTTGAACACTGACAGCAGCAATAATATCAGGGCCACTGACAATTGCAGCTTGAGCTTGAAATGACATCAGCAATGCTGATGCGAATAAAATAATTTTTTTCATGTCATTTTCCTTTATCGAAAAATGCAACCCAGCCATCTTCAAAGTATTCAAGAACTGTAGCTTTCCGTACTTGGTTCACACCAAACTTGGCTTAAAATTTATATTAATAAAGCCCTGCAATAATTTCAGTTAGCCTCTGCATTAAGAAAATACCGCTATTCTAAATCAAAAACAATTGAACTTTAGTACTAAGTAAATTCTCAATGCCCCTATTTTAACATTTAATAATGTTACCGACACCCCTCTTTCGGGCTAGGAGGCCTTTATATCCGCTATCACATAAGAGCATTTATTTTTTATCAAAAACAGCTATAGATTCAACATGACTTGTATGTGGAAACATATCCATAATGCCGGCTGACAATAATTTATAACCAAGTTGATTAACCAATTCCCCTGCATCTCTCGCTAATGTCGCTGGGTTGCATGACACATAAACAATGCGTTGTGCACCTAACTCGGCTAATTGCGGTAATACCTCAAAAGCACCACTTCTTGGTGGATCTAATAAAACTTTATTGAACCCGGCTTGTGACCAATCATATTCTTTTAATGTTGTTTTAGTCAGATCTGCTTGCTCAAAGATAGCATTATTCAAGCCATTCAGTGTTGCATTCTTTTGTGCATGTTTTACTAAGGCCGCATCCCCTTCGACACCGACCACTTCGCCGGCACGTTTTGCCATTGGCAAGCTAAAATTACCTAAACCACAAAACAAATCTAGAATACGATCTTGCTCTATCACTTCAAGCAAGTCCATGGCTTTTTGTATCATTTTTTCATTGATGCCCGCATTGACTTGTGTAAAATCATTAGGCTCAAAATTTAATGTTAATCCTGACTCTGGTACATACTGCAATTGGGGATCTAATGGCCAAATAGGGGTCACCGTATCGGGACCACCTGATTGTAAATAAATCCAAAAGTCATTCTGCTCGCCAAATGCAATTAATGTTTGTTGATCTGAATGAGAAAGTGCATCCAAATTTCTAAACACCAAGGCAACATGTTGTTCGTCCATCGCGACTTCAATTTGGGCAATACGGTTATAGGCATCTAGGTCCGCAATCATTTCACCCAAATCGGCTAAGCGATGCCCTACTCTTTCGTCAAGTACTTCACATTGCTCCAATAACGCTAAGTAGGGCGACCCTTTTTCTCTGAACCCTACTAAAACACGTTCTTTTTTTGGCACATGTTTAACACCTAAACGCGCTTTACGTCGATAGCCCCAGAGTGGCCCAGTTAATGGTTCAAGCCATTGTTCTGGTGTCAGTTGTCCAAAATGACTCATTTGTTCCATCAAGGTATTTTGTTTTAAAGCGAGCTGTGCTTCTGGCGACATATGCATTAGGCTACAGCCACCACAGAGTCCAAAATGTTGGCATTTTGCTTGAACTCTATCTGCCGATGGGTTTGCAATTTCAACTGCATGCCCCTCATCAAATTTGCTGTGCTTTTTTGTATAAAGAAATTGAACTGTTTCACCAACCAAAGCACCATCAATAAAAATCGTTTTACCTTCGATCCGAGCAATACCTCTGCCATCATGAGATAAGGATTCAATCGTTGCTTCTACGGGGTCTTGTGGTAGTTTACGTCGGCGATTGCGTCTTGCCATATAATATCTGCTCTTTGTCGTCTAAATAAAAACCAGTGATGGTACACCACCACTGGTTAGCTCGCTAAATTTGTTTTCTCTACTAGCTTATTTTCGCTGCCATTTACCGCCGCTTTGATACCACCAGCCTTTTGCTGCTTTATTCACCCAGCGTCTGGCAAATGTCGCCTGAATATCACCTTGCCATTCTGGATGACCATTGGCTCTGGCAATTTCGGCATATAAAGCTTGCCGATCTTTATTCTCTGCAGCTATTAACCCTTTCAATTTGTTTCTATCTTTTAAAGCCACTACTTTACTATTGTGGCTTGCCACTAAGCCTTGCTGGGTCAATCCAATCGCGCCATTGTCAAAATAGGGTTTTAAACTATTATGACGCTTTTTCATTTTATTCTGAATTGCAGAAATAGCCGCAGAGTTAATATTGAGATCTGGCTCAGCTGCTGAAGCGGGGCTGATAAACCAGTCTAGGATAGCTACACCCAAGGCTTCTGCATTCGATTGTTGTTCGGTCTTTTCGTTTTCTGGTATTGCTTCTCGCTGCCCTTCAGGACCCCAAATATCTTCAATAATTTTATCAGCTGCTTTCTCAGCCGCTGCCGCTGGAAAATAAATATTAATCGTGACGCAAGAAACTAACATTAAACCCGTTATTAAACTCGTTATATTTTTTGTAAACCGTTTCATTTTATTTCCTTAAACTTATTATTGCATCACCGGACTAGGGTTATTACTCACCGCTTTTAACCGTTCGATGAGTTCTGGCCAATCGACACGGCGCGTATAGCCTTTAACATTTATCCTCGGCGGTAAACCGCCCCCTTTAACAATATAATAACCTTGTTCCGCCTCTTCGACACCGCCCATTTCACACACATCATTTCGGAGTTTGCAACTTAGACCTAAGCGCTGATAAGAAAAATCCTCAAAAAAACGTAGAACACTGCGTGACAATACGCCAGAAGCTCCCCCACCTAATTCAGATAAGTTATTAACGGCTTGCTGACTGATTCTGTGCCTGACTTTATCTTGTTTTGCCGTTTTCAGATACGCATCAAATGCCACTGGTTGCCAATTTGCTAATCGAAGGTTCTTTATTTTTCCTTCTAATGTACCTGTCATTTTCCCAAAATCGAAGGTGTTAGTCATTGTTTCTAGATCGAAACCGATCAAATCAATATTGCTATATAACTGTGATGCAGTGCCAAAAAGATCCGTTAAACGCAGATCATGGATAATAGTTGTTCCTTTGAACAATTTGACCATTAAAGCACCATCGACCTTAATTTCTTGTGCTTGATAAGTTACCTTTGGAATCATTCCAGACAATTTCCCATGTAGTGGCGGCCAATCTAAATGTTGACTCAACGTTGTCATTGAAATCGGTGTAAGTAAACCTTCAAATGTCCACGATGTGCCCTGACTTTCTTGTTTTAATAAAGCAAAATCATTGATTTTTAATGCGCCATCTAAGATAGGAATTTCCCAAGGTTGTAACAGTTTTAAATTTGCTTTTTCTGTTTGTGCTCTTAATGCCGAGTCCCCAATAGGGATTGAATACAATGTGGCGTACTGCCATGATAAATTAACGGGTAATGCTGCGTTTAACGTTGTCCACGCTAAATCACCATTTACTCCCTGGATATCAAACCGTTCTTCAGCATCTTGTGCTGATATATCTTCGAGACCAAGTTGTAATCGATAACCTGCTTGTTCTTGATAATAATTCAAACTCGCTTTGCCAGTGATGCCGAGATCTTCTGTTGCTGTACCCACTGTAAAAGGTTGTAGCCAATGTTGATAAATAGGTGCTAAGTCTGTCTTTGCGATATCTAATTTTAATTGATGAATTTGTTCATTCACCATCATAAGAGAGACATCTGCAACACCTACATTTTGATGATTTATCTCACTTTCAAACACGTGTAATTTATTATTTTTTTGTTGCCAGTTCCCTTTCGCTTTTAATGTTATTGGCGCTGTCATTAAATCTAAAAAAATTGGTTCAACATAAGCTTGGCCACTTTCTAGGGCCACATCCGTTTGCCATTGCCAAATGTTTTGCTGCTGTGCCAGATTTACTTCCCAGTCTACCCGCACCCCTTCGGTGACATATTGACCTAATTCATCACTCAAATCTAACTGTTGTATTTTGCTCTTTAACACTAACTGATTAAGTTGATTTTTAATACCATTCACCTCTAGTGCAATACCCATCGCACCACTATATTGCCAACTCAATAAGGTTTGTTGTTGCTGTTTAGCTAGATAAGGTTGAACAAAACTAATAATGCGGTCGAGATCAACGTCATTGCTATTGGCTGTTAACTGCCAATGTTCTTCCTCTAGGTTGAGTGACAGCTTTATTTCCGCACCGGCTATTGTCAAACCAGTTGCTATGACATGGTAGCTTTGTCGACTTGAATCCATCTCGATCGTAAAATCAATTTGTTGGTTACCCAAATCTTTTTGTTTAAATTGCAACCGTCCCTTTTGACATTGCACTTTTTCAGCAAAAAATTGGATGACGTTGCAATCTAACTTTAGTGCGGTGAGTTTTTCTAGAGGGGAAGGTACCAACAACACATCAGCCGTGGCAATGAACGTCAAGCCTTGTTGTGCATAGCTTATGTTTAAATCAAGGTGCTCAAGCGTTATATCATCACTTTGCCAGTGACCGATAGAAAGCTGTAACTGTTCAATTGCCCATGATGTTGTGACGACCAAACAACAGACGACAATGACAACCAAGCTTCGCATTTTTAGGCTGGAAACACACCTGTAGATAAATAACGATCACCTCGATCACATATAATCGCGACGATTGTACTGTTAGTCACTTTTTTCGATAATTTTAACGCGGCTGCCACATTTCCCCCTGATGACACCCCACAAAAAATGCCTTCTTGAATCGCTAATTGTCGCATTGTTTCTTCCGCTTCTTCCTGTGCCATATCCATGATGAGATCAACACGTTCAGCTTCAAAAATAGTGGGGAGGTATTCTTTTGGCCAGCGTCTTATTCCCGGAATGGCACTGCCTTCAGTCGGTTGTACACCTATAATTTGTACCGCTTCATTTTGTTTTTTCAAATATCGCGACACCCCCATAATGGTTCCTGTCGTACCCATTGCACTGACGAAATGGCTTACTTTGCCATCGGTGTCACGCCAGATTTCTGGTCCTGTTGTTTCATAGTGTGCAAGTGGATTATCAATGTTACCAAATTGGTTTAATACCTTGCCTTGTCCATTGGCTTCCATTTCCAAGGCCAAATCTCGTGACGTTTCCATCGAGTCAGTTAAGATAATCTCGGCGCCATAGGCTTTCATTGATGCTCTTCGCTCAATACTCATATTTTCGGGCATGATGAGTACCATTTTATAGCCAAGAATCGCTGCAATCATGGCGAGGGCAATACCTGTATTACCGCTAGTTGCTTCAATAAGCGTATCACCTGGCTCAATATCACCCCGCTCTTGCGCACGCTTTATCATGCTCATCACCGGGCGATCCTTTACTGAACCGGCTGGGTTATCGCCTTCTAGTTTCACTAAGATGGTATTGGTTGTCTTACCTGGGAGCCGTTGAAGCTTAACGAGAGGCGTATTACCAATACAGGCATCAATAGTGGGATAATCTGTCATACCTTTTTCTCCATCACAACATGGGCTATGGCATAATGCTGCTCGTCACTGATACTCAGAAAATAAGCACCAATCTCTAATTCGGATAATAATGCCAAAGCCCGCTCAGTAAAATGTAATTCGGGTTTGCCAACCGCATTATTTTTAACAGCAATATGGCCTAAATTAAGGCCATCTCTAAAACCAGTTCCGAAAGCCTTTGCAGTTGCTTCTTTGGCTGCAAATCGTTTGGCTAAAAACGCCGCCTGATTGACAGCTTGTTCAAATTCGACCAACTCTGTCTCGCTTAATATTTTATGAGCTGCTTTGACGCCATGCTTATCCAATAAATCCTGCATGCGCTGGGTTTCAACAATGTCTGTACCGATCCCAAAAATCACCCGCGTGCTACTCGCATCAGTTCTTTCATTTCTCTCACCGCTGTTTTCAAACCTGTGAATACAGAACGCGCAATAATCGCGTGGCCGATATTCAATTCAACAATATCCGGAATTTTAGCAATGGCTGTGGTGTTGTGATAATTCAAACCATGGCCAGCATTGACTTGTAACCCTGCGTGCTTTGCATACTCGACGGCTTTTGCAATTATTTTTAATTCTGCTTGTGCTGCTTCATGTGTCGGTGCGTCGGCATAGGCACCTGTGTGTAACTCAATAACTGGCGCGCCACAGGCAACAGCTGCATCAATTTGAGCAAAATCTGGGTCAATAAATAATGACACTGTGATATTCGCACCCGCTAAGCGTTCACAAGCCGCTTTCATTTTGTTCATTTGTCCGACGACTTCTAGCCCACCTTCGGTTGTCAGTTCTTGACGACGCTCTGGTACCAGACAGCAGTCATTGGGTTTGTATTTTTCTGCAATGGCTAGCATTTCATCTGTCACTGCCATTTCTAAATTCATTTTAGTTTGTAAAATATCTGACAACATCATTACGTCGCGTTCTTGGATATGGCGTCGATCTTCACGAAGGTGGATTGTTATACCATCAGCTCCTGCTTGTTCAGATTCAATTGCTGCCTGTACTGGATCAGGGTATAACGTTCCCCTTGCTTGTCTCAAAGTCGCAATATGATCAATGTTAACGCCTAATTGTATTGTCATGCTTGTTTTGTACCTATTTTATTAATGTGTTGCACTTGTGTTCTGCTATTGGAATAGTTCTCTACTCCGTAATGATTTTCCCGCGAGATAAAAATGTATCACCATTCGCATCAGTTGCTTAATTTCTTTCAAACTTGTTTGATCGAAACCCTGTCCGTCAATTAAATGTTGCAAACTTCTGCCTGAAATAGGGTAAAACGTCATACCGGACTGCCAGCGATGTAACCCTGTATCGGCCACATAGTAATAGTTTTCCTCTGCTACTATCTTATCACCGGTTTCAGCTTCATGTTCAATGACCAAACCATACCCCAAATGACTCAATAACTGCTTTTCAAATAACCGCAAGGTAATTTCATTATTACCGGCAGACTGCAGCCCCAATAATGCTTGTTGATAGGCTACAAATATTTCAGGCTCTTTTTCACCCAGAGGTAACAGCTTCACCATTAATTCATTAATATAGAGTCCACATAATGCTGATTCAGCCTGTAATAAGTAGGCTGGCCCGCCAGTTTCTACTGCACTTAGTACTTGTAAATCACTGCGCCCAAACCAAGACAGTAATAAAGGTTGATATAATTGTAATAACCCAGCTTGACTACGTTTTTTGTTTCGCACACCTTTAGCAAGTATGCTAATGCGACCATAACTTTGACTGTAAACGTCTAATAAAACACTCGTTTCTCTGTAAGGGCGTTGATGCAATATAAAACCTAGCTGGAAATCAACGTTCACACCACCACGCTCTACAATTCGTCGTTATATCCAAGATTTTTCAACATACGCTCATTATCTGACCAACCATCGCGTACCTTGACCCAAAGTTCAAGAAAAACTTTACTCTCGAACAAGCTTTCCATTTCAATACGTGCTTCTCGGCCAACGGCTTTCAGTAACTCACCTTTTTTACCAATGACAATGGATTTTTGGCCACTTCTCTCTACATAGATTACCGCACCAATTCGTATTAGTTTATCTTCCTGCCTATATTGCTCTATTTCAACTGTTAATGAATAAGGTAATTCTTGGCCTAATTGTCGAAACAACTTTTCTCTGACTAATTCTGCCGCTAAAAAACGTGCACTTCTATCGGTGAACTGATCTTCAGGAAAAATCAATTCACCTTCCGGCACTAACTGTTTTATTTCTGTTTCTAATTCATCGATATTAATCCCTTTACGGGCCGAAATCGGTAGCACTTTAGCAAAGTCATAGGATTGCGTTATCTTTTCAATATGCGGTAACAACATGGCCTTGTCTGATAATTTATCGACCTTATTTAATACCAATATGACAGGTGCGTTAGCGTTACTTTTCAGCCTTTCTAGCACTTGCTCATCATCATCATTCCAATTTAAACCATCAACTACAAATAAGATCACATCAACATCATCAATCGACGATGCAGCTGCACGATTAAGATAGCGGTTCATCGCCCGTTTACCATCAGTATGAAGGCCTGGGGTATCCACGTAAATTAGTTGACTATCGTCTTCTGTTTTTATCCCTAAAATGCGGTGACGGGTCGTTTGAGGACGGCGCGAAGTAATGCAAAGCTTTTGCCCTAAGACACGATTAATTAATGTCGATTTCCCGACATTTGGACGGCCAATAATGGCGACATAGCCAGATTTAAAGGTCGTTTCTGTCATAATTTTTCTGCTAATAATATCAATGCGCGCTCCGCTGATTTTTGTTCTGCCTTACGGTGACTTGAGCCTTGTGCAACGACGACCTTTTCTAATAATGAAACTTGGCATGAGGCTTCAAACTGGGGTGGCTTGTTCGACCCTTGTTTCAATTCTTTTACGCTATATATAGGCAGTGCCTGTTGGCGGCTTTGTAGTAATTCTTGCAATCGTGTTTTGGGATCTTTTATCACTTCATCAACGTCAATGGCAGCCAGTCGTTCTTTATAAAGCATTAATATCAAAGATTTAACTTGTGAGATATCGCTGTCTAGATAGACAGCACCTAATATTGCTTCGACGGTATCTGCTAAAATAGATTCACGCCGAAAACCACCGCTTTTCAATTCACCAGGCCCCAAAATAAGGACTTCACCCAAGGCTAACTCACGGCCTATTTCAGCTAACGTTACCCCTTTAACTAAAGAAGAACGTAATCGACTTAACTTACCTTCACGTACTTGTGGAAAGCGCTCAAATAAAGCTTCTGCTATCACGAAGCTTAAAATCGCATCTCCTAAGTATTCTAGTCTCTCATTATTCTTAGCATCCGCACTGCGATGCGTTAGCGCCTGTAAAAATAACGATGTATCTTTAAATTGATATTCCAATTGCTTTAGCAATGCTTTTTGGCGTGACGTTATACTCATCTAATAGGTTTCTTAGCCTCTGCTTCGACGTGAAAACTACCTACTAGATTAATATGGGCGATGAAAGGTTCCCTCACTTCATAGTCAATAATAATTTTATCAACATGAACATTATTTTTGCCCCGTAATAACTCAATATTATCTTTTTTAACGCTAAAGATATAACCAGTATTAAAGCGTTTATCTAATAAAGTCATCACTTGCTGCTTGGTCAATTTATTCGTTGTAATTTCCTTTTCCATGCCTTCCATCACGGTGACAACACCGAAGTATTCTTGGTACATTGGAAATAAACGCATTGCAAATGTGACAAAAAATGCAATGATGCCCAGAACAATCACCCAACCGATCAGTGTCATGCCTGCTTGTTGTCGTTTCATTGTGTACCTCATTAATTAATTGAATTACCCATTCGTTCACCATTAATACAAATGGCACTCGCATTACAATCCCAACTCATCCAAATATAAAAGGCTTTACCCACTAAATTTGATTCTGGCACTGTTCCCCAAAAACGGCTATCACTACTATTATCGCGGTTATCGCCCATCACAAAATATTCCCCTTCAGGAATAATCATATCAACAACTACCCGTTGCTGGCCTGGTGATATTGCAATTTGGTGATTGATGTCACCTAATTGCTCTGTCAAAAGTTTATCTTGGCTACCCATCACACCCATTAATTCAACAGGTTTATGTTCTATTTTTTGTGTCATAGCCTTGCCATTAATATAAACAATTTTGTCTTTATATTGGACACGATCTCCGGGTAAACCGACTACCCGTTTAATATAATCTATTTGTGGTTGTGGTGGATAACGAAAAACCACGACATCGCCACGCTCTGGCACGCCCATTTCAATGACTTTACTATTTAATACGGGTAAGCGAACACCATAATCAAATTTATTCACTAGGATAAAGTCACCGATCCGTAAAGTCGGTACCATGGATGCTGATGGAATTCGAAAAGGTTCAATCACAAAAGAACGGACAATCAACACCGCTAAAATAATCGGAAAGAATGATTTTGCATATTCGACAATGACCGGCTCAGCTTCTTTAGGCCCTCTTGCCGGTGCCCAAAGCCATTTATCTAATAACCATATTACCCCTGTTATTGCTACAAGGGTCACCATTAAAGCTGGAAAACTCACTCTCACTTTCCTCTGTTAAGATTTTTTAGATAATTGTAATACAGCCAAAAAGGCTTCTTGTGGTACGTCGACCTTACCAATCGACTTCATCCGTTTCTTACCGGCTTTTTGTTTTTCAAGTAATTTACGCTTGCGTGACACGTCACCACCATAACATTTGGCCAATACGTTTTTACGCATCGCTTTAACAGTTGAGCGTGAAATAATATGGCCACCAATCGCTGCTTGAATCGCAATATCAAACATTTGCCTTGGGATCAGTTCTTTCATTTTTTCAACTAACTCCCTACCACGGCTAATGCTTTGTTCACGATGGACAATCATTGATAATGCGTCAACGCGCTCACCATTAATTAGGATATCGAGCTTAACTAAATCTGCCGGCTGGAAACGAACAAAATGGTAATCCAATGATGCGTAACCGCGGCTCACAGATTTTACACGATCAAAGAAATCGATCACGACTTCATTCATTGGGATTTCATAGCTTAATGCGACTTGTTTCCCCATATATTGCATTGACGTTTGCACGCCCCGTTTTTCTACACATAACGTAATGACAGCGCCTAAATGATCTTGTGGTACCAAGATATCTGCAATAACAATCGGCTCACGAATTTCATCAATAGTCCCCACATCGGGCAATAAGGCTGGGTTTTCGATTTTTAGCTCTTCACCCTTACGATTTAATACTTCAAATACAACGGTAGGTGCTGTTGTAATTAAATCTAGATCATATTCTCGCTCGAGCCGTTCTTGGATAATTTCCATATGCAATAGGCCTAAGAAGCCGCAGCGAAAACCAAAACCTAAAGCTTGTGAGTTTTCAGGCTCAAAAAACAGTGATGCATCATTCAGCCTTAATTTACCTAAGGCTTCACGGAAGGCTTCGAAATCATCTGAACTAACAGGGAAAATACCAGCATAGACCTGAGGTGTTACCGACTTAAACCCCGGCAACATCTCAGTAGCCCCTTTATGTGCATGGGTCAGCGTGTCACCCACAGGCGCGCCATCAATATCTTTAACGCCAGAAATGACATAGCCCACCTCACCACAAAACAATGCATCTCGCTTCGTTCGTTTAGGTGTAAAGACGCCGACTTGCTCGACTTGATACTCGTGGCCAGTCGACATAACTTTAATTTTGTCTTTTGCTTTGATACACCCTTGCATAATTCGAACTAAGGAAATCACACCAACATAACTATCAAACCAAGAATCAATGATTAGGGCCTTTAACTCCCCATCGGGTTCCCCTTTTGGCGCCGGGATCCGTTCCACTAAAGCTTCTAATAGATCTTCGATGCCTGAACCCGTTTTAGCACTACATTGCACGGCATCTAAAGCATCAACACCAATGATGTCTTCTATTTCCTGCGCAACACGTTCAGGTTCAGCAGACGGCAAATCAATTTTATTCAGTACAGGTAATACTTCTAAGTCTAAATCGATAGCGGTATAACAGTTTGCAACGCTTTGCGCTTCAACCCCTTGCGCAGCATCCACGACCAACAATGCGCCTTCACAAGCTGCCAAAGATCGTGAGACTTCATAAGAAAAGTCAACATGGCCAGGCGTATCAATGAAGTTAAGGTGATAAGTTTCACCATTCCGTGCCTTATAGTCTAAGGATACACTTTGTGCCTTTATCGTAATGCCTCTTTCTCGCTCAATATCCATTGAATCAAGGACTTGAGATGACATTTCACGCTCTGTCAAACCACCACACACTTGAATAAACCGATCTGCAATCGTAGATTTACCATGGTCAATGTGTGCAATGATCGAGAAATTACGGATATGCTCCATAAAACTATGTATACCTTTTTAAATCTGTACCTGTAAAAAAATCGGCCGATACTGAAGTACCGGCCGATAACACTTTAACTACTAATTTTACGGTAAAAAGAGCCGCCTGTCCTGTTTAAACAACAGCGAGTCTCCTCGACCTTATCTGATTATTCTTTTTCTATTTTTAATGCTAAGAAAATAGCCCCTTGCTGACGTTGAACCAATACTGGAATGGCTTTATCTTCTGGCAAGTCACGTGCAATATCTAAAAACTGTTTTGCACTGGTAATTTGTAAGTTATTCAAACTTACAACGACATCGCCACGCCTTAGCCCTGCCTTAGCTCCAGCTCCTTGCTCAACAGCTATAATGATGACGCCTCCTTTCTCAACATCGTATTGTTCACTCTGTTGTTTAGTTAACTCAGCAATTTCAACGGCTAAACGGTCATCGACTAACCTTCCCGGTTTACTGCCTGTTTTTATCATCGTCGCTGCGTCTTCTTCCAGCTTCTCAATCGTTACCTTCAACGTTTTCTGCTTCTTATTTCTCATGACAACGACGGGGACTGATTCACCAATTTTTGTTCTGCCAACATAAGGTGGTAACGACGAAGAGGTCGTGATTTGATGACCATTAAATTTCAGTATGACATCGCCTGCTTCAATACCGGCTTTTGCCGCAGGACTTTCTGGCGTCACCCTTGAAACTAAAGCACCTTGTGGTTTATCCAAACCAAAGGATTCGGCCAACTCTCTTGTGACATTTTGAATCACAACGCCTAACCAACCTCGGCTGACATAACCTTGTGACTTTATTTGTTCTACTACATCTAAAGCCACATCCATGGGTATCGCAAACGAGACACCCATAAAACCACCGGTTCTACTGTATATCTGTGAATTGACACCAATCACTTCACCATCCATGTTGAACAGTGGACCACCAGAATTACCCGGATTTATCGCGACATCTGTTTGAATAAACGGCACATAATTATCGCTCGGTAAGTTTCGCCCTAAAGCACTAACTATTCCAGCTGTGGCTGATGAGTCAAATCCAAATGGTGAGCCAATCGCTAAAACCCATTCACCGACTTGTAATTCAGTAGAATCGCCTAGTTTTACAGCTGTGAGGCCCTTCGCTTCGACTTTTAATAATGCAATATCACTTCGCTCATCGCTGCCCAGTACTTTTGCTTCCAACTCTGTTCGATCATTGAATCGCACGATGATTTCATCTGCATCTTTAATCACATGATGATTGGTCATGATGTAACCATCTTCTGACAGCACAAAACCTGACCCTAAAGAATGAGATTCAAATGGCTGAGGCCTTTGTCCTCGGCTACCCGGCCCAAAGAAGTGTTTGAACATATCATCTAAGGGCGTGCCTTCTGGAATCTCCATCCCCTTGGGCAAACGTAGACTACGAGTTTTATTATTTTTAGTTGTGCTGATATTGATCACTGCAGCACTGTTTTTCGACACTAATTCGGTAAATTCAGGCAGGCTCCTCGCTTGCAAGGGTAAACTCAAGGCCAACGTTGTTGTCATGATAGTTAACCAGACCCAAATTTTGTGCTGTTTCATCTTTTATTCCTCTAAAACTCTGGCTTGGAAGCCATTTTTTTTACTTTTCAAATGCTGCTTTACCCATACAAAACCAGACACTAAGCCGATCAACCCTAAAACAATTTCTGAGCCTTCACCAAGCACGAATAGTCTTGCACCCATTGAAAATAGAAATAATAAGCCTAACGGCAGCAAATACATTAAGGCTGCACCCTGTATTAGTGTTTGCTCTGGAATTACAACTGTTCGCTGTTGACCCAGTTCAACATCCGTTGTTTTATTGACTACAATGTTCGAAAAACGTTGCCCTACATGCTTGGCTAATAAACCTGTCCCGCAACCTTGCTTTAGCTGACAACTGCTGCAAGTTGATTGGCGTGCTGCTTGAAGTGTGACTTTATCATCATCAATATCGACGACTGTCGCTTGTTGTTCAATCATTGTTGCTTATTCTGCATCGTTATCGAACGGCCTATCTTCTCAACTGTATGGCCTGGCACTTGTCCTACCGCAGTGATGTAATGATTATCTTCGACCAAGCCGAACGCATTGATAGCGCCCATTCTACTGCCACCTTCTAGATGATGATGTGCAGCTGTTTTTTGCTCAATGAAGACAGAAACTGAGCTAAGGCCATCACTATAAACGCGTTGCTCGACGACCTTGTCATTATGCGCTTTACGACGACTTTGCTCTGCCACTAACGCAAAGCCTTCTGGCAACCAACCCACTTGCCATAAAGAAGCACTAAGTCCTTTCTCTTTCGCAATTCGCTGACTCACTGGTTCAGTCTGATTCCGATTCCATGTCAATGCTTGCCCCTCTATTTGAGGTTTAAGGGCTAATTCCGGAATATCGACATTTAGATTGATAGAAGAAAAGGTAAACCTCTCTAACACTTGTCCTTTATCTGTTAATAAGTCTGATTGCAGTAATAAATCTGTTTCCTTATCAACCCACAAATGATAGCCATAGCGGTAGTCATCAACGGGCGTCACCACCAGCTGTTTTGCTTTTCTATTAGCGACCCGGCCATTATCACCCATTGTGATAGCGTAATAAGGCGTCGCTGAACTCATTCGACTCAATAAATCACTTGGAAAGCCACGACCTAGCGGTCTTCTATCAACATTAATTCGTTTGCCTTCAGGGAAAATACAGGTGACATGATCGTTCGTTCTAATAAGTTCTCGTGCTGCGCCGTTTAATGATAATAAACGCTCAACTTCACCATGCTCATTAGCACTGTGAATAATACGAATCGCTTGGACTTTACGGCCCATTTGATACGTGAAAACGCCATCATAATTCAGTTTTTTTGCTGCCGTTCCCATCCGTTCTAATAATGCTATTGCTTCGGGTTCTGCCGTTGAAATAGCTGACGACAGACTAAGACAAAAACCCAAACAAATTTGTGCTAAACGTTGCATTGTTTATTGACCTGATTCATAGGCAATCACACGCGCATTAGAAAAAATATCTGATGCGCCGGCATATTCATTGTGATCAACAAGGTAGACATTTAGCCTATCTTCTATTTCTTGTTCGGTCACAGTCCAACGATTACTCGGCTCTTGAGGCATTTGAGTTG
>Ga0228674_1000075_pt1 | contig 77952 bp, 78 predicted proteins | sample 1D_rmetaG_FD_189054 | JGI IMG/M metagenome (GOLD analysis project Ga0228674, IMG submission 189054) | Seawater microbial communities from Monterey Bay, California, United States - 1D_r | ecosystem: Environmental > Aquatic > Marine > Coastal | place: USA: California | collected 2016-09-26
ATTCAACATTCAACATTCAACATTCAAGAATGAAACCCGAATTAAAAGAAAAAATAGAGCAAGCCAAGTCGAATAGAAAGGAAATAAACAAATATCTGAGTAAACTTGGAAAACGCCCACCTAAAAATTTAGACGATACCTTTCATGAATTACACGATGAGGCTTTTCAAAGTATCGATTGTTTGGATTGTGCCAATTGCTGCAAAACAACATCTCCTATTTTTTACGATAAAGATGTAGAGCGTATGGCAGCTCATTTCAAAATGAAACCTGCAACTTTTTATGACGAATATTTGAAGACTGATGAAGATGGGGATCAGGTATTAAAATCTTCTCCTTGTCCATTTTTATTGGAAGACAATAAATGCATGGCATACGACTCTCGACCGAAGGCATGCAGAGAATTTCCGCACACCAACCGCAAACGAATGCATCAAATTTTAGACATTACAGCAAAGAATACTCGATTGTGTCCTGCTGTAGCAGATGTTGTCACCAAGATGATGAAATAAAAAATCCCGCTAAAAGCGGGATTTTTTTGTTATCTAAAATAATCTTTCATCCGTTCAAAGAACCCCTTGTCTTGGTCGGTTGGATTTGGAATGAAGTTTTCTGAATCTTTCATTTTTTCAACCATTTTCTTTTCTTCTTTAGAAAGCGTCTGCGGTGTCCAAACATTAACATTTACCATTTGGTCACCGGTCCTATATCCATTTACTTCAGGAATACCCTTGTTTCTTAATCGCAAGACTTTGCCACCTTGAGTGCCCGGTTCAATTTTAATTTTGGCCTTTCCATTTACGGTTGGAACGGTTACATCTGTTCCTAAAATTGCGTCAGGAAATGGAATGTATAAGTCATACAAGATGTTGTTTCCATCTCTTTTCAGCACTTCGTGTTCCTCTTCTTCAATGGCAACAATTAGGTCTCCTGCAACTCCATTGCGGGCACCCATGTTCCCTTTTCCAGAAACAGAAAGTTGCATGCCATCTTCAACTCCAGCAGGAATTTTTAATTCAATGGTATCATCGTCTTTTACAATGCCATCTCCGTGACAAGAATTACACTTATTGGTAATTATTTTACCATCTCCATCACAACTAGGACAAGTCGATGCGGTTTGCATTTGTCCTAAAAAGGTATTGGTAACTCTATTTACTTGCCCTGCACCTTTACAAGTGTCGCAAGTTGTAAAACCTCCGGATCCACCTTCAGCTCCCGAGCCTGAACAAGGTTTGCAGCTTACAAACTTTTTAACCTTAATCTTTTTCTCTACTCCATTAACCACATCGGCTAAAGTCATTTTCACTTTCACACGAATGTTGCTTCCTCGATTAACTCTTCGGCCGCCGCGACCTCCGCCGCCAAAACCGCCAAAACCGCTGAATCCGCCGCCTCCGCCACCGCCGAAAATATCGCCAAACTGAGAGAATATGTCGTCCATATTCATTCCTCCGCCGCCGCCAAAGCCGCCGCCGCCCATGCCAGCATGGCCGAAACGGTTATATTTTGCTTTCTTCTCCTCGTTGCTTAAGACCTCATAAGCTTCTGCCGCTTCCTTAAATTTATCTTCCGCTTCCTTGTCGTCAGGATTTTTGTCGGGATGATATTTTAATGCGAGCTTTCGATATGCTTTTTTTACTTCTTGAGTCGTTGCACCTTTATCTATTCCTAATACTTCGTAATAATCTCTTTTAGCCATGAGTGGGTTTTATTGTCCTACAACTACTTTTGCAAAGCGAATTACCTTGTCTTTTAACGTGTAGCCTTGCTCTACTACATCAACTACTTTTCCTTTTAAATCTTCGCTAGGCGCAGGAACCTGAGTAATTGCTTCATGAATTTCACTATCAAAAGTACTGCCTACAACATCGGTCATTGGTTCCACGTCGTTTGACTTGAATAGGTGTAAAAACTTGCTGTAAATTAAATCAACTCCTACTTTCAAACTGTCATAGTCATTACTTTCTTCCATTGACTTTTTGGCACGTTCAAAATCATCCATCACAGGCAGAAGTGCCTTAAAAATATCTTCTCCAGCTGTTTTGTACAACTCTAATTTTTCCTTTTGAGTTCTTCGTCTAAAGTTATCAAACTCCGAATATAAACGCAGGTGTTTGTCTTTTAACCCTTGAATTTCAATATCTTTCTTCTCGATTTCGCTTAGTTCTTCCACTGGATTGGAATCTTCTTGTTCTGCAGTCTCTTCATTTTCTACTGCATCCTCCAATGGTTCTTCGTGATTTTCTACTGAACTTTTTTCGTCTTTCATTTTGAAATTTTTAATGTCTCAAACTCCTTTTCAAATGCTTTGCCAAGAATAAGGATTGCCATATTGACAGAATCTAATTCTTCCAAGATTGTTTGATTTTTTTGAAACTTATGATGATCTACAACCTTAGCTTTATGGCTTTAGAATTTAGTTGAACTAAAAAACGCCTAGAATAAAATTCTAGGCGTTTTACATACTTTATAAAGCAGAGTCTACTTTTTCATTAGGTTCGTTAGTAGCATCCCTAAGTTCGGTCCTCTAACACTGCCTCCTTTACCAACGATAATGCCGTTTCCATCAATAAGCACAGCGAATGGGATTCCTGAGAATCGGTAATCAGCTCTTGGAGCTGTATCCCAAACTTTAAAATCGCTAACGTGGTTTGACCAACTTAATTTATCTTGCATGATTGCATTTTGCCAACGCTTAGGGTCCTTATCCAATGATACGCTATAGACGGTAAAACCTTTTCCATTTTCAAACTTAGCGTCTTTGAACTTATTGTAAGTAGCTACTACATTCGGATTCTCTCTTCTACATGGTCCACACCAAGCTGCCCAAAAGTCTATTAAAACCATTTTACCCTTCAGGTCAGATAAAGCTATCGGTTTGCCATTCGGGTCGTTTAGTTTAATTTCAGGTGCTTTATTGCCAATATTTAAGCCAACAGTTACTTGGTCACCATTGATAACAACTGTTTCTTTCGGAGTATTGGAGTTCGTAAAAGCCAGTAGAAATATTGATAAAGCAATTACAAAAACTCCTGCATATTTATTCAATTTCATAAAATAATTTTTTTCAGATGTAGGCACAAACAATGCCAAGAATTAAAATTACAAGTAAAGTAAGAATAGAGTATTCAAAAATTGTTAAAATAAGTTGGAACAACTTTGTTAGTTGCCGTTGGTTCGCTTAATTTCTGCTCCTAAAGCATTTAAACGCTCATCAATTTTACCGTAACCTCTGTCAATTTGCTCTATGTTATGAATGGTACTTTTTCCTTTTGCTGACATTGCTGCAATTAAAAGAGATACCCCAGCTCGAATGTCAGGTGAGGTCATTTGAATTCCACGGAGTTTATTTTGATTGTTCAAACCAATAACAGTAGCTCTGTGCGGATCGCACAAAATAATCTGAGCCCCCATGTCAATCAACTTGTCAGTGAAAAACAACCTGCTTTCAAACATTTTTTGGTGAATCAACACAGAGCCTTTTGCTTGCGTAGCGACAACTAGAACAATACTTAATAAATCTGGAGTAAAACCGGGCCAAGGCGCATCTGAAATAGTCATAATAGAGCCATCAATAAAGGTTTCAATCTCATAACCTTCTTGGGCAGGGATATACAAATCGTCCCCCTTTAGCTCAATCTTGATGCCTAGCTTTCTAAAGGTATCAGGTATAATTCCTAAGTCTGGGTACGACACATCCTTAATGGTAATTTCCGAACCTGTCATTGCAGCTAGACCAATAAAACTACCAATCTCAATCATGTCAGGAAGTATACGATGATCGCACCCTACTAAAGATTCAACTCCTTCTATGGTAACCAGGTTTGAACCAATGCCGCTTATTTTAGCGCCCATTCTGTTCAACATTTTACAAAGCTGTTGTAAGTATGGCTCACAAGCTGCGTAATAAATAGTCGTTGTTCCTTTTGCTAAAACTGCTGCCATAATAATGTTCGCAGTTCCGGTTACTGAAGCTTCGTCTAAAAGCATGTAACAACCTTTTAAATCCTTCGCTTCAACTTTATAAAACTTATTCTCCTTGTTGTAAATAAATTTAGCACCTAGCTTCTGAAAGCCAATAAAGTGAGTATCTAACCTTCTTCGACCGATTTTATCTCCCCCCGGTCTCGGAATGTATCCTTTACCAAATCTGGAAAGCAGTGGTCCTAAAATCATAACCGATCCTCTTAGTCCCGAACCCTTCTTTTTAAACTCTTGTGTGTTTAAGTATTCAATGTCAATGTCGTCAGCTTGGAAAGTAAAGGTTTTACAACCTGCAGCAGTTGTTGAATTCGGTACTTCTTCAACCTTAACACCCAAATCTCTTAACAAGTCAATTAACTTATTAACGTCAATAATATCTGGAATATTTGCAATGGTTACCTTTTCGGGTGTGAGTAATACAGCACACAAAATTTGAAGTGCTTCGTTCTTTGCTCCTTGAGGAGTCAGGTCGCCTTTTAATTTTTTGCCACCGGTTATTTCAAATGTTCCCATTAAACTAAATTCTGTTTAATTCGAAACACTTGCAGACAACAAGTTTTTGTTTTATCAACAATGGAATTATCATAAGTGGAACTTTTTCAAGGTCCCCTTTATAATTGCTTTAATATTTCTTTTTTGCTTTGTAATTTTTTCGTTTTGCGCCCTGTTTTTTTCTACCCTTGGTATTGTTAGAGCTCATCGCGGTATTTCTTGGACTAATGTCTTTAGTTGCCATTAATTCTAAGTCTTCTTTCACTTCTAATTTACCTCTTGATATTCTCTTGATATCAGAAATAATTTGTGCATCATCAACGGAACTTCTGCCCCAAGCCAAATAATGCTTCTTCATTAAATTGGCAATGGACTCGATTAAGGCATCTTTTTCTTCGCCGTCTTCCATTTCAACAGCCTTGTTGATTAATTTTTCAGTACCTAATCCATAGTGTTTGAACCTTATTTTCCCTTCCGGGTATCCCATTGGGTTGGGTTTTTCCATAAATTGCTCTGGAGAAGGTGTAGGGTAAGGCGAATCTACATCTAATTTAAAATCAGACATAATTTGAACATGATCCCAAAGTTTGTGCGTAAAGTCAGCTACATCTCTCAAATGAGGGTTTAACTGGCCCATAACGTCCACAATGGCCAGTACCATTTTATTGCGCTCTTCTTTATCTTCTAGTTCTGTTGCATGATCAATCAATTGCTGAATGTGTCTTCCGTATTCAGGAATAATCATTTTAGAACGGCTTGTATTGTAATTCATTTTTTTGTAATGTGTTCTCTGTTATACTATTGTAGGCGGCGATGGTAAAGATTGAGGTAATCCTACGCTTTTAAAATTCTAAGCTTAGCAAACTTCAATAGAAGTTGCTTTTCGCCAACAGCATCAAATTTAATAGTCGCTTTACGATTCGGTTCTGTTCCCTCAACTTCTGTAACCTCACCTTTTCCAAAACGCAAGTGCTCTACTCTTAAACCAACTTCCACCTTACTCGCAGAAGCAGCAAATGAAGGATCAACAGCTCTTTTTGTTGCATCAATACTTACCATCTTTTTATGCGGAGGAATAATTTTTGGTTCTGGAGTTTTTGGACTTTTTTTTGTGACTTTGGACATACCTTTTTTTAATGTACTTCTATAATTTGTTGGCTGAGATCCAAAAAAGTCGCCTCTTTCATCGTCAAATGAGCTTTGAGGCTTTTCTTGAGGAGTGTCATATTCTAAGAATTTTTCGTCAATTTCCTCAATAAAACGACTTGGTTCACAGTATATTAAGTTTCCCCATCGATACCTACTAGCTGAATACGATAGTCGTACTTCCTTCTCAGCACGTGTCAAAGCTACATAAAATAGTCGTCTTTCTTCTTCTAAATCGGGTCTTGAGGAAAGTGACATCTGCGAAGGGAATAGGTTTTCTTCCAATCCAACAATAAAAACATATGGAAATTCTAACCCTTTTGCAGCGTGAATTGTCATTAATGATACTTTATTGTTATCGCTTTTGTCATCCTTATCGGTATCCGTCAATAGTGCAATGTCTTGTAAAAATACTGCCAACGATTTTTCCTGTCCTTCTTCAATTTGTGGACTATCCAAATCAATCGCTTTGGCTACATCATCCTCCACAAATTCTTTAACACCATTTAATAGTTCTTGAATGTTATCGTATCGAGCAATTCCTTCCGGTGTTTTATCCGTGAATAAATCATTCAATAGGGTAGAGGTCTTGGCAATGTCTTCTACTAATTCGAAAGCATTTTTCTTCGTAGAAAGAATATTGAAATTGCGAATCATATCTACAAAGCCTTTTACTTTGTTTTTGGCACCACTTTGTATTGGGAAAGAATTGAATTCAGATGTACTAATTGTTTTCCAAATACTTTTATCGTCTGCATTTGCCGCAAAAATAATCTTATCTAAAGTCGTTTTTCCAATTCCTCGAGCTGGATAGTTTATGACTCTTTTCAATGCTTCATCATCGTCAGGATTTATGGCAAGTCTGCAATAGCAGAGTAAGTCTTTAATTTCCTTTCTTTGGTAAAACGACGTTCCACCATAAATCCGATAGGGGACATCCTTTTTTCGAAGCGACTCCTCCATGGCCCTAGACTGTGCATTGGTGCGGTACAAAATAGCAAAGGCTGAATTTTGTGCTTGATTGTTGTGCTTTAACTCAATAATGCTATTCGCCACTAAATTGCCTTCTTCATTATCTGTTAATGTTCTGCTTACTTTAATTCGCTGCCCTTCCTCATTGTCGGTCCAAACCGTTTTGTCGAGTTGGTCCTTGTTATTCTCTATAATATGGTTCGCAGCGTTGACTATGTTTTTGGTAGAACGATAATTTTGCTCCAACTTAAACGTCTTCGAATCTGGATAATCCTTTTGAAAGTTTAAGATGTTTTGGATGTTAGCGCCACGGAAAGCATAAATACTTTGGGCATCATCTCCAACCACACAAACATTTTCATTGAGGGCTGCAAGTTTTTTTACAATTACATATTGAGAGAAGTTCGTATCTTGATACTCATCTACTAAAATGTATTTGAAGCGGTGCTGATACTTATTTAGCACTTCCGGGAAATCTTTTAGTAGGATATTGGTCTTAAACAATAAATCATCAAAGTCCATAGCGGCGGCTTTGAAGCATCTCCGCTCGTATTCTTTATATATTTCTCCAATTTTTGGTTTTGCCATTTGTCGGTCTTCCGCCTGAATGTTGGTATTGTTTAGGTAGGCGTTTGCATTAAGCAGGTTGTTTTTTGCAGAAGAAATTCTATTCAACACCAAACCTACCTTATATACCTTGTCATCCACTCCAATATCTTTCATTATACCTTTTAGTAGACTCTTTGAGTCAGCTGTATCGTAGATCGTAAAGTTTGAAGGGTAGTGTAATTTTTCAGACTCTGTTCTAAGGATTCTAGCAAAAACGGAGTGAAACGTACCCATCCATATATTTTTAGCTTCTCCTTCACCAACGATTTTCCCAATTCGCTCTTTCATTTCTCGAGCCGCCTTGTTGGTAAATGTTAGGGAGAGTATGTTAAAAGGATCTACGCCATTTTTCATTAAATGTGCAATCTTCACTGTCAATACCCTTGTTTTGCCTGAACCTGCTCCGGCAATTACCATGGAAGGGCCATTGGTGTTTAATACTGCTTCTTTCTGCGAAGGGTTTAGTCCGTCTAAATAATCCATGTGGCAAAGGTAATGAAGTAGCTTTCCAACTCTCACTAAAAAAACCGAACAGACAAGTTAAGTTTTACACATTCTCAAAAAAAGTTGAAGGTGATTTTGATTTCGTCAATTTTTTAAACAATTTGCCGATTTTTGTCCCCCTAGATTATATTCTCTATTCCGCTCTCAGCCTCGATTTAAAGATTTATCAACAATTGCTTTAAAAAAAAAGATTTCGGCGGTTGATTTTAGAAAATAAACTATTACATTTGCGTCCCCAAAATTTGGGGCAAATATTACATTGACATATTTAAAAGCTTATGCCAACTATACAACAATTAGTAAGAAAAGGTAGAATTAAACTAGAGAAGAAGAGTAAATCTGCTGCACTAGACTCATGTCCCCAAAGACGTGGTGTGTGTGTTAGAGTTTACACTACTACTCCTAAGAAACCAAACTCTGCAATGAGAAAAGTTGCAAGGGTAAGATTGACTAATCAGAAAGAGGTGAATGCCTACATTCCTGGTGAAGGTCATAACTTACAAGAGCACTCTATCGTGTTAGTAAGAGGTGGAAGAGTTAAAGATTTACCAGGTGTGAGGTATCACATCGTAAGAGGAGCTCTAGATACTGCAGGTGTTGCAGGTAGAACTCAAAGAAGATCAAAGTACGGTGCTAAAAAACCGAAGAAATAAATTATAATAATAACCATCATTTAAGTAGGAAAAAATGAGAAAAGCGAGAGCGAAAAAGAGACCTCTACTTCCAGACCCTAAATTTCAGAGTCAGTTAGTTACAAGGTTTGTAAACAATTTGATGCTTCATGGAAAGAAGAGCATCGCCTACAGTATTTTCTATGACGCTATGGCGATTGTAGATGAGAAGGTAGAAGAAGGTGGCCTAGAAACGTGGAAGAAAGCATTGACAAATGTGACTCCAGCAGTTGAGGTTAGAAGTAGAAGAGTTGGAGGGGCAACCTTTCAAATTCCACAACCTATTCGTGACGATAGAAAAACGTCAATGGGTATGAAGTGGTTGATTCTTTATTCTAAGAAAAGAAATGAGAAGACGATGGCTCAGAAATTAGCAAATGAAGTAATGGCTGCTGCTAAGGAAGAGGGTGCTGCTCACAAGAAAAAAGAAGATACGCACAGAATGGCGGAAGCAAACAAAGCATTCTCTCATTTTAGATTTTAATATCAGAAAGAAATTATAGCAATGGCTAAAAGAGATTTAACACTTACTAGAAATATTGGTATTGCTGCTCATATTGATGCAGGAAAGACGACTACCACTGAGCGAGTTTTATATTACGCAGGTGTAAGTCATAAAATTGGAGAGGTTCACGATGGAGCAGCTACAATGGACTGGATGGAGCAAGAGCAAGAAAGAGGTATTACAATTACGTCTGCTGCAACTACTGTATTTTGGAAATATAAAGATCAAGAATATCACATTAACATTATCGATACTCCGGGACACGTTGACTTTACGGTTGAGGTAAATCGTTCATTAAGAGTATTGGATGGGTTGGTTTTCTTGTTTTCAGCAGTTGATGGTGTAGAGCCGCAATCTGAAACAAACTGGAGATTAGCGGATAACTATAATGTTGCAAGACTTGGTTTTGTAAATAAAATGGACCGTCAAGGTGCTAACTTCTTAAAGGTTTGTAAGCAAGTGAAGGATATGTTAGGGAGCACAGCTGTTCCTTTGCAATTACCAATTGGTGGAGAAGAGACTTTTAGAGGAGTTGTTGATTTAGTTTACAATATGGGTATTATTTGGAACGAAGACGACATGGGTATGACCTATGAAGAAGTTCCAATTCCTGCAGATATGCAAGCGGAAGTTGATGAATACCGTGAGTATCTTTTAGAAGCTATCGCTGAGTTCGATGATACTTTGATGGAAAAGTATTTTGAAGATCCGAATTCAATTTCAGTTGATGAAATACTAAGTGCCTTAAGAGCTGCTACAATTTCTTTGAAGATTGTTCCTATGTTATGTGGTTCTGCCTTTAAAAATAAAGGAGTTCAAAGTATGTTGAATTACGTGATGGAATTATTGCCTTCACCAATGGATACAGAAGCTATTGTAGGAGTGAATCCAGATACAGAGAAAGAAGAGTCAAGAAAGCCATCTGTGGATGAGCCTTTCGCTGCTTTGGCATTTAAAATTGCAACAGATCCTTTCGTAGGTAGACTTTGTTTCGTGAGATCATATTCGGGGATGTTAGACTCTGGATCTTATGTCATGAACATGCGTACTCAAAAGAAGGAGCGTATTTCAAGGATTTTCCAAATGCACGCGAACAAGCAAAATCAAATTGATAAGCTACACGCAGGAGATATTGGAGCCTTAGTTGGATTTAAAGATATTAAGACAGGTGATACCTTGACTGAAATCGGAAAGCCAATTGTTTTAGAATCTATGGATTTCCCAGACCCTGTAATTGGTATTGCAATTGAGCCAAAAACTCAAGCGGATGTTGACAAGATGGGTATGGCGTTAGCTAAGTTATCAGAAGAAGATCCAACATTGACAATTCATACTGACGAAGATTCAGGTCAAACTGTATTGAGTGGAATGGGAGAGTTGCACTTGGATATTATTTTAGATCGTTTAAGAAGAGAATTTAAAGTAGAGTGTAATCAAGGTGCTCCTCAGGTAGCATACAAAGAGGCTATTTCAGGTTCTACGGATCACAGAGAAGTTTACAAGAAGCAATCAGGTGGTAGAGGTAAGTTTGCCGATATCGTTGTTAAGATTGAGCCTGTTGATAATGCTGAAGAGGCTGATGGTTTAGAATTCATTGATGAAATTAAAGGTGGACGTATTCCAAAGGAATTTATTCCATCTGTGGAGAAAGGATTTAAGGATTCTATGAAGAATGGAGTTCTAGCTGGTTACCCAATGGATAGCTTGAAAGTGACTTTATTAGATGGTTCTTTTCACGCAGTGGATTCGGATCAGTTATCTTTTGAATTGGCCGCTAAAATGGCATTTAGAGAAGCTATTCCAAAGTCAAAACCGGTTCTATTGGAGCCAATCATGAAGGTTGAAGTGGTTACACCAGAAGAAAATATGGGTGACATTGTTGGTGACATGAACAGAAGAAGAGGTCAAGTAGATGGAATGGACGACAGAAACGGAGCAAAAGTGATTAAAGCCAAAGTGCCGTTGTCAGAAATGTTTGGATACGTTACTGCTTTGAGAACAATGTCTTCAGGTAGGGCTACTTCAAGTATGGAATTCTCTCATTTTGAAGCTGCTCCAAAAGGGATAGCGGATGAAGTAATTGCAGTTGCTAAAGGAAAAGTACAAGCTCAATAACAAGAAAGTATGAATCAGAAAATTCGAATAAAGCTTAAATCATACGATTTCAACCTAGTTGATAAATCGGCTGAGAAAATAGTAAAAACTGTTAAGTCAACTGGAGCAGTTGTAAGTGGACCAATTCCATTGCCAACGCACAAGAGAATTTACACAGTATTAAAGTCACCTCACGTTAACAAAAAGGCTAGAGAGCAGTTTGAGTTATCTTCTTATAAAAGATTACTTGACATTTATAGTTCTACTTCTAAAACAGTAGATGCCTTAATGAAGCTTGAATTGCCAAGTGGGGTTGATGTTGAGATTAAAGTATAAATAATTTAAAGCAATAACATGCCAGGTTTATTAGGAAAGAAAATAGGAATGACTAGTGTCTTTAGTACCGAGGGTAAAAACATACCATGTACAGTTATAGAGGTCGGTCCTTGTGTTGTTACGCAAGTAAAAACCGAAGAAACAGATGGCTACAATTCTGTTCAGATTGCATATGGCGACAAAAAGGAGAAGAACACTTCTGCCGCTATGATGGGTCACTTCAAAAAAGCAAATACTACACCCAAACGAAAGTTGGTTGAGGTAAAAGGCTATGAGGATAGAAAAGTAGGTGATGAGATTACAGTAGACGTTTTTGAAGAAGGCCAGTGGGTAGATGTTACTGCTACTTCTAAAGGAAAAGGTTTCCAAGGTGTTGTTAAAAGACATGGTTTCTCCGGAGTAGGAGATGCAACTCATGGTCAGCACAACAGATTAAGAGCTCCGGGTTCTATTGGAGCAGGTTCTGATCCATCAAGAGTATTTAAGGGTACTCGTATGGCTGGACAAATGGGTAATGCTAAAGTAACCGTTCAAAACTTGAAGGTTGTTAAAGTATATGCTGAAAAGAATCTAATCGTAATTAAGGGCTCAGTGCCAGGTGCAAACGGATCGATGGTTCTCATCAATAACTAAAATACGGAGGAGTAAGAAATGGAATTAAGTATTTTAAATAAAGACGGCAAAGCCGGTAAGAAGGTTAAGTTGTCAGATGCGATTTTTGCTATTGAGCCGAATGACCATGCAATTTATTTAGACGTAAAACAGTACTTGGCGAATCAAAGACAAGGAACAAACAAGTCTAAAGAAAGAGCTGAGATTTCTGGTAGTACTAGAAAAATTAAGAAACAAAAGGGAACAGGTACTGCCAGAGCTGGTAGTATAAAGTCACCATTGTTTAGAGGCGGTGGAACTGTTTTTGGTCCAAGACCAAGGAACTATTCTTTCAAATTGAATAAGAAACTAAAGAATGTAGCTAGATGTTCTGCTTTATCACACAAAGCAAAGTCTGGAGACCTACTTATTTTGGAAGATTTTCAAATGGACGCCCCAAAAACGAGTGAGTTCTCTCAGATTTTGAGCAATTTAAAGTGTAACAATAAAAAAACATTATTGGTTGTTTCTGAATCAAATAAAAACATATATTTGTCATCCCGAAATTTGCAGGGTGCCAAAGTGGTATCTCCTTCAGATGTAAACACTTACGATTTAGTTAACGCTAGTAAAGTAGTTGTTGCGCAGGGAGCATTAGAGGTAATAGAAAGTATTTTAAGTTAATAAATTGGTCATGAGTACATTAAAAAAACCTGTTATAACAGAAAAGATGACTTCCTTAACAGAGGAGTTGAACAGATATGGTTTTGTAGTGGATCACAACGCCAATAAATTGCAAATAAAAAGCGCAATCGAAGAGATGTATGGCGTTTCCGTGGACAGAGTGAATACGATGAACTATAAGGGAAAGCACAAAACGAGATACACTAAAACTGGTTGGGTAGAAGGAAGAACGAATAAGTTTAAAAAAGCAATCGTAACTCTTGCGGAAGGAGATACTATTGATTTTTACAGCAATATTTAGAAGATAGATAATGGCAGTAAAGAAATTAAAACCAACAACACCAGGACAGCGTCATAAAGTGGCGTCGTCTTTTGAGGACATAACCTCGGCAACTCCCGAAAAATCATTATTGAAAGGTAAGGGAAGAAAAGGTGGAAGAAACAATACGGGAAAGATGACCATGCGAAATATCGGTGGTGGTCACAAGAGACGTTACAGAACCATCGATTTCAAACGAGATAAGTTTGGAATTCCTGGGAAAGTAGTTTCTGTTGAATATGATCCGTATAGAACTGCACGTATTGCTTTGGTCAATTACGTAGATGGTGAAAAGCGTTACATAGTGGCGCCAAAAGGGATTGAAGTTGGTCAAACAATTAAATCTGGAAAAGGTGTTGAGCCGGAAGTTGGTAATGCGATGTATTTGTCTGAAGTGCCAATGGGTACTATGCTACACAACATTGAATTGAGACCTGAGCAAGGAGGTAAATTGGCACGAAGTGCTGGTTCTTATGCTCAGTTGGTTTCTAGAGAAGGTAAGTACGTAGGTATTAAGATGCCTTCAGGTGAAGTTAGACTAATTTTAGGAACTTGCCTTGCTACCATAGGAATAGTTTCAAACTCTGACCACATGTTAGAGAGATCAGGTAAAGCTGGCCGATCAAGATGGTTGGGAAGAAGATCAAGAGTAAGAGGTGTTGTAATGAATCCAGTTGATCACCCAATGGGTGGTGGTGAAGGACGTTCTTCAGGAGGACATCCAAGATCACGAAATGGTATTCCAGCAAAAGGGTATAAAACTCGTGCACCAAAGAAATTATCAAGTAAGTACATCATCGAAAGAAGAAAGAAATAATTAAGATATGAGTCGTTCACTTAAAAAACCGCCTTTTATACATTACAAATTAGCTCAAAGAGTTGATGAAGCTCAGGCGTCTACTAAGAAGTCTGTAATCAAGACATGGTCTCGTGCATCAATGATTTCTCCTGATATGGTAGGTTTAACAATTGCGGTGCATAATGGAAACAAGTTTATTCCTGTATATGTAACTGAGAATATGGTTGGTCATAAGTTAGGAGAATTTGCTCCAACGAGAACTTACAGAGGCCACGGTGGTAAAAAGGATAAAGGCAAACGATAAAAAGACTTTAAGATGGGAGCACGTAAAAAAAATGCAGCAATGGCTGCAAAAGAGGCTAAGAAAACGAGAAGTTTTGCAATGTTGAACAATTGCCCAACCTCTCCACGTAAGATGAGATTAGTAGCGGACATGATTAGAGGCATTGAAGTTTCAAAAGCATTGTCAATGTTGCAGTACAGTCCAAAAGAGGCGTCAAATAGAATGGAGAAATTACTTCGTTCAGCGATTGCTAATTGGGAAGCTAAAAACGAAGGAGAAAGACCAGAGGATAATCATTTGATTATTTCAGAAGTTAAAGTTGACAGTGCAAAAATGTTGAAGAGATTGCGTCCTGCTCCACAAGGAAGAGGTCATAGAATCAGAAAACGTTCAAACCACGTGACGTTAACAGTTGATAGATTAAAAGAAGAAAACCTAACAAAATAAGAGATACGCGATAATGGGACAAAAGACAAATCCAATAGCAAATCGTTTAGGAATCATCAAAGGATGGGACTCTAACTGGTACGGTGGCAGAGATTACGGTGATAAGATTGCTGAAGACGATAAGATTCGTCAGTATATCATGGCAAGACTGCAAAAAGCGAGTATCTCTAAAATTGTTATTGAACGAACATTAAAGTTAATTACAGTAACAATTAACTCTTCAAGACCGGGAATTATCATTGGAAAAGGTGGTAAAGACGTAGATATGTTGAAGGAAGAGCTTAAGAAGTTAACGAAGAAAGATATTCAGATCAATATATTTGAAATTAAGCGACCTGAATTAGATGCAAAGTTAGTAGCCGATAGTGTTGCGCGTCAGATTGAGGGAAGAATTTCATTTAGAAGAGCTGCAAAAATGTCAGTAGCTTCAACTATTCGAATGGGTGCTGAAGGAATTAAGATCATGGTAAGTGGAAGACTTGGCGGAGCAGAGATGGCGAGAACTGAGTTTTATAAAGAGGGAAGAATTCCATTGCATACGTTTAGAGCTGATATTGATTATGCCCTTTCTGAAGCGCATACAACTTACGGACGAATTGGTGTGAAGGTATGGATTTGTAAAGGTGAGATATATGGTAAGAGAGATCTTTCACCAAATATTGTATCTAACAAACCAGGTCCAAAATCACAGCAAGGACGAGGCGGCTTTAGAGGCGGTAAGAAAAGAAATAATTAAGAGAAAGGAAGCAAGCTTAAAATAAAAGGAAAATGTTACAACCGAAAAGAACGAAGTTTAGAAAAATGCAGAAGGGACGCATGAAGGGTAATGCCGGACGTGGGAACCAGATAGCATTTGGAAGTTTTGCGATTAAGACGTTAGAAGAGTGTTGGCTTACAGCTCGTCAGATTGAAGCGGCTAGAATTGCGGTAACGAGATATATGAAGAGAGAAGGACAGATTTGGATTCGTGTTTTTCCGGACAAGCCTGTTACTAAGAAGCCTGCTGAAGTTAGAATGGGTAAAGGTAAAGGTGCCCCTGAATTATGGGTAGCAGTTGCAAAGCCTGGTAGAATTTTGTTTGAAGCTGATGGTGTACCATTGGAAATTGCAAAAGAAGCTATGAGATTAGCTGCTCAAAAATTACCGGTTAAATGCAAGTTTATCGTAAGAAGAGATTACAAAGGTTAATAAGTTATAGAGATGAAACAAACAGATATTAAAAACCTTAGTGTGGATGATTTGAATGAAAATTTAGCAGAGCAATCAGAGCTACTTGCTAAGTTGAAGATGAATCATTCGGTTTCTCCTTTGGAGAATCCAATGCAAATCGGGTCAGCAAGAAGAACCGTTGCTCGATTAAAAACAGAGATTAGAAAAAGACAATTGACACAAGCTCAAGAGAAATAAAGTATTCCGATGGAAAATACAAGAAACTTAAGAAAAGAAAGAATTGGAGTAGTCGTCAGCAACAAGATGGATAAGTCCATAACTATTGCTGTTCAGAGTAAGGTGAAGCACCCTATGTACGGGAAGTTTATCAAGAAAACTTCAAAGTTCATGGCGCATGATGAGAAAAATGATTGCAGTATCGGTGATACTGTGAAAATTATGGAAACTCGACCACTGAGTAAGAACAAGAATTGGAGATTAGTAGAAGTAATTGAAAGAGTGAAGTAATTATGATACAGCAAGAATCAAGGTTAACGGTAGCCGACAATAGTGGTGCAAAGGAAGTGCTTTGTATTAGAGTGTTAGGCGGAACAAAGAGGAGATACGCTTCTATAGGTGATCAGATAGTGGTTTCAGTGAAGTCTGCGATTCCTTCTGGTAATATCAAGAAGGGAGCAGTTTCTAAAGCTGTTATTGTTCGAACAAGGAAAGAGATTAGACGCCAAGATGGTTCTTATATTCGATTTGATAATAATGCAGTTGTGTTATTAGGTCAAACGGGAGAAATGCGCGGTACGCGTATTTTCGGACCTGTTGCCCGTGAATTGAGAGATAAGAAGTTTATGAAAATTGTATCATTAGCACCTGAGGTACTATAATAGAGTAATATCATGAAGAAGTTAAACATTAAAAAAGGTGATGCTGTAAGAGTAGTAGCTGGAGTTTCTAAGGGTAAAGAAGGAGTGGTTTTAAAAGTTATGCCTTCAACTTCTAGAGTCATTATCGAAGGTGATGATATTAGAAAAGATAGTAAGCACACCAAGCCAAATGCTACCAACCAAGATGGTGGTATTATAAAGCAAGATGCACCAATCCACATTTCAAATGTGATGTTGGTGGATTCCTCAACTGGGAAAGTTGATAGAGTTGGTAGACGACAAGAAGACGGAAAGTCTGTTCGTTATTTTAAGAAATCTAAAGAGCTAGTTAAGTAATGGAGCCAAGATTAAAAACAATGTATAACGAAGACATCAAAAAGAACATGATGTCTGCTTTTAACTACAAAAGTTTAATGCAAATTCCAAGGTTGGAAAAAATTTGTATTAACCAAGGAGTTGGTAAAGCTGTAGCGGATAAGAAATTGATTGATTCAGCAATAACTGAAATGACCGCGATTGCTGGTCAAAAAGCTGTTGCTACCTTTTCAAAGAAGGATATCTCTAACTTTAAGTTGAGAAAGGGAATGCCAATTGGTGTTCGAGTGACTTTAAGAGGTGAGAAGATGTACGAGTTTTTGGATCGTTTAATCGCGGTATCATTGCCACGTACTAGAGATTTTAGAGGAATTAATAACAAGGGTTTTGATGGAAGAGGTAATTATACTTTAGGTATTAAAGAGCAGATTATTTTTCCGGAAATAGATATTGATAAAGTGAATAATATTGGTGGTATGGATATCACTTTCGTGACAACAGCTGAAACGAATGAAGAATCTAGAGCTCTGTTGAAAGAGTTCGGAATGCCATTTCAAAAAAACAAAAACGAACAATAAGCCATGGCTAAAGAATCGATGAAAGCTCGCGAAAGAAAGCGCGCATTAATGGTTGAAAAGTATGCTGAAAAGAGAGCTGCTTTAAAGGCTGCAGGTGATTACGAAGGGTTACAAAAATTACCTAAGAACTCTGCACCGGTAAGAATGCACAATAGATGTAAGATAACTGGTAGACCTAAAGGCTACATGAGACAATTTGGTTTGTCACGTGTAACTTTCAGAGAGATGGCAAGTTCAGGAATAATTCCTGGTGTTAAAAAAGCTAGTTGGTAAATTAATAAAAGGAATTATGACAGATCCAATTGCAGATTTTCTGACAAGAATAAGAAACGCATCAAGCGCGAAGCATAGAATAGTAGATATTCCTGCTTCAAACCTTAAAAAAGAAATGACAAAAATTCTTTTTGAGAAAGGTTATATATTGAGTTATAAATTTGTTGAAGGTGAGAACCCTCAAGGAATAATTAAAATTGCATTGAAATATCATCCTGTATCTAAGGTTCCGGCTATTAAAAGCCTGACCAGAGTTAGTAAGCCAGGTTTGAGAAAATATGCACCTGCTGCTAACTTACCGCGTGTAATTAATGGTTTGGGTATTGCAATTATTTCTACTTCTAAAGGTGTAATTACCGATAAGGAAGCTAGAAAAGAGAAAGTAGGTGGCGAAGTACTTTGCTACATATATTAAAAAAATAAGATTATAATAACATGTCAAGAATCGGTTTAGCACCAATTGAAGTTCCTGCAGGTATTGAGATAACAATCTCAGACAAGAATGTTGTGAGTGTAAAAGGCCCAAAAGGGGAATTGCATCAAAATGTTGACTCTAACATAACTGTAAAGAAGGAAGAAAATTCAATTGTATTAGAAAGACATTCAGATCAAAAAGATCATAAGGCGAAGCACGGTTTATATCGCTCGCTAATTAATAATATGGTTGAAGGTGTTAAGAATGGCTTCAAAAAAGATCTAGAACTTGTAGGTGTTGGTTACAGAGCGGCAAATAAAGGACAAATTTTAGAGTTAAGTCTTGGATTTTCGCACCCAATAGTAATGGAGATTGCTCCTGAAGTAACGGTAACTACTGCTTCTGAAAGAGGTAAGAATCCAATAATTACTTTAGAGTCATTTGATAAGCAATTGATTGGTCAGGTAGCTGCAAAAATAAAATCAATGAGAAAACCAGAGCCATACAAAGGTAAAGGTGTTCGATTTGTTGGAGAGTACATTAGAAGAAAAGCAGGTAAGTCTGCTGCTAAATAATATATCGTTATGGCATTAACAAAGTCAAATAGAAGACTAAGAATTAAAAGGAGAATTAGAAAAGTAGTTACAGGTACTGCTGATCGTCCACGATTATCCGTTTTCAGAAGTAATAAAGAGATTTATGCTCAGTTAATCGATGATAAATCTGGGAAAACTATTCTAGCAGCCTCTTCAGCAGAGAAAAAAGTTGTTGGTGAAAAAGGAACTAAAATTGAAAAATCTGTTTTAGTAGGAAAGTTAATTGCTGAAAAAGCTACTAAAGCCGGAATAACTTCAGTAAGTTTTGATAGAAATGGATATCTATATCACGGTAGGGTAAAAGCTATTGCTGATGGTGCCAGAGAAGGTGGATTGAACTTTTAATAAAGAGAAGAAATTATAAAGATTATGGCTAACGCAAACACAAAGAGAGTTAAGTCGAGCGAAATCGAACTAAAGGATAAATTAGTTGGTATTCAAAGAGTAACTAAAGTAACAAAAGGTGGAAGACATTTTAGTTTTTCTGCAATTGTTGTTGTTGGAAACGAGAATGGAATCGTTGGATACGGATTAGGAAAAGCTAACGAGGTAACAGAAGCGATTTCTAAAGGAATTGACGATGCTAAGAAAAATCTTATTAAGGTTCCTGTTGTGAATGGTACTGTACCTCACCAACAAGAAGCAAAGTACGGTGGAGCTCAAGTTTTCATCAAGCCTGCATCAAATGGTACTGGTGTTATTGCCGGTGGTGCGATGCGTGCGGTGTTGGAAAGCGTTGGGGTACACGATGTACTAGCTAAGTCTAAAGGTTCTTCAAACCCTCACAACGTTGTTAAGGCTACAATAAAGGCGTTACAAGAAATGAGAGACGCATACACTGTGGCGAAGCATAGAGGTGTTGAACTTGATGTTGTATTTAACGGATAAAATCGAAAGAAATGTCAAAGATTAAAGTTACTCAAGTAAGGAGTAGAATAAACAGACCTAAGAAACAGAAATTAACGTTAGATGCTCTTGGGTTAACGAGAAATCAAAAGACTGTAGAGCATGAAGATACTCCACAAGTTTTAGGAATGATCAACAAGGTGAAACACCTTGTGTCAGTAGAAAAAGTATAATTAGCTTAAAAGTTATTAATCATGGATTTAAGTAATTTGACACCTGCAGAGGGGTCTGTAAAAAGCAAAGGTAAGAGAGTTGGTAGAGGTGAAGGTTCTGGTAGAGGTGGTACTTCTGCAAGAGGTCATAAAGGAGCTAAGTCAAGATCTGGGTATTCAAAGAAAGTTGGATTCGAAGGTGGTCAGATGCCATTGCAAAGACGTGTTCCTAAGTTTGGTTTTACCAACATTAACAGAAAAGAATTTAAGGGTATCAATTTAGATACGCTTCAAACTTTAGCGTCATCAAAGAACATAGAAACAATCGATTTAGACGTGTTAATTGACAATGGTTTAGCGAATAGAAATACATTAGTTAAGATTTTAGGTAGAGGAACAGTTGACGCAAAAGTTGCTGTTAAGGCTCATGCTTTTTCAAAAAACGCTAAAGAAGCGATTGAGGCCAAAGGCGGTTCTACTGAAACTATAGCATAATATGAAACGTTTTTTAGAAACATTAAAGAATATTTGGACGATTGAGGATCTTAGGGTAAGAATCATAAATACTCTTGGATTGCTGTTAATTTATCGTTTGGGTTCTTTTATTGTATTACCGGGTGTTGATTCTGCTGCTCTTGACATAGCAAATGCAAACAACGGAGGCGGTATAGCTGATTTGTTGGATTTATTTGCAGGAGGTGCTTTTTCTAGAGCTTCAATTTTTGCACTAGGAATTATGCCTTACATTTCTGCTTCGATTGTGGTGCAGTTACTAGGAATTGCAATACCCTATTTTCAAAAACTTCAGAAAGAAGGTGAAAGTGGTAGAAGAAGAATTAATCAGATTACACGAATGTTGACCATCGCAATTGTAGGTTTCCAAGCTGGACCCTATATTGCATCTCAAGTTCCTGCATTTACACAAGCCGGAGCAATGGTTAGACCGGATGATGCATTTTGGTGGGTTTCAACAGTAATTATATTGATTACTGGTACCATGTTTGTTATGTGGTTGGGAGAGAGAATTACCGAGAAAGGTTTAGGAAACGGTATTTCGTTGATTATCATGATCGGTATTATTGCTAATCTCCCATTTGCTTTTGTCGCAGAATTTGCTTCAAGAATTAACGGTGGTGGCCTAGTGATCCTCCTAGTTGAACTAGTGATTCTGTTGTTAGTTATTATAGCAACTATATTATTGGTACAAGGTACTCGAAGGGTTCCTGTACAATTTGCAAAGAGAGTTGTCGGAAACAAACAGTACGGAGGGGTTAGACAATACATTCCACTAAAAGTAAATGCTGCAGGTGTTATGCCGATTATCTTTGCTCAGGCAATCATGTTTATTCCAATAACCTTAGTTGGTTTTGCTGATACTGATTCGTTGACTGGAATAACTCAGGCATTAAGTGATTTTACAGGATTTTGGTACAACCTTATTTTTGCAATTATGATCATTGCATTCACTTACTTCTATACAGCGGTAACAGTGAATCCTAATCAGATGGCTGATGATATGAAGAAAAATGGTGGTTTTGTTCCAGGTGTAAAGCCTGGCAAAAGGACTGCTGAGTTCTTAGATACAATTTTGTCTAGAATTACACTACCAGGATCAATATTTTTGGCTATTGTAGCAATACTGCCTGCTTTTGCAGCTAAGGCCGGAGTAAATGGTCAGTTTTCACAATTTTTTGGGGGAACATCATTGCTAATTATGGTAGGAGTTGTGTTAGATACACTTCAACAAATAGAAAGTCATTTGTTAATGAGACACTATGATGGTTTGATGAAGTCTGGAAGAATAAAGGGACGTTCAAGTATAAACATGGCGGGATAGTCAAGTTATGTATTTGAAGACGGAAGAGGAAATAGAATTAATTAGAGAGAGTTCTTTACTTGTTGGAAAAACGTTAGCTGAAGTTGCTAAGCTAATTGAACCTGGTGTCACGACATTAAGGTTAGATCAGATGGCAGAAGAGTTTATTAGAGATAATGGTGGAGTGCCCGGATTTAAGGGTCTGTATGATTGCCCTAGTACTTTATTAACTTCGGTTAATTCAGCTGTTGTTCATGGCTTACCTTCGAAAGAGCCATTAAGAGATGGAGATATTGTTTCTGTTGATTGTGGTGTTTTGATGAATGAGTTTTATGGAGATGTAGCTTACACTTTTGAAGTTGGAGAAGTAGCGGATGACATTAAAAAGTTATTGTCTGTTACCAAGCTCTGTCTTCAAAAAGGTATTGAAGCTGCAGTTGCAGGGAATAGAGTCGGAGATATCGGTTATGCTGTTCAAACAGTAGCAGAGGATAATGGGTATGGTGTGGTGAGAGAACTTGTTGGACATGGACTAGGGAAAAAGTTGCACGAAGAGCCACAAGTCCCTAATTATGGAAAGAGAGGGCAAGGAGCGAAGTTGAAAGAGGGATTGGTGATAGCAATAGAGCCAATGATTAACATGGGTAAAAGGCATGTTAAGCAAGGAGAAGATGGTTGGACAATTTATGCAAAGGATGGATTACCATCGGCACATTTTGAACATGATGTTCTGGTCAGGAAGGGAAAAGCAGAAGTATTATCAACGCATGAGTTGATTGAAGAAGTATTAAAAAATAAGATTAAGTAAAATAATAAATGGCAAAACAAGCGTCAATAGAGCAAGATGGAACAGTAACAGAGGCATTATCAAATGCCATGTTTCGAGTGGAATTAGAAAATGGGCACATTATAACGGCGCACATTTCTGGTAAAATGAGAATGTACTACATCAAGTTATTGCCGGGAGATAAGGTAAAAGTGGAGATGTCGCCATATGATTTAACAAAAGGAAGAATAACTTATAGATATAAGTAAGACTAAAAGTTTTATTAGTATTATAATAAATCGAGACTCATGAAAATAAGAGCATCAATTAAGAAAAGAAGTGCTGATTGCAAAATCGTTCGAAGAAAAGGGCGATTATATGTTATTAACAAAAAGAATCCAAAGTTCAAGCAAAGACAAGGATAAAAAAACATTATTTATGGCTAGAATAGCAGGTATTGATTTACCAAAAAACAAGCGAGGAGTAATAGGTTTAACCTATATCTATGGAATTGGAAGGAGCTCAGCTCAGTCGATTCTTGATAAAGCAGGTGTTAGTGTTGATAAGAAAGTTCAAGACTGGGATGATGAAGATTTAGGAAAAATTAGAGAGCTCATTACCGAGGAATTTACTGTTGAAGGTACTTTGAGATCAGAGGTTCAATTAAACATTAAGCGTTTAATGGATATTGGTTGTTACAGAGGTGTGCGACACAGATCTGGTCTACCATTACGTGGGCAGAAGACAAAAAATAATGCTCGTACGAGAAAAGGTAAAAAGAAAACAGTTGCTAACAAGAAGAAAGCTACTAAATAAATAAGCGAATAACGTTTAACAAGATGGCAAAATCTACACAGAAAAAGAAAAAGAGCGTAAAAGTCGAATCAATTGGTGAGGCTCATATTCATGCGTCGTTTAATAATATTATCATCTCTTTAACCAATAAGAATGGTCAAGTTATATCTTGGGCATCTGCAGGTAAAATGGGGTTTAAGGGTTCAAAGAAAAATACTCCGTATGCAGCTCAATTGGCAGCTGAAGAGTGTACGAAAGAAGCTCATGATTTAGGTTTAAGACGTGTTAAGGTTTACGTTAAAGGTCCTGGAGCGGGAAGAGAATCCGCGATAAGAACGATTCATAACAACGGTATTGAAGTAACCGAGATTATTGATATTACTCCTATTCCTCACAATGGTTGCAGACCACCGAAGAGAAGAAGAGTTTAATTGTAAAGCATAAAATAGAAGAATAATGGCAAGATATAGAGGCCCTCAATCGAAAATTGCAAGAAAGTTTAAAGAACCAATCTTTGGACCAGATAGAGCTTTGGAAAAAAAGAACTATCCTCCTGGTCAGCATGGACCAAACAAGAGAAGAGGTAAGCAGTCTGAATATGCTGTCCAGTTAATGGAAAAGCAAAAGGCGAAGTACACTTACGGTATATTAGAGAAACAATTCTCAAACTTGTTTAAGGAAGCATCTAGAACGAAGGGTATTACAGGAGAAAACTTGTTAAAGCTTTGTGAGTCTCGTTTAGATAACGTTGTTTATAGACTAGGTTTAGCTTCAACTCGAAGAGGTGCTCGCCAAATGGTAGGTCACAAACATTTCTTAGTAAATGGAACTGTAATGAATATCCCTTCATACTCATGTAAAGAAGGAGATGTAATTGAGGTTAGAGAAAGATCTAAGTCTTTAGAGGCTATTAATGATTCTTTAGCAAATAGAAGAGATCAGCATGATTGGTTAGAGTGGAATGCTCAAGACATGAAAGCTAAGTTTGTTAATGCTCCTGAAAGAGCTCAAATTAATGAGAATATTAAGGAGCAGTTAATCGTAGAACTTTACTCTAAGTAATAACATTCTAAAAAAAAAAGTATATATGGCAATTTTAGATTTTCAAAAGCCTGACAAGGTGATTATGATTGAATCGAATGACCAACATGGAAAATTCGAATTCAGGCCACTTGAACCAGGTTATGGTATTACAATTGGTAATGCTATTCGAAGAATTTTGCTTTCATCTCTTGAAGGTTATGCAATAACTGGAATTAAAGTAGAGAATGTTGATCACGAATTCTCGACGATTGATGGAGTAGTAGAAGATGTTACATCTATGATTTTAAACTTAAAGCAGGTTCGTTTTAAGCAACAAATTGAAGGAACATCATCAGAGAAAGTTAACATTTCGATTTCCGGTCAAGACAAATTGACGGCAGGTGATATTGGAAAGTTTACATCTGCATTTCAGGTGTTGAATCCTAACCATGTAATTTGTAACATGGAGCGTTCGGTTAAAATTCAAATGGAATTAACTGTTGAAAAAGGTAGAGGATATGTTCCATCTGAAGAGAACGATGTAGAAGATGCACCGGTTGGGTTTATTCCAATTGACTCAATTTTTACTCCAATAAAAAATGTTAATTACAGCATTGAAAATTATAGAGTTGAGGAAAGAACTGATTATGAAAAATTGGTTATTGACATTGAGTCTGATGGATCAATTCACCCAAAAGAAGCATTGAAAGAAGCGGCTACAATTTTAATTCAACATTTTATGCTATTCTCAGACGAGAAGATTGCATTGGAGACAGAAGTAAAGTCGGCGGTAGAAGAATTTGATGAAGATTCTTTACACATGAGACAACTGTTAAAAACTCGATTGATTGATATGGATTTGTCAGTTAGAGCTTTAAACTGTTTAAAGGCTGCTGATGTTGATACGTTAGGTGAATTAGTACAATTTAATAAGTCTGATTTATTAAAATTCAGAAACTTCGGTAAGAAGTCTTTAACTGAGTTAGATGAATTGGTTGAAAATAAAAACTTGACTTTCGGAATGAACGTTGCGAAATACAAATTGGATAAGGATTAAGAATTATGCGACACGGAAAGAAATTTAACCATTTAGGTAGAACAAGATCTCATAGAAAAGCGATGCTTTCAAATATGGCTTGTTCCTTGATACAACACAAAAGAATTAACACTACTGTTGCCAAAGCAAAGGCGCTTAGAGTATTTGTTGAGCCTTTGATTACAAAGTCAAAAAACGACTCAACTCATTCTCGAAGAATCGTGTTTAAGTATTTAAACAATAAATACGTAGTTTCTGAATTATTTAGAGACGTTGCACCTGCAGTTGCTAGTCGACCAGGTGGATATACTCGAATTATCAAGACTGGAAACAGGATGGGTGATAACGCAGAAATGTGTTTAATAGAGTTAGTTGATTTTAATGATATTTACGGTTCTGAGGCGAAGACTCCAAAGAAAAAAGCTAGAAGCCGAAGAGGTTCTGGAAAAGCTACTGCAAAGGCACCTGCTGATGCAGCTACTGAGGAAGTGAAACCTGACGAAGCAGAAACTAAGGAAAACGATAAAGACTAAAAGTTAATTTTACGTTGATAAAATAATTTTAAAGAGGATAAAGCTTAATGTTTTATCCTTTTTTTTGCTTTAAACTTTAATACATAAAGCGCAATATATAATGAAGTATAATTCAAAGGGTAAAGGCATTGTAGTATTAGAAGATGGAACAGTTTTTCATGGTTCATCCGCCGGAATTATAGGAACTAGTACAGGTGAAATATGTTTTAACACAGGCATGACTGGATATCAAGAAATATACACCGATCCATCATATTTTGGTCAAGTAATGACTTGCGCAACTGCACATATCGGTAATTATGGTGTAGAGGATCATGAGATAGAGTCGGATGGTGTAAAAATAGCGGGATTAATTTGTAAAAAATTCTCAGAAACCTACTCTCGACCAATGGCGGATGGGTCATTGCAAAATTACTTTGAATTAAACAAAATTGTTGCGATTACTGATGTTGACTCTAGATCAGTTGTTCGGAGAATTCGAGATAAAGGAGCAATGAATGTAATAATATCATCTGAGGAATTTGACGTTGATGTACTCTTAGCGAAGTTGGCGACAGTGCCTTCTATGCAAGGGTTGGAGCTGTCTTCAAAGGTTTCAACTAGCAAGCCATACTTTTTAGGCGAGGAAGATGCAAAGTACAAAGTAGTTGTTATAGACTTTGGAACGAAAATGAATATTGCAAGGTGCTTAACAGAACGTGGAGCATATGTGAAAGTATTTCCAATGCAAGCGAACATAACTGATATTTTGGGATGGAAGCCGGATGGAATTATGTTAAGTAATGGTCCTGGAGATCCATCTGCTATGGACGACAGCATTGAAAAGATAAAAGAGTTGTTAGCGTCTAAATTGCCACTGTTTGGAATTTGCTTAGGGCATCAGTTATTATCGTTAGCGTGTGGTCTGAAGACTGTAAAGATGCATAACGGTCATAGAGGAATAAATCATCCTGTTAAAAATCTATTATCAGGTAAAGGTGAAGTGACCTCCCAAAATCATGGTTTTGTTGTTGATCGTGAATCAGCAGAAGCAAGTGAATTGGTAGAGATAACACATGAGCACTTGAACGACAATACTGTTGCAGGTATTCGATTGAAAAATCAGTCCGCATTCTCTGTGCAATATCATCCTGAGGCATCTCCTGGGCCTCACGATTCGAGGTATTTATTCGACAATTTCATAGAAAACATTGCACAGCGTAAAAAATAAGAAACATGAGTTTAATTGCTAATATACACGCGCGACAAATCTTAGATTCAAGAGGTAACCCTACGATTGAAGTAGATGTAACAACTCAAAATGGTACAGTAGGACGAGCAGCCGTTCCATCCGGAGCTTCTACAGGAATTCATGAGGCTATGGAATTGAGAGATGGAGACCCTAAAATGTATTTAGGTAAAGGAGTTCTAAAGGCTGTGCAAAATGTAAATACCAGTATTCATACTGAGTTGAATGGAGCCAATGTGTTTGATCAAACTGGGATTGACCGCTTTTTAATAGATTTAGATGGAACTGAAAATAAATCAAATTTAGGGGCCAATGCAATTTTAGGTGTATCTCTTGCAGCGGCAAAAGCTGCGGCATTAGAGATTGGGATGCCATTGTACCGTTACATCGGAGGAGTGAATGCGCATACATTACCTATTCCGATGATGAATATACTAAATGGTGGTTCCCATGCAGATAATAGTATAGACTTCCAAGAATTTATGGTGATGCCTGTGAAGGCAAACTCATTCTCTCATGCATTACAAATGGGAACTGAAATTTTCCATAACTTAAAGAATGTTTTAAAAAATAAAGGTTTTTCAACAAACGTAGGTGATGAAGGGGGATTTGCTCCTAATTTAGGTTCAAACGAAGAAGCAATTGAGTACGTGTTAAAAGCAATTGAGACCGCAGGGTTCAAACCTGGAGCAGATGTTTTTATAGCGATGGATGCAGCAGCGTCTGAGTTTTACAATAAAGAAGAGAAAGTCTATCACTTTCATAAGTCTAGTGGAGATAAATTAACTTCATCAGAAATGGCTAGTTATTGGAAAAATTGGACTTCTAAGTACCCTATAATTTCTTTGGAGGATGGATTAGATGAGGACGATTGGAGTGGTTGGTCCGAATTAACAAAGATGGTAGGCGATAAAGTTCAACTAGTAGGAGATGACTTGTTCGTTACAAACGTCAACCGATTGCAAAAGGGCATTGATGAAAATATTGCAAATTCTATTTTAATCAAAGTCAACCAAATTGGAACTTTGACTGAGACTATTCAAGCAGTTGAATTAGCAACAAAGAATAAATATACTTCAGTTATGAGTCATAGATCAGGAGAAACTGAAGATAGTACAATTGCGGATTTAGCTGTGGCACTTTCAACAGGGCAAATCAAAACTGGCTCTGCATCGCGATCAGATCGTATGGCAAAATACAATCAACTGTTACGAATAGAAGAGATGTTAGGAGGGACAGCAATATATCCTTCAGATTCCTTTAAGTTTATTTAATAAAAGGATTATTGTAAAGCAAGATGCTGTTACTTATTTTTGCAGCTTAGAAAGGGTTAAGAATTAGGAACTTTTTTAAACCTTTTACGTTAACAAGATAAAACTAAACACACGGAGAAATGTCAGAAAAAGCACAATTAATTATTGATGGAAAAACAATTGAATTACCAATTGTTACGGGAACTGAGAATGAAAAAGCAATCGATATTAGTTCATTGAGAGGTAGTACAGGATACATTACGATAGATCCAGGTTATAAGAACACGGGTTCTACCTCAAGTGCAATTACATTTCTAGACGGTGAGAAAGGAATTTTGAGATATAGAGGATACTCTATTGAAGACTTAGCAGAAAAAGCTACTTTTCTTGAAGTCTCTTACTTGCTAATTTATGGAGAGTTGCCAAATAAAGCGCAATTAGAAGCGTACCAAAAAGAAATCACACACCACACGTTAATTCATGAGGATATAAAAAATATATTAGAAGGTTTTCCGTCAAATTCTCATCCAATGGGAGTTTTATCTTCTTTGGTTTCTTCATTAACAGCATTTTACCCTGAGTCACTTGATCCTAATAGATCTGCTGATGAAGTTGACTTGAGTATCAAGCGTTTGTTGGCCAAATTACCGACAATGGCAGCTTGGGCATTCAAAAATGAGATAGGACATCCAGCTAACTACCCAGACAATGCATTGAACTACTGTTCAAACTTTTTAAAGATGATGTTCTCTGTTCCTTCAGCAAAATATGAAGTAGATCCAGTTATCTCAAAAGCATTGGACCAACTACTTATTCTACATGCTGATCACGAGCAAAACTGCTCCACTTCAACCGTACGAATTGTAGGTTCTTCACATGCGAGTTTATATGCATCTATAGCAGCGGGAATTTCAGCGTTATGGGGTCCATTGCATGGTGGTGCCAACCAAGCGGTAATTGAAATGTTAGAAGGAATCCAGGCTGATGGAGGTGATGTTAAAAAGTACATGGATAAAGCAAAGGATAAAAATGATCCTTTCAGATTAATGGGATTTGGACATAGGGTTTATAAGAACTTTGACCCTAGAGCGACTATTATCAAGAAAGCCGCTGATGATGTTTTAGAAAAGTTAGGAGTGAATGATCCAATTTTAGAAATAGCGAAAGGGCTAGAAGAAATAGCCTTGAAAGACTCTTACTTTGTAGAAAGAAAACTTTACCCGAATGTAGATTTTTACTCAGGAATCATCTACAGAGCAATCGGAATACCAACTTCTATGTTTACAGTAATGTTCACCATGGGTAGATTACCGGGATGGATTGCTCAGTGGAAGGAAATGAGAGAAAATAAAGAACCAATTGGTAGACCAAGACAAGTATATACCGGAAACAATTTAAGAACGTTTAGGTCGATTTCAGAAAGATAAAAAAAAGAGCAGCTAAAAGCTGCTTTTTTTTTGTAATCAAAAGTCTAAATAATTTGTTATTTGATAAACTAATTGATTATTGATGGGATATAAAAGCATGGCAGCTTGTGTTGCAGACTTGGAGAAAAATGGACATTTGATTCGAATCAAGGAGGAGGTAGACCCACATCTAGAAATGGCATCCATCCACCTTCGTGTTCACGCTGCTAAAGGACCAGCTATTCTTTTTGAAAATGTAAAGGGTTCTAAGTTTCCTGCGGTTTCAAACCTTTTTGGTACGGTAGAACGAAGCCGATTTATTTTCCGTGATACATTGGATGATGTCAAAAAGATGGTTCAATTAAAAGGAGACCCATCCATTGCCTTAAAGAATCCATTAAAGTATGCAGGTGTCCCGTCCGCTGCCTTAAAGGCGCTACCGTTAAAATCAAGGTTTGGAGCACCCATCCTTAAAAATAAAACTCAAATAGACAAGTTGCCACTGATTCACCATTGGCCTATGGACGGAGGAGCTTATGTTACACTCCCCATAGTTTATACAGAAGATGCAGAAAAGCCCGGAGTGATGAATTCGAACCTAGGAATGTATCGCATACAGTTAACTGGAAACGATTTCATCCCAAACGAAGAAATCGGGTTACATTACCAAATTCACAGAGGCATTGGCGTGCATCAAACCAAAGCAAATGCATTGGGAAAACCTTTGCATGTTTCCATATTTGTAGGCGGACCTCCTTCTCATTCTTTTGCGGCGGTAATGCCACTTCCTGAAGGGTTATCTGAGCTTACATTTGCCGGAGCACTCGGAGGTAGGAGGTTTAGGTATACTAACAAAGATGGTCACACCTTGTCTTCAGAAGCGGATTTTGTAATTACTGGGAAGGTTTTTCCAAAAGAAAATAAACCGGAAGGACCCTTTGGAGATCACTTGGGTTATTATAGCTTAAAACACGACTTTCCGCTGATGAAGGTAGATCAGGTTTACCATCGAGACGGAGCAATTTGGCCGTTTACCGTTGTTGGAAGGCCACCACAAGAAGATACAAGTTTTGGTGATTTGATACATGAAATTACTGGATCTATTATTCCTAAGGAGATTCCTGGTTTACATGAAGTGAATGCAGTAGACGAAGCTGGAGTTCACCCGCTATTGTTTGCCATAGGCAGTGAACGTTATACACCATACTTGGAGACCAAACAACCTGCCGAGTTACTGACGATAGCGAATCACATTCTGGGTTTCGGACAAATGTCTCTTGCTAAATTCCTATTTATTTCTGCAAAGGAAGATGCACCTGAGTTAAATCTTCATGACAAAGAAGGATTTTTTAAGCACATTTTGGAGAGAGTAGACTGGAATCGGGACCTTCACTTTCAAACGAAAACGACCATCGACACGTTGGATTATAGTTCTAAAGACTTAAATGCAGGTTCTAAGGTCGTAATTGCTGCCGTAGGTGTTCCAAAAAGAGTTCTTGGAACGGAAAAACCATCATTGGATTTTCCTGAGATAGTAAGTGGTTTTGAATGTGCTTTTGACGGAGTTTTGGCTATTCAATTAAATAAGTTCACAGATTATGAAAGTGAAGAAAAGTTGATTCAAACTTTATGCACCTGCCTTTCAAAGCAAAAAGAAAAACTAAACGATTTCCCATTGATTGTAATTTGTGATGATGCACGGTTCATAGCGAAAACTTTTTCAAACTTGATTTGGAGTGCATTTACAAGAGCTAACCCTTCTCACGATATATACGGGGTTGATTCTTTTGTGGAACACAAACATTGGGGATGCAAGAGTTCACTTATTATAGATTGTAGAATGAAACCTCATAATGCTCCCTATTTGGTGCTTGATCCGGAAGTCGAAAAAAGAGTAGATGCTATGGGCGCTGCTGGCGGAGCTCTGCATGGAATTATTTAAAAGTAACTATACTATGCTACTAGCAAAAGTAAAATTGATTTACTGCAACAATTAAAGTAGGGTCGGCAGCGTATTTTATTTTACTAAAATGGGCCTCGCGAAAATTCGATCTATTCAGCTTTAATTGCAATCATAGAAATTTCAACATTTACCTTTTTTGGCAATCCGGCAACCTCTACAGTTTCACGGGCAGGGGCGCTCTGTTCATTAAAATAACTACCATATACTTCGTTCACAGCGTCAAAGTGTTTCATTGAAGAAAGAAAGATAGAAGACTTTACTACATTTTCAAAACCCATTCCTGCTGCTAGTAAGACCTCTTGCATATTCTGCATTACCTTTCTAGTTTCAAGAGTAATGGAGGATAAGGTTAGTTCTCCGCTGTTCGGATCTAATGCTATTTGACCAGAAGTATACAGTGTGCTACCAACCAATATAGCTTGAGAATAGGGTCCTATAGGAGCAGGTGCCTTGTTCGTCTGAATTATCTTTTTCATTTTTATAAGTTATTAATATAGTATTGAATAGCTGCTTCGTATGAGAATAATCCTAAACCAGTGATGCTTCCTGTGGCGTATTTTGAAAGCAAAGAAATGTGTCTTTGCTCTTCTCTGGCTGCAGGATGAGAAATGTGGACTTCAATTACTTTTGCTGAAATTGCAGCAACTGCATCTGCGATGGCTACTGATGTATGAGTGTAACCTCCAGCATTTAAAATAATACACACTTCGCTAAAGCCAATTTCTTGAAGATAATCAACTAAACTCCCCTCTGAATTAGATTGATAGTAACTGAACTCAACATTTGGAAACTTATTCTGTAAGGAAGAATAATATTGATCAAATGTTTGAACCCCATAGATCTCAGGTTCTCTAACTCCAAGTAAGTTTAAATTGGGGCCGTTAATTATTGCAATTTTTAGTTGGCTCATGTCAATTTCAAAATTATACATTTGTAATGATGAAGTTACTGAACTATAAAAAAGGATTCCAATCTTACTTGAAATTAGAAAAGTCACTTTCTTCCAATTCTATAGAAGCATACGAACGAGACTTATTCAAGTTCCTTCAATTTTTAGAATTGAGGTCATTAAATCCTTCACCTAGTGAAGTTGAAACAAGCCACGTGCAAGACTTTTTGGCTTGGTTGTATGATATTAAGGTTGGAGCGCGTTCTCAAGCAAGAATTTTATCAGGGATAAAGGCTTTCTTCAATTATTTGTTAATGGAAGAGTTAGTTGACTTAAATCCAACATCCTTTGTGGAAGGGCCTAAGTTGGGTATGAAGATTCCAGAAGTACTCTCTATTGAGGAAATAGATACAATAATTAAAACAATTGATTTAAGTAGTAAAGAAGGGGAGAGGAATAGGGCAATTCTGGAGACGTTATATGGTTGTGGATTAAGGGTTTCAGAGTTAATTAATTTAAAGATTTCAAACTTACTTTTTGAGGAGGGTTTTATTAGAGTGACGGGCAAAGGAAATAAAGAGCGAATTGTTCCGATTGGGGCATCAGCAATTAAGTTTATCCAATATTATTTTGAGCACCGCAGAAACCATCAAATAATTAAAATAGAAGCGGACGATATTGTTTTTCTAAATAATCGAGGTACAGGTTTGACTCGAGTTATGATTTTTACCATAATTAAAAAGCTTTGTGAGAAGGCTAACATTACGAAAGTTGTAAGCCCACACACATTTAGACACTCTTTCGCTACGCATCTAGTAGATGGAGGAGCAGATTTGAGGGCAATCCAAGAAATGCTTGGGCATAAATCTATAACGACAACTGAAATTTATACTCACTTAGACCGTCAATATTTGAGAGAAGCGATAACTCAATTTCACCCGAGAGTAAAATAAATATCTTTCCTTTTGTCAGACAATGGATATAATTGATTTTTTTGTTAATTATGAAATTAAAGTCAACGAGGGTAAAGCATTTAAACTTAAATTGGACTCTTATAAATTTTACAAAAATGATTATGAAAAAAATTAAATTACTTTTTGTTGGTGTAGTTTTGGCAGCTTTTAGTGCTAGCGCTCAGCCAATCTTCTCTGAAGATTTTAGTGGAACAACTCCACTTTCAACTTGGACTTTACACAATGTAGATGCAAGAACACCGGCCGCTAATGTTGGAGCCATTAATGACGCTTGGGTTGTATTGGGTGTAGGTGGACAGCCTGCTGCTTTAGTATAGTCCTGCAGGAGCAGCAGATGATTACATGGTGACTCCTGCGATTACTTTAACCTCCAATAACTATTTGTTTTTCGATGCACAAGCATTAGATGCCTCTTTCCCTGACGGGTATGAAGTACGACTTTCAACAACGAACTCTACCGTAGCGGCATTGTCTACTGTTTTATTGAATGTTCCTGCTGAAACCGCAACTGTTTGGAATAGTAGAAGAATAGATTTAAGTGCTTACGCCAACCAAACGGTGCATATTGCTTGGAGAAATAACTCCAATGATCAATTTGTTTTGGCAGTTGATAATATCGAGGTTAAAGAAGTTATTTCAAATGATGCTGGTGTTGAAGATTTAACAATTTCCGATACTTATGTTACTAATTCTACTATAACAATCGGTGGAACTATTGAGAATACGGGTTTAAATACATTAAATTCGGTAGATATTAATTGGAGTACAGATGGAGGGGTTACAGTAAATACGAATTCACTTACACCAAGTACTGCTTCTTTCGGCTCTACATCTTTCACTCACACTATAACTGCAACAGCTTTAAATCCTGGATTATTTACAGATTTGATGGTTTGGACATCTAATCCAAATGGTGTTGCAGATTCATTGAACGCTAACGATACAATTAGAACACGATTCTTTGTGAATAATGGAACTACAGTTTCTAGAGAGGTTTTATTGGAAGAATTCACTACAGCTCCGTGTCAATTCTGTCCAGATGGCGCCGTGGTTGTAGAACAAATATTAGCTAGTAATCCTGCTGTTATTGCTGTGGGCGAGCATGCTTGCTTTGGTACTGATGCTATGACTATACCAGAAGCTTCTACCTATTGTAGTGCATTTGGATCAGGAGCTCCAACTGCTTGTATAGATCGAGTTTTGTTTCCTGGAGAGACATCTGTTGCTCATGGAAGAGGAACTTGGTCAGCAAATGCTGCAACAAGAGCCGCTATAGGTTCACCAGTTACTTTGAATGTGACTGGAACATATAACGCAACAAACAGACAAGTGAATGCCGATGTAACTGCAAACTTTTCGGATTACGCAGTGCCGGGAGATATCAGAGTTACTCTTTTTGTTGTTGAAGATAGCGTTACATGTGCAGGTTCTGGATATAATCAAGTAAATGCTTATAACAATTCAGCGGGTCATCCATACGCAGGAGCAGGTAATCCTATTGTAGGTTTTGTTCGTAGACACGTGCTTAGAGATGTATACCCAACAAACGATGCGTGGGGAGACAACACAGTTATTCCTACTTCACCGGTATTGAACACTAATTATGTTAAGAATAATACCTTCACATTGAATAGTACTTGGAAGTCAAATGATGTTTCTTTAGTAGCTTTTGTAAGTTACTATAATGTTAACACTGACGAACGAGTAGTGCTAAATGCTGCTGATGTTAAGTTAAATAACTTAACATCAAGTGTTGGAGAGATTGAAAAAGATGCAAGTAGTTTATCAATTTACCCAAATCCTACTGCAGATGTTTCTACTATTGAGTTTAATCTAAGTACTTCAAAAGCTGTTTTGTTAAGTGTTAGAGATATGACTGGAAAAGAAGTAATTGTAAAAGACTTTAGAACTCTTAGCGCGGGTGTTCAAAAGATTGCATTTGATGCAACAAATCTTACAAATGGTATCTATTTTGCTTCAATGAAAATCGGAGAAGAGGTAATTACTAAAAAGCTTTCAGTGAATAGATAGAATTTACATTTTGTCAATTGATAAGGCCTTTCTAGCAATAGAGAGGCCTTTTTTTGTCATTTGGTTTTCCGACATATTACCGTTAACTTAGACAACTTAAATTTCAATTATTAATCAATTTTTATAAATATGAAAAAAATTATTACATGTTTAGCTGTTGCATTGTGTTCTACAGGAGCTTTTGCACAGTATTACTCAAATACTTACAATCCGGCTGGAATGAATCCCGGAGGGTTAAATACTGATGCAGAACAGCCTTTTGGTGCTGCTGGTGTAACTGCTGCCAACGGTTATTCAGTTGTAATTGCAGCAGGAGGATCCACATTGGCTTGGTCTCCGACTCAAACAATTCCATTTCCTTTTAGCTTTAATGGAACACCGGTTACGCAATATAAAGTTTCGAATTCTGGTGTATTGACATTTTCAACCGGAGCTACTACAATTCCTGCTTTTGCAAACGCAACAATTCCGAATGCAAGTATTCCAGATATGTCTGTTATGGTTTGGGGCTTGCAACAAGGAGCAGGTGGTTCTGCAAACGATGGTGTAATTAATAAAACACATGGAACTGCGCCTAATCGCCAACATTGGGTAAATTTTGCATCTTTTGGAGCTCCAGGAGCCTCAGGAAGTCAGTGGACTTATTGGGGTATCGTAATGGAAGAAACAACAAATAACATTTATATTGTTGACTTAAGAACTTATGTGACTCCACTATCTTTAACAATAGGTGTGCAAATTGATACTGCTACAGCGTTTTCAATTGCAGGAGCTCCAAACACTCCTTCTTTTGTAACAAATGGCGGAAATGCTTCTGATCCTACAGATAATGTTTATTATGAATTTATTCAAGGTGTTAGACCAACAGAAGATATTGAGTTATCTGATATTAATGTATCAGCTGCAATTACTTCTCCTTTTACACTTAGTGGAACTATTGTAAATAAGGGTTCAGCAAACTTAACAAGCTTTAATATTGTTTGGGAAGATGTGAATGGCACTCCAAATAGCCAGTCGTACACAGCAAATGTTGCTCCACAAGGATCGTTTACTTTTACTCATGGAACGGCTTGGTCTCCTACAGCAGGACAGTCTCATGATATTAAAGTGTACTCTTCTAGTCCAAATGCGGTTGCAGATCCTAATAATACAAATGATACGTTAACAGCAACAACATTTGTAACTAATGGAACTTCAGTTTCAAGAAATGTTTTGTTAGAAGAGTTTACTACTGCTCCTTGTCAATTTTGTCCTGATGGAGCTGTTAGAGTTGAACAAATTTTAGCAACAAATCCTGTTGTAATAGCAGTTGGAGAGCATGCATGTTTTGGAACTGACGCTATGACTATTCCTGAGGCTTCAACTTATTGTAGTGCATTTGGTTCTGGAGCACCTACTGCAAGTGTAGATAGAGTTCTATTTCCTGGAGAATCTAGTGTAGCTCACGGAAGAGGAACTTGGGCAGCTAATTGTATTACTCAAGCTGCTGTGTTAAGCCCGGTTGATGTTACGTTGACAGGTACATTTAATCCTAGTACAAGAATGACAACTGTAAATATCGATGCAGATTTTGTTGACTATGCTGTGCCAGGTGATTTAAGATTAACATTGTTCGTAGTAGAAGATAGTGTTACAGGTGTCGGTTCTGGATACAACCAAGTAAATGCTTATAACAATTCAGCGGGCCATCCATATGCTGGTGCAGGTAACCCAATTGTAGGTTTTGTTCACAAACATGTTTTAAGAGATGTTTATCCTACCAATAACGCGTGGGGAGCACCAAGTATTATTGCAACAAATCCTGGTCCAAATTCAAACTACAACACGTCTTATACATTCGCAATGAATAGCGCATGGAAGGCTCAAGATATTTCTTTAGTTGGTTTTGTAAGTTATTTTAACGCAAATACCGCACAAAGAGAAGTATTGAACTCAGTTGAGATAAAGTTGAATAATTTAACAACTAGTGTTGAAGAAATTAAGAAAGATGCTAGCAGTTTAAATATTTTCCCTAATCCAACAAGTGATTTAACAAACTTGGAATTAAATTTAGATAATTCATCAGCGGTAATCGTTGAAGTTATTGACTTTACAGGTAAGAGATTACTTCTTGAGGATTTTGGAGTGATGTCAGCCGGAAAACAAAGAATGCAATTGAACTTGGCCAATTTAGCAAGTGGAATGTACTTTGTTAATGTTAGAATCGGTGACCAAGTGGTTACACGAAAAGTTTCAGTGACGAAATAGTAACTTAATTATAGCTTAATCGTACGATTGATCTATTGATTAAATACCGCCTGTGCAGATGCACAGGGGGTATTTTTTTGGCTTAAATCATACTATTATAGATCGTTTAATCTTGTTTAGTAAAGGATTTGATTCTTGATTATTGGGTTTATGTGCACAAAGTAATTACCTAGCAGTAACTATATAGATTGATTCATAAGGTTAAATGATTTGAGTTCAGATTTAATTGGACTAACCCTATACGGTAATGAACGACGTATAAAAAATAGCCTGCGGGTTCTAATGTGAAAAAATTGGGCATAAAAAAGCCACCTTGAAAACAAGGTGGCTTTCTGTACTATGTCAAGTTTATTATTTCTGTCTACCCTCCAACCTGTAGTGGAGCAGAGCCTGTTTTTGGATCTGGATTAGCGCCGGGTGTTACGTTTGCTTTAATTCTTAAAACAGTTGTTGCAGGCTCAGTGTTTGCAGTAATTGTAATTGACTTAGTTTGCTGGTTCGCTTGTGTTCCAGGACTATAAACTACCTTGATGTCTCCTGATTCGCCCGGAGCAATTGGTTGTCTTGGGTATTCAGGAACAGTGCAACCACAGCTACCTTTTGCATTGGAAATAATCAAAGGTTCGTCTCCAGTATTTGTAAATGTAAATACTTTAGGGTTTGTCGTGTTTTGTTCAATGGTTCCAAAGTCATGTTCCATTTCAGTAAATTGAATAGCCGTTTTTGGTCCTGTATTCTGAGGCACAACCGCTGCATTATTGTCAATTGCTGTATTTGTTGGAGTAGCAGGAGCTATTGGAGCAGAAGTAGAAACACTTCGTTCAGGTCTGTCATAAGAAACATCATCATCTGAAAAGATCATAACAGTATTGACCAAAGTTAGAATTGAGAAGGCTACTAAAAGGCCCGTTTTTACATTATCGTTCATAGTTTATTTTTTAAATTTTCGAAGTACAAATATAATTATTCAAAGTTGAGTTTAGCCTCCTTAAATGAATCACCTTTAAGAACTTTTAACGCTTCAATATAAGAATCGTTTAATTCATTAATAATTTCAAAATAGGCAGAGACAGAGTATAGGTTTCTTGCAAATAATGCATTGAGCTGTGTGTCAATTAGTTTTTTTGATTTTTCATACTCTCCTTCTTCAATCTTTACTTTTTTCTTCTTGGCAAAGATGAAAAACTCGTCCATTAGTTGGTCATCTAATGCAAAGCCTGTTTTAAATGATTGAAAAGATGTATATTTAATTTTTAACTCTTCTCGATTCCTATTTAAATAGTTTAAAACAAATTGGTTATAAGCTCCTCGTCTAATTAGATTTCGATTTAGTTCAGTATTTAAAGCTGTGTCTAACGGGATAAATATATCTGGCATAATACCTCCACCACCATAAACAACTCTTTTGTTGGGGGTGTAATAGGTTAATGAATCGGGAAAATTAATAGAGTCTTTTTCCATTAGTTCTCCATTTTCAAATCGTCTATTCAATTCATTATAATAGCTTTCTTTTCCTTCATCATATGGTCTCTGAATTGATCTTCCCGTTGGAGTGTAATAACGAGCTGTTGTTAATCTAATCATAGAGCCTTCAGGCAGGTTAAATGGCTTCTGGACTAACCCCTTCCCAAATGATCTCCGACCAATTATCATTCCTCGGTCCCAGTCTTGAACTGCACCCGATACAATTTCTGAGGCAGAAGCTGATCCTTCATCAATCAAAACGATTAGTTTTCCTGTTTCGAAAGTTCCTATTCTTGTGGCCTTGTACTCTTGTCTAATTTGCTTTTCACCTTCAGTATATACGATCATTTTACCTGCACCTAAGAACTGATCAGCCAGTTGAAAGGCTGTAGTTAAATATCCTCCACCATTGCCGCGTAAATCTAAAATTAAATTTCTTGCTCCGTCTCTTTTTAATGTATCGATAGCTTGCACAAATTCCCTCATTGTAGTTCTCGCAAATCGATTCACTTTAATGTATCCTGTTTCAGGCGAAGCCATGTAAGATGCATCTATACTGTAAATTGGAATTTTATCCCTCTTGATTTCAAATGGCAGGAGGTCGTTTTCTCCATTTCGTTTTATCAGCACTTCAACTAAAGTTCCTTTCTTTCCTCTCAATAATCGCTGAACATCACTGTTTTGCAATCCAGTTCCTGCAATGTTTTCTTTTCCAACAAATATTATTTTATCACCAGAAGCAATTCCAACTTCTTCGGAAGGCCCGCCGGAAATAGGAGCAACCACAACAAGTGTATCATTTAAAATGTTAAATTGGATTCCGATTCCTTCAAAATTACCCTCAAGAGGTTCATTCATGCGATTTACTTCTTTTTCTGGAATATATACAGAATGAGGGTCAAGCTCTTTAAGCATTCCTATAATTGCATTTTCAACTAACTCTTCGCTGTCAACGCTATCCACGTACTGGCTAACTACTGTATACAGTAATTTTCCAAATTTGTCGTATTGGATAGAATCTTTATTTAGCTGTTTTTCGATTTTCTGCTGAGCGAAAGTTCCAAATATTGCTACGAATAAGAAACAGAGAGTAAGGCTTATTTTTTTCATATTATTAATCTTAATACATCAAATGTAAATATTACACGATGGATACGACGTTAATTAACGTTAAGCTATTGACTAATGTTTTAAATGGAATATTGGATGTATTGACGGGGCTATTTACCAATTAATGGATTAGACTCAATTTGCTTTACACCAACGGTGTTTAACTTGACCCTTTGCCCATCCTTACAAGCTACAACAAAACCTCCTTCGAAACCTGCAACTACCATTCTAATTTTGTGCTTGGCAGCTTCTTGGAAAGTTTGAAATGAACCTGACATATATTTATATATTCCATCACTCTCAATGATGAATAGGTCAGGAATATTTTTATACTTTGCACTTGTTGGCTTTATTTTGAAAGCGCCTAATTGAACCCTAAATGCCAATCCTTCTTCTTTTGCTAAAGTAGCAGTATTCTTTTGAATTGTTTTTGCTTCAATGGCAAGTATTTCTTGCTCTTGTTCGTTAATTGTCGAAATACTACCTGATGGGTCTCTTTTTACAACTTCTGGTTCAAATCCACTATTTTTAAGGGTTTGTACCCTCAAATTAGCTTCTTTTAGTGTCTTGTAGTTTCCAACGGTGTAAATCGACTTATCCCCTTGGTCTACTTTTTTCAAGTCTGAAATACTAAGAAGGGCGTTAAGGTTTTCAGGTTCTTCACCTCGATTGTACTCTCCAATCTTAATTCTATATTTTTTATATGTTTTTGTGTATCCCGTAATCGAATTTCCCGTAAAATCTCTTTGTATTATCTCTGCAAATTCCAATGTTGAATCTTTAAAACTCATATATGATTTATAAATCATTTCATCGGTCATAGATACACCTTTATCATTGGCAAATTGTGGGTACTCTGAATTGATTTCTTCGTCTAGATAGTCTGCAATTCCATCTCCGTCAGTATCAATAGCACATCCATTGGTGTCTACTTCAATGTCAGGTGGAGTGTTAGGACACAAATCAATAAGGTCAATTATTCCATCACTGTCATAATCTTCACTATTTCCACTAGCCAAGAAATCAAAAGCTTCTTCGGTAACAACATTTAAGTTATCGGCAGGCTGAATTTTTTCAAAGTTATAATTGACTGATATTCCGTTGTAGTGTAAGTGATCGTTGCGTCCATTAGCCGGTTTATCGCCTAAGAAGTTAGTTTTAGTAGTTCTTGTCACTCCATCTATGTAATCTGTAAATGTTAAATGAAAAATGCTTTCAAACCTAAAGTTTACTTGATCCGTTAAATGAAAATTCAACCCGGCTCCTAAAGGAATGGAAAAAGATCTTTCTGCGTACGTTGTGCTATTGTTAAAACCGGTTTCTCTAATGTCTGTTTCGTAAATATAATCCCGTTGAATTATTTTCGCTTGATTCGCGGATACAGAATTTTCTGAAACGCTCCGAATAGTTCCATCGGTCCAATAGTTATAAGGTTCACCGCCATTTGCGGTTAAGTCAGATTTTGGGTTAAATTCAATTACTTCAAAACCGGCTGTAACAAATGGAGTTATAGAGCGGTCCTCAGGGAGAAGGGCATCAAAATTATATTCCATTTGGATAGAAGCTGAACGTATATCAGTTTCAAAGTTTAAGTTCCTTTGCAACGAACGCTCTTCTTCTCTCACTTTACCTAAGAAGAAGTTAAATCGGACATTTAAAGATTGACTGATTGGTTGCAATATATATACGTTGTATCCGATATTTGATGCAAATGGAGAACCATAATTTCTATCGTTCAAGTCCCCATAAATTGCAATGGTGCCTATACCAACGCCAACAGTTGGGCCGTAAACTTTGGTAACATTCAAATCGCTTTCTTTATCAGCGTCAATGTCCTGACTTTTAACAACACTAATTGTTAAAATAAAAATAATGCTGAGTAAATAATATTTCATTCTGTATTAAACAATTGAGGGTTAAAGATAATTCTTATTTTTTTAATAAGATTATTTGAACCACTTTTGTTTACTAATCATTAATGCTTCCTGCACAGAGATGCGTTCTCCTGAATTATAAGCAGTTACAAAGGCATCATTTATCTTGTTGTTTTCTGCCCATACTTGGTTTCTTTTATCTCTTGCTTCCTTATATACGGGAAATGAACCAACTGTATACTTGTACCAAGTTTCATGAAATTCTATTGCAACGGGCTCTTTTATATTATGCCTTTCCTTAAAATATTGTTGGTTTACCTCTTTGTGTGAAGCAGCAATCTGAATCTTATATGCTATTGCAGCTTCAGGTGCAGGAATATTGGTAATCTTTTTGGTCAAATCTTCTGAAGTAGAATTCGCCGCCTGAGTACTTGCGTCCAAGTTTTGAGTTGTATTCATTATTTCTTGCTCGTTATTCTCACTATCATTCGACTCTGTTTCATTAGCAGTTGAGGGATTTTCATTGCCGGTATCTGCTAATTGTTCTTGAACTAAGAAGTTCTTTAATTTTGTGGGAGCTACATTGCTTTGAACTGATTGGTCTTTATCGAGGTATGAAAATACACCATGAATGGTAGCGCTATCTAATCCGTCAGGAGTACTTTGCAATGCATACTTTACTTCAAACTCTTGAACCTCCGGTAAGGTCATCCATAAGATTTTTACTGCGTTATTTTTAAAACTAAATATTCCTTCTTTACTTTCTATTTCAGAAGCACTGTAATTAGGTGGAAGGAAGTCTTCAATTTTTCCGAAACTTTTTAGGCCATTTTTGTTAAAACTTAAGGTTACTTCATAATTTCCATTTTCAATGTGTCTAATATTTCTTTCAACTGACACTTCACTGTTAGCTATTGATGCAATTGGGTCTGAAGAATTATTTTTTAATGATTTATCATTGGTTGAATTATTTTTTGCAGTGTTGTTTAAGGATTTACCCGTTTTTGACGCTTCAGTTTGTTCAGTAGACAAAGATTCTTTAGCATATACAATTTCTTCAACTTGAGTGCTATCCTCTTGAGAAATTTCAGGTTTGTTTTCAGCCATTAATTCTCCATCAATTGTCAAAATAAAGACTTCAGAATTGATGTCTCTTCTCTCATTTTCTTCAATAAACGAAAATTTGCCACCCAAGTTATGCTCTCCGATCACACTCACACTAGTTTCAATCTTATATTGAATGGTAAACGTTTCAGTCGCGGGTAATTCCATCCATATTACTTTAATTTCTTGATTTTTAAACGAGAAAGTTGCTCCATTCATTTCTACAGAACTCGCAATGAAACCTTCTGGGAGCGTTTGTTGCCATTTTGCAAAGCCTTCTCGATCTCCTTTCGTGATTTCTAGTTTAACATTTAATGTTTCACCAGGTTTGATTGTCTCTTGCATTTTTTGTTCGACTTTTACATCTCCACCAAAAAATATTTTCAGTGCAAATACAATAATCAGGTTCATGCTAATAAGGAATATCTTGGTCATGGCTAATTTACTTTAGTTAAAAGCAGACTTTTCAACATAGTGTTGAAAACTTACCTTTCAAAGCTATCTAAAGAGCAGAGAGATATTAGGTCGGAATTTCTGAAGTTATTAACCCTTTGGTGTTAACTCGTTAGTATGGCTGCTGATTGAATGCTAATGAGTGGTTCAACTCTGGATTTTTTTGCCAAGCTTACCAATTATAAGATAGAGGGTAAGAATGCCACTGGGAACGGTGATCCAAAAAGGCACTCCAAAAGCAGCTGGTATAGTTCCAAAAACAATTGCCACAGAGCCAACGGTTAATGCATAGGGCATTTGTGTTCTCACATGATTAATGTGGTTACAAGAACTAGCAAGTGAGCTTAGAATAGTAGTGTCAGAAATAGGGGAGCAATGGTCTCCAAGTACTGCCCCTGCAAGGACACAAGCTACAACATTATGAAATATTGATAGCGTTTCAACTTCAGGTATTCCCGCAGCCAAACAAATTGCCCACGATGAAGGGAGCATTAAGGGGTATAAAATTGCCATAGTTCCCCAAGAAGATCCTGTTGAAAAGGCAACAATAGCCGCTAACAAAAAAGTAAGCGTGGGAACGAAATATGGGCTAACGTTGTCTGACATGATTGAAGTTAATAAATCTGCGGTATGGAGGTCTTCTATAACTAAAGCCAACGACCAAGCTAAAACGAGAATAATAATAGCAGTTAGCATTGTTTTAAATCCTCCAATGGCTGCATTTACAGACTGATGGATATTCATAAGTTTCTGAGTAACCGAGAGTAAAATTGCGGTAAAAAGCCCCGCTAAAGAAGACCACAGCAATGCTTTATAGGAGTCTGCATTACCAATAATAGTCGAAATTTTTCTGCCAAAAGAAAGCATTTCATCGTCCATAACCGTTTGATCCCAACCGGTATGAATTAACCCAATAATGGTTCCTATAATTACTGTAATAACAGGAATGATGGCGTTGTAGGACTTATGTTTAATGCCTTCTTTAGCTGTAAACTCATCTAACTCTTCATTTTTAATTACTCCCCGCTTTTCATCGTTATTTCCGAGCCTCGCTTGTTTTTCGGCTAGGTACATTGGACCAAAATCTCTTTCTCTTAGAATAAGAATGAGCATAAAGAGAAGCGCAAAAATAGGGTAGAAGGAGTAGGCCAGGGAAGAGATAAAGATGGAATACACACTTTCGTTCAACCCTTCAATCGTTTCAATTCCACTCTCAATGTAGCCTAATTCGGCGCCAATCCATGTAGTTATAAATGCAATGGCCGCAATAGGCGCAGCTGTTGAATCTACTAGATAAGCTAACTTTTCTCGAGATATTTTAAGTCGATCGGTAATTGGGCGCATAGTATTACCCACAATTAAGGTATTTGCGTAGTCGTCGAAAAAAATCGCTATGCCTAAGAACCACGTAGCAAGTTGACCACTTTTTGCGGTTGTGGCATACTTCGATATTCTATTCACCACTCCTTGCATTCCACCGTTTTTCGAAATTACGCTCACCATTCCACCGATTAAGGTTGAAAACACGATGATTGAAAGATGACCTGAGTCATTTAATGAATTTAAGATGTAAGTGTCTATTGTTTTTGTAAAAGAGACAAGTAGGGCTGCAAAAAATGTATTGGCATGTAATTGAATGATTAACACACCAGAGAAAATTCCAATAATTAGTGAGGTGACAACCTCCTTAAAGATTAAAGCAAGAAGAATTGCCAACAATGGTGGAATAATGGAAAGCCAAAGGGGAATTACCTGTAATTTAGACTTTAACGTATCAGCGCCGGTAAAAATATCTATAGAAGTTGTTTGATCAACCGAAATATTGAGGCTACTCTCTCCGTATTCATCAACAATTAGTTTTTTGGAGGTTCCGTTAATTGTAGCTGTGCAATTAGAGCAGTTCGCAGGTAGGTTGATCAGTTCTATCTCAGTCTCTACATTTTGTATGACAATGTTATCCTTTCCAAGAATTAACGTTTCTTGCGAAAACGAGCTCAGTGCTAAAAACACCAATGTAACTGAAAGAAGTAAAAATCTCATAATGTGCCGTAAAAATATAGAAATGCCTTCATTTCTTTTTGGAATAATTGAATTGCTTTAAGTTTCTTTGAAATATGGTAAAAACGGTGGTGGTGATTGGTGGGGGAGCAGCGGGCTATTTTTCTGCTATAAATATTGCAGAAATGGCTAAAGATGTTGAGGTTGTGATTTTAGAGAAGACCACCAAAACCTTGTCTAAAGTGAAAGTTAGCGGAGGAGGAAGGTGCAATGTGACGCACGCTTGTTTTGTACCGAAAGAATTATCAAAATTTTACCCTAGAGGTGAAAAGGAGTTGCTTGGGCCATTTCATACATTCATGACGGGAGACACCATTGCTTGGTTTTCGGAAAGAGGAGTGGAATTAAAAATGGAGGAAGATGGAAGAATGTTTCCGGTTAGTAATTCTTCTCAGACCATTATCAATTGCTTTCAAAAAGAGGTTGATAAACACGGCATAAAAGTTCAACTATCTACAGAGGTTTCTCAAGTGCAAAGGAAGCAGGATAGATTTGAAGTTGTTACCAATAAAGGTAAATTGCAAGCAGACTATGTTGTTTTGGCTGTTGGAGGAAATTCCAAATTAAAACACTACGAATGGATTGCAGGATTAGGCCATACTATTGTAAATCCTATCCCTAGTTTATTTACGTTCAATTTAAAAAATCATACCTCTAATCAATTGATGGGGTTGGCATTGAATGCGAATGTGCGAATTGTTGGCACGAAATACGAAGAATATGGACCGGTTTTGTTCACCCATTGGGGAATGAGTGGACCGGGTATTTTAAAACTTTCTGCTAAAGCAGCGCAGTATTTATTCGATAAATCTTATCAATTCAAATACGAGGTGGAATGGATTGCTAATGGAGATGAAGTGGTTCATTCGTTTCGTAAACCAAAAGCAAGCACTCAGCTTTCAAATACTAAAATAGAAGGCTTCCCAAGTCGGTTTTGGGAGTATTTATTGGCAAAAGGAAAAATTGATAGTAAAAAACGTTGGGCTGATTTGAATAAGGCAGAAATTGAAAAATTGATTCAGTTGCTCTCGAAAGACGATTACACAGCGAACGGCAAAACTACTTTTAAGGAAGAGTTTGTTACTTCAGGAGGGGTACAGTTAAAAGAAGTGAATATGAAAACCATGGAAAGTAAGCTTATTCCGAATTTGTATTTCTCAGGAGAAGTTTTGAATATTGATGGATATACTGGAGGGTTTAATTTTCAGGCGGCATGGACCGGAGGGTTTATGGTGGCAAATGCAATTACCGAGCTAGTAAAAAAGGCTTAGCAGAACTGCTAAGCCTTTTCGTAAAACGCACAATTTGTAATGGAATTGTTCTACTTCATCCACCAGTTGTTCTCATCTACCATTAGCTCATTTAAGTCAAGCTCCTCGCCAATTTTAGGAATGATATAACTTAAGTTAGTCTGGATTGCTTTTGCCGTAAATCGCTCCACAGGATGCGTCCAAGTGTGTAAAGCTAAAGTAAAAGCACCCCAATGAATAGGCATAGCTTTTTTTGCATTTACATCTGCTGACGCTTGCACAGTTTCTTCAGGCATCATATGGATGTCTGCCCATTTTTCGTTGTACTGACCACATTCCATCATGGCAAAGTCAAAAGGGCCAAATTTTTCTCCAATCTTTTTAAAGTGGTCACCATAGCCGCTGTCTCCGCTGAAATATAGGTTTTTCGACTCTCCTTTGATGACCCAACTTCCCCAAAGGGTAGAAAATCGATCGGTTAACCCTCGTCCTGAAAAGTGTCTTGAAGGGGTGAAGGCTAATTCAATATTTTTGAAGGAAGACTCTTGCCACCAATCAAACTCTTGAATTTTCTCTTCACTCACTCCCCATTCTCGTAAATGAGCGCCTACGCCAAGAGGAACCATAAACATACCTACTTTTTCATTCAACAACTTTATGCTGCCATAATCTAAATGGTCATAGTGGTCGTGAGAAATTAACACCAATTCAATTTGGGGTAATTGTTGAATTTCTATTGGAAGCTCTTTGGAGTACCTTTTACCTCCTAACCATGGGTGAGGTGAGGGGACTTCGCCAAGCATCGGGTCTAGTAAAATGTTTTTTCCATCTAGTTTTAACAGGAACGAAGAGTGACCGAACCAAAACAATCTGTTTGTGGTATCATTTTGCTCCCAACCCAACGAGTCAACTTTTTTGACTGGAAGTTCGAAATCTGGTTCTGAATTAGCGGTGCCTTTTATGAAGTCAACCAGCGTACCCATGGTTTGGCTAAAGCTCATGTCCATTTTTGTGGCCTTTATGTTCTCAAATTTCCCTTCTTTGAAATGGTTAGAATTTGCGTAACGCTCAAGGTCTGACTTGCTGTGCTTTCCTCCGAATTCAGGGCTCAAGTTTACAAATAGCACTCCCACAATTACGAGTAGTAGGATAATTCCACCAATAGTTAATGCAATCATTTTTAATATCTTTTTTATCATTTTATGCTGCTTTTGATATAATCCAATCCCATACTCTATCACCTAAAAATGTGCGAATAAACACGGCTGGTTTTGCCATGTAACCTGCGCGATATCTGGTTTTAGGTTTTTTTGAATTCACCGCTTTAGAAACACAATTTGCAATAACAATTGGTTGAGATGCTTTATCACTATGATACGTATCTTTAACGCCTTTTACTACTTGTTTTGTTAATTCAGCATACGGTCCCTTACCTGATCTTTCAATCATAGGTTCGAGCATTACGTCATCAAATTCAGTTTTTATTCCACCCGGCTCAATAATAACTACTTTAATTCCAAAGTCTTTTAACTCTGTTCTCAGACAATCAGACCAGCCCTCCAAAGCGTGTTTCGTTCCATGATACCAAGAACCAAAAGGGATGTAAATTTTACCACCCATACTACTCATGTTAATGATGGTGCCCGACTTCTCCTTTCGCATACTTGGTAATACCAACTGAGTAATACGCGCTAATCCAAATAGATTTACCTCAAACTGTCTTCGTGCATCTTCAATGGAGGTATCTTCCATTGCTCCGTAAATGGCATAACCTGCATTGTTAACCAATACGTCAATCCTGCCTTTTTCTTTGAGCACTGTTTCTACTGCATTCTTGATGTCCTCATCGATAGTAATGTCCATTTTTATCGATCTTGCTCCGATCTGGACTAAGTCATCCATCTTGTCCACCCTTCTTGCAGAAACGTAAACTGTGTGGCCTTCTGAGATTAATTTTTTGGCGGTTTCTTTTCCGATGCCTGAAGAAGCCCCTGTTATTAGAATTACTTTATTCATTTTCATATAGGTATGTTGTATTTTTGAAGTAATAATTTTTCTATTTCTTCGCTTTCGTTGCTGTCCTTTAACAGCACTGCCGTTGCCATTCCATCAAAAAGCATCATGACAAATTCAGCCTCCAATTCAGGGTTGGGGTAATTTAATTGGTTGAAAATGTCAATTACAATGGATTTCAATTGATTTGAAATTTCTTCATCATATTTATCTGCCTGCCATTTTATAGCGTATAGCAATTTCCAAAAGGCATATTCTGTGTATGGAATGTTAAAGGGAATTTGGAGAATGTATTTTAGCTTGTCTGCTGGTAGTTCCAATTCTGAAATTCCTTCAAAAAGCTTCACACTCCGTTCTTTGCCTAAATCTAAAATAGATTGTAATAATCCATCTTTATTCGAAAAATGACGAAATATAAGACCTTCTGAAACCCCTGCTGCTTTGGCTATTTTAGACGTGCTTGTTGCATTGAACCCTTTTTTTGCAAAAAGGTCAAGTGCAGTTTCAAGTATGAGTTCTTTTTTTGATTTCATTAAAAGTGAGTAATCACTTACAAAAGTAGACTAATTTTTAGAATCTCATGTTTTTCAAACTTTTTATTTATTTGAAGGTTCTTTTTGAGGATGGGAAAGAAAGAGATAAACGTGGTTTGGTTGAAGAAAGACTTGCGACTGCAGGATCATGAATCTTTTGCTGCTGCAGAAAAGAGCAGCTTACCTTACTTAACGGTCTATTTTTTTGAGCCTGAGCTGCTAGCACATTCAGCTACTTCAGACAGACACTTGCAATTTATTTATGGAAGTATTCGAGAAATGAAGGAAAGTTTGCAGACGTTTAATCAACAAATACTGACCATGCACTGCAATGCTGCTGATGGGTTTCTAAGTATTTTAAATCAATACGATGTTAAAAATGTTTTTAGCTATCAAGAAAGCGGAGTGCAGGTGACATGGAATCGTGATAAAGCCATAAAAAAGTTGTTTAATTCTGTTGGTGTTGTTTGGCAAGAATTTCAGCGAGATGCAATTGTTCGCGGAATTAAGAATCGAAACGGTTGGGACAAAATGTGGAATGAGACCATGAGCGAAGAGCCCATTAAAAATACCTACAAACACAAAGAGAGTCTGATATTTCAAAATAACTTTCCATTATCACCAGAATTGGAGGAAAGAATAGATATGTTGCCGGAAAATTTTCAGCCTTCCGGAGAAAAGAATGCTTGGAAATATTTACAATCGTTTTGCGAAGACCGGGGTAAGAATTATAGCAATCACATTTCAAAACCCTTACTGAGTAGAAAGTCGTGTAGTAGAATTTCACCTTACCTCACTTGGGGAAACCTCACTGTGAGGCAGGTTCTTCACTTTGTCCACTTTCATCCCAATAGGAAGAAATATTCGCGCAGTTTTGAAAATATGATGACACGGCTGAAATGGCATTGTCATTTTATTCAGAAATTCGAAGTGGAAGTTGCCTATGAAAAGAAGTGCATTAATAGAGGGTATGAACTTTTAGAACGAGAGAATAATCCGGCAAAATTAGAAGCTTGGAAAGAAGGTAGAACTGGTTTTCCAATGATTGATGCAAACATGCGAGCATTAATTACCACAGGTTGGATTAATTTTAGAATGCGCGCCATGTTGGTTTCATTTGCTTGTCATCACTTGGATTTAGATTGGCGCTTAATTACTTCTCACTTGGGTCATAATTTTCTAGATTACGAGCCTGGTATTCATTATCCTCAAATTCAGATGCAAGCAGGAACTACCGGTATCAATACGATTCGCATGTACAACCCTGTTAAGCAGTCTAAAGACAATGACGAAGAAGGTATTTTTATTAAAAAGTGGATTCCTGAATTAGGTGTTTTACCTTCTGAGTTTATTCATGAGCCGTGGTCTCTAACGCCTATGGAACAGCAGTTGTATGGTTTTGAGTTAGGCTTAGACTATCCCAATCCTATTATCGATTTTGAAAAAGCTTCTAAAACTGCAAGAGATAAGATTTGGGGGCACAGAAAACATCCCAAAGTGAAAGAAGAGCAAATACGTTTAATTCAAACACACACTCGAAATACTCCCTTTGACCGAAAAAGTAGGAGGAGTTAAACTTCAATTTCTTTCAATGGAAGAACCTCGCCTGAAGTAAATTTTTCCATTTTATAGTTGCCTATTCTTACCCTTACTAAACGTAAGGTAGGAAATCCCACGGTCGCGGTCATTTTGCGAACTTGTCTAAATTTTCCTTCTTTAAGTGTAATTGAAATCCAAGAAGTGGGACCGTGTTTTGGGTCGCGAATCTTTTGCGTTCTGTTTGGAAACTTAGGATCATTAATAATACAAACAGCGCATGGTTTGGTTACATACTTTTTTCCGTGAAAACCAATTTCAACACCTTCCTCCATTTTGCGGATAGCTTCTTGGTTCACTAAACCATCTACTTGCGCAAAATATTCTTTCTCTACCTTTTTTCCACGAACCATCTCGCTCATCATGCCGTCAGTCGTCAATAATAGCAGTCCCTCTGATGGTTCGTCTAGCCTACCAATTGCCATGGTTCCTTCAGGAAAGTCATGCAATTCGCCGAGCAACTTCTTCTTTCCTTGCTTTGGTCCGTTGTTTACAAACTGGCTGAGGTAGCCATAAGGTTTATGGATCAGGTAATGGCTGTGCATTATTTAATTATTCCTTTCTGCCTGCCACTTTCTGAATCTACCAAAAGCAAAGCCTGCGGCTATGCAAATAGGAATCATAAATAAGATGGACTCTAATGTGACTTCTTGACCACTAAAATAAGGAATAACAAAAGTGTTTAGGATGTAAATAAAGACTCCAAACCCTATTCCATGTTGTTTCCAAGTGATGTTGTTTGCGTCGTATTTACTCATAGCAAGTTCTCTAAATCTGCATCGTCTACTAAATTAGGAATGGTAACTTTTAAATTGGGCTCCATTTCCATTGCTCTTTTAATGGCGTAAGTAGCGCCTTCATTTCTCGCCCAGTTTCTTCTTGCGATTCCATTATTCACATCCCAATGAAGCATAGAAGTAAGTCTTCGTTCAGAGTCTTTACTTCCGTCTATCAGCATTCCAAAGCCACCATTAATAACCTCACCCCAGCCAACACCGCCGCCGTTGTGAATTGAAACCCATGTTGCTCCTCTAAAAGAGTCTCCTATTACATTTTGAATGGCCATGTCTGCTGTGAATTGAGAACCATCGTAGATGTTAGAAGTTTCACGGTAAGGTGAGTCTGTCCCTGACACATCATGGTGATCTCGACCTAGAATTATTGGAGCAGAAAGCTCACCGGATTTTACAGCATCATTAAAAGCTTTGGCAATTCGCATTCTACCTTCTGCATCTGCGTACAAAATTCTAGCTTGCGAACCAACAACCATTTTGTTTTCTTCCGCTGCTCTAATCCATTTTAAGTTGTCTTCAACTTGTTGTTTAATCTCTTTTGGTGCTTCTTTCGACATTTCTTCTAACACCTCACCTGCTATTCTATCTGTAATTTTTAGGTCTTTTGAGTCATTTGATGCACATACCCACCTAAAAGGTCCAAAGCCATAATCGAAACACATTGGCCCCATTATATCTTGAACATAGGATGGGTATTTGAAATTTGATCCATCCATTATATCCGCTCCTGCTCGACTAGATTCTAATAAAAAGGCATTTCCATAATCGAAGAAATACATGCCCTTATCACTTAGCGTGTTGACCGCAACTACATGTCTTCTCAATGTTTTTTGAACTTCTTCTTTAAACCTTTTTGGCTCGTTCGCCATCATTTCTTTGGCTTCTTCTAGTGTATACCCAGCTGGATAATATCCTCCTGCCCAAGGATTGTGAAGCGATGTTTGGTCTGAGCCTAAATCAACCTTAAAGTCTTCGCTTACGAGCTTTTCCCAAAGCTCAACGATGTTACCTTGGTAGACCAAAGAAACCGCTTCCTTATTATTTTGAGCTTGTTTTGTTCTCGCTAATAATTCATCTAAGTCTGTATATACTTCATCAACCCAACCTTGAGAATGCCTTGTATGAGTTGCTTTTGCATTAATTTCGGCAGTGATACTCACTGCTCCGGTAATCTTCGCTGCTTTAGGTTGAGCTCCTGACATTCCTCCAAGTCCTGCTGTTACAAATAACTTACCTCCTAAACCTTCGTCAGAAATCATTCTTCCCGCATTTAATAGGGTAATAGTCGTCCCATGAACAATACCTTGAGGTCCGATATACATAAAAGAACCTGCAGTCATTTGGCCGTATTGCGTTACTCCAAGAGCATTGAATTTTTCCCAGTCGTCAGGTTTTGAATAGTTAGGAATCATCATTCCGTTTGTAACTACAACTCTCGGCGCGTCTTTGTGTGATGGGAATAGTCCCATGGAATGACCAGAATACATCACCAATGTTTGCTCATCATTCATGGTAGCTAAATACTGCATGCACAAGAGGTATTGTACCCAATTTTGAAAAACAGCTCCATTACCACCGTAAGTAATTAATTCGTGGGGGTGCTGAGCTACTGCATGATCTAAATTATTGGATAGCATTAACATTATTCCCGCTGCTTGCTTCGACTGGTGAGGAAAATCCTCAAAATGTTTTGATTTTATTTCATAATCAGGGCGAAAACGGTGCATGTATATTCTACCATAATCAGCTAATTCTTTTGCAAATTCTTTGGCGAGTACTGCATGGTGTTTTTTATCAAAATAGCGCAAGGCATTTTTCAGTGCAAGCTTTTTTTCAGCATCATTTAAAATCTGTTTTCTTACCGGAGCGTGATTAATTTTAGGGTTGACCGTTTTTGCTTCCGGTAATTCCGCAGGAATTCCTTGTAAAATTTGTGTTTTGAATGATAATGTAGTTGTTTTCATAATTGCTACTGATTTTGTCTTTTTGAGTATTCTACTTTTTGATGATTCTGCCTTTGCTTTTTACGAATCCGTATGGACAATGCTTGCAACCATTCTTGCAGCAATACCCTCTTTTGAGATGATATTTCGCAGTGAAAACCACGTATCCTTCCTTACTAAGGTAGTAATCTTCCTTGTCGTATTTGTCAAAAATTGAAAAGCCTTCCATAAAGTGTAAAATTAAGGAACTATAAAAGCACAATTTGGTTCATTTTTATTCAATTTTGAGGAGTATGCGTTTTTTTAATCTACCAAGCCCTATTGAACAGCTCAATTCTATGTTTTTACGAAAACATGGGGTTGAACTATGGCTAAAACGAGATGATTTGATTCATCCTGACATATCTGGGAACAAATGGCGCAAGCTGAAGTATAACATTGCCGAAGCAGATAAAAGAGGAATTAAAAAGATTCTAACTTTTGGTGGTGCATTTTCGAATCATATAGCAGCTACTGCTGCTGCAGGAAAATTGTTAGGAATTAAAACTATCGGAGTAATTCGAGGAGATGAAGGTTTTGAGAATAAAACATTGCAAGACGCTAAGGAAAATGGAATGCACCTTCACTTTGTAAGTCGAGCGGAGTATAAATTAAAATCCGAAGATCAATTTATTCGAAACTTAAAACATCGATTTGGGCTATTTTATTTAATTCCTGAGGGAGGAGCAAATGAATTAGGTGTTCAAGGAAGTGAAGAAATTATGGTTGAGGTCAATCAACAATTTGATGTGATTGCTATTTCTGCAGGCACCGGAACTACAGCATCTGGAATATGTAGACAGTTAAAAGATGAAAACCTGTTTGTGTTTCCTGCATTGAAGGGAGGTGGGTTTATACTGGATGAAATGAAACATTATTGCTCGAAAGAACAGCTCCAAAATGTTCAACTTCAGGTAGACTATCATTTTGGAGGGTATGGAAAAACAAAGCTTGAGCAATTGGAATTTTTGTCTGCTTTTACCAATGAATACAAGGTTGAGCTAGACAAGGTGTACACCTCAAAAATGATGTTTGGATTGTTTGATTTAATCAAGAAGGGTTATTTTAAGAATGGAAGTAAAATTTTAGCAATCCATACTGGAGGGCTTCAAGGGAATTGAATTTACTAATGAATAAAGTATTGTTAATACTTTATTCACTTGATGGCGGTGGACGTTGACAAGCTCAATACTTTTGAGGCATGAGAAAATTAATTTTCACCATTGTAGTATTCGGATTTTCAATCGCTGCATTCTCACAGCCGGCGAGTAAAAGAATAACAAGGTCTGAGTACATTGATATGTATAAAGATGCTGCAATTAAAGAAATGCATCACAGCGGGGTTCCTGCCAGTATTACCCTTGCTCAAGGAATTTTAGAGTCTGGAGATGGCAATAGCCCATTGGCGAGATACGCTAACAATCACTTTGGTATTAAGTGCCACAGCAGCTGGAACGGTAAAACTTTTATTCAAGATGACGACTCAAAGGATGAATGCTTTAGGAAGTATAATTCAGCTTACGAGTCATTTCAAGATCATTCTGATTTCTTAAAACGAAAGCGATACGCGGCTTTGTTCGAGTTAAAAACTACCAATTATAAAGGTTGGGCGAAGGGTTTAAAAGAAGCAGGTTACGCTACAAATCCAAAATATCCACAGCTGTTGATTCGCATAATAGAAGAGAATGACTTGGCAAAGTTTGATAAAGTAAAACTTGGAAAATCTTCAAAAAATCAAAAGAAAGAAGAAGAGGTTGTTGAAGAAGTTGTTAAATCAAAGAAAAAAGGAAGTCACGCTGTGCAATTGCACGAGAATAATATTAAATACATTGAGGTAAAGCCCGAAGATAGCTTTGAAAAGATTGCTGAAGAGTTTGACATGGGAACTTGGCAATTGTACAAATACAATGACCTGGATAAAGACAACGAACTGTTTGATGAAGGAGTTCTTTTCTTACAACCTAAACGTTCAAAAGCAAAAGAAGAGTTTCACATTGTACGCACAGGAGAAACCATGTGGGACATTTCACAGAAATATGGGATTAAGTATAAGAAGCTGTTAAAAAAGAATGGAATGGTAGAAGGTAATGAACCTGAACAAGGAGATAAAATATACATGCAACGGCGCAAGCTTTAATTACAAAAAAAATCAATAGAAAAAGGGGAAGCTTTACTTCCCCTTTTTTTTATTCCGTTCAATAAACTTTTACCATCTCCAACCAAATGTAAATATTACATTGGTTTCTGTTTCTTCTATTGCCGCCATTGCATCTGTTGAGCTATAAAACCTTTCATTTAGTGTCATTTGTCTCCAATTAACTCCTACATCAAAGTTGAAGTTTTTGTTTCTAAAACCGCCGCCTAAAGAATAGGTATTTCTGCTTTCGTCAGATATTGAGAACTCGGGGTCGTACGGATTGCCTTGGTAACTGTAACCTGCTCTAAGTACGAAAGGATTAATTTTAAATTCTCCTCCGACTCTTACATGATGCGCATTGGTAAGAATATCTTGAATTTCTAGGTTTTGGAATGAATAGTCGTTTTGAAAACCTTGTCGATCGTTAAAAAAAGCTGTAGAATAATCGATGTACTCATAATCTACGTTAATGGCCGCTCGTTGCAAAATAATATAAGCTAAACTAGCCGTTACTCTTGCCGGCGTGCGCAGTCTGTAACTAAAAGTAGGCTCTACGGATTCTGCAACTACCTCAAATCCATCTGCAAACTGGGAGCTTGCATCAATAGAAAAAACTTCATCCATCCTCATAATAGTTGGTGTTTGGAAAGAAAGGCCAACACGCAGGTCTTCAGTCGCTCTGTAAATCCCTCCAACTTTCAAGTTTACACCTCGACCCTCTGATAACAACCTAGTATCTTCTTGATAATTAACAACTAAATTGGAGTCTTGAGCTGTAACTGTTGGTAGGTAACTATACTCTTCTCTGAAACTTACTTCCCTTTCAAAGCTCACGGTTTGAACGGATACACTAGCTCCTACATACAGCTTATCCATGAAGTTACCCCCGAAGACAAATTGTGTTTCAGCTTGATTTCCCCGAGTGTCCAATGTTCTAGACTGTTCAATTTTTTCAATCGATCTTCCCGCTCCTAGCACGCTCGTGTTGTATATTCTAGGAATAAAGATTAAGGAATTTCTATCATTTGGGTCTTCAACTTGGTCTACCATTGAAAGCCACCATGCTTGTGAGCTACCAAATGGATAGTCAAAGTTTTCTAAACTACTAATACTTGGGTTGTTTTGATTTAAAACATTAACATATTGGTCAATATAGGTGGAATTGTTTGAATTGCCTGATGCTCTTTGTTCCGAGCCAAAATGATTTAATCTGTTGTGCAGAATTCCAAAAGAGTAGCTTTTCCATCCATTTGAGTTGATTTTGTAATTACCTACATAACCAACGTTCGGTAACTTCATATTGAACCTTCCATCTACCGCGTTCGAGCCCCTAAATGTTGTTTCTGCATTGTAATTGTTAAACCCTGCAGTAAAAGTAAATTCTGAGTTTCTGTACACTCCAATTCCTCCTGGGTTAACAGAAATACCTGAAATTTCACCCCCAAGGGCTCCAAAAGATCCACCCATAGCCACGAATCTTGCCGATCCTGAGATGTCGGTTCTTGAAAACTGCAGGGCATCAGAATAATTCTGTGCAAAACTTGTACTTGCTAACCCAAGGGTTAATAATGCTATAATGTATTTCATAATCGTTCTTTTTATCTTCTTGATGGTCTTGTAGATCCTCTTGAAGGACTGCTCGTTCCTCTACTGCCGCCGCCTATACTCCGAGGTGCAGAGTATGTAGGTCTGCTGTTATTATACGAAGGCCTACTTTGTTGTCTAGGTTGCGGCGTTGCAGCCGGTCTAGCTTGTTGTGGAGCAGGTCTTGTTGCAGGCCTTGTATAGTTCGGTCGAGACTGCTGAGCAGGCCTGTTGTAAGTCGGTCTGGTTGGCGTGCTCTGAACAGGTCGAGTAGCAGGTCTTGTTGGCTGCGTAGTCGGTCTAGACTGAGTTGGACTCGTTTGTTGTGGCCTAGTCTGCTGTGGTCTAGTTTGCTGAGGCCTATTTGGAGTCACCCTGTATCTTTCAGGAGTACTAGTACTTCTCGCAGGTCTAGTTATAGTATTAGGTCTAGTTTGAACAGGTCTACTTTCCACCGCAGGGGCATTGCCATTTGACTGAGTTGGACGCGTCGGCCTTGCTTCGTTTGTTCGAGGGGCCGTCGTTGTAGTTCTCGCTCCATCTGGTTGAGTGCCGCCTCTTACAGGTCTTACAGGTCGATTTCCGCTTCCGGTTGAAACATTTCTAGAACCTACACTGCCTCTAGGCGCCACAATTTGTCTTCTACCATTCGTTCCATTGTTTCCTACGGCGTAATTTCTATAGTTAAAGAATGCTCCGTCGTTAAAGCCATTTCTATAGCCATTTTGGTAGGCAAAATTATTGAAGCCATTGTTCCAGCTCCAAGGGTTGTTCCATCCAAAATTATTTCCCCAACCGAATCGTGGTCCCCAAAAAGGGTCGTAAAATCCGAAATTGTTACCCCAAAAAGGATCATAAAAGCGTGTGTATGGGTTAAGAGCTCTACCACAGCCAAAACCAAAACCGGCATTAACACCAACGTTCCAACCGTTGAATGAATTCCAACCAACGCTTAAGCCTGTAGAAGGCATAAAAGGATCCCAAAATTGATACCCTCCATAAAGGCTTGGGGCTGCAAAGACCGGATTTTGAGTATACATAATTCGATCTCTTTGGTAAGGGTCATAGGTATTAAAACTCCGTACAGGTGCATTAATCGTTTGTAAGGTTTGCGCATAATCCTCGTCATAATATTCTACATCTTGTGCTTGTTGATTGTTCGGGTTGACTTGTTGTGCGCCATCCTCAGTATAATTATTTTGATATTGTGCTGCATTTGGATTCGTTTCATTGTCCTGAATGTATCGATCATTATAAGTGCCAGCTTGAGAGTTGTTTTGATTCGAATAATTAGGGTCTATTCTAGCTTGTTGCACTGGATCAGTAGAAGGATTGTAATACAAATCATCGTATGCGTAAGGCGTGTTTGAAACAGTACAACTTGCAAGTAGTAAACTAACAATTGAAAGGGTAGTAAAAGTGTGAATCGTCTTCATGGCGTTTATTTTAAAATTTTCGTCAACTTAAGCAGCAAGTATTTTGATACTTTTGTTTTTGATTTACTATAGTTAAACAAATTTTATACCACAAATGGCAAAAGGACTTCCAACTAGAGAAGAAGATTATTCTCAATGGTACAATGAGATCGTAGGTAGAGCAGGATTGGCTGAACACTCGGCAGTTAGAGGGTGTATGGTGATAAAGCCATACGGTTACGCAATCTGGGAGAAAATGCAAGCTCAGCTAGATAAGATGTTCAAAGAAACTGGACATGAAAATGCTTACTTCCCACTTTTCGTTCCTAAAAGCTTGTTTGAAGCGGAGGAAAAGAATGCAGAGGGTTTTGCAAAAGAATGTGCTGTTGTTACCCATTACAGGCTTAAAACAGATCCTGAGAATCCAGGTAAGTTAATTGTTGATGAGAATGCAAAATTAGAAGAGGAGTTAATCGTAAGGCCTACCAGTGAGGCAATCATATGGAATACGTATAAAGGCTGGATTCAATCGTATCGGGATTTACCAATTTTAGTAAATCAGTGGGCGAATGTGGTACGTTGGGAAATGAGAACAAGACTGTTCTTGAGAACAGCAGAATTTTTATGGCAAGAAGGACATACTGCTCACGCTACAAAGGAAGAAGCGTTAGCTGAAACAAAAACCATGGTTGAGGTGTATGCAAAATTTGCCGAGGAATGGATGGCCATGCCTGTAATTCAGGGAGTAAAGTCAGAAAGTGAGCGTTTTGCCGGAGCGGAAGATACCTATTGTATTGAAGCCATGATGCAAGATGGAAAAGCATTGCAAGCAGGAACCTCTCACTTCTTAGGTCAAAATTTTGCTGAGGCCTTTGATGTAAAGTTTGCAACCAAAGAGGGCAAACAGGAGTATGTTTGGGCAACATCTTGGGGCGTTTCAACTCGATTAATGGGTGCGCTGATCATGACTCATTCAGACGACAACGGCTTAGTGCTTCCTCCAAAACTAGCTCCGTTTCAAGTGGTGATGATACCTATTTATAAAGGAGATGAGCAAAAGGAAACAGTGGTAGCCCGAATGAAAGAAATTAAGGCTGAAATTGAGGCAAAAGGAATATCGGTTAAACTAGATGACCGAGATACGCAGAAGCCGGGATGGAAGTTTGCAGAATACGAATTAAAAGGAGTGCCTATTAGAATTGCCATGGGTATGCGTGATTTGGAAGCGGGAAATCTGGAGCTTGCTAGAAGAGATACCCTCGAAAAGAAAATATACGAGCAGAAAGATATCGCGAATAAAGTAGATCACCTTTTGGAGAATATTCAAAATAACTTGCAACAGAGAGCAATAGATTTTAGAGAAGAAAGAACGAACAAAGCAGACAGCTATGATGAGTTCAAAACCATCCTAAAAAACAAAGGAGGGTTCATTTATGCTCACTGGGACGGAACAGCAGAAACTGAGGAACTGATTAAGAAAGAAACGAAAGCAACCATTCGATGTATTCCTTTTACTGCAAAGAAAGAAGAAGGGCTGTGCATGGTAACCGGAAAGCATTCAGCACAACGTGTAATTTTTGCAAAAGCTTACTAAACTATGGGAGAAAAGGAGGAACAAGATTTTCGACAAATTGTAGAAGTTGTCAAAAACAAGGCATCACTCAAGCAGAAAATTTACAGAAACACATTAGCAGGTTTTTTACAGTTTAAAGAAAACTCTAAAAATGTTGTAGAGAATTTGGTGAAAGAGGCGGCAAATTTCGATGATGGAGTAAGTATTGTTTACCAAGAAAAAGGAGTGTTTGAATACCAATTAAAGATTGGTGGGGACATTATTTTATTCCACATGCACACCAATGTTTTTGAATTCGATAAGTCTCATGCGCTTTGGAAAACGGCTTATTTGAAAGAAGACTCCAGCAGAAGTTACTGTGGAATTATAAATATTTATAACTTCTTAGCAGATTCTCTGAAATACAATCGATACGATGACAGTGGATATTTAATTGGAAGAATTTTTATCAATAAAGACAATCACTTTTTTGTAGGAGGTAAACGCCAATTAAACTTTATTCACAATGACTTTACGAGTCAAACCGTGAATGAGCAAGACGTTTTAAATATTATACAGCAAGCCATATTGTATTCTATGGACTTTGATTTATTTACGCCCCCTTACCGTCATGTTCAGGAAATATCTGTCGGTCAATTGTTAAATGAGGCGTCTGGGATGCGATTAAAAACAGGAAAAAGAGTAGGGTTTAAGTTTAGTTTTGAGGGGTAGAAATATTTGTTGTGATGCAAAGCGCTTTGTATGGCTTTTTAGAGGCTACTGGCTTTATTTTTAAACCAATTATATTATTATAATTCAACAAGTTAAAATTTTATAGGTTAAGCACTAAAAAAAACACAAAAAAAGTTTTTCAATATTTAAAATTCTAGTACATTTGCACTCCAAATTTTTTGGAATAATATACGGTCCGTTCGTCTAGGGGTTAGGACGCCAGGTTTTCATCCTGGTAACAGGGGTTCGATTCCCCTACGGACTGCAAATAAAAAACAAAACTATGGCTAATCATAAGTCGGCATTAAAGAGAATCAGACAGTCAAGAAAAAGAAATTTGCAGAACAGATATTATGCAAAGACTACTCGTAATGCAATTGCTGTATTAAGAGGAACTGAAGACAAGAAAGAAGCAACTGTTGCCTTACCTAAAGTTGTCAGCATGATTGACAGATTAGCCAAGAAAAACATCATTCACAAGAAAAAAGCTGCTAACTTAAAGTCTAAGTTGACGAAGCACGTTTCAGCTATTTAAGTTTCTTAAACGACATTAAGTAAAAAAGGCTTCTCATTCGAGAAGCCTTTTTTGTTTTAACGCTCAGTGTATTTCTGAGTATGGGTATTCATAGTGTCAAGATTTAAGCACAACAATTTTCCTTGTCCTTGTTCATTTATGTTAACGCATCCATTATCAATGCAGACGATAGATTTCCGTTCCTCAATATCTTGTTTTATTTTTTTAATCGAACTTGGTGTGTGTCCAATTATTACTTGCTTCCCCTTACAAAGCTGCTCGCAATATTGAAAGCTGCGGGTTTGGAGCATCGCTTTCATGTCTGAGAATGTGTTCTCTATATGATTAAACCCTGCATGAACTAAAAAGTGTGTATCCGTTTCAATGTAGTGGTAGCTCATTTTTAATAACGCAACAAATTCGGCTTTAATTTTTTTGCCCTCTAGCAGCTCAAGAGCATTTACACTCTTTAGTGTTCGCTTTCGCTGTCCTAGTGTTTTCTTTTTGCAATTTAAAATGATTTGCTCATGATTGCCACGTATGAAAAATACCTGGTAACCTTCTTGTTGTAATCGTATGATTTGATTTAAGACTTTACTTGAATTTGGACCTTTATTTACTGCATCACCTAATATGAAAAGCTGATCATTTTTAGTAAACTCAATTTTTTTCAGAAGTTTCTTAAATGTTCTACTGCAACCGTGAATGTCAGATATAACCAGTCTTCTACCTAATTTAGGTTTTTCGATAAAAGCAGTGTTTAACTTCTTCATGAAAGTAGAGTTAAATTATCGAGCAACCACCATTTTTTGTTGGAATAACAAACCTTCTCCTTCAATTTCGATAATGTAGATTCCTGTTTCAAGATCTAGGTTATTGAGTACAACTCGCGTTTTACCTCTATTATAAGAGTTGCCTGCTAAGTTATAAACTTTTTGACCTTTTATGTTATAAATGTTGATGTCAAGTTCTTCTCGTTTTGTCAAATTCAGTTCTAAATTGACAATTCTTGAAGCTGGATTCGGATATATTTTTAATTCATTGTTAGCTGCAGTTAGCCCTATTTCTTGATTAGAAAGCGCTATTCTCTCGTAAAGATTTTTTAAGGTATCGCTTTCGGTTTGCAGATTTGCGAGTGTGTCTGATATAGTGACTAAGAAACTGACATAGAACGTTTCTCCTGTTGATAAAGAAATAGGTCCAATTGAGTTTACATCAATGATGTCGTTTCCTGCTGGAGTTGCAGCACCTGCAAAGTGTCTGTTTGTTGATAAAACTTGAATTTTTTCTGCATCAGAGAACCCATCAGATAAGTTTACACTTCCTTGACTGTTTGACGAATTATCAATAGCGTAATGGGTTGTAGCATAGGATGAATCTCTTGCTAACACTCTAACGCCGCAGTACAATGCAGAATCTGTTACAAAACTAATCCCCATTTTTCTAGCAGCATCGTAACTTATTTTGTTTCGATCATAATTAACGATGTCCCAGTCTAAAATAAGGCCTGCAAATAAGTTGTTATAATTCACCGCACCCGTATTGGTAATTTTATATTCATAGATAATGGAGTTTTGTGCTTGTAAATGTTTAAAGACATAACATTTATTTTCAATGCGTAAGCCATCATTAGCCGGAGAGTTAAAACTGGAGGAACTATATGTTTGGAAGTCTGCTATTTTTGGGGTCTCCGGACGAATTGCTGCATTTATCTCAAAATCATCATCGTTTCCATTGTCTCCTCTGAATTTATTTGCAACAAAACTGTTACTAGCACCTATAAGTAAGCTCCCTTCCCATAAAAGCGAGTTTCCATTTTTATATTTAATTCCTTCACCGATTAAACGATTTGGAGCTGTGTAACCAATGCCACCGTCACTAATTGCAGTTACTGTTAAGTTATTTTCATCTATTGTTAAGAAGTCAGAGTTTATAATTCTTGAAAGGTATTGCTTCTTGCTGTAGCCATCTGCAGTTATGGTAACCTCGAACTCAATTTCTTCATCGAAACCAACACTTTGACCAATTTTAAATTCAATGGGATTATTTCGTATTGAAAATGAATCTAACGAATTCAAGTTTCCTATGTTAACAGTTGTAGAATTTAGCGGTTGAAGTTTGTTATTAATCGTACTAATGTTAACTGTAACATTATTCGCATCTTTCAGCCAATTCATGAACGCACCGACAATTCTAAGTGTATCTCCAATCACAAACGTTTCATCATTTGCATCGTAAATCGTGTTGTTTTGAAATAGAATTCCGGGTTTGGAAGAGTCTGTAACTGCTAGAAATGCATTTACCCTTCCTGCACCAAGTTTTCCGGCATATATGGGGTCGTTGAATGCATCGATGTTGTTTCCATTATTAATGATTTGCTCGGTAACTTGTTGCCAAGTATAATTAGGAAATTGCGCCTTAACCAAGCCTGCAATTCCTGCAACAATTGGCGCGGCCATGGAAGTTCCCCCGTTGATTCCATAACCACCAATCGCATTAGTTGTTAGAATGTTGTCTCCAGGAGCCATGATGTCTGTCCAATAGCCATAATTTGAACCTCTTATGTCAGACTTTACTGTGTCCGGCGTAGTTAACGAACCTACGGAAAGCACGTTATCATAAGCTGCTGGATAAAAGCGATTCTCAAATTTATTGTTACCCGTGGCAGCAATGATCAGGCAACCTCTATTGACTGCTGCGTAGTTAATGATTTCTTGCGCGTATTGACGATATACTGTTCCTCCCCATGAGTTATTAATAATAAAAGCGCCGTGGTCTGCTGCATACACAATTCCTTTATATGCTGCTGTTAATTGACCGGTAGATGATTGGTCAATTTTGACTGGCATCAGTTTTGTCTTGAAGCCTGCTCCACTTAATCCTGTAACATTATCGGTAGCTGCACTGATTAAGCCACCGACATTTATTCCATGTCCTGAACTTCCAAACCCGGCATCGTTATCGTTATCTGCCACATCCCATCCTAAAAAATTATCGATGTAGCCATCGTTGTCATCATCAATACCATTGACCGGATCATTGTAATTGTAGGCATAGTTTGCTACCATGTCTGGGTGATCAATGTCTGTGCCAGTGTCAGTATAAGCAATAACTACGCTTGTGTCTCCTTGTTGAATGTCCCAAGCCCTAAATAAGTCTACAGCTCCTATGTACCATTGTCTTCCAAGCAGGGTGTCGTTTGGCGTGTATGCTAACTCGTTAATTACCTTTTCTTCTGCATATGCTACCGACTCCATGCTGTTGAATTGAGCAATTATCTTTTTTACATCTGCTAAAGGATCAACTTGAACGGAATACATGGTGCTTAAATCAACCAATTTGGGACCACCCTTCTTAGTTGTTGGTGATTGGTGGTTAGGGAAAAGCTTTCGAACTGCAGTGATTGCATTTTTTTGAACTACTTGTTCAATTTCGGGAATTTGAATGGTAGAATTTTGACATTTATCTCCATAGTTGGGCTTTATTTTTACAATAATTTCTCCTGCAACAAAACTTGATTGTTCTTGAGCATAGCCTAGGTTTAACAGAAGTATGGAAGTAATCAATAAAAATGCTCTCATTCAATCAATAGTTTTTTCTGAATAGTTCCTTTTGAACTATATGCTTTTAAAAAATAAATTCTTTAATAATAAGACTCAAATTTAAGCTGAATTGTTGTCCGCTTTGCTGTATTTTTTCATTCCAAACTAACTTTCCCGCCACGTTGAACAACTCTATTCGCTCTATTTGCACGTTGTTGTTAGTTTTTACTAGGATTATTCCGTTGCTTGGATTTGGTTGTATCGAAAGAGATTGTAGTGTTGCTTCTTCAAGTTCTGTAATTATTATGTTAACGGTATCGGAATTAATACTACAGCCGTTATTGTCAGTTAGAGAGCAATAGTAATTTCCACTTGCTTGAGCTAAAAATGAGGCATTCGTGGCACCCATAATTCTAGTATTATTATAATACCATTGATAAAAACCATTTCCGGAAATGCTTAATGTATTCCCTGAGCGAGCAATGGTTGGCTTAATTGGCAGCGCATTAAAAAGAAGGTTGAGCGTATCTGTAGTTGCTTTGCAGCCGAATTGATTTTCAACAGTCGCATAGTAATTATTACTTTGGGTAGCAAGAATACTTGAAACAGTGTCTCCTGTATTCCACAAATATGAAGTGTAGGTTGGGGACAAGGAAAGGGGTAGGCTGTCTCCCATACAGAGGTTTGGAAGAATAGCAGCTAAACTAGGGAGGAAGGTCTTCCTTTTTAAAAAGTTAAAACCATCTGCTTTTCCATTTCCGTATGTAAAGTTGGTTTGAGTTCCTGTAAACTGATCCTTCTTAGCGCTCGAGTTTAAGTCTGCTATAATCTGACTTTGTGTTGCATTTGGACACATCTGTAGGTAAAGGGCTACCATTCCTGCCACTGTTGGAGAGGCCATTGAAGTTCCGCCATTTCTCCAATGTAAGGTGTCGGTGCTAATTTTTTCTGGGCTAGACTTAAGTAAACTTCGAATCGTCGCGATTCTGCCACTACTAAACATAAAGTCCCCTGCGCTGCTAACATCAGGTTTTAGGTCACCGAGCCGATTAGGGCCTAGGCTGGAATTGATACTTATTTGCCCAGGTGTAACTCCCATGTTTCTAACGGTTCTAGTTACATCTGTATAAAGTCTTCTGTTGTAGTGGTTACCAACAGAAATTACAGAAGGAGAGCACGTAAAGCTGCTGACCATGGTTTGCATAGAGTCTGGTTTGACGTAATTCTGTATTGGCGGAAACTGCTGTGGATTAGGTAGGTTGGAGCTGATCATATTGCTATGACCAAAAAATGAATTTGAAGAATAAATGTCAACCTTACCGGTACCTTTGGTTTCAAATCTGAATAAAAATTGAGCAGAATCTGGGTTGATGATAGCAATTTCTAATTTGTAACGTCCTTGGTTTTGCTCAGCGTATGTCTGAATTGCGGCGAGTCTATTTCCTTGTTGGTCACGCAAGGTGTCGTAGTAAACAGTGTTGAGTCGGTTCTGAATGCCCGAGAAGTTGGTGCGCCCTTTAAAAGAATAAGCGCCATTGATTACTTTATCAGCGCCAATGGAAAATTGCAGATTTTGAAAGTCTGCTGTATCCGACCAAACCTCATAATATAAACCACCTAAACCTGACCATTGAGAAGGAGTGCTTTCAAACCAGGTGAACGCTGTATCGTTAATTGGCGCTTGTTGCAGGTGAAATTTTTGACTTCCGGCATTACCATTTGCACACACAAACGACCTTCCGGATTTTTGATTAATTAACCCTGCGATAATTCTTGCAGCAATATCTTTTCCATCATGCGAGCCAACATAGGTTCCAACACTTGCATTAATTACACAAGGCATACCAAGTGTATCCGCTTTTTTGAAAATATAGTCAACGGCTTCCGCCACTGTCTGCAACCAATTGACCTTGCTAAAATCTGTTGCAACTGTTATGATATTTACTTCTGGTGCTACTCCGCGAAACTGACCGCTGGCTAAACCATTTGATGCTGCTGCTGCTCCTGTGACATTAGACCCATGACCAAATTCATTGGCCTTATCGTCGTGGGTAGAAATTCTTGAGTTGATTGCAGCAGAATCCCATTCAATTCCATAATTGTAAGTTAACGCTTGTTGAGCAGGATTAAAGGCCTGATTTTGGTCCCAAATGTAAAGGATTCTCGTTTTGCCTGTGCTATCTTGAAAGTCAAGATGATTCAATTCAATGCCGGAATCAATCACACCTAAAAGGACTCCTTTAATCGTGTAGGCTTGTCGTAACGGTGCTGCTTGCTGAATAATTGAGTCCACATTGGTATGCACCAACATGGTATCTGAAAGTGTACGACCTGGAGTTGTTGAGAATTCGATGTTTTAACAGCAGCGCTTTCCGCAAATACACTTACATTTTGAGCGGGGATTTCTAGTGAAAATAGAGATTCGAATTGCAATCGGACTGTTCCACCAAGTTGCTCGGTTAGTTGTTTTATTTGCTGTTCATCCCCTTCTACTAAAAGCGGAACATTTTCGTTCACCTCTGCTGTTTTTACATACTCTCTTAACTCAAAACCGTATTTAGTTGAATTTTGGGCAGATGTATACATGCCAAAACTCAATAAAAATAAGAGCACAATGCTATGCTTCAAGTTTTTCATATTCAGGGATTTCTTGTAAAAAGAAAAAGTCTTTACTATTAAAATCAATTTGGGCACAAAAATGTTCTATTCCATTTGTCACTAGTAGATACGGAAGTTTAAAGGTAATGTTATATCGTCCAATTTGGTCGAATACCTTTTGGTCTATTTTTACATGCGGAGCTTTGCATTCTACTAAAAGTATGGGTTTGCCTTGTTTAGAATAAACTAAAATATCCGCTCTTTTCTGCAACCCATTCAATTTTAGCCCCATTTCAATTGCAATCAGGTTAGAAGGAAAGCCTTTCTCTTCGACCAAGAAGCGAACAACATGTTGACGAACCCATTCTTCAGGAGTAAGAACTAAGTATTTCTTCCGTATTGCATCAAAAATTTTAGTTTTTTTGTTCTCCTCTTTGAAGCTAAATTGATAAGTAGGAAGATTGAGTGTTTTCATCTGTTATTCACAAAAATAAGGAGTCCCATTGGAATTCGAACAAATAATTCGAGACATTAAAAATAAGTCTTTCAAGCCCATTTATGTGCTAACTGGCGATGAGGAATATTTCATTGATAAGATCAGTGATGCAATAGAAGATACCGTTTTGAGCGAAGCGGAGAAGGAGTTTAATTTAACGGTTCTTTATGGTCTAGAAACAGATTTACTTACCATTGAAGCTGAGTCGAAGCGTTTTCCAATGATGTCAGAGTATAACGTTGTCATTGTTAAGGAGGCGCAAAGCTTAAAAAAACTGGACGGACTTGCTAACTATGCAAAGAACCCATCGACTTCTACTATTTTGGTAATCAATTATAAGCACGCTAAAGCGGATGGGAGGTCAGCGTTTGTTAAAGAAGTAAAGAAGTCGGGAGTTTATTTTGAATCCAAGAAACTGTATGAAAATAAGGTCGGACCCTGGATTGATTCTTACCTCAAGCGAAAAGGGTATTTCATAGAACCGAAAGCTACCCTTTTGTTGGTTGATTTTTTAGGGACAGAACTCAGTAAAGTTAGTAATGAGTTGGATAAGCTGACAATTAACTTAGCTCAAGGAACCAAGATTTCACCTAAGATTATTGAAGAGAATATTGGGATCAGTAAAGATTTTAACGTTTTTGAACTCAACAAGGCATTGGGGGAGAGGAATGTGGTAAAAGCCAATAAGATTATTAATTACATGGGCAAGAACGAAAAAGCACACCCTCTTCCAATGATTTTACCAAGTATTTATCGATTCTTTTCACAAATGTTACTGTACCAAACGGTGCGAAATAGCTCAGAGCGAGAAATAGCATCAAAATTGGGAGTAAATCCCTTTTTTGTCCGTGATTTTATTGCTGCCGGTAGAAACTACAATACAAAAAAAGTAGCAAGAGCTATTGCCTCATTGCGCAAAGCTGATAACCTCTCAAAAGGGATTGGAGTTTCAGGTATGAGTAATCACGAAATATTACAGGAAATGGTTTTTGAAATCATTCATAGTTAGAGACAACAATTTAACCTTTGGAGTTGTCTTTTGCGAATACTGTCTATTTTAGGCTGGTTTGATTAATTACATTTGCGACCTTAAAAAAAAATTATGAAATTCTCTAAAATTGCATTACTAGTCGTCTGTTCTTTATCTTTCTTAGCATCCGGATTTGCCCAGTCGGGGTCATTGAAAGGCTTTGTTTACTTGAAGGAATCTGGTGAACCTGCAATATTTGTTAACGTTGTTTTGAAAGGAACTGCAGTTGGTTCAACTACTGATGAGAATGGTTATTATACTATGTCTAACGTGCCATTAGGAACTTATACATTAATGGCTACTTCAATTGGATTTGATACTGCCTATAAAAAAGTTACACTTGATCGAGCTGGGCAAGTCTTGTCCAACAATTTATCTGTTGGTGAAACTTCTGTTCGGATTGATGATGTAACCATTACAGCAGAAAGACAGGAAGCTATGACTACTGTTAAGATGTCAGTTAGTAGGTTGACTCCAAAGAAAATAAAGAAAATGCCCTCAATAGGAGGAGATCCGGATTTAGCTCAGTACTTACAAGTGTTACCCGGTGTCGTTTTTACAGGAGATCAAGGCGGGCAATTGTATATTAGAGGAGGTTCACCTATTCAAAACAAAGTACTGCTAGACGGAATGGTTGTCTACAACCCTTTCCACTCCATTGGTTTATTTTCTGTTTTTGAAACGGACATCATTAAAACTGCAGATGTTTATACAGGTGGTTTTGGTGCTGAGTATGGAGGTAGAGTATCTTCTATTATGGACATTAAAACCATTGATGGTAATAACCAACGTTTTGGTGGAAAGATTTCGGCTAGTACATTTGGTTCGAAAGCGTTTATTGAGGGACCCCTTCGTAAACCTAAAAAAATAGGTACCGGTGGGAGTTCATTCATCTTGTCTTATAAAAACTCTTTTATCGATAAAACAGCGCCGGTGCTTTACGAGTACGCAGATACAGCAGGCTTGCCTTATCGTTTTAATGATGTTTATGGAAAGATTTCATTAAAGAGTTCGAACGGAAGTAAGGCGAGTTTCTTTGGTTTTAGATATGCCGATGAGGTAAACTATCCTAATGTCGCTGGTTTTAAATGGACAGAGTTTGGTGGAGGTACAAACTTTGTGCTTATCCCGGCAGCGTCGACAACCATAATCGATGGAACAATAGCTTACAGTAACTACAATATAGAATCTATTGAAAGTGGTGAAGGCGCAGATATCTCTAATCGACAAAGTGAGATTACAGGATTTAATGCGGGTATGAACTTTACCAGTTTTAAAGGTGAAAATCAGACCAAGTTTGGGTTTGAGATTTTGGGATTTACAACAGACTTTTCATTTTTAAATAGTGTTAACCAAACGGTGGGTCAACAGCAAAATACTACGGAATTGGCACTTTATTTGCAAAATAGATACAACGTCGGAAAATTTGTGATTGAGCCTAGTTTTAGAGTTCAGTATTACGCTTCCTTGTCTACGTTTTCTCCAGAGCCAAGACTTGGATTTAAATTTAATGCTACTAAAAGACTAAGAATAAAAGGAGCCGGTGGTTTCTACTCACAAAATTTAATTAGTGCTACTTCTGATCGTGATGTGGTTAACTTGTTTTACGGATTTTTATCAGGGCCAGATAACTTGCAAGATGAAATATTGAATGAAGATGGTTCAACAACAGAAGTTGGAGCTCCCTTGCAATTGGGTAGGCATGCGATTCTTGGTTTTGAATATGATGTAAGTAGGTACTTAAATATAAATGTAGAAGGCTATTACAAGTGGTTTAATCAGTTAACCAATTTGAATCGAAATAAATTATACGATGAAAATAGGGTAAGAGGTGAAATTCCCGATGCATTAAAGAAGGATTTTATAGTAGAAACAGGAAACGCTTATGGGGTTGACTTTTCTGCTAAATATGAAAAAAAACAGTTGAGTGTTTCTATGGTATATTCTTGGAGTTATGTTGACCGTTGGGATGGGATTAACCGTTACAACCCAATTTGGGATAGAAGACATAATATTAATTTATTGGGTTCGTACCTTTTTGGGGAAGACCAAGTTTGGTCATTTGATGCTCGATGGAATCTTGGTTCAGGGTTTCCTTTAACGCAAACAACAGGGTTTTACGAAAACATAGCACTGCAAGGTAACATAGGACAAGATATTACAACTCAAAATGGAATATTAGGAATTCAGTATGGTGGTTTAGGAGAAGGTCGTTTACCCTGGTACCACCGATTCGACGTTTCAATTAAAAGAAAGTTTTTCCTTACTGAAAATTCAATCTTGGAGGCAACAGGCAGTATAACCAATGTTTACAATCGAGAAAATATTTTTTATGTGAATCGAGTTACAAATGAAAGAGTTAATCAATTGCCTTTTTTACCTTCGATTGGTATTAGTTTAACTTTTTAATGATAACTTAGAAATAAGGCTTTTTAAGCCCATCTTATTATCTTAATTTTGCGAACAGTTTAAACTAAACTGTTACTATTTCTAATGCCTGATTCTAAAACTAAGTATATTTTTGTAACTGGGGGAGTTACCTCTTCTTTGGGGAAAGGAATTATCTCTGCATCTTTGGCTAAATTATTACAAGCTAGGGGACACTCGGTTACAATTCAAAAACTGGATCCATACATCAACGTTGATCCGGGTACTTTGAACCCTTATGAGCACGGAGAGTGTTTTGTTACTGAAGATGGCGCTGAAACTGATTTAGACCTTGGACATTACGAAAGGTATTTGGATACAAATACTTCCCAAGCGAACAACGTAACTACAGGTAGAATTTACCAGCACGTTATTAATCAAGAAAGAGCAGGAGCGTACTTAGGCAAAACAGTGCAAGTTATCCCTCACATTACAGATGAGATTAAAAGAAGAGTTCGACTTTTAGGTCATACAGGCAAATACGACTTTGTAATTACAGAAATTGGAGGAACTGTCGGTGATATTGAATCATTGCCATACATTGAAGCTGTAAGGCAATTAAAGTGGGACCCTGATTTTAGTTGCATAGTCATTCATTTGACGTTGGTTCCTTACTTGGCTGCTTCAGGTGAATTGAAAACAAAGCCTACTCAGCATTCGGTCAAACAATTATTAGAAAGTGGAGTGCAAGCAGATGTTCTAGTTTTAAGAACAGAACATTCCATTAATGAAGATATTAGACGAAAGGTTGCACTATTTTGTAACATTTCAACTGATGCGGTTATTGAATCTAAGAATGCATCTACCATCTATGAAGTGCCGGTAATGATGCAGGAAGAGGGGCTTGACCAAGTGGTATTGAGAAAGTTCAACATGCCTATTGGAGAAGACCCTGATATAACTCAATGGAAAGACTTCCTTCACCGACTTAAAAACCCTAAAAGAACACTAAAGATAGGGTTGATCGGAAAGTACATTGAGTTGAAAGACTCGTATATCTCTATACATGAATCGTTGATTCACGCAGGAGCCGTTTCAGAAAGTGCCTTGGATATTAAATGGATACATTCGGAACTGTTAAATGATGAGAATGTAGCTGAAAAATTAGGTGAATTAGATGGCATTTTAGTTGCTCCGGGTTTTGGAGAGCGAGGCATAGAAGGTAAAATAGCTGCTGTGAAGTATGCGCGAGAAAACAAGGTTCCATTTTTAGGAATTTGCTTGGGAATGCAATGTGCTGTGATTGAGTTTGCTCGGAATGTTGTCGGATTGAAGGGAGCTCATACTACTGAGATTAATGATAAAACAGAATTTCCGGTCATCTTTTTAATGGAAGACCAAAAGGATGTTACTGACAAAGGGGGAACAATGCGTTTAGGTGCTTATGAATGTGCGATTGAGCAACCATCAAAGGCATACGATACCTACAACAAGGAATTGATTACAGAGCGACATCGTCACCGATATGAGTTCAACAATAAGTTTTTAGAGGACTTTGCCGCTGCTGGAATGAAAGCAACAGGTATTAACCCAACTGGAAAGATGGTTGAGATTGTTGAAATTGAAGATCACCCATGGTTTGTAGGTGTGCAATTTCACCCTGAATATAGCAGTACAGTGTTGAATCCACATCCCTTATTTGTGGAGTTTTTAGAGGCTACAATCAAAGAAAAAGTATAAAGAAAGGAATCAAAATTCATGGATAAGAATACACTAGTCGGGCTTTTATTAATTGGGGCCATCGTTATCGGATTTAGCATCTTAAATGGACCTTCTGATGCTGATTTAGCTGAAAGTAAGAGATTAAGAGACTCTATCGAACAAGTTGAAGCAGTTCAGCAAGAAGTAATCGAAGAGCAAGCTCAAAAAATGGAGAGTACCTTTAACGAGGTAGTTGATACTTCAGGTAAAGTGGCCCAAGTAGCCATTTCTGATTCAGCAAGCTTACAACAACAAGTTCAATTCTATGGTGCTTTCGCGCAAGCATCAGTTGGCAAAGCAAAAGAGTTTGAGGTAGAGACGGACTTGATGCGACTTACTTTTTCTACTAAAGGAGGAGGAATTAAGAAAGCCGTATTAAAGAAGTATTACAGATATGCAGAGGATGGTGAGCAAGGAGAAGAGTTAACGCTTTTTGATTCTACATCCAGTTTTAATTTGAACTTTTTTACAAGAGACAGTAAAGATATAACAACTGATGAGCTTCTGTTTACAACAGAGTCTACAGACGTTATGGTGAATGGTGACAATGAAAAAGTAATTTCCTTTAAGCTAAATGCTGGATCGGACCGCTACATTGAGTACATCTACAAAATCAAGGGAAACGATTACATGATTGACTTTGATGTAAACTTGGTAGAAATGGACCAAGTAATGGACATGAGAAGTGGAGAGGTCTATGTTAATTGGATGGTGAATGCTCCAAACCAAGAAAAAAGCTTAAAACCACAAAGAGACGCAACCACTATTTTTTATAAGTACAAAAATGAAGACGTTGATGACTTAGGGATATCAGATGAAAGAGAGGAATTAGAGGCTTCAATGAAATGGGTTTCATTGAAACAGCAATTTTTTAACACTACTTTAATTGCTGACGAGTATTTTGATAAGTCAAAAGGTTACATGGAAACGGTTACTGATGAAGGAGATACCGAGTACGTAAAAAAATTAACGGCTGGCTTAACAATGCCAGTAAGTGGTAGTAAAATTGAAAAGTTTGGAATGTCCATGTACTTGGGACCAAACAAGTATGATATATTGAAAGATCACGGAAATGAGCTTCAGGATATTATTAATTTAGGTTGGGGAATATTTGGTTGGGTAAACCAGTTTGCTGTTATCCCTGTTTTTCACTTCTTAGAGGATTTTGATTGGAATTATGGTATCATTATATTGATATTAACGGTTTTATTGAAATTGGTATTGATGCCAATTACCTATAAGACCTACCTTTCTGGAGCCAAAATGAGGGTTTTAAAGCCTGAAATTTCTGAGATCAACGACAAGTTCAAAGATGATGCAATGAAGAAGCAGCAAGCGACTATGACCTTGTATCGTCAAACCGGGGTAAATCCTTTGAGTGGGTGTATTCCTTTGTTAATACAAATGCCGATTTTGTTTGCCATGTTTCGGTTTTTTCCTGCTTCCATAGAATTAAGACAAGAAAGCTTTTTGTGGGCAGATGATCTGTCTACTTATGATTCTATTTATAGTTTTCCTGCGGGATTTGAAATACCTTGGTATGGAGACCACGTTAGTTTGTTTACCATATTGATGGCTATTTCTATTGCATTTTACACTAAAATGAACAGTCAGATGAGTGGCACGATGACGGAAGGTCCAATGGCGGCTCAAATGAAAATTATGATGTACTTGATGCCGGTAATGATGTTGTTTTTCTTTAACAATTATTCATCAGGTTTAAGTTATTACTACCTTTTGGCCAACGTGATCTCTATCGGTCAAACGATTTTGATTCGAAAGGTATTTATTAACGAAGATTCCATTCGAGCAAAGATTGAAGTGAACAAAAAGAAGCCTAAGAATCAAAAGAAATCTGGTTTCCAAAAAAGATTGGAAGATATGTCTAGGCAACAACAGGCTAAATTGAAAAATAAGAAGTAATACTACTTTTAACCAAAATCTAAAGCCCATCCAGACATCGTCGGGATGGGCTTTACTATTTTACCACATGTATTTTTAAGGGTTATAAAGTAGTTTGTCACTATTACTTAAGCACTGAACAAATTTACTTCGCTAATTCCTAGTAACTTTTTCTAAACTTCTTTTCAACAGAAAAATTAATCAAGTTCATGAAGTTCTCATGAACTCCCAACGTAATGTCAAGTTGCAGTTGATCTATTAATTTCAAAATGAGATCAGGTTGAAATTGTAAATCGGGAATAGATACATATTTCTCAAAGAGTCCACCAATGCTTTTATAATACAATTGCTCGAAAATAGTCAGGTCTTCCGGCTTTTTTTCAATGTATTCATAGGTGTTTATGTTGAAAGATTCTAGGACATCCCCAACATAATCTTTGTGCAGGATCTGCTTTGGATTAACAATGTTTAGTTCTTTGATGTCAGGTTTTAAAAAGGTATACAGTACTGCTTTTGAAACAAAATCGACAGGCACAATATTTAATCCGCTTTTTTTATCAATCCAAATTCTGAAATTCTCCTTGGCTTTTTCGGCATATTTATCTAAGAAAATCGCCCATGAATAGAATACGTCAAACTTTGGGGTTTCGAAATAAGGGGCATCAATTAATCGACCACAAATGATACTAGGCCTTAAAATTTGAGCGTTTATGTTTTTGCTGTTGCACGTTTCTTTAACATACTGTTCGCATTCATATTTTGATTGCTCGTATGGATTTCTAAAATGAGTAACCTCATATTGGTTAATGTCATCATTAACTCTTTTATCTTGGATGCCAAATGAATAAGCAGTACTAATGTAGATGAAACGATTTACACTTTGTGGCAGCTGATCTAAGAGCTGTTTGGTTACTAAATAGTTTTGGGTATGAACTTTCTTTTTTGAATCACTTGTATGCAATAAACTTGTTGATCCGGCACAATGAATTACTGTGTCAAATTCATAGTTGCTTAAATCATTTTTTGAGACAGTAGCTAAATCATTAGTGATTACAGTAATCTTTTTTAAACAGTCTTCTAGGGTGTAATTATTTAAAAAATCTGGACGGGACTTGGCTTGCAAGATAGCTATTAAACGCTCTTGGGCAGAGATGTTACTATCTCGTATTACAACGAAAAGGTGGTTAACGGATTTTTCAACAATGGCTTTATGAATCCATTCAAAAATAATATGACTTCCTACGATTCCTGTTCCACCGGTTAATAGACAATTCATAATAATTTTCAGGTCCTAGATTATTTGGCGAAAGTACCATTTATCTGCCGTCAAAAGTGCAAATTATATAGATTGAACTTTATGTTATAAAATGTAGTAATTCAAATCCTTTATTCCCTTGTTGGAAACAAGAGAATAAAAAAAAGCAACCAAAGGTTGCTTTTTAAATGTTTTAACTGGAGGTTTTATTTCCTAGTGCTGTATTAAAACTTTCGATGTTTTAACGGGTTTATCATTCTCTAAAAACTGAACTAAGTAAAGACCATCTGATAGATTGTCTACGTTGATTTTTCCAGCTGATGCACGTGAGGAAAAGAACAATTGGCCTGTAGAATTAAATATTCTTACTTCAGTTATGCTTTGATCATTGTTCCACAGTATTTCATTATTAGCAGGGTTGGGGTAGACATAGGTATTAGATAGAATATTCTCTTTTTCTTCAATTCCAGTGGGGTCAAGTAATGTGAACTTATATACATTGCTTGGAAAAAAAATTAAACGTCTATTAAGTCCTCCGAAAAAATAAACTTCATTGTTGATCACAAAACTGCCCGGAGCCCATAAACTATTCCCAGGGTGTGTAGGAAGTTGAGTCCAACTGTCCCTGCTTGGGTCATAACGCCACATCTCACCGGTTTGCATAAAACTGTGGTTGTCACCATCTCCACTTAACACAAAACCATATCCATGTGCTGTAAATTGGGTGCCCGCTACTCGTGCTTCCCCTGGTAAAGGTCTCATTGAACTCCATGTATTTGATGCTGTATCCAACTTGTACCAATCTCTGTAAATTACTTGACCTGCATGGCCTAGTCCTGCAAACACATCTCCACTTGCATTAAACATAAATGGATGGTGTCTTCCTGCACCGGGAAAGTCGGCAGTTTGTGTCCAAGAACTATCACTTGCATCAAAACTCCAAAAATCTCTGAGGTATTGCACCGTAGAAGCTCCAAACCCGAGATAGGCCACATTATTTGGAGCGACGGTTCCAATTCCGAAACTACGCGACAAGCCCGGGAAAAGAGGGAGTGTTGACCAAGAATCATTCACAGGATCATAATCGTAAAAATCTTTTGTAGGAACGTTAGCAGAGGAGGTTCCAGTTACTGAATAACCTATTCCATTTATTG